>JAESGR010000245.1_pt1 | contig 61805 bp, 60 predicted proteins | sample 9269771 | NCBI WGS metagenome assembly JAESGR01 (sample SAMN15739572, study PRJNA653492) | algae metagenome | isolation source: Chroococcus sp. CMT-3BRIN-NPC107 and co-occurring heterotrophs from well... | place: USA: Clark Mountains Wilderness, California | collected 2010-04-18 | reverse complement strand
GCCGCCCTGATGATCGATCTCCTCGCCCCGGAGGCCGATCACGCGGTGCTCGAGGTCGGGACGGGGCTCGGCTACCAGGCCGCGCTGCTGCAGGAGCTCGCCCGCGCGGTCTGGAGCGTCGAGATCGTGGAGGAGTTCGCCACGGAGGCGCGGGAGCGGCTCGACGGGCTCGGCTACGAGCGCGTGGCCATCCGCGTCGGCGACGGCTCGCGCGGCTGGGCCGAGCACGCGCCTTTCGACCGGATCCTGGTGACGGCCGCGTCGCGGCAGGTTCCGTCCGCGCTCCTCGACCAGCTCAGGCCCGGCGGCCGGATGGTGCTGCCCGTGGGCCCGCCCGACGCCCAGGCCCTCACCGTGGTCGAGAAGGCCCCGGACGGCACGATCGACCGGCGCGAGGTCATGCCCGTGCGCTTCACGCTGCTCGAGGTCGCGTGACGCACCCGCGCACGAAACGAAGGAACGATCCCGCATGACCGTCGACAGCGGCACGCTCGCCCGTCTCGTCGCCCTGGGCCGGGCGAAAGGGCAGCTCACCAACGCGGACCTCGAGGACGCGCTCCCGGTCGCCTCCATGAGCCCCGACGACATCGCCCTGGTGGTGGTCCATCTCGAAGAGGCCGGCGTTCCGGTCGAGCTCGACGAGAGCCTTCTCGGAGGACAGCCGTCGCGGCCGCCGGACCCGGTCCGCCCGGCCGAATTCGTGGCCCGCGAGGAACCTGCGCGTGCCGTCCCGCCGCCCCCGGGCCTGAGCCCCTCCCGCGGCCCGGAGCCTGCGGCCACGCGGACCGGCCGCGACGGGAGCCCCCCGGGCCCGAGCGTCCACCGGGCCGTCGCCCTGGCCGGACTCGCGGTGCTGGCCCTCCTGCTCGTCGCGGTGCTGCTGATCCGGTCCTGAGAGGCGGGCGACGCGCATGACCCCGTCCGCCGCGACGCTCGACCTGAGCCGTAGGCCATTGAAATTTCAGGGCGAAATTCCCATATCCTTCGGGATGCGCCCCATGCCCGGCCGCCCGTCGGCGGCCATGGGCAGGGCTCGAAACCGCGCACCGCGCGGCTCTTGGCGGAGCGGCGGGGCCGAGCTCGCTTCGAGCGCCTTGCAAGACACGCGAGCGGCGTTCGGCTCCATCCGCTCCCGGACCCGTGAATGACCCGAAAATCCAAGCACCTCGTCACCCTCCAGCACCTGCCCGGGCTGCTGCTCGCGAGCCAGCCCGAATGCGAGCGCTGGATCGCCGCCGGTCTGATTCCCGTGGCCGAGCGGAGAGCGTTCCGCAAAGGTGGGCATTCCGTCGAGGCGCTCCTGTTCGATCCCGCAACCGTGGCCCCGCTGGCCGAGGAGGTTCCGGCCTGGCGGCGTGACGATGCCGCCGGCCTGCGGGATCGCACCGGCCGTCGGAGCGACGGGGCGTGCGAGGGCGACGAGGCCGGATCCCGGGACGGACCCGCCCAGCGGCGCCGCCAGAGCATCCTGGCCACCGTGCGCCGGCGCACGGGCCTCTACGTCGCCGCGGAGATCCGCCGCTCCGAGACCGCCGGGCCCAAACCCGAACGAGCCTTCACGGGCTACCGGGCCGTGTTCGCCCGTCCGCTCGCGATCCTGCCGGACGGCGACCCGAGCGAGGTCGCGGTCGAATACGTGCTGCACGAGCCCCCGGAGACCGGAGCCGTCGTGCTCGCTCCGGCCCGCGTCGACGCCGACCAGATCGCGGCCGCCGCGCAGGCGCTCGAGGACCGGCTGAACGCGGTCGGCGCCGCGATCTTTGCGGCCTGCGAGCGGGAGCTCGCCGGCTGGCAGGACGAGCTCGAGACGTATCTCGGCGCCTACGAGGACGAAGGGGAGCGGGCCGCGATCCTCGACGGCATCCGCGCGGCGCTCGCGCGGCTCGAGCGCATCCACGGCTCCGACCGCGAGGGGCCGGAGGGCGTCGGGCAGACGTTGCGCGAGCGGCTCGACACGCTGCGCTCGAAGGCCGCCTCCAAGCGCCTGCGCCACCTGCGGGAGGCGCAGATCCGCGAAGCCTCGGGCTACGAGCGCTACGCCGCGATCTTTCCCGCGGCCCGCGCGCTCGAGCGCCGCTTCCTGTTCCTGGCCGGCCCCACCAACTCGGGCAAGACCTACGAGGCGCTCAAGCTCGCCAAGGAGACTGCGACGGCCGAGATCCTGTCGCCGCTCCGGCTCCTCGCGCTCGAGCATTACGAGCGCCTCGCCGAGGAGGGGCTCGCGGCCGGCATGGTGACGGGCGAGGAACGGATCCTGCCGGAGGGCGCGACCCACATCGCGCGCACCATCGAGACCCTCGACCTGAAGCGCATCGTCGACGTCTGCGTGATCGACGAGATCCAGATGCTGGGGGATTCCAACCGCGGCTGGGCCTGGACCCAGGCGGTCGTCGGCGCGCCTGCGCGCCTCGTGGTCCTGACCGGCGCGCCCGAGGCGATCCCGCTCGTCGAGCATCTCCTCGCGATGACGGGCGAGCCCCTGGAGGTCCGGATCCTGAAGCGCAAGGGACGGCTGCGCGTCGAGGACGGGCCGGTGCGGCTCGAAAAGCTCGGCAGGGGCGACGCGGTCGTGGCCTTCTCGCGCCGGGACGTGCACGAACTGCGCACGCGCCTCGTGCAGGCCGGGCGCACCGTCGCGACCGTCTACGGCGCGCTCGGGCCGGAGGTCCGCCGCGCGGAGGCCGCGCGCTTCCGCAACGGCGAGGCCGACGTGCTCGTCGCGACGGACGCGATCGGCATGGGGCTCAACATCGGCCCGCTCAGGCGGGTGGTGTTCTCGACCTTGCGCAAGTTCGACGGCTTCCGCGAGCGGCAGCTTACCGCGATGGAGATCAAGCAGATCGCCGGCCGCGCCGGGCGCTTCGGCCATCACGAGGAGGGGCTCGTCACCGCGCTCCCCGAGGTCGGATCCTATCCGCCCCTGGAGGCCGCGATCACGCGCGCTCTCACGGGCGAGGCCGCGAAGCTGCGCGGCAAGGCCTATGTGCGGCCCAACCAGGAGACCGTGCTCTCGGCCGCCGAGGTGCTGCAGACCGACCGCCTCGGCCGCATCCTGCGCCACCTCGAGGAGACGCTGGTGGCCGGCCACCCGGACCTGCGCATGGCCGACATGGCGGAAACGATCGAGCTCGCGAGCCTGCTCGACACCGTCGACCTGCCGATCCTCCACCGCCTGTCCTACGCGATGGCGCCCGTGGACGGGCGGGAGCGGCTCGCGGTCGAACTCCTGCTCGACTGGGCCCGGCAGCACGCCCGCGACGGGCGGGTGCGGCCGCCGAACTTCGGCACCAACGCCGATCTCCTGAAGCTCGAAGCGCGCGTGAAGATCGCGACGAGCTGGCTCTGGCTCGCGCAACGCTATCCGCAGGTCTTCGAGGACGTCGAGACGGTCGTGGACCTGCGGGCGAGCCTCAACGCGCGGATCGAGCAGCAGCTCGTCGCCACCTCCGTGGCCCGCCGGGCACGGCGCGGCGAGCGGCGGCGCGAGCCCGACAAGGCCAAGGGCCGGCGCCGGCGCACGCGGTCCGCGCCCGGAGACGCCGCGCGGCCCCGCCTGTAGGGCGGCGTCGCCCCTGTCAAGGGGAGCAGCCGATGGGATCGAAGCAAACTCGCAGAAATGCAGAAGTCGGTTAATCGCGCTTTGTTGGCCCTTTACCATGGCGGGCAGGATTTCGTTAGCTTTTGAGATGGCACCTATTGATCGCTCAATTCGCGTTCGGGGATTGCTATGGAATACTATCAGATGAGCTTCTACGAGACGGCCGCCTTCTACGGTGCGATCGCGTCCGGGGTCTACGGTCTCGCGTGGATCGTCGCGCGCGTGCTGGGCCGCGGCCAGCCCGTCTGAGGCAGCCTTCCGCCTGATCGTCGCCAATCGCGACGCCCGGACGGTCCGGCGCTCCCCACGGGCGCCGGGCCGTCGTCTTCATTCACATCCCGACGCTCCGGACCCGCCTCGCCCTGCGAGGGCCCGCGTGCCGGCCGCCCGCCGACCGCCAGCCGCGGTCTCGTTCCCGGCCCGAGCATCCGCCGGCCGCAGGACCCTCGAGCCAGGCTCGTCCCGCACATCGCCCGACATCATCGTAGCGCGCCCCGCCCGCCACGCTCGGTGCGCGCGAGCACAGACCCTTCGCGCCGCCGGTCCGAGAGTGAGCCCGCCTCGGCAAAGGCCGAGGCGGAAGCAAGGGCAAAGCCATGAGCGGCGGTTTCCTGGACTTGATCGGCGTCATGGGTCTGGTGGGCGTTCTCGGGTACCTCGGCGGCCTCTGGTGAGGCCTCGCGCGGCGTCGACCGCGCGTCGCCCGGCGGTCTCCGGGAGGGCCTCGCGCAGAGTCGATCGCGCATGTCCCGGCGGCCCCGCGGGGCCGCGGGGCGGAGTGAACGGCGGCGGCCTCGCCCGAGGCCTGCCGCCGACGGCAGCCCCGGCATCCGCCGGGTTGCCCCTCCCCGGAGCGGCGGCGTCCCATGCCGCTCCGGGGCTTTCTCGATCGAGGGGGCCTGAAATGGCGACTGGATATCTCGGCATCATCGCCCTGGCGGAGCGTCTTCACCGCCGCGCGATGGACATCGTGGAGGCGGAACTCGTGCGGCTCGGCGTCGGCGATCTCAACGCCACGCAGGCCATGATCCTGCTCCAGATCGGCGCGGAGCAGATGTCCGTGGGGGAACTCACCCTGCGGGGCTGCTACCAGGGCAGCAACGTCCACTACAGCCTCAGCAAGCTCGTGGAGGGCGGCTACGTGCTCCAGGAGCGCTCGGCGCGCGACCGGCGCGTCGTGAAGGTGAGCGCCACCGACAAGGGGCGCCGCCTCGCGGCCGATCTGGAGCATCTCTACGCCGCCGTCGAGGCGGACGTGATCGACCTCGGGATGGATCCCGCGCTCATGGAGCGCTGCGAGGCCGGGCTGACGCGCCTGGAGCGGCTCACCGGCATCTGCCTCGCGCAGGGCGCCCGGAGGAACCAGCCCGCCGCCTCCGCCAACGTGATCCCGATCCGCACCGACATGCAGGTCGCCTGATCGGGCGGCGCTCCGGCGCCGCAACGGCTTCGAGCCCCGGCCGTGTCGCGGCCGAGGCTCGAGGGGGATTGGATCCGCCTGCCGCCACTGCTCCGTGACGGCCTCGGGCGGCTACCGCCACTGCTCCCGGATGACCCGAGCGCGGGTGTGCTTGACCACGACGGCGCGTAAATGGGTCTCCTAGCGCCACTGCTCCTGGATGACCCGGGTGCGGGTGTGCTTGACCACGACGGCGCGCGAGTGGGTCTCCTGCATGACCTTCACGCGCTGTACCGGCCGCGGGTGCACGACCGCATAGGGCTGCGGCATCACGTAGGTGGGCGCCACCACGGTGGTGGCGTGATAGCTCACCGAGGCTGGATAGGCATAAGGCTGGGCTGTCGGATAGGCGTAAGCCGGATAGGCCGCGGGCGCCGCGTACCCGCCGCTGTAGGCGGCCGCCGCCGCGTAGCCGGGCCCGCTGACCGCCATGGCCGCGCCGGCCGGAGCCCCGTATCCGTAGGGCCACGGGCCGCCCGCCTGGGCCGCCGAGGCCCCGAAGGCGATCAACCCCAATGAAACCGCTGCCGCCAGCGTGGTCCGTCGCGTCGTCATGGTCTTGTTTACTCCCCATTAAGGACAGGGGCACGGTAGCGGCGCCGCGGGCGGAGTCGAACGCTGCTTGAATTCAACCTTAATCCGTCTGGTGAAGATCGGTCCGAAGCCCGGTGCGATGCCCGCCCCACGCCGCGCGGGAGCCGCGCCGCGCCCCGGGTCCCGCAGGCCCGCATTGTCCGCTTCAGGCCGTGCGGCGGCTCTGCTACGCTCCCCTGAAACGGGAGGGCGGACAACGATGGTCGAGCCGACACGCCGCTCGATACTCCGCCCTTCCGAAACGGGAGGACAGACGACGATGACCGAGCCGACACGCCGCACGATTCTCTCCGCCGCCGGGGCGGCAACCCTCGGCGCCCTCGCTCCCTCCCTGGGGTCGGCGCCCGCGGCGGCGGCCGCGCCGCCCGCCGGGACGCAGGCGCCGGGCTATTACCGCTACAAGGTCGGGGACTTCGAGGTCACCGCGGTCACGGACGGCGCGGTGACCTCGCCGCTCGCCGAGAACTTCGTGGTCAACGTCAAGCGGGCGGAGGTCAGCGCCGCGCTCGCGGCGGCCCACCGGCCGGCCGAGACCCTCACGGTGCCCTACACGCCGGTCGTCGTGAACACCGGCGCGAAGCTCGTGGTGATCGACACCGGCCAGGGCGAGGCGGCGTTCGAGCGCACGAAGGGCGCGGCCGGCCAGTTCCTGCGCAACCTCGCGGCCGCCGGGATCGACCGCAACGCGGTCGACGCGGTGGTGATCTCGCATTTCCACGGCGATCACGTGAACGGCCTCCTCACGGCCGACAACAGGCCCGCCTTCCCCAACGCGGAGGTCCTCGTCCCGCGCGTCGAATGGGCGTACTGGATGGACGACGGCGAGATGAGCCGCGCGCCGGCGGGGCGCATGCAGGACCTGTTCAGGAACAACCGCCGCGTCTTCGACGCCATCGGCCGCAAGGTCACGCCCTACGAATGGGACAAGGACGTGGTGCCGGGGATCCGCGCCGTCGGAACGGTCGGGCATTCGCCGGGCCACACCTCCTACATCGTCGCCTCGGGCTCGGGCCGGGTCTTCGTGCAGTCCGACGTCACCAACGTCCCGGTGCTGTTCGCGCGCCATCCCGGCTGGCATGCGGGCTTCGACCAGGACCCGCAGGCCGCCGAGGCCACCCGGCGCCGGGTCTACGACATGCTCGTCGCCGAGAAGATGCCGGTGCAGGGCTTCCACTATCCGTTCCCGGGCCTCGCCCATCTCGAAAAGGCCGGCGACGGCTACCGCGAGACCCTCGCGCCCTGGAGCCCGACCCTCTGAGCGGCGCCCGCCGCGCATCCCCCAAGGAGGCCACCATGCTGAAGCTCCTGACCGCGCTTGCCGGATTCCTGATGCTGGCCGGGGCCGCGGCGGCCCAGCCCGCCCCGCCCGAGATCGTCAAGGACCTCGCCCCGCAGGGGAGGCTGCGGGCGGCGATCAACTTCGGCAACCCGGTCCTCGCCCAGAAGGACGCCGCGAGCGGCGAGCCGCGCGGCATCTCGGTCGATCTCGCCCGCGAGCTCGGCCGGCGGCTCGGCGTCGGGGTCGACCTCGTGCTCTACGACGCCGCCGGCAAGGTCGCGGACGCTGCAAGGACGGGGGCCTGGGACATCGCCTTCCTGGCGATCGACCCCGGGCGGGCGAACGACATCACCTTCACGGCGCCCTACGTGGTCATCGAGGGCACGTATCTCGTGCCCGCCGATTCGGCCTTGAAGACGATCGACGACGTCGACCGGGAGGGCGTCCGGGTCGTGGTCGGCAACAAGAGCGCCTACGACCTGTATCTCACCCGCGCGCTCAAGAAGGCGCAGCTCGTGCGCGCTCCGACCTCGCCCGCCGTGATCGACGTGTTCAAGGCCGAGAAGCTCGAAGTCGCGGCCGGCGTGCGCCAGCAGCTGATCGCCTTCGCGGCGACCCGGCCGGAGGTGCGAGTCATGGACGGGCGCTTCATGGTGATCGAGCAGGCGATGGGCACGCCGAAGGGCCGCGAGGCGGGCGCCGCCTACCTGCGCGCCTTCGTCGAGGAGATGAAGGCCTCGGGCTTCGCGGCGGCCGCGCTCGAGCGCAGCAACCAGAAGGACGCCGCGGTCGCGCCGCCGGCGCGGCCGTAGCGGGCCTCACACGAAACCGGCGCGCTTGCGCTCGTCCGACGCGTCCGCGGCGGTGAGGAGGTCGATCAGCGTGCGGGCCGCCTCCGGCGCCGCCGCGCGCGCGGTCACGGCCGCGGTGTAGACGGTGGCGAGGTCGTAGCCCTCCGGCAGCGGCCCCACCAGGGTCACGCCGGAGGTGTTCAGGATCTCGGTGACCTGCGTGCAGCCGATCGGGCGATTGGTCGAGGCCGCCGCGAGCGCCCGCATGGCGGTCTGGCCGTTCGGGAAGGCGCGGATGCGCTTCTCCACGTCGGCCCAGACCCCGAGCGAGCGCAGCACGTTGGCGAAATGGATGCCGGCCGTCGCCTTGTCGGGGTCGGGCATGTAGATCTCATCCGCCGCGAGGAGCGCCGCCTTGAGCGCCGCCCCGCTCCCGACATTCACGGGCTCGTCGCCGAAGCGGACCGCGACGGCGGTCTCGACCGTGCCGACGTCCCGGCGCGTCGCCGCCACGGCGTGGCCCTCGTCGGCGAGCGTTGCGATGAGCTTCGCGGTCAGGATCAGGATGTCGGCCGGGGTGCCGGTGCGCAGCCTGTCGGCCATCGCGCCGACCGCGCCGAACTCGCCCGCGACGTCGTAGCCGGTCCTGGCCTTGAGCGCGGGTGCCAGCGCGTCGACGAGCCCTTGCGCGGCGCCCCCGCTCAGGATTCTCAATGTCGGCATCGGGTTCGTCTCCATGACAGGGATTCGGAATTTCAGGCGTCGGCTTCGACGGCGTCCGCGGTCGCGATCCCGGGTCTTCACGGGTCGGCGCCGGGATCCGTCTCCATGGCGGCAATGATGCGGTCGCGGGTGATCGGCAGGTCGCGGACGCGCACGCCCAGCGCATCGAACACCGCATTGCCGATGGCCGCGGCGGTCGGGCCGTGGGCGGCCTCGCCGGCGCCGAGCGGCCGTTCGTGCGGGCGCGGGAGGATCTCGACCTCGACCATGGGGACCTCCGAGAAGCGCAGGATCGGGTAGGCGTCCCAGTGGTCGCTCGTCACCCGCTCGGCATCGAAGCGCACCGCCTCCTTGAGGGTCCAGCTCGCGGCCTGGATCGCGCCGCCCTCGATCTGGTTGACGACGCCGTCCGGGTTGACGGCCTCGCCCACGTCGACCGCGATCGTGAGCCGGCGCACCCGCACCTCGTCCTCCACCTCGACCTCGGCCACGACCGCGCACCAGGCGCCGCTGTTCTTGTAGCGGGCGAGTCCCACGCCCTCGCCGCGTCCGCTCCCGCGCGGCCCCCGCCGCCAGCCCGCACGCGCCGCCGCGGCTTCGAGCACGGCTCTCGCCCGCGGCTCCGCGATGTGGCGCAGGCGCAAGGCGACCGGATCCTCGGCCCGCTCCTTTGCCAGCTCGTCGAGGAAGGATTCGACCGCGAACACGTTCGCGAAGGCACCGAGCGAGCGCAGCGACGAGGTGCGCAGCGGCATCGCGAGGAGGCGGTGGTTGGTGACGATCGAGCCCGGAAAGTCGTAGAGCGGCACCGCGTTGCGGTCCGCACCGCCGCCGCCCGCGAGCGGCGGATTGGTGGCGACGAAGCGGGGGAAGGGCTCCGCGATCTCGCCCGCCGCGAGGAGCGTCGGGATCGCGTTGCGGCCGGGCCGGGCCACGTGCCCGTTGCTCCACAAGGCGTGGCGCCAGGCCGCGATCTCGCCGCTCCCGTCGAGATCGGCCTCGATCTCGACCGCCATCGCGGCCCCGAAGGGCGCGCGCGCCAGTTCGTCGGCGCGCGTCCATTGCAGCCGCACCGGGCGGCCCGGGACCGCACGCGCGAGGAGCGCCGCGTCGAGGGCGACGTCGTCGGCGCCGTTGTGGCCGTAGCAGCCCGCGCCTTCGACGTGCTGCACGACGATCCGCTCGGGGTCCAGGCGCAGCACCAGCGCGAGGTCGGCGCGCAGGTTGTAGATGCCCTGGCAATGCGACCACACCCGCACGCCGCCGTCCTGCCATTGTGCGATCGCGCAGGAGGGGGCGATGGAGGCGTGGGCGATGAACGGGCGGGCATAGGAGCGGCGCAAGGTGCGCACGCCGGCGCGGGGCGTGCCGCGCGCGTCCACCACCTTGCTCTCGGTGGGCTGACTCTTGAGCCACGCGCGCAGGTCGGTCTCGTCCGGGAGGGGCTCGCCCGCCGACCACGTCGCGGCCGCGCGCAGGCGCTCCAGGGCGGACGCGGCGGCGTCCTCGGTCTCGGCAATGATGCCGAGGAAGCTCCCGTCCCGGACCCAGGCCACCACGCCCTCGCATTCCCGCAAGGCGGCCTCGTCGAGAGCCTCGAGCCGCGCCCGCGGCGCGTCGGGCCGTAGCACGCGCCCGTGCAGCAGGCCGGGCAGGGTCATGTCGTGGATGAAGCGGCGGGCGCCGAACACCTTGTCGGGGATGTCGAGCCGCGGCGCGGACGCGCCGGCGAGGCGCCGCGCGTCCGCCGGCTTCGGTGCGGCCCGGCAGGTCGCATCGCGGTCGAGGGAGACCTCGCCGGCGAGTTCCCAGTAGCTCGTGCGCGCGTTGCCGGGGCCCGTGACCGTGCCGTCCTCGACGCCGAGCGCATCGGCCGGGACGCCGAGGCGCTCCGCCGCCGCCTCGAGGAGGAGCGCGCGGGCCTCCGCGCAGACGAAGCGGACCGCAACCCCGCAATCCTGGACCGAGAGGCTGCCCGAGGTCACGCCCTCGTTCGGGCTCGCCGCGGTCGAGGCCGGGACGAGGCGCACCCGGGCGAGATCGACGTCGAGCTCGTCGGCGGCGATCTGGGCGAGCGCGGTCAGGATGCCCTGCCCGATCTCGACCTTGCCGGGCGAGACCTCTACCACCCCTTCGGGCCGCACCCGCAGCCATTGCGACAGGCGCGGGTTCGCGGTCAGGTTCCCGGGGAACACCACCTCGCCCTGCGCGGCCGTGGGGGCAGGTTGGTTCGGTATCTGGCTCACGCGGGCGCGACCGTGTGCACGGCCCGGGACGGGCGGAGCGGGAGACGGGCGCGGATCCGGCTCATGCGGCCGCGTCCGCCTGCGCGGCCCGCAGCACCGCGCGCACCATGCGGTTATGGGCGCCGCAGCGGCAGAGGTTGCGGTCGAGCGCCGCGCGCACTTCGGCCTCCGTGGGCCGGGGGTTGCGCCGCAGCAGCGCCGCCGCGCTGATCAGGATGCCGGAGACGCAATAGCCGCATTGCATCGCCTGCTCGGCCACGAACGCGCTCTGCAGGGGATGCGGGCGCTCCGGCGTGCCGAGCCCCTCGACCGTGGTGATCGCCTCGTCGCCGACGCTCCAGAGCGGCAGGTCGCAGGCGGCGACCGCGCGGTCGCCGAGGAGGACGTGGCAGGCCCCGCACTGGTTCGCGCCGCAGCCGAAGCGGGTGCCCATGAGGCCGAGCGGCCCGCGCAGCACCGACAGGAGCGGCGTGGCGGGATCGGCCTCGACCGAGACCGCCGCGCCGTTGATCCGCAGTCGGACGGCGCGCGTCTCGGGGCGTGGGCTCGCCGGACCCTGGCGCCCATCGGCGGTCGGCGTCTCCGGGCCCGCGCTCCCATCGATGGCTTGCGTCTCCGGGCGTCGAATCACTGGACCTTGGCGCCCGTCACCCGCACGACCTCGGCCCATTTCTCGATGTCGGCCCGCAGGTAACGGTCGAACTCCGCCGGGTTCATGATCATCGGAACCGCGCCCTGCTTGGCCCAGGCCTGCTGGACCTCGGGCTTCGCCAGCATGCGGTTGATCTCGGCGTTGAGGCGGTCGACGATCGGCTTCGGGGTCCCGGCCGGCGCCATGATGCCGAGCCAGATCGTGGCGTCGTATTTCGGCACGCCGGCCTCCGCGATCGTCGGCACGTCGGGGAGCACGTCGGAGCGCTTCGGGCCCGTGGTGCCGAGCGCGCGCACCTGCCCGCCCTGCACGGTCGGGGCGGTGGTCGTGATGGCGTCGATCATCATCTGGACGTGGCCGCCGATCACGCTGTTGCGCGCTTCGCCGCTGTTGCGGTGCGGCACGTGGACGATGTCGGTTCCCGTCATGGCTTTGAAGAGCTCGCCCGCCATGTGATAGGGCGTGCCGGGGCCCGACGAGGCGTAGTTCAGCGCGCCGGGCTTCGATTTCGCCAGCGCGATGAACTCCGCGAGCGTCTTCGCGGGCACGTCCGGGTGGATCACCATCAGGAGGTCGGACGAGTTGATCGGCGCGACCGGCACGAAGTCGCGCATGAGCTGGTAGTTTTTCTTGGCGATGAGCGTCTCGTTGGTGGTGTGCGTGTTCGACATCATCAGGAGCGTGTAGCCGTCGGGCGCGGCCTTGGCGGCCTCGTCGGTCCCGATGAGGGCGCCGGCGCCGGGCTTGTTCTCGATCACGAAAGGCTGCTTGAAGGCCTCGGAGAGGTGCTGACCGACGAAGCGCGCGTAGACGTCCGCGGGGCCGCCGGCCCCGAACGGCACGACGATCCTGACGTTGCGCGTGGGATAGTCCTGCGCGGCGGCCGGGCCTGCGAGACCCGCCAGCAGCGATAATCCGATGAGCGCCAGCCGTACCATCTGTTCCTCCCTCGCGTCTTGTCGTTGCCGACAAGGATCAAGGGACGGGCGGCCGGGTGTCAAGGCGGCTGCGTGCGGAGGCAGGCGACGGCCGGGCGGCCGGGTGTCAAGGCGGAGCGCGTGGCGTGAGCCGATCGCCGGGAGCGACGCTCCCGCCCGCGGGCTCTCCGCAGAGCGGGCTAGGACTCGGCGGCGAGCCGGTATTCGCGCTCGACCGAGGAGGCGCGCCGGGTGCGGTCGAAGCCGTAGACATGGACCGAGATCGCCTCGACCTCGGCGGTATTGACCATCTGGTGGATGTTGGGCCCGGTCGGCACCAGGCAGGCGCGGAAGCCGGGCCCGCGCACCCATTCCCGCGTCGGCGTCACGGCGTCGTCCCGGACGGGGCGGAAGCGCCGCTCGCGCAGCTCGCCGGCGACGATGCCGAAGCAGCACGAGCAATGGTGGTCGTGGATCGAGGTCGCGGATCCCGGCGCCCAGGTCATGGCCCAGACGCTCATGGTGGGGTCGCCGAACAGGTAGTTGCGTTCGTAGCGCCCGGGCGTGCGCGCCAGCGGCAGCGCGAGGACGAGGTCGGGCTCGGCCAGAACCGCGTCGAGGAGGGCGCGGGCCTTGCGGACCGGATGCTCCACCGTCGCGGCGCGCCCGATGACCCGGGTCCAGGGCGAGGCGGGCGCAAGGTCGTGGGCGAGCTGCATGGCGGGGCACTCCGAAGGCCGGGCCAGGATAGGAGGCCTGGGGAGGAGCCGGTTTGCTCTTTTGGCGCAGAACAGCTAATTTTTGGAAAGCAATGCTCCACTTGAGGCTGAAATGAGAATGGATTTCTCATGAGCGATGCTGCACGGCCCCGCCGGGGACGCGACCGCGCCGAGATCGACGCCTTCGACCGGCGCATCCTCGCGGCCCTGCAATCGGACGCGACCCTGCCCCTGGCGGAACTCGCCGAGAGGGTCGGGCTCTCGACCACGCCGTGCTGGCGCCGGATCCAGCGGCTCGAGCAGGCGGGGGTCATCCGCAAGCGGATCGCCGTCCTCGACCGGCGTCAGCTCAACGCCAACGTGACGGTGTTCATCGCGGTGCGCACGTCGCAGCATACGGCCGAGTGGATCGAGGCCTTCCGCAAGGCGACGAGCGACATTCCCGAGATCGTGGACGTCTACCGCATGAGCGGCGAGATCGACTATCTCATCCGCGCCTTCGTGCCCGACATCGAGAGCTACGACGCGCTCTACAAGAAGCTGATCGCGCGCGTGGCTCTGAACGACGTCACCTCGATGTTCGCCATGGAGGAGCTGAAATCCACGACCGAGGTCCCGCTGGGCTTCGCCTGAGCGGCCCTGCCGGCCGGTTCGGGACCGGCCGAAATGTCCCGCAGGCGCAAAAGAAAACGGGGCCGGCGCCTCATCGGCGCTCAGCCCCGTCTTTGCTACGCAACTGGATCGCGGCGCCTCACCCATGCCCCCATCAGCGGGCGCCGTTCCGATCTGCACGAGCCTCTAGCAGGCCCTTTCCGGCCACGCTGATTAGACCTTCGTCGTCCCGCGGGCGCTGATCCCGCCTGAACCCCTGCTTGCATACCTGCGGCGCCGCCGGAGGCCCATCGCATCCGTGCGGCTTCCGGCAGCCGCCGCAGACAGCGGGAAGGCATGGAGGTCCCATGGCCGCGCTTAAGGAACGATTAACCATTCTTGCCGAGACTGGGCCTTAACGAAGGTTTAAGCCAGGCAGGTGCGGCATGTGGGGGCTGGGGGCTGAGGCAGGGCGGCCGGCGGCAGGCCGCCTCATCACGCTGGCGGCGCTCGCGGCGGCCGCGATCGTCGGCTTCGGGATCCCCGCGGCATCGACGCGGCCTCTCCCCGCCAAGCCGGTGCCGCCGGGCCCGTCCGGGACCGCGAGGCCCACGGCCGCATGGTCGGCGTTCTGTCTCCAGCATCCCGGCGAGTGTGCCGTCGATCGCGCGGAGCCCGAGATCGTCCCGTTCACCCCGCAGGTCCTGGCCGCCCTCACCGCGGTCAACCGGTCCGTCAACCGGGCCATCGTGCCCGTGCCCGACCTGGAGCACTGGGGCGTGACGGACCGGTGGGACTTTCCGGACGACGGCCGGGGGGATTGCGAGGACATCCAGCTCCTCAAGCGCAGGCTCCTCGCGGAGCGGGGGCTGCCCCGCCGGGCGATGCGCATGACGGTGGTGATCAACGGCAAGGGCGAGGGACATGCGGTGCTGACCGTCCGCACCAGTCGGGGCGACCTGATCCTCGACAACGCCCGCGACGACGTGCTGCCGCCGCGCCGCACCGGCTACGCGTTCGTCAAGCGCGAGGGATCGGACGGGCGCGCGTGGGTGTGGCTCGACGGGACGAGCGCGCCCGTCGTCACGACCGCCCGGTAGCCGGCGCCCGATGGAACCGGAGGGCCGGGTCAGAGCGCCGCGACCGGGAGCGGTCGCGCCTCCCGCGCGGCGACGCCCGGTGGAACCATATGGCCCAGCCGCGGTTGTGGCCTACTCTCGACCTCCCCAAGCAAAGGCCGTGCGGCTTCGCGCCGAAGCGGCTGAGGACATCGCCATGCAAGCCCCCTCCCATCCGAAGCCCGAGGGCCCGCGGCGCCCGCTGCCGAGCAAGCCCGAAGCTCGGGCCGCCGACGCCGCGCCGTGGAAGCCCCACGTGGTCGGCCTGACCCGCCAGGAAATCCGCGACATCGTCATCGACGTGATCGGCTAGAACCTGATCCCGAGCGGGTGCGGACGCCCCGTCCACGATCGTGCGGTACGCCAAGAACCGGGAGGGCATGCTCGGGAGCACGCCCCGCGGCGTTCATGGCACTCGCCGCCCGTCGTCCGCCGCCCGGGCCATGATGCAGAGGCGGTCGAGCTGGGCCTGAAAGACCGGGTCCGTCAACTGGCCGCGAACGTCCGCGAACCCTTCCAGCCCCTCCAGCAGGGGGAGAATGGAGCGGTGGTCCGCATGGACGCCCGAGCGGGCGAGCCGACGCGCCAGGTCGAGCACGCGCTTGCGGCGGTTGTGCGCCTTGCGCGACGGCCCGGAACCGCGCCCGGGATCATCCATCGAGGAGAGCATTCGACCGACGCGCGAACTCCCGCAGCGCGGTCCGGGCCGCCTCCACGTGCGCGGGCTGCGGATCGCGGTGCGCCAGGGACAGGTGGCCGAGGGCGACGTGCCACGCCGGATCGGCGCAGAGCCCCCGGATGGACTGGAGGCCCTGCTCGACGGTGCCGATCCGCTCGACCCGCGGCATGCCCCCGGGGCGCGGGAAACGGACGATCAGGGCGGGCTTGAAGTCACCGGGTCGCATGGCGGGAACTCGACAATCGGGCTTGGAGGTTCGGGTCGGCGCAGGGCTTCCCGCGTGAACAAATCGCGTCTTTATATATAGCACAATATAGTTGCGCGCAACTTATATCCCCCCTGGCGCGGTCCGGGCCGGAGCCGCTCTCCTCCGGCCGGCGGGGGAGCGACATGGCGGCCCGATGCCGGACGCCGACCGGCCGCGTGGCGGGAGCGGCCCTCCCGCCCCGGTGCGGGCGCGCTCCTCGGCCGCACCCGCGAAGGCCCGATGCGTGGCATAAGGCCGCCGCAACGCCCGCCGATTCCACCGCCATGATCCGCATCGAAAACGTCAGCAAGCAGAACAGCCACCGCATCCTTTTCATCGAGGCCTCCGCGGCGCTCCAGAGGGGCGAGAAGATCGGCCTCGTCGGCCCGAACGGGGCCGGGAAGACGACGCTCTTCCGGATGATCAAGGGGGAGGAGGAGCCCGACGAGGGCCAGGTCTCCGTCGATCGCGGCATCACGATCGGCTATTTCAGCCAGGACGTCAGCGAGATGGCGGGCCGCAGCGCCGTGGCCGAGGTCATGGACGGCGCCGGCCCCGTGAGCGAGGTCGCGGCCGAGCTGCACGCGCTCGAGGCCGCCATGGTCGATCCCGACCAAGCGGACGACCTCGACCGGATCATCGAGCGCTACGGCGAGGTGCAAGCGCGTTACGAGGAGCTCGACGGCTATTCCCTGGAAGGCCGCGCCCGCGAGGTGCTGGCGGGCCTCGGCTTCGGCCAGGACACCATGGAGGGCGACGTCGGCGCCCTGTCGGGCGGCTGGAAGATGCGCGTCGCGCTCGCCCGCATCCTGCTGATGCGCCCGGACGTCATGCTCCTCGACGAGCCCAGCAACCACCTCGACCTGGAGAGCCTCATCTGGCTCGAGGCGTTCCTGAAGGGCTACGACGGCGCGCTGCTCATGACCTCGCACGACCGCGCCTTCATGAACCGCATCGTCAACAAGGTGCTGGAGATCGACGGCGGCACCCTCACGACCTATTCGGGCGACTACGAGTTCTACGAGCAGCAGCGGGCGCTGAACGAGAAGCAGCAGCAGGCCCAGTTCGAACGCCAGCAGGCGATGCTCGCCAAGGAGATCAAGTTCATCGAGCGCTTCAAGGCGCGCGCCTCCCATGCCGCCCAGGTGCAGAGCCGGGTCAAGAAGCTCGAGAAGATCGATCGCGTCGAGCCGCCCCGGCGCCGGCAATCGGTGGCGTTCGAGTTCCAGCCCGCGCCGCGCTCGGGCGACGACGTGGTCAGCCTCAAGCGCGTGCACAAGCGCTACGGCAGCCGCCGCATCTACGAGGACTTCGACTTCACCGTGCGGCGCAAGGAGCGCTGGTGCGTCATGGGCGTCAACGGCGCCGGCAAGTCGACGCTCCTCAAGCTCGTCGCGGGCGCGACCGAACCCGACGACGGCACGGTCGCGCTCGGCGGCAGCGTCAAGATGGGCTACTTCGCCCAGCACGCCATGGAGATGCTCGACGGCGACCGCACCGTGTTCGAGTGGCTCGAGGATGCGTTCCCGCAGGCCGGCCAGGGCTCCTTGCGCACGCTCGCGGGCTGCTTCGGCTTCTCGGGCGACGACGCCGAGAAGCGCTGCCGCGTCCTCTCGGGCGGCGAGAAGGCGCGCCTCGTGATGGCGCGGATGCTCTACGATCCGCCGAACTTCCTCGTGCTCGACGAGCCCACCAACCATCTCGACATCGCCACGAAGGAGATGCTGATCGAGGCGCTCTCGCGCTACGAGGGCACCATGCTCTTCGTCTCGCACGACCGCCACTTCCTGGGCGCCCTGTCGAACCGCGTGCTCGAACTCACGCCCGAGGGCGTCCACCAGTACGGCGGCGGCTATGTCGAATACGTGGCGCGCACCGGCCAGGAAGCGCCCGGCCTGCGGAACTGACCACGGTCCATAGGGTGCACCGGCCGGGAGGCGCCCGGCCTGCGGAACTGATCCGGCGCCCCGAGGTCGCTCCGGATCCGACGCGATCGCACTCAGCCGGCGCCCTCGCGGGTGCCGCGGCCGAGAGGGTCCGGATACGTCCGCATCCACGCCAGACCCGCGCCCGTCTCGCCGGCCGGGATGTATTCGAGGCCGATCGCGCCGCCATAGCCCGCTGTCGCGAGGGCGGAGAAGAAGCGCGTGAAGTCGAGCGTGCCGGTGCCGGGCTCGTGCCGTCCCGGATGGTCGGCGATGTGCACATGCGCGATGTCGCGGCGATGGCGTTCGACGAAGCGCGCCGCGTCGATGCCCGAATTGGCGCAGTGGAAGGCGTCGAGCAGCAGGCGGACGTTCGGCGCGTCCACGGCGTCGAGGGCGCGCAAGCCCAGATAGGGATCGTCGAGCAGGTAGTTCGCGATCGTCGCGATCCCGATCGGCTCGATCAGGAGCGTCATGCCTCGGGCATCCGCGGCCGCGGCGGCCTGCGCCAGGCGCTCGCAATAGAGCGGCCAGCAGGCGTCGCGGCTCGACCCCTCCGGGACGACCCCCGCCATCACGTGGACCATGCGGCAGCCGATCGCCTCCGCGTAGTCGAGTCCTCGGGCGAGCGAAGCGTCGAACTCCGCCTCTCGCCCGGGGAGACCGGCGATCCCCTTCTCGCCCCGGCCCGGGTCCCCGGCGGGAAGGGCCATCTGGACGAAGGTCAGGCCGCAATCGGCAAGGATCCGCCGCAGGGTCGCGGCCGGCACCGGATAGGGGCTCGGGTGCTCGACGGCGGAGAACCCCGCCGCGGCGGCCGCGGCGAAGCGCTGTTCCAGCGGGTGCTCGTTGAACATGTAGCCGAGATGGGCGCTGTAGCCGCTCGCCATGGTGCGTCCGGACCTGTCCTGCATCGCGTTTTCCGTGGGCGCGGGCCGCATTCGCGCCGATGCCCGTCGCCGGGCCGTCTCGTCAGATCGTCCCGTCGTTCCGCAGCGCCGCGATCTCCTCGGCCGAGTAGCCGAACTCGGCGAGGACCTCCTCGGTGTGCTCGCCCTGCTCGGGCGGCGGCACCGTGAGCGCGCTCGGCGTGCCGCTGAGCGCCACCGGCTGGTTCAACAGGGTGATGGAGCGGCCGAGCGCCGGCGAGTCGATGCTCGCGGAGACGCCGAGATGCTGCACCTGCGGATCGGAGAACACCTCGTCGACCGCGTAGATCGGCCCGGACGGCACGTCGGCCTCGTTGAAGCGCCGGATCCAGGTGGCGCTGTCGTGGTGCGCCAGCGCCGCGTTGATCTCGTCGGTGAGCGCGTCGCGGTTGCGCGAGCGCAGGGCCGCCGTCTCGAACGCCGTGTTGGTGATGAGGTCCGGCCGCTCGATGGCGTGGCAGAAGCGCTCCCAGATCACGCGCCCCGTCACCGCGATGTTGATGTAGCCGTCGGCGGTGCGGAACACGCCGGTCGGGATCATGGTGGGGTGGTTGTTGCCGGCCTGCTTGGGCCGTTCGCCCTCCATGAGCCAGCGCGTCGCCTGGAAGTCGAGGAGCGCGATCTGGGCCTGGAGGAGCGAGGTCTGGACCCATTGCCCCTCGCCGGTGGCCTCGCGGGCGAGAAGCGCGATGAGGATGCCGTTGGCGCAGTAGAGGCCCGCGGCCAGGTCTGCGATCGGGATGCCGACCCGCATCGGGCCCTGGCCGGGCTGGCCGGTGATCGACATCAGCCCGCCCATGCCCTGTGCGATCTGGTCGAAGCCGGGGCGCTCGCGGTAGGGCCCGTCCTGGCCGAAGCCCGAGATGCTCGCATAGACGAGGCGCGGATTGACCGCCTTGAGGCTGTCGTAGTCGATGCCGAGGCGGTGCTTCACGTCGGGGCGGAAGTTCTCGACCAGCACGTCGGCCTGGGCGACGAGCCGGCGCAGCACCGCGCGGCCCGCGTCGGATTTCAGGTTGAGCGTCAGGGCGCGCTTGTTGCGGTGCAGGTTCTGGAAGTCGGGGCCGTGGCGCGGGCCGCCGGGCTGGTCGCCGGATTCGAGCGCGGCCGGCAGCTCGATCTTGATGACGTTCGCGCCCCAATCCGCGAGCTGGCGCACCGCGGCCGGTCCCGAGCGCACGCGGGAGAGATCGAGGACCGTGTAGCGGGACAGGGCCCGGGATGCAGGCTGGAACGGCATGGAACGTCCTTTTCATTCACCCTGAGGCGCGACCCCGGCATTGTCAACAATTCAGGTCGAGGATCCCTTCCGCCGGGCTGCCTCCTGCGACATGGCGGCACTGGAGCCGGGGCACAAGGCCACCCAGAGGCGCTTTCGCGGTCTGGAGAGGTATCTCGGTTCACGTTTGATGCCAATGCGTTACGCCGGACCTCCTCTCGACGGCGCCGCGGTTCGGCCCGGCCTGCGGGCGATCGGCCGGAATTGTTGACAATACGATCCGGTTCCCGTTTGCTCCCTCCGGCGGGACAAAGGGACATTCAGGACGATGCGGGGAGCGGCTGCACGGGACGTGATCGACGCGGCGCCCTCCCAGCCGCTCGCGGCCATGATCTACCAGGGCCTCGAAGGGATGATCGTCCGGGGCGACCTGAAGGCGGGCGACCGGATCAACGAGATGGCGCTGGCGAGCCGCCAGGGCGTGAGCCGCGGCCCCGTGCGGGAGGCCTGCCGCCGCCTCGAGGAGGCCGGCCTCGTCGAGTTCCGGGTCAACCGCGGCTTCTTCGTGCGCCAGCTCGTGATCGAGGACGTGCTCGAGCTCTACGAGGTCCGCGCGGCCCTGTTCTCCCATGCGGGCCTGCTGCTCGCCTCGACCGTCACGGGCGCGCAGCTCGCCGAGCTCGAAGGGCTGCACCGCCGGATGGGGGAGGCCACCGCGGCCGGCGACATGGACGTGTTCTATGCCATGAACCGCGAGTTCCACGGCCGGATCATGGCGTTCACGGGCAACCGGCGCCTGGCCCAGATCTACGAGGGTCTCGATCGCGAGCTGCACATCTGGCGCCGGCGCGCCCTAATCCTCGACGGCAACATGCGCGCCTCGCTGCTGGAGCACGAGCACATCCTTGCAGTGCTCAAGGGGGGCAATCCCACCCTGATCGCCCAGGTGCTGCGGGAGCACAGCCTCGCCGGACGAAACCGCCTGGTGCGGACCCTGTCCGAGCCCGCGTGAAATCTCTCATCGTCCGGCGGCCCGACCGGCCCGGACCCCTCCCCTCCGATCGAACAGGAACGAACCCATGCACACCCAGGACGGCCGGCCGATCATCGCGATCTCCAGCGGCGACCCCGCCGGCATCGGGCCCGAGATCACCCTGAAGGCCCTCGCGAGCGAGGCGGTGCAGCGCGCCTGCGCGCCCGTGATCGTCGGAAGCGCGGCGGTGGTGCGGCGCGATCTCGCCCTCGTGCCGGCGCGGCTCGAGCTCCGCGCGGTCGGCTCGCCCACGGAGGTGCGCGGCGAGCCCGGCACCGTCGAGGTGCTCGAGATGGACGGGCTCGATCTCGCGGCCTGCCCCCGGGGCGAGGTCTCGCCGGAGGGCGGCCGCTTCAGCGGCCATTCGGTCGGCCGCGCGATCGGCCTCGCCATGCAGGGCGCGGTCCACTCCGTCGTCGTGTCGCCCAACAACAAGCAGGCCATGCATGCGGGCGGGCACGAGCATACCGGGTTCGAGGAGATCGCCCGGCACTACACGGGGGCGAAGACCTCGATCCAGATCCTGATGGGCAACAAATACGTGATGTCCCGGGTCACGAACCACGTGCCCCTGCGCAAGGTGCCCGACCTGTGCACCCGCGAGCGGGTGCTGGCAGCGATCCGCATGCTGCACAAGAGCCTCCAGGTGATCGGGCACGAGGCGCCGGTGATCGGCGTCGCTGGCCTCAATCCCCATTGCGGCGAGCACGGGCTGATGGGCGACGAGGAGATCATCCATATCGGACCCGCCTGCGATGACGCCCGCGCGGCCGGAATCAAGGTCCTCGGCCCGCTGCCGGGGGACACGATCTTCAACGACTACGAGAAGTTCGGCCTCAACGCCGTGCTCTCCATGTACCACGACCACGGCAATGCCTGCATGAAGATGGCTGAGTTCGGCGAGCTCGTGAACTTCATCGGCGGCCTGCCGGTGCCGGTCTTCACCGTGTCGCACGGAACCGCGTTCGACATCGCCGGGAAGGGCATCGCCGACGCGACCAACATGGAGCTCTCGATCCGCGCGGCCGCGCGCAGCCAGCGCGTTGCCGCGAAGGCGGCGTGAGGCAAGCGCAGTCGAGTATGCAGGAGGGACACCCCATGTCGACCACACCGGACCGGCCGCGCGTGGCGCTCATCCACGCCGTGACGGTCGCGATCGATCCGATCACGGCCGCCTTCGCGTCCCTGTGGCCGGAGGCCGAGCGCCTGAACCTGCTCGACGACAGCCTGTCGGTCGACCGCACGAAGGCGCAGGACCTGAGCTCCGGCCTCCACGACCGGATCGGCGCGCTCGCCGACTACGCCATGGCAGCCGGCGCGCACGGGATCCTCTACACCTGCTCGGCCTTCGGGCCCGGCATCGAGAGCGTCGCCCGGCGCCTCCCCGTTCCGGTGCTCAAGCCCAACGAGGCGATGTTCGTCGAAGCGCTCGACCGCGGGACACGCATCGGCATGCTCGCGACCTTCGGGCCCTCCGTCACCACCATGGAGGAGGAGTTCGCGGACGCCGCGCGCGAGCGCCGGCCCGACGCGACGATCCGCACGATCCTGGTGCCGGGCGCCATGGATGCGCTCAAAGGCGGCGACGCCGACACCCACAACCGCCTGATCGCGGAGCGCGCGCCCGAGCTCGCCGATTGCGACGCCGTCATGCTCGCGCATTTCTCGACGTCCCGCGCCAAGGCCGCCGTCGAGCGGGCGCTCGGCCGCGAGGTCCTGACGAGCCCGACCGCCGCGGTCACCGCCCTCAAGCGCGCGATCGGCGCCTGAGGGCGTCCGGTCAGGCGGGAACCCGGTACTCCCTGACAAGCCCGTCCTTGGGTTCGAGCCCGGTGCCGGGCTTCGTCGAGACCTCGAGGTAGCCGTCCTTGGGCTGGGGCACCTCCTCGAAGATGGCGTTGTAGGCCATCCACTTGTGGAAGTGGTACTCCACGATCGTGCCGCTCGCGAGGCCGGCCTGCAGGGCGATGTTATGCGGGCCGCTGCCGTTGCCGTGCCCGATCGGCTTGTTGAACGCCTTGGCGAGCGCCGCGATCCGCAGGCCTCCCGTATAGCCGCCGTCGTTGTTGACGTTGGGCTGCACGATGTCGACCGCATCCGCGAGCAGGATGTCGCGCATCGAGTACTTGTGGTTCTCGGCCACCCCGATCGGGATCGTGGTTTTCGCCTTCAGCTCCACGAGAAGCCGCGGGTCGTTGTCGAGGCAGGGCTCCTCGAACAGGCTGATGTCGAGCTCCTCCACGAGGCGGCAGAGCCGGATCGCGGCGGCGGCGGTCATGCGCGCGTTGGCGTCCATGGCGAGCTTGACGTTCGGGCCCACCGCCTCGCGCATCGCCTTCATGCGGATGGAGTCGTCGTCCGGATCCGGCACCGCCTGCCGCCCGACGGTGTTCTTCAGATAATTGTTGCCGAGGCCCACGAGATGGGCGGCCTCGGCGGCGAGCTCCTCGGGGCTGTAGACCGGCGCGCCGCCATAGGCCGCCCCGTGCGTGATGTAGACCGGGATGCGGTCGACGGCGCCGCCGAGGAGCGTGTGGACCGAAAGGTTGCAGGCCTTGCCCTTGAGGTCCCACAGCGCGATGTCGATCGTCGAGAGGGCGCTCACGAGGGCGCGGCCGAGATCGCGCTGGGCGAAGATGAACTGCCGGCCCAGCTTGGCGGCGATGCGCTCGATCCGCATCGGATCCTCGCCGATGAGCGAGGGTGCGACGGTACGGTTGATGAAGCCCGTCATGCTCGGGTGGAAGTAGCCGCCCATGCCCCATCCGACGAGGCCGTCGTCGGTCTCGATCTCGACCATCACGGTCTGCTCCACGTTGGGGAGCTTGCGGAAGGGCGGCGGCGTGATCGGGATGTTGGCGAGGTGGTGCGCTTCGACGCGGGCGATCTTCATGGGCCTCCTCCAGGGCGTGGGAACGGGGATGGTCGTCGCGGGTCCGGCCCGCCGCAGCGGCCGGACCCCGGACCGGTCCGGGCGGTCTATCGCGGCGATCCGGGCAGGAGCGGCGCGAGCCGCTCCAGGAAGTAGCCGAGGCCGTTGCGGATGTGCTGCTGCATGAGCGCCTCCGCGTGCTCGGCCTCGCCGCGCTCGATGGCGGCGAGGATCGCGAGGTGCTCCTCGACCCGGCGCGGGCTGCGCTGGGTGTCGTCGGCCAGCATGTATCGGTAGCGCTCGAGGCCGAGATAGATGTCGGACAAGACGTCGGAGACGCGCTGCAATCCGCTCAGACGGATGATCTCGAGGTGGAAGTGCTCGCCGAGCGTGAAGAGATCGAAGGCGGTGCGGGTTCCGTTGACGTCGAACTGCGTCGCGATCGTGCGGGCGCGTTCGGTCGAGAGGCCTTCGCGCTTCACCCGCAAGGCCGCGCGCCCGGCGACCAGGCTCTCCACGCGCTCGCGGATGGAGGCGAGCTCCTCGATCTCCTCCACGCGCAAGGGGGCGACGTAGAGCGCGCGGTTGCGCTGCTTCATGATGATGCGCGCGTTCTCGAGCCGCGCGAGCGCCGCGCGCAGCGGCGTGCGGCTCACGCCGAGCTCGCTCGCGAGCTGCTCTTCGGTGATCCGGCTGCCCGCCGGGATCTCGCCCGTGACGATCCGCCGGACGAGCTGCGTGAAGGCCCAGTCCGGCGCCGACTGCCCGTCGGCCGCGCTCGGATCGGATCTCATGATCAGCATCGCGCGCCTCGCCCCGGGCCTACGCTGCCGGCTGCCGGCGCCGGAACCGTCCGCGCAGGCGCCGGCCGAGGGGAACCAGAACCAGGCACCCCGTCGCGGCGAACAGGACGAGCGCGATGGGGCGCTCCACGAAGATGATCGGGTCGCCGCCCGAGCTGATGAGGGCGCGCCGCACGCCCTGTTCGAGAATCGGCCCCAGGACGACGCCGAGCAGGGCCGGAATGGCGGGATAGCGCAGCTTCGTCATCACGTAGCCGAGGACGCCGAAGAGGAGCGCGCACCAGACGTCGAACATCAGGTAGTTCACGCTGTAGACGCCGTAGATCACGATGCCGGCGACGAGGGGCAGCAGCAGCGCCAGCGGCACGTAGACGATGGCGGCGAGCACCGGCGTCAGCAGGATCGTGAGGAACACGAGCAGGACGTTGCCGACATAGAAGGTCCCGATGACGGGCCACACGAAATCGGGGCGCTCCTGGAACAGGAGCGGGCCCGGCTGCAGGCCGAGCATGAGGAGGCCGCCGAGCATGACGGCCGTGGTGCCGGAGCCCGGGATGCCGAGGGTGAAGAGCGGGATCATCGCCGAGTAGGAGGCCGCGTTGTTGGCGGCCTCGGGCGCCGCCACGCCCTGGATGGCGCCGTGCCCGAACTGCTCGGGCGTGCGCGACATGCGCTTGGACGCCGCATAGGCGAACATGGTCGAGGCGGTGGCGCCGGCACCCGGGAGCACGCCGACCACGAAGCCGATCAGCGAGCCCACGACGAGGTCCTTCCAGCAGAGCACGATATCGCGCACGCGCGGGAACAGGGAGCGGAAGGTGTAGGTGGGCTGGAACTGCGCCTGGCCGCTCTTGTCGCCGACCGCGGCGAACACCTCGCCGAGCCCGTAGAGGCCGATCGCGATCACCGAGAAGCTGAGGCCGTCGGTCAGCTCCACGGAGCCGAAGGTGTAGCGCGGCGCGCCCGTCACCATATCGAGCCCGATCATCCCGAGCCACAATCCGAGGCCGAGGGACGCGAAGCCTTTCCAGGGATCGTCGCCGCCCAGCACGGTCGTGAAGGACAGCGCCATCACCATCAGGGCGGTCATCTCCGCGGGGCCGAAGGCGATGGCGAACTCGGCGAAGGGAGCGCTGACCGCGGTGAACAGGATCAGCGCGATCAGCCCGCCGATGAACGAGGCATAGACGCTCATCCCGAGCGCCCGGCCGGCCTCGCCGCGGCGGGCGAGCGGATAGCCGTCGAGCGTCGTCATCATGGAGGCGGACTCGCCCGGGATGCCGAGCAGGATCGAGGTGACGGCGCCGCCGAACATCGCGCCGTAATAGACGCCCGCGAGCCCCGCCATGGCGGTCGTGGCGTCGAACTTGACCACGAGCGGGAGGAGGATCGCGACCGCGGCGGCGGGGCCGAGCGCCGGCAGGACGCCGACCGCGAGGCCCAGCGTCACGCCGATCAGCGTCGCCATCAGGGTGTTGAAGCTCAGCGCCGCCGACAGGCCACCGAGGAGGAGCTGGAGCGTTTCCATGGCGTGAACGATCTGCCTTGAGGACGGGGTCGACGGATCGGGCCTGCGGCGCGGCGGGCGCCGCGGCTCAGCCGCCCAGGAAGCCGTCGGGAAGCGGCACGTTCAGCCCGAGGTCGAACACGAGATAGGCGACGATCGCAAAGCCGATCGCGGTCGCCCACACGGTCGCGTGCCCGCGAAGCGTCGTCGGCCACTCGATCAGGTAGGCGACGACCGCGACGTAGAACGGCGTCAGGAGAACGAGGCCGACCCTCTCGACGAGAACCAGGAACAGCGCCGTCAGCGCGACGACGCCGCCGATCCGCAGGGTCTCGGCCGCCTCCAGCCGTCCGCTCTCGGTCCGCCCGCGCACCTGCCGGACGAGCGTCCCGGCCGAGCTGAGCGCGAGCAGCGCTCCCGCGATCAGGGGAAAGAACCCGGCCCCCGTGATGTTGGGCCCGAACACGCCGTAGGCCAGGGCCTGGGCGACGATCCAGACGCCGAGAACGAGAAGGCCTAGGGAAAACGCGACTTCGGACCGCGACACCATCGTCAAGTCTGCTCCAGGGGCGTGGGCGGCCGCGGAAGGGGAAGGCTCCTCCCGCGGCCGCGTTTCTGCGGCCGGGAGGCGGCGCTACTTGATCGCGTTCACCTTCTTCATGAAGTCCTCGTACATCGAATGGTACTTCGGCATCGCCTTGCCGAGCTCCTCGCTGCCCATGAACAGGGGCACCGAGTTGTTGCTCGCCACGTATTCCTTCCACTCGGCGCTGTTCGCGACCTCCTGGAGCACGCCTTCCCAGAACTTGACCGCCTCGGCGGGCACGTTCTTGGGCATGGCGAGCGCCCGCATCTGCGTGAACTCGATGTCGACCCCCTGCTCCTTGAAGGTCGGCACGTCGGGCAGTTGCGACAGGCGCTGAGCCGACGTGGTCGCGAGGGGGGTGAGCTTGCCGGCCCTGATCTGGGACAGGATCTCGCTGGGATTGCCGATCTGCACGTCGATGTGGCCGCCGAGCAGCGCGCTCAGCACCTCGCCGTCGCCGCCGTAGGGGATGACGCGCGTCTTCAGCCCGAGCTTCTCGTCCAGCATGGCGGCGATCAGCGCCGGATCGGTCACGACCCCGGTGGTCCCGACCCGCACGGTGCCCTTGGCGCTCAGGTCCTTGAGGGTCTTGATGCCGGTGTCGGCCCGGACCGTGAGGACATAAGGGTCGGCCGCCATGGCGGCGAGCGGCGTGAACTCCTTGTAGTTCACGGGCGAATTGTTGAGCAGCGGAACCGTGAAGAAGCTGCCCGCGACGGTGCCGATGAAGTAGGGATTGCCCGGGCGCTGGGCCACGAAGTTGTAGCCGACCGCGCCGCCGCCGCCGGGGCGGTTCTCGACGATCACCTTGGTGGGAACGAGCTTCTTCTTCTCGATGATGTTCGTGATGGTGCGCGCGAAGATGTCGCTGCCGCCGCCGGCGGACGCCTGCACGATGATGGTGACGTCCCGCTCCGGATAGGGCGCGGCCCAGGCCGTGGTGGCCGTGCCGCAAAGGGCGGCGGATGCCAAAGCGGCAAAAAGGGTGCGGCGCGAAAGCCCGAACTTGGTCATAGCGTCTCCTCGTCTGTGCGCCGCTTGGTGCGGCTTCTTCATGGCTGAGTTTGTATCCAAGTATACAAACGAGGGGGTGTCAAGCGGCCGAGGCCGAGCCTCACGGGGCCGCCCGCGGATCTCGGCGCGGCCGCGTACCGTCATTCGGGGGCTCTGCCTCGATCATGCGTTCCTTGGCGGCCCGGTTGGCGCGGCGCTGCGCCCGCGAGGTCACGGACTCATTTCGCAGGGGCGCTGAGCGGCAGCCCCGAATTGCTGGCGCGAGACCGGAGCCGCCGCCCGGACGGTGCGGCGCACGCATGCGGAGCAAAGCTGCGCGGAACGAGCGCCGTTGCAGGGAGCCCGGAGCGCCTAGCGGATCGCCTCGACGTGAGGGGCCGTTCCGGGAGCCGGCGTGAAGACGAGGAGCCCCTCCCGGCGGATGGCGTCGTTCCCGCCCCAGAAGGCCGCCTTGGCCTGCTGATCCGCCTTGGCGCGCCGGTCCACCGCTTCGGGATCGCAGATCTCGCGCAGGAGCCGTTCGAGATGCGCCGCCTTGATGCGCCCGTCCTCCGTGGAGGCGAGGTCGTACAGCTCGTCGGGGTCGGCGGCCAGGTCGAACACCTGCGGCGGGGCGCCGGCATGGTAGATCAGCTTGTCGTCCCCATCCCGGACCATGAAGCTTCCCGCCCGGCTCCCGGCGGCATGGTACTCGGCGAAGACGGGCCCTCTCGCGGCGCCCTGCCGCATGACCGGCCAGAGGCTGCGCGCGTGCGGGGGATGGGCATCGCCAGTGGCCGGCAGCCCGAAGGCCTCGAGGATGGTCGGGTAGAGATCGATATGCGAGACCGGCTGCTCCACGACCCGGCCGGCCGGAACGTCCGGTCCTGCCATGATCATCGGAACGCCGGCGGAGCCCTCGAACAGGTTGAACTTGCCCAGGAGCCCGTGCGTGCCCAGCATCTCGCCATGGTCGCTGGTGTAGATCACCCGCGTATCGTCGGCGAGCCCGAGGCGCTCGAGGGTGTCGAGCACGGCGCCGATCTGCTCGTCGAGGTGGGTGCACAGGGCGTAATACGCCGTGGTGAAGCGCTTCAGCATCGCCTGGTCGATATCCCGGTAGGCGAAGGTCTCCCGCAGGTGCCGGGCCGCAGGATGCTCGGACCGCTCGCCGGCGCCGAAGCCGGGCGGCAGGGGAACGTCCATGTCGCTGTAGAGATCGAGCAGGCGGCGCGGCACGCTGAAGGGCGGATGCGCGCTCACATAGGACACCATCAGGGCCCAGGGCTCGTCCGTGACGGAACGGGACCGCGCCTCGAGCCACGCCACCGCGCGCCCCGTGACGTCGCGATCGTAATCCTGGTAGGTCGTCGAGCCGACCCCGGACTTGTCGGCGTACATCTCCCATTGCCCGACATTGACGGGCTCCTCGCCGCTCCAGCGGAGCAACATGCTGACGCCGCCCTTGCCGTCGAGGATGTGCATCGGCACGATCTCCTCGCCGAACCCGTTGTCGTCGGCGCTCGACCGGAAATGCAGCTTGCCGATCGCCGCCACCGCGTGACCGGCGTTGCGGAGACCGTGATGCCAGCTCGGGACCCGACCGTCATAGACGATAGCGTTGTCCCAATAGCCCGTCTCGTGCGGATAGCGCCCGCACGCGATGGCGGCGCGGGCGGGGCAGCAGATCGGGCTGGCCGTATAGGCGTCGGCGAAACGCGTGCCCCGCCGCGCCAGGGCGTCGAGATGGGGCGTCTTCACGCGGCCGCCGCTCGCAACCCCCATGCCCTGGCGGGCGTGGTTGTCGGAGAGCAGAAAGAGCAGGTTGGCTCGCTTCACGGCAGCGCCTTTCGACCGGGGCGTGGCAACGGGGACGAGCGCCGGAAGCCCGAGCCGCGCCCGTTCCGGCCGCTCCACGGCTCGCGCGGGCTCCCGGCGACCCGGGAGCCCGCGGCCTTGGCCTATGGCTTGTTGGCGGCCTGGGCCTTCTTGACCTCGTCGCCGACGCGCGTGATCGGACCCTTGAGGCCGTCGAGGATGCCGACGAGCCTGTCGCCGGGGATGAACTGCCGCTCGACGCCGAGCGCCTTGAAGCGCTCGACGACCTCCGGGTCGTTCATGGAGGCCTCCAGCGCCTTGGCGAGCACGGCGATCCGGTCCTTCGGCGTGCCTTTCGGCGCGAAGGCCATCACCCGCTCCTCGAACACCGTGTTGAGGCCGATCTCGCGCGCGGTCGGCACGTCCGGGAGGTCGGCCACCCGCGATTCGGAGAACATCACGAGCGGACGGATGCCCTGGTCCTTGTACAGAACGAACTCGGAGCTCGCGAAGATCGAGGTGTCGGTATGCCCGCCCAGCAGGGACTTCAGCCGCACCGCGCCGCCGCCGCTCTGGACGTACCGGAACTGGACGCCGGCATCCTGCTGGAACATCAGCGGCACGAAGTGGGGAAGCAGCCCGATATTCATGGCGACGCGCACGGAATCGGGCTTCTCCTTCGCCTCCGCGAGCAGGTCCTTGATGGTCTTGAAGCGGCTGTCCGCGGTGACGCCGAGCCCGATCGGGGTCCGGGCGACCTGGCCGATGAGATCGAACGCGGAATGGTCGTAATCGACCACGCCCATGGCCGGGGCCGTGAGCAGGCCCATGTGGAACACCCCCATGGTGTAGCCGTCCGGCTCCGCGTCGCGGACCAGCCGGGTGCCCGCCGTTCCGCCCGCCGCGGCGTTGTTGACGATCACCAGGGGCTGCGGGAGCAGCTTGTTCTTGTCGATGGCGAGCTGAAGGAGGCGGATCAGGACGTCCGTCTGCCCGCCCGGCGCGATCGGCACGATGGTGCGGACCGGCTTTTCCGGATAGCCGGCCGCGAAACCGACGCTCGGTACGGCCGGCAGAGCCATGGCGGACGCGGCTCCGATCAGGGCCGTCCGCCGGGTGATGCGTGTCATGGTGTCCTCCCTCGTGTTGCCGGTCAGGCCCGGGCTTGCTTGGGTTCAAATCGCCGCCGCACGTCGCGGTAGAACGGCCAGACGAACAGGGCGGCCGAGATCAGGATCACGGTCAGGGCGATCGGCCGCTCGACGAGCGGCATGAAGCTGCCGCCGGACGCCATCAGCCCCGCCCGAAGCTCCGACTCCGCGACCGGGGCCAGCACCAGGCCGACCACGAAGGGGGCGAGAGGGACCTTGGCGAATTCGAGCAGGATGCCGACGAGGCCGAAGGTCAGCATCACCCAGATGTCGAAGGCGCGGTTGTTGAGCGCGAACGCGCCGAGCACCGAGAAGACGATCACCATCGGGAGGATGAACGCGCGCGGCAGGCGCATCAGCTTCGCGAAGAGGGCGATGCCGAACGTCATCATCACGAACATCACGAGATGGGCCACGAGATGGGAGGCGAAGATCGTGTTCACGATGTCGGGATGGTTCCGGAACAGGAGCGGCCCCGGCTGGAAGTTGTGGATGATCAGGGCGCCGAGCAGGATCGAGTCGGTCAGGCCGCCCGAGATGCCGAGCGTCATCAGCGGGATGAGGGTTCCGCCCGTCGTGGCGTTGTTGGCGCTCTCGGACGCCACGATGGCCTCCTCGCTGCCCGTGCCGAACGCCTCCGGCGTCCGCGACATGTTCTTGGCGGTCGTGTAGGCCACGATGGAGGCGATGGTCGAGCCGACGCCGGGCAGGATGCCGATCCAGACCCCGATGAGGGACGAGCGCAGCATGTTCCAGCCGTGGACGAGATAATCCCGGAAGGACACGAACATGCCGTGCATGGAGGCCTCGATGGCCTCGGATTTCTCCTCGATGTTGAGAGCATCCGCCACCACCTGGGAGACCGCGAACATGCCGAGGATCACGGGCAGGCTGTTCACGCCGCCTTCGAGCGCGGTGATCCCGAAGGTCAGGCGCATGATGCCGGAGCTCTCGTCGATTCCGGGGAAGGAGATCAGCATGCCGAGCAGGCCCGCGGAGAGCCCCTTGAGGAACGAGCCCTCCGAGAGCGACGAGATCAGGATGAGGGCCATGAGGATGATGGCGAAGCTCTCGAACGGCCCCAGGGCGACGACCGCCTTGGCGATCGGCGGCGCCACGAGGACGAGCGCCAGCCACGACAGGATCCCTCCCACCAGCGACGAGGCGTTCCCGAGACCCAACGCGCGGCCGGGATAGCCGCGCTTGGCGAGCTGGTACCCGTCGAGGCAGGTCATGATCGAGTTCGGCTCGCCGGGAATGCGCATCAGCGTCGCGGTGATCAGGCCGCCCGACACGCCGCCGATGAACATGGCGATCAGCAGGCTGATCGCATCGAGGCTCCCCATGTGGTAGGTGAAGGGAAGCGTCAGCGCCATCAGCATGCCGGCCGTGATCCCGGGCAGCACGCCGACCGAGACGCCCAAGCCGACGCCGGCGACGACGATCAGGAACGACTTCAGGCTGAAGAGGTGGAGGAAGGCCTCGGCCAGCGTCATGTCCCCGGCCCTCTAGTTCAGATCGAGGCTGAAGAGACGGCGGAACAGGAAGTCCAGCGCGAAGGCGGCGACCACCGCGAAGACCGCGACCCCGAGCAGGCGTTTGCTCCGCAGCGGCCCGAGAACCGCTCCGCCCGCGAACAGGTAGACCATGGTGGCCGCGACAAAAGGCACGGCCCGGACGCTGAGCCCCACCGCATAGAGGACGCTGAAGGCCAGAAGAAGGATTGCGGTCGCGGGGCTGGGCGTGTGCCCGGCCCCGCCTTCGAGGCCCGTCACCATGCTGTGGGAGGCCTGTCCGAGCGAGCGCCCGAGCACCAGGCGGACCGCCATCGCCACGGCGAGGGCGCCGAGGCCGTAGCTGACCCAGAGCGGAAACGATCCGGGTCCGAGCGGATCGTACGGCGCGGGAGGGAGGCGCCGGGCCTCGAGCTGCAGCGCGACCGCGATGACGAGGATCAGGCCGATATAGCCGATCTCCGCCACGCGCTGCAGCCGGTCCGGGTTCACGCGACGCTCCTCGACGGGTTGACGGTGCCACTCATCCCGACACCACGAGACCAGGCTTCTCACCGGGCATGGGTGTGCCGCCGTTCATCCCGACACCACCAGGACGGGCTTCTCGCCGGGCGCTGGCGTGTAGCTGTAATCGCCCCGGCCGATCACCGCCTCGCGGCCTCCGTGAGCCGCGATCAGGCGGCGCTGGTCCTCGAACGCCTGCTGGTTGACGCGATCGGGATCGCAGATCGCCCGCAGCCGCGCCTCGCACTGCGCCAGAACGTGCTCCATCCCGGGACGCTCGGCAAGGTCTTCCGTTTCGCCCGGGTCGGCCTCGAGATCGAACAGCTCGGGCCGGAACCCGACATGGTGGATGTACTTCCAACGGTCATGCCGGATCATGAACGTGCCCGTGACCGAGGCCGCCGCATGATATTCGGAGAGCACGTCGCGGTCGGGCTGCGCGCCGGATGCGATCGACCAGATGGATTGCGAGGGGAGGGCGTCGTCTTCGGGCGCAGGCGGACAGCCGACCGCTTCCAGGATCGTCCGGTAGCAATCCACCAGCGAGACCGGCGTCTCGACGACCTGACCGGCCTCGATGCCGGGGCCTGCGGCGATGAAGGGAACCGCCGCCGATTCCTCGTACATGACCGACTTGCCCCAGAGGCCCCGGCAGCCGAGGTTCTCCCCGTGATCGGAGGTGTAGATCACCCGGGTCGCGCCGGTGAGACCGGCGGCATCGAGCGCGGCGAGGATCCGGCCGATGTTGTCGTCGAGGAAGCTAACGAGCGCGTAGTAGGACGCGACGGCGAGACGGACGGCGTCGAGATCCTCGAAGTAGTCGTCGTAATCCATGATCGAGCGCAGCGCCCTCACCGCGGGATGGCGCGGCCGCCCGGCCTCGTCGTAGAGGCGGGGCAGGGGCATCGAGGCGGGATCGTAGAGGGAGAAGAACTCGGGCGGGGCCGTGAGCGGGAAATGCGGCCGCACGAGCGACACGAACAGCACCCAGGGCTTGTCGCCGGCGCGCCCCGAGACCTCCGACAGCCAGCGGCAGGCGGCCTCGGTGACGTCGAGATCGTACCGGTTGTAGGACGAGTCGCCCGGACCGGCGCTCGCCGCGAAGGCCGGCATGCTGCCGCGTCGCGGCGGTGGATCGCGGAGCGCCCCGATCAGGTCGCCTTTGCCGTCGAGAACGTGCAGCGGCAGGATTTCCTCGCTGAACCCGTTGTCGTCGTCGGTCGACCGGAAATGCAGCTTGCCGATCGACGTCACCGCGTGACCGCCGTCCCGGAGCCGGTGGTGCCAGCTCGGGATCTCGCCGTGATAGGGAGCGGCGTTGTCCCACGCCCGCACCTGGTGCACCCAGCGGCCCGTCGCGAGGCTGGCGCGGGCCGGGACGCAGATGGGGCATGGCGTATAGGCGTTCGAGAAGCGCGCGCCTCGCGCGGCCAGGCGGTCCATGTGGGGCGTCTTGACGACGGCGTTGCCGTAGCAGCCCGTGATGTCGCGCTGGTGCTCGTCGGAGAGGATGAAGAGAAGGTTCTTGGCTTCCACGGACCCTGCCTGCCTCGCGATCTCGGACGCCGGGATGGTGCCATTGCGGGGCGCGGCTCACAATCGTAAAACGGGTCGCTGACCCATAACGCGCAGGAATGGCTCCATGGATCTCGCGGACCTGAGCTACCTCGCGACGGTCGATCGGGCCGGCAGCCTCAGTGCGGCCGCCCGCTCCCTCAACATGACGCAGCCCGGCCTCACCAAGGCGATCCGAAGGCTGGAGGGCCGGTTCGGCTGCCGGATCCTCGTCCGCCTGCCGCGAGGGGTGACGCTGACCGCGCAGGGGCGGGCCCTGCTGCGCCACGTCAAGCTCATCGAGGCGCAGCTTCAGGACGCTCAGGACGAGATCAGATCGCTGCAATCGGGCGCGGTCGGCAGCCTCCGGATCGGCGCCGGACCCTCCTGGCTGACGCGCGCGCTGCCCCGCGTGATCACCCAACTGTCCGAAATCTATCCGGGTCTCAGCTTCCGGGTGGTCGGCGGCTTCAACGATCATCTGATCGAGGCGCTCCGCGACGGCGAACTCGACGCGGTGGTCTCTGCGCTGCCCGACCGGCCGCTCCAGGGCTTCGAGTTCATCCCGCTGACGATGGACCGGCTGACCGTGGTGGCGCGCCGGGATCACCCCTTGCGGCGGATCCGGCGTCCGCAGCCGCGCGACACGGAACGCTACGCCTGGGCGCTGCCGGGACGCAACGTCCTGTCGCGCACGCGATTGGACGCGTTGTTCCAGGTCGCCGGCCTGGAGCCGCCGCAGGCGAAGATCGAGTCGGATTCGATCTCCTTCATCGCGGCTGCGTTGCGGGACTCGGACATGCTGTCCTTCGCGACCTCCCAGATCCTGTTGAGCGACATGGACGGGATCGCCGAACTCGCCATCCCCGGCCTGTCGATGACCCGGTCGGCCGGGATGATCTTCCGGTCGTCCGACGCCAAGGCGCCGGTCAGCACCACCTTCGTGAGTTCCATGAAGCACCTGGCGGCCGAACTCGGCAAGAACTAGCGCCGGTTCCGGCGGTCGAGCCAGATCCGTTCGGCGCGGGGTCACGCGAGGGGTGCCGCACGGGCTCAGGACCCCGTCAGCCCGGCCTCCACGTCCGCGGCCGAGATGAAGCCGGGCGCGAGGTTCTCCCGCGCCATGCGGGCGCTCAGGCCGAGAACGAACGCGTTCGCCGGGACCGGGACACCGTGAAGCCGGCCCAGAAGCACGATCTCGCCGTTGAGGTAATCCGTCTCGACGGATCCGGCTCCCCGCGCCAGGCTCTGCGTCGTGGATCCGCCCGCGCGGTCCACGCCCGCGATCGGTTCATAGCGCATGAGTTCCTTGCGGCGCGGATCGGATCCGCCGACGTCCTGCCATCGGATGCCGGCCGCGGCATAGACGGCCTCGGCCTCCGCGCGCAGGATCGCGGCAAACCTCTTGATGTCGGCCTCCACGCCGAGCGCGGCCTCGAGGATGTTGTTCAGGTTGAGGAGCAGCTTGCCGTACTTGCGCTGCATCACCTCGGGCGTGACGAAGGCCGCGACGTTGGCGGCCTCGAGCACGCGGGCGAGGGTCTCGTCGTGAACGTTGGTGCCGGCGGGATAGCGGCCGATGTCGAAGATGCCGTGCCGCGGCGTCGAGAAGGCGCTGACCTCGCCCGGGACCGAGAGGTTCGCGGGCATCATGACCGTCACTCCGTGCACCTCGGGAAAGCGGCGAAGCGCCATCCGCTCGTTCGCCACGCCGTTCTGGACGCAGAAGATCGGCTGGTCGACGACGCCGGCCGCGCGAAGCCGCTCGAGAGCGGGGAGCGTGTCCTGCGTCTTCATGGTCAGCAGGATGGCGTCGTCCGCCCGCAGGTCGATCTCGCCGGGATCGGACACGCACGGGAACGCGGCGCGTGCCGTCCGTCCGGGCGTGCGCAACAGGAGCCCGCCGCTGAGGATGGCTTCGAGCTGAGACCCGCGCGCGATGCCGACGACCTCCTGGCCCGACAAGGCCAGCGCAGCCGCCACGGTGCCGCCGATCGCACCGACGCCGTAAACGACGATCCTCATGAAGCTCTCCGGTTCAGAGCGGCCGAAGGGGCAGGGCACGCGCACGCGCCGGCGCCGCGGGAGAGGCGTTCGCGATCGGCCATGTGGTCCTCATCGGATGCCCCGACCGTTGAAGGGAGATTATTCGCCATGGGTTCGCATCCGTGGGACCGCCTGCCGTCCGGCCAGGGTGGACGCGATCTCGCCGAGGCTCAAGTCCGGAGACGGATCCGCGACCGGGCTTCGGAGCCGAGCGCGACGATCGCGGGCACGAGGTTCCTCTCCGGCGCAATCATCGTGCGGTGGATGTGGTTTCGGTGGCCGATAGAGGGTGCAGGCCTGCCGAAGCCCGCGTTCGTCAGAGCAGAACCTCCGCCTCCGGGACCGGCCCTCATCCGTCGCATCCGCTCGGGCCATCCACCGGGCAGATCCACGGCGCAGCCGTCGAGCGGGGCCGACGGCTCGGCGGCCGAGACCGCCCGGGACGGAGCCCGCGGCCCTGGACCGCCCGGGGAGCCTCGTCTAGATAGCCCCCGGGGGCGAAAGACCAACACAAGAAGAGCCCAGCGTGCATCTCTCGTCCTCGGTCCGGCGGCGTGCCCTGTCCACGCGTGCGCGCTTGTTCCTCCTCGTCAGTGCCGTCCTCGCTCCCGTCGTGCTGTTCGCGGCGGTGCTGCTGTGGCGCTTCTCCGAGGCGGAGCACGCCCGCTATCAGGCCGATGCCCTGGAACTCTCGCAAACGGTCTCGTCCGCGATCGATCGCGAACTCACCGGGCTGACCGCCGCCCTGGAGGCCCTGGCCACCTCTCCCGCCCTGCAGGCGGGTGGGGACTTTGCGGCCTTCGACGCCCAGGCCCGGGCGGTGCTGCGCACCCGCGGTTCGTTCGTCGCCATCCGCGACCGCGACGGCCGGCAGATCGTCAACACCAGCCGCCCGTTCGGGACGCCGCTTCCGGTCGCGACCGACCCCGTGCTCCTCGGCGCCGACCGGCAGGTCTTCGAGACCCGGCAGCCGGTGGTGTCCGACCTCTATGTCGGCACCACCACCCGGCTCCACCTCGTGCTGATCGACGGGCCCGTGTTCCGGGATGGCGCCGTGGCGTACGCTCTCAGCATCGCGCTCGATCCCGTGCGTCTCGCCGAGATCCTGGCCGCGACGGCGCCGCCGGACTGGACCGTCGCGATCATCGACCGGCGCGACCGCATCGTCGCCCGCTCGCGCCAGCACGAGAGGTTCATCGGCAGCGAGGCCACGGCCGACCTGCGCAGGAACACCACCGGAGCCGGCGGCACCTGGCTCGGCACGACGCTGGAGGGCACCGAGGTCTACAGCGCCTATACCCGCTCGCCGCTCTCGGGGTGGCGGGTGGCCGTCGGGGTGCCCGCCGCCGTCGTCCAGGCGCCGCTGCGGCAGCTCCTCTGGACTCTCGCGGCCTCCTTCCTCGTCGTCCTCGGCCTGTCGATCGCCGCCGCGATCTGGGCGGCGCGCGGGATCGCGTCGCCGCTGCGTCGTCTCACCGCCGCAGCCCACAGCCTCGGGCGCGGGGCCGCCGTCCCGCCGCTCGCGACGAGCCTGCGCGAGGCCAATGCGGTCGGGCAGGCGCTGACCTCGGCGAGCCTCGGCATCCAGGAGCGCCAGGCGGCCCTCCAGGCCAGCGAAGAGCGGTTCCGGGCGGCCGTGACGGCGGTCGACGGCATCGTCTGGACCAACGATGCCTCGGGCCGCATGACGGGGGAGCAGCCCGGCTGGGCGGCGCTCACGGGCCAGCGCCCGGACGTGTACCAGGGCTACGGCTGGGCCTCCGCCGTCCACCCGGACGACGCGCAGCCCACCGTCGAGGCCTGGAACGCCGCGGTCGCCCGCCGGGACGTCTTCGTCTTCGAGCACCGGGTCCGGCGCCACGACGGCGTCTACCGCCTGTTCTCGGTCCGGGCCGTGCCCGTCCTCGACCCGGACGGCTCGATCCGGGAATGGGTCGGCGTCCACACCGACATCACGGAGGAGCGCGAGGCCAAGACCGCGCTCGCGCTCAGCGAAGCGCGCCTGAAGGCGATCTTCGATGCGGTGCCGGTCGGCATCGTGATCGGAGAGGCGCCCAGCGGGCATATCGTGGACGGCAACGCCCAGACCGAGCGGATCTTCCGCCATCCGATCCTGCGGTCTCCCAACGTCGAGGATTACCGCTCCTGGGTCGCCTACCATCCGGACGGGCGCCAGGTCGAGAGCCGCGAATACCCGATGGCGCGCGTGATCCTCGACGGCGAGGAGCACCCGGAGGTCGAGGTGCTCTACCGGCGGGGCGACGGCACCCGGGCCTGGGTGCGCATCATCGGCGCGCCGATCCGCGACGCGCTGGGCCGCCTGACCGGCGCCGTCGTCGCCGTCCTCGACATCGATCCGGAGAAGCGGGCCGAGGCCGAACTCCGCAAGCTCAACGCCACCCTGGAGAACCGGGTCGCGAACGCGATCGCCGAGCGCGACCGCATCTGGCGGCTCTCGACGGAGCTCATGCTCGTGGCGCGCTTCGACGCCGAGATCGTTGCGGTCAACCCGGCCTGGGCGACGACGCTCGGCTGGGCCGAGGAGGACCTGATCGGCACGCCGTTCATCGACCTCGTCCATCCCGCCGATGTCGCCGGCACGCTGGCCGAGGCGGGGCGGCTCTCGGAAGGCATCACCACCCTGCGCTTCGAGAACCGCTACCGCCACAAGGACGGCTCCTACCGCTGGCTGTCCTGGACGGCCGTGCCCGATGCGGGCTTCATCCATGCGATCGCCCGCGACGTGACGGCGGAGCGGGAGGCGGCCGAGACCCTGCGCCGGACCGAGGAGCAGTTGCGCCAGTCGCAGAAGATGGAGGTGGTGGGCCAGCTCACGGGCGGCGTCGCCCACGACTTCAACAACCTCCTGACCGTGGTCACGGGGCACCTCGACATGGCGCAGCGGCGCCTCGAGGCCCTGAACGGCGATGCGCGGGTCGCGCGCAACGTCCGGGCCGCCATCGAGGGCGCGCAACGGGCCGCGACCCTCACGCACCGCCTGCTCGCCTTCTCGCGCCAGTCGCCGCTGAAGCCCGAGGTGGTCGACCTCAACAAGCTCGTGAGCGCCATGTCGGAGCTGATCCGGCGCACGCTCGGCGAGCACATCGCGATCGAGACGGTCCTCGCCGGCGGATTGTGGCGCACGGAAGCCGACCCCAACCAGGTCGAGAGCGCCGTCCTGAACCTGTGCGTGAACGCGCGCGACGCCATGCCGGAGGGCGGCAAGCTCACGATCGAAACCGCCAACACCCACCTCGACGAGACCTACCCCGCCGTCGCGAAGGGCGAGATCCGGCCCGGCCAGTACGTCATGGTCGCGGTCTGCGACACGGGTTCGGGCATGGAGCCGGAGGTCCGGGACCGGGTGTTCGAGCCGTTCTTCACCACGAAGCCCGTCGGCAAGGGCACGGGCCTCGGGCTGTCCCAGGTCTACGGCTTCCTGCGCCAGTCCGGCGGCCATGCCGCGATCTATTCGGAGATCGCCGAAGGCACCACGGTGAAGCTCTACTTCCCGCGCCTGCGGCATGGGGCGGCGGAGGCGTCGGGCGAGGTCGAAGCCGCGGAGCGGATCGTCCCGGAGGGCGCCGGCGAGACGATTCTGGTGGTCGAGGACGAGCCGCTGGTGCGGGAGTTCACCGTGTCGGCCCTGGAGGAGGCCGGCTACCTCGTCCATGCCGCGGGCGACGGGCCGAGCGGGCTCGCGCTCCTCGACGCCCATCCCGAGGCCGTCCTCCTGTTCACGGACGTGGTGCTCGCGGGATCCATGAACGGCCGCAAGGTCGCCGACGAGGCGCTGCGGCGCCGGCCCGACCTGAAGGTCCTGTTCACGACGGGCTACACCCGCAACGCAATCGTGCACCACGGCCGGCTCGACGAGGGCGTCGACCTGATCACGAAGCCCTTCACGGCCGCGAGCCTCGCCGAGAGGGTGCGCCGGGCTCTCGACGCCGGGTGACCGTCACCAGGGCGGCCGGACCGCCTTGATCTGAGGAACCGGCGGGAGGTCGCTGGCTGCGAACGCGCGGGATGCGACGCCGTCGGTGCCGTGAGAATGCCGCCGTGGACCGGACGCCCCTATTCGATCACCTCGTCGGCGCGGGCCAGGACGACGGCGGGGATGGCCAGGCCGAGGGCCTTTGCGGTCTTCAGGTTGACGCGGGTTTCGAACACGGTCGGCTGCCGCACCGGGAGATCCGAAGGCCTGGTTCCCTTGAGGATCGCGTCCGCATAGGCCGCGATCTGGCGGGCCCGCTCCGCGAGGCTCGCGCTGTAGGAGGCGAGGTGTCCGTCGTGGGCGCCGCCCGCCGCCGTCGACAGCGACGGCAGCCGATGCGTCAGGGCCAGATCGGCCGTGAGCTTCACCGACAGCGAGGGCTGAACGACGACGGCCTCCACGCGCTCCCGCGCCAACGCGGCAAAGGCGGTCTCGAGCTCGCCGTTGCCGCGGGCGAGGACGGGCCGGACCTCGAGACCGACGGTCAGAGCCCCCTTCTCGATGGCCTCGACAAGCGGCTTCACGAAGGGATCGGTGGCGTTCCCGAGGACACCGACGCGACGGGCTCCGGGGAGGAAGTCCGGGATCATCTCCAGGATCTTGGCGCTCAGCTCGGCGCTCGGACTGGTGACGCCCGTGATGGTTCCGCCGGGTCGGGCGAGGCTTGCGATGAAGCCCAATGCGACGGGCTCGCCGCCGGGTGCCATGACGATGGGGATGCCGCCCGCCGCATTCCTGGCTGCCGCGATGGCCGGCGCCTGGGACGCGACGATCACGTCGACGTCGAGGCGGACCAGCTCCGCCGCCAGTTCGGGAAGACGACCGGCCTGCCCGCCGGCGGAGCGGATCTCGATCCGGATGTTGGCTCCGTCGATGTAGCCGAGTTCCCGGAGAGCCTCGGGAAGCGGTCCCATCAGGTCGGGGCCGGCGTGGAGGAGAATGCCGATGCGCGGCAACCGCGTCTGGGCTCCGGCGCCCGACGGCCGGGTTGCGGCAGCACCGGCCAGCAGCGCCATGAAGTCCCGCCGCCTCACTTGATTACCTCGTCGGCGCGAGCGGGGAGCCAGGGTGGACCCGTCATGATGTCCCGCCGCCTCATTCGATCACCTCGTCGGCACGGGCGATGACGGAGGGTGGAATGGTCCAGCCGAAGCGCTTGGCGGCCCCCAGGTTGACCGCGAGCTTGGTTTCGGTCGGCAGCTCGATCGGCAGGTTCGCCGGGCTCGCGCCCTTGAAGATGCGGTCCACGAAATAGGCCGCGCGACCTACGTTGGCCTCGACATCGATGCCGTAGGTCAGCACCGCTCCCGCCGCGGCGAATGACGCAAAGTCGGACACGACCGGCAGGCCGGCGGCGGTCGCCAGCGGCACGATGCGCTGCTCGTTGCCCGTGAAGATCGGCTGGGTGATCACCACCTCGACGCCCTCGCGCCGCAGGGTCTCGAACATAGCGGCGTCGATCGCCCCGGGGCCCTCGACCCGACGCACCAGGAGCTTCAGCCCGGTGCGGTCCGCCTCCGCCTGCGTCTCCCGCACGAACCGGACCGTGTTGAAATCCATGGACGAGCCCAGGAAGCCGATCGTCTTCAGCCCCGGCCTGATCTCCCGCAGGAGGTCGATGCGCTTTCCCGCCAGGTCCGGGGCCATGCTGGTTCGGCCCGTGATGTTGCCGCCGGGGCGGGACAGGCTCTGGGCGAAGCCCGACGCGATCGGATCAGAGGCGGTCGCCATGACGATCGGGGTCGCGCCCGCCTCCTGCTTGGTGATCGCGATGGCGGGCGTGGCAACCACGACGAGGATGTCGGCCCTGTCCTGAACCAGCTTGCGGATGATCTCGCGCGTGCGCTCCCGGTCCCCGTTCGTGAAGTGGGTCTCGATCGCGACGTCGCGGCCTTCGACATAGCCGAGGTCGCGCATGCCCTTCCGGAACCGCTCGGCCTGAGGGGCGGTCTCGGGAGCGAACCAGCTCACGAATCCGATCCTCCGGGGCGCCGGCTGCGCCAGAGCGCGGCCCGGAAACGCTGCCGCGCATCCGACCAGAAAGTCCCGTCGCTTCATTCGATCACCTCGTCGGCGCGGGCCAGCAGTGCGGTCGGAGCATCGATGTTCAAGCCTCGCAACGCCTTCAGGTTGACGACCAGTTCGAACCGGTTCGGCTGCTCGACCGGGAGGTCCTCGGGCCGCGCACCCTGCAGGATCTTCGCCGCGAAGGATGCGACCCGTTGCCAGACCGCATCGAAGTTGATGCTGTACGCCACATGGCCGCCCTGGGCCGCCAGTTCGAGGAAGCCCACGGCGAGGATGCCGCGGGCCGTCGCGGACTCCACGATGCGGCGTGCATTCGCGATCAGCATCGGCTCGTCCTGCACCACGATCCCGCGGACCCGGCGCGCCGCCCAGTCGGCGAACGCCCGCTCGATGTCGGCCGGATTCCGGACCAGCGCCGGCTGCAGCCCCATTCCCCGCCCGCGGGCCACCGCCTCGACGGCCTGCACCACGGTGTCGGTGACCCGGTATCCGCCCCCGAGCGCCAGCAGGCCCATCTCCTCGATCGCGGGCAGGACCTCCTTGAGCAGCTCCGTCCGCTTGGCCATCAGCTCCGGGCTCAGGAACGAGACCCCCGTGACGTTGCCGCCCGGCCGCTGCAGGCTCGCGACCAGCCCGGTCGTGACCGCGTCGCCGGACACCATGACGATCGGGATGGTGCCCGTGGCGCGCCTCATGGCCGCCGTGCCGGTCGCGTGCGTCACGAGCACGTCCGGAGCCGATGCGGCCAGGTCGGCGGCGGCCCGGTTCAGCGCGTCCGGATCGGCTCCGGCGACGCGGGCGTCGATCCCGTAATCGTGCCCCTCCTGAAGGCCGAGATCCGCAAGCCCCTGCCTGAACGAGCGGAGCCGGCGCTCGGCCACCGCGGGCGAGCCGAGGGCGAGGAAGCCCACCCGGGCCGGCGCGCGGCGCCCCTGGGTGAGGCCCGGGCGCGGGCAGGCCGCCGCCGCGCATCCGAGCAGGAACGCCCGCCGCCTCATTCGATCGCCTCGCCGGGTCCGCAGGATCGGATCCTGAGCCTACTCCGATTGGCGCCGGTGTGAAGGGAGCAGGCGAAAGGGGCTCCCGATGCCCGATCAGGACATCGACCGGGGCCGCCGGAGGGTCGGAGCGAGGGCTATGACCGGAGCGCATGAGGGAGCGATTGAAACAATCCCTCACGTAGCGTAATGCCAAGTCGCGGACGTGATTGGCGGTGGATGCCCTGCGCCCGCCGAGGTCACCATGGTATCTGTTCTCCAGCGCAACAACGTGAAAATCATGGGCCAGGGGCGGCAGCCGATGCTGTTCGCCCACGGATACGGCTGCGACCAGAACATGTGGCGGTTCATCACCCCCGCCTTTGCCGACAGCTACAGGATCGTCCTGTTCGATCACGTCGGCCACGGGCGCTCCGACCCGTCGACCTTCGACCGCGCCCGGTACGGGACCCTTCAGGGCTATGCGGAGGATGTTCTGGCGATCTGCCGGGAGCTCGATCTCGAGGATGTGATCTTCGTCGGCCACTCGGTGAGCGCCATGATCGGCGTGCTCGCCGCCCTCCAGGAGCCGCGCCGATTCTCCCGGCTCGTGCTGATCGGGCCCTCGCCCTGCTACATCAACGTCGACGACTACGTGGGCGGCTTCAAGCGCGAGGATATCGAGGGGCTCCTCGACTTCCTCGATTCCAACCACCTGGGCTGGTCGAGCACCATGGCCCCCGTGATCATGGGCAATGCGGACAGGCCGGAACTTGGCGAGGAACTCGCCAACAGCTTCTGCCGGACCGATCCCGAGATCGCGAAGCATTTCGCGCGGGTGACCTTCCTGTCGGACAACAGGAGCGACCTGCCGAAGCTCGCGGTGCCGGCGCTCATCCTCCAGTGCTCGCAGGATGCGATCGCCCCGGAGCAGGTCGGGCGGTTCGTCCACGAGAGCCTGCCCGGCAGCCGCTTCGTCCAGATGAGGGCGACCGGCCATTGTCCGAACCTCAGCGCGCCCGAGGAGACGATTCACGCCATCCAGGACTTCCTGCACGATCCGGTCCCGACGAAATACGCTGCGTAGTGTCCGTGACGATCGGCCAGGGATCGCTCATCGAAACCGCCGAGGAGCTCTACGAGAACGCTCCCTGCGGCTACCTCTCGACGCTTCCGGACGGCACCATCATCCGGGCGAACCAGACCCTCCTGACCTGGCTCGGCTTCGCCCGGCAGGAGCTGGTGGGGAAGAATTTCCAGGACCTGCTGAGCATCGGCGGGCGCATCTACTACGACACCCATTTCACGCCCCTGCTCCACATGCAGGGCTTCGTCAACGAGATCGCCTTCGATCTCGCCGGCGCGGGCGGCCGGCCGCTTCCGGTTCTGGTGAACATCAGCCAGAAGCGGGACGAGACCGGCCGGCCCCTCGTGCACCGGATCACGCTGTTCAACGCCACCGACCGGCGGCAATACGAGCGCGAGCTGCTGATCGCCCGGCGCAAGGCCGAGGAGGCCTCCGAGGAGCTCAAGCGGCTGAACGAGACCCTGGAGCAGCGGGTGGCGTTCGAGGTCGCCGAGCGCATGAAGGCCGAGGAGGCCTTGCGCCAGGCCCAGAAGATGGAGGCGATCGGGCAGCTCACGGGCGGCATCGCGCACGACTTCAACAACCTCCTCACGATCATCGTCGGCAACATCGAGCTGCTGCAGCGGCGCCTGCCCGAGGATGCGGGGCGCCTCAGGCGCGCCGCCGAGAGCGCCATGCAGGGCGCCCGCCGCGCCGCCACCCTGACCCAGCGGCTGCTCGCCTTCTCCCGGCGCCAGCCGCTCGACCCCAGGCCGGTCGATGCCAACAAGCTCGTGGCCGAGATGTCCGAGCTCCTGCGGCGGACGCTGGGCGAGACGGTCGTGCTGGAGGCCGTGCTGGCCGGAGGATTGTGGCGCACCCAGGCCGATCCGAACCAGCTCGAGAACGCCATCCTCAACCTCGCGGTCAACGCGCGCGATGCCATGCCCGACGGCGGCAAGCTGACGATCGAGACCGCCAACGCCCGGCTCGACGAGGCCTATGTGGCGGCGCTCGCCGAACCCATTCCCCCGGGCCAGTACGTCCTCGTCGCGGTCTCGGACACCGGGACCGGCATGGACAAGGCGACGATGGAGCGGGTGTTCGAGCCCTTCTTCACCACCAAGGCCGCCGGCAAGGGCACCGGGCTGGGCTTGAGCCAGGTCTACGGGTTCGTCCGCCAGTCGAACGGCCACGTCCGCATCTACAGCGAGGTCGGCGAAGGCACGACGATCAAGATCTACCTGACCCGACTCATCGCCGCCGACCAGGCCGACGACGAGGTTCCCGCCGCGACAGCCGCGACGGTTCGGGGCGAGGGCGAGACCATCCTGGTGGTCGAGGACGAGCATGAGCTGCGGCACTACACGACGGAGACGCTCCGGGAACTCGGCTATGCCGTTCTCGAGGCGCCCGACGGACAGGCCGCGCTGGACATCGTCAACCGGCATCCGGAGATCGATCTTCTCTTCACCGACGTGGTGCTGGCCGGCGGGCTCAACGGCCGGGATCTCGCGGACGAGGCGCTCCGGCGCCGCCCAGGCCTGAAGGTCCTCTTCACCACCGGGTACACGTCGAACGCCATCGTTCACCACGGCCGGCTCGATCCCGGCGTGAACTTCATCGGCAAGCCGTTCACCTTTGCCGATCTGGCCGCCAAGGTCAGAGGCGTCATCGACGCCGGTGCGGCCGGGCCCGCAAGCGCTCCCTAGATGGGATACCGGGCGTAGCAGGGCTTTCGGGCAGGGGCGCGGGCCGCGTGCCGATCCTGACCCTTCCGCCGCACCCATGCGGGCCGAGGAGCGGCGTGGCGGCGTCCAGAGCCGACAAGGACCGGACGCCGACCGTGCGGGCCGAGGAGAGGCTCGGCGGCGTCCGGAGCCGATAAGGCACGGACGCCGCCCCGAACTTACTCCTCGCGGGCGTCGTCTCCCGCCACCGGCCCGTCATTGTCCTCGGAGCCATGCGTCTCCGCATCGGCGCTGCTCTCGGGCTGCTCCACCTCGGCGGCCGGCTTTGCGAACGTCTTGCGCGACCTGTTCTGGCGCTCATGCGGCGTCGGCGCCATCAGCGGGCGGTTTTCGAACAGCTTGCGGACGCGTTCGCTGGTGTCCGTCACGGCCTGGGCAGTGCCGGTCGGTAGATTCTTCATGGCGGATTCCTCTGGTTGATCCATGCTCCTACACCAAAAACGGCGCGCGGGCTTCCGAATTGGTCACCTGGACCGCAATGGCGGGCGAATAGCGGACGGTGTGCCATTCCTGTCCCCAGCCGTGGACGTCCGCCGTGCCGCTCGACCGTTTCCCCCTCAGCGGGGCCGGCGCGCGGAGGGAGGGCGCCGACGGTCCGCAGACGGGCGGTGCGAGCGGACGAGGCGGCGGCATGCGCCCGCTCGCCGGGTACGGCCCCGCGACTGCGGCTCGAGGGGAACGGGAGCGTGATCCCGGCCATTGTTCGATCAGCGCGCCGTCCGGAGATTGCCTGCCTTGGCAACGACACCCGCCCCCATCGTTCGGATCGGTACGGCCGGCTGGAGCATCCCGAAGGAGCACGGGGCTGCTTTCCCGACCGACGGGAGCCACCTCGAGCGCTACGCCGCCGTCTTCAATGCGGTCGAGATCAACTCCTCCTTCTATCGTCCGCATCGTCCGGCCACCTACGAGCGATGGGCCGCTTCCGTGCCGGACGGCTTTCGGTTCGCCGTCAAGCTGCCCAAGGCGATCACCCACGAGCATCGCCTCAAAGGGACCCGTCCCCTGCTGGATCGCTTCCTCTCCGAAGCGAGCGGCCTCGGGTCCAAGCTCGGTCCGCTTCTGGTGCAGCTTCCGCCGAGCCTGCGGTTCGAGGCGGGAGCGTCGGATGCGTTTCTGCACGAGCTGAGGAGTCTGGTCGCCGGCGAGATCGTCTGCGAGCCTCGCCATCGGTCGTGGTTCGTGCCCGAAGTGGAGGCCCTCCTCGACGCCTTGCGGATCGCGCGGGTGGCGGCCGATCCGGCTCCCGTCCCCGGAGCCGGCGAGCCGGGCGGCTGGCGGAACCTGAGCTATGTCCGCCTGCACGGGTCGCCGCGGATCTACTATTCCCCCTACAGCGAGGAGGCCCTGACCGCGATCGCGGAGCGGCTCGTGAAGGATACGGCGGCGGGCACGGGGAGCTGGTGCATCTTCGACAACACGGCAGCCTTCGCGGCGACGGGCGACGCGCTCGTCACCCGAAACCGGGTGCAGGCTTGGTCTGCCGGCTTCGCGGCTTGAGCCACGGCGGCCCCGTCCGAGGGACGCGCTGGCCGGTGGAGCGGATGCCTGCCGGGACCCGAGAGGCGACAGGAGCGAGACGGCCGCGTGCCGCCAAGCTCGTCGAAGCCGAGAGCGGGGCCGATGCCGGGACCTTACGGATGCCGGGACAGCCGGGCCTTAAGCTGCGCGGGACCAGACCCGCTTCGACTCCGTCTCGAGAAGGCGCTCGGCTTGGAGCATGAATTCGCGACCGGAGAGACCCGGCTCGATCGGGGTGAGGTACGACACCGAGATCGTGCCGGCCCGCTTGGACGAGCGATCTGGGGCCCAGAAATGACCGGAGTTCAAGGCGACCGGGAGAACCGGCCGGGCCAGCTTGGTGTAGAGGATCTCGACGCCTCGCTTGAACTCGACGGGCTCGTCCACGGACCGGCGGCTCCCCTGCGGAAAGATGAGGACGGAGCGGCCCTGGTCCAGCGCGGCCCGGCTTTCGTCGATCATCTTCCGGATCGCCTTGGCGCCGCTTTCCCGATCGATCAGGATCATCGGCGACTTCCGCAGGAACCAGGAGAACACCGGGATGGTGAGGAGTTCCTCCTTGGCGATTATCGCGACGTCCGGAAACAGCACCAGAAAGGCAAGCGTCTCCCAGGTGGACTGGTGGTTGGCGATGATCAGGCAGGGCCCCTCGGGGATATTCCCCTGGCCCCGCTCCACGTATTTCAGGCCGACGACGCCTTTCAGGCAGACCAGGATCCCCTTCGCCCACACGCGGGTGGCCCGCCGGATGGCGCGTTCCGGCGACCCGCACAGCCACAGGACGACCAGAGGCGGCACGAAAAGCGCCGTCCAGCATGCCAGCAGGATATCGAAGAGTTTCGAACGAACGTACTGCACGACAATGCGCCTTTCTATTCAATCGTCGGAGGGCTGCATCGGGGAGCATCGCCTGCAAACCCCTCCGCTCAGCCCATTCCCGGTCGGATTTCCGCAGCACAGGTTCCGAAAGCGGCTGACGTCTTCGGGGCCCGCCTGCCCGTCGCGATCGTCCGTCCGGGATCAGAAACTTGGCCTGACCGCCGGGGCCCGGAGATGATGCGAGGAGCCGGCATCGGATCCAGTCTGACGATTGCCGTGCCTACGAAACTTAGTAATCCCCACGGGAAGGTTCAAGCAGTTCCTGCGCAAACGCCGATCTCGTCGTCGGGGTCTTCAGCGGGACTTGCCGGTTCGAGGAGGGCGACCGCGAGCGTCTCCAGGACCCTCTGGGCGGCCTCGTCATTGTCGCTGGCATCGCTCGTGATGGCTGCAACGCCGTCCCGGAAGGTGACGACCATGAAGCCCGTGATCTGGCCCTCGGACTGCAGGTGGTCTCTGAGCGCCCTTTGTAGTGCTTTCCGCATGACCCGGCTCCATCTGGCTGTGACGTATGGCGCCTGGAGCTTGGCTGAACTCGCCTGCGGTTCAATGCGCTTCCCGGCTGCCGGCGAGAGCGCAATCATCTCCCAGCCGCCAGCGCCTGCTTTAAGTGGTGGGATGCCTTAGACCCCATCAATGCGGCTTATGTGAGCCCGGACTTGGCCGTATCGCCCCGGCGCCGGAAGGTTGCGGCCTCACCGGCGACCGGCCCGGATCGTCCGTCGGCGAGCCTCCATCCGGAGCGTCCCGCTCCATCGTGCCGGCACGGCTCCGCATCGGCCGCCCGCTCGAACATGACGGCCGCGAGCGTGTCAGTTGCGGTAATCCGGCTCCTCGACGTCCAGCGTCCGCCGGACGGAGGCCAGGTGCAGGCGGGCGGATTCCGCGTCCCCGGCGCGCATCTGCCGGTAGGCCGCCTCGGCGATGGCCGGATCGACCGGCAGGACGGGTCGGCCGGTGGACAGGGCGAGGCACTGAACCTCGCAGGCGCGTTCGAGATAGTAGAGGTCGTCCCAGGCCTCCGCGATCGTCGGGCCCAGCACCATGACGCCGTGGTGCTTCATGAAGACGATGTCGGCGTCGCCGACCGCGCCGGCGATGCGGTCGCCCTCGCGTTCGTCGAGGGCGAGGCCGTTGTAGGTCCGGTCCACGGCGGTGCGGCCGTAGAATTTCAGCGCCGTCTGCCCGGCGAAGATGAGCGGATCCCCCTCCGTCATCGCAAGCGCGGTCGCGTAGGGCATGTGGGTGTGGAAGGCGACGCGGGCCCGCGGCACGTTCTTGTGGATGCGCGCGTGGATGTAGAACGCGGTCGCCTCCGGCTGCCCTTCGCCGGCGACCACATGGCCATGGAAGTCGCACACCAGGAGCTTCGAGGCGGTGAGCTCCCGGAAGGCGTAGCCGTAAGGGTTGACGATGAAGAGGTCGTCGTAGCCGGGCACCAGCGCGGAGAAGTGGTTGCAGATGCCTTCCTCGAGGCCGTAGCGCGCCGCCATGCGGAAGCAGGCGGCAAGGTCCGCCTTGGCCTCCCAGACCGCCTCGGAATCCAGCTTCGGCTGGTTGGGGCCGGTCGTGGGCGTGCTGCCGGGGACGAAGGAGTGAGCCATGGTGATCTCCGCGGGTTCAGACGAGGGGTGGATGCGACCTTGCCTCCGTGAGGCGCCGGTCGCCCGGTCCGGCAAGCTCACGGGGCCGCGACGGGGAGGCGGACCGATCTAGTCTCCCCATTTCCCGTCGCGGGTCTGCGGGAGCTTCCAGCCGAGGATCTTGGACGCGATCAGCGTTCTGAGAACCTGGGCCGTTCCGCCACCGATGGTAAACATGCGCACGTCGCGATACATGCGCTCCAGGGGGAAGTCCTGGCCGTAGCCGCGGGCCCCGAACAGCTGCAGCGCGTCGCTGACGATCTTGATGGCGGCTTCCGACGCGAACACCTTGGCCTGGGCCGCGAGGTCCGGATCGGGGAACACGCTGCCGTTCGGCCCGCGCGAGCGGGCTGCCGCGTAGAGCATCAGCTTCGACGCCGTGAGCTGGGTCTGCATGTCGGCGAGCATCCATTGCACGCCCTGGAACTCTCCGATCGGCCGGTCGAACTGCCGCCGCGTCCTGACCCAATCCCGCGCATGCTCGAACGCACCCGCCGCGATGCCCATCGCGACCGTTCCCGCCCCGACGCGCTGGCTGTTGTAGGCGTTCATGAGGTCCGCGAAGCCGCGCGCGAAGCCCGACGGCGGCATGAGCACCATGGCCTCGGGCACGCGGAGATTCTCGAAGGTCAGCTCGCCCTCGGGCATGCCGCGCAGGCCGAGCGTCGATTCCCTTTTGGTCACCGAGAGTCCCGGATCGCCGGCGAGCGCCAGGAACCCGCCGATGCCTAAGTCCCGTCCGGCCTCGTCGACGACCCTGGCGAAGATGAGGTGCAGCTTCGACACCCCGGCGCCGGTGATCCAATGCTTCCGGCCGTTCAGGACGTAGGCGTTGCCGCGCTTCTCGGCCCGCGTCGTCATCTTCGTGGCGTCGCTGCCGGCCTCCGGCTCCGTGATGCAGATCGCCGGCTTGTCGCCGCCCAGAACGAGCTCCGCGGCGAGCTTCTTCTGCTCATCCGTGCCGTAGGCCATCACGGCCGAGACCGCCCCCATGTTGGTCTCGACCACGATCCGCGCCGCGACCGTGCAGGCGCCGGCGATCGCCTCGATGACGAGCACCGCGTCCAGGAAGGAGCGGCCCTGGCCCCCGTATGCCTCGGGCAGCGTCATCCCGAGGAACCCGGCCTCCTTCATGGCCTCGACGATGTCCCAGGGGTACGCGCGGGACTGGTCGATTTCAGGAGCACGCCGTGCGACCACGCCCTGAGCCAGCGCCCGGGCGCGGGCCTGTAGATCCCGTTCGTCCTGCGACAGGCTGAAGGCCACGCGATATCCTCCCGCTTCGAGTGCAACCCAAGGACCCTGAATCGCGGGATGCTCATAGCATTGCAACCCGCCCGGTTCACGTTCCATCGAGGCAACGGGGCGGCGCGGCGGAGCGGGCGCCTCCCGAGCCGGCTCTGCGGCGGTCACGCCGGGCGCAGGCGCTGCCGCGCGATCGCGGCGTGGAAGCGGGCGCCGTGCAGGAGGCCGGAATCGTCGAAGTCGTAGAGCGGGTTGTGCAGGGGCGCCGAAGCCTCGCCGTTGCCCACGAACACGAAGCAGCCGGGCACGTGCTCCAGGAAGCGGGCGAAGTCCTCCGAGCCCGTCATCGGCTCGGCCGCGGTGGAGACGTGCTCGGGCGCGAACACGGTCCGGGCGGCGGCAAACGCCTCCTCGACCAGGGCGGCGTCGTTGAGGAGCGGAACGAACTCGCGGGTGTAGGTCACCTCGGCCGCGACGTTGTAGGTCTGCGCCGTGCCTTCTGCGATGATCCGCATCTGCTTCTCGATCGCGGCGCTCACCTCCGGTCGGAAGCCGCGGGCGTCGCCCAGGATGCGCGCCAGGCCCGGCAACGCGTTGCGCGTGCCGTCGGTGACGAGCTCCGTCACCGAGACGACGCCGACGTCGGTCGGGCTCAGGCGCCGGGAGACGACGGTCTGGAGGTTCATGACCGTGGCGCAGGCCGCGACCAGGGTCTCGTTGCCCCAGTGCGGCCGGGCGGCATGGCCGCCGACGCCCTTAAGGACGATCTCGAAATTGTCCTCCGCCGACATGATCGGCCCGACGCGGGTCTCGAAACGGCCGACGGCCAGGCCCGGCATGTTGTGGAGGCCGTAGATCTCCTCGAAGGGGAAGCGCTCCATCAGCCCGTCGGCCAGCATGGCGAGCGCGCCCTTGCCCCATTCCTCGGCGGGCTGGAACACGAAGCGGATGGTGCCGTCGAACCCGCCCTCCTCAGCGAGGAGGCGGGCAGCCCCGAGCAGCATGGCGGTGTGCCCGTCGTGGCCGCAGGCATGCATCGTCCCGGGCGTCTGTGATCGGTAAGGACGCTCGCCCTGCTCGGCGATGCGCAGCGCGTCCATGTCGGCCCTGAGCGCGATCGCCCGGTTGCCGCTGCCGCGCCTGAGGGTTCCGACCACGCCGGTGCCGCCGACCCCCTCGGCGACGTCGTCGAAGCCGAAAGCGCGCAGCTTGGCGGCCACGAAGGCACTCGTGCGTCGCTCCTCGAACCCGAACTCCGGATGGGCGTGCAGGTCGTGCCGCCACGCCGTCATCTCCCGTTCGAGGGCGTTCAGATCCGTGGCCATGGGCTCCTCCTTACCGGACTGCGATACGGCCGGCGACGTCGAGCAGGATCGAACTCCTCCTTATCCGGCTGCGAGGCGGCTGACGACGTCGAGAACGATCGGGCTCCTCCTACCGGGCTGCGAGGCGGCTGACGACGTCGAGCAGGACGGTGGCGCCGGCGACGAGGTCGGCATCCGGGGTGTGCTCGCGCGGATTGTGGCTGATGCCGCCGACGCTCGGCACGAAGATCATCGCCGCGGGCGCGATCCGGGCGATCATCTGGGCATCGTGACCCGCGCCGGAAGTCATCCGCTTCGAGGCGAGCCCGCGCCCGCGGGCCGCCTCCTCCACCAGCGCCACGATCGCCGGGTCGAACGTCACGGGCGCGAACCGCGCCAGGCGCTCGACCGCGATCGTGACCTCCTCCTCCGCCGCGAGTGCGGTCAGGTCTGCGGCAAGCGCCGCTTCCGCGGCCTGAAGGCGCCCCTCGTCGGGATCGCGCAGGTCCACGGTGAACGTCGCACGGGAGGGGATGACGTTGATGGCGTTCGGCTCGAAGCTCATGCAGCCCACTGTCGCGACCGTGGGCGTATTCGCGTTGCGGGCGCGGTCGCGCAGGACGGTGACCACGCGGGCCGCGGCATGGCCGGCATCCCGGCGCATGGACATCGGCGTCGTCCCGGCATGATTGGCCTCGCCCTCGATCGTGACCCGCTGCCAGGAGATGCCCTGAAGGGTCTCGACCGCGCCGATCGGCACGCCCTCGCGCTCCAGCACCGGCCCCTGCTCGATGTGGAGCTCGACATAGGCGTGCGGCCGGAGAAAGCCTGGCTCCTCGCCGCCGGCATAGCCGATGCGGGCCAGTTCCGCCCCGAGCACCGTGCCGTCGGTGCCGACGGTCGCCAGCGCCGTCTCGATCGGGAGCCCTCCGGCATGGACGAGGGAGCCCATCATGTCGGGGGCGTAGCGCACGCCCTCCTCGTTGGTGAAGGCCGCGACCGCGATCGGCCGGGCCGGCCTGAAGCCAGAGCCCTTCAGGGTCTCGACGACCTCGAGCCCCGCGAGCACGCCGTAGCAGCCGTCGTAGAGGCCCGCATCGATGACGGTGTCGATGTGCGAACCCACCAGGACGGGCGCCTCGGCGGCGTTCGCGCCGTTCTTCCAGATCCCGAAGACGTTGCCGATCCGGTCGATCCTGACCTCCAGGCCAGCGTCCCGGATCCACGCCACGAGGGCGTCCCGCGCCGCCTTGTCGGCATCGGAGCCGGCGAGCCGGACCAGCCGGCCTTCGCGGTCGCGGCCGATCTGCCCGAGGGCCCGCAGGCGGCCGAGCAGGCGCTCCGCGTCGATCGACGGCGCCGTCACGCGCCGGCCTCGGCGCTGCGGGTTGCGACCGCGTCCGGCGTCATCCGGACGAGCGCCGCGTAGCGCTCCGGATCGGTCGCGCCTTCCGTGTTGATGACGAAGACGCGGGACGCCGCGTCGAGACGCAGGGCTGCGCGGATGTCAGAATCCGCGGCGGCCCGGATGAGCCCGGCGAGGCCGACGCCGCCGCTCTCGCCCGCGACGATGGCGGGATCGTCGCCGACCGGCCGGGCGAGGCGGTTCATCACCGCGACGGCGTCGTCCTCGTCGACCGTCATGAAGGCGTCGGCGACCCGGGACAGAATCCGCCAGGCGACGAGCGACGGCTCGTAGCATTCGAGCATCGCCATGACGGTCGGCTCGCCGTGGTCGATCCGGACCGGGTGCCCCGCGCGCGCGGTCGCGCAGAGGCAGGCGGCCCGCGCAGGTTCGACCACGACGAAGACGGGCCGCCGGTCGCCGAGCACGAGCGCGAGGTGCCCCGCGACCGCGGCCGCGACGCCGCCGACCCCGGCCTGCACGAAGACATGGGTCGGCGGCTCGGCGAGTCGGCGCAGGGCTTCCTGCACCATTGCGGTGTAGCCCTGCATGACGAGCCCGGGAATGCGCTCGTAGCCCGGCCAGGAGGTGTCCGACACCACCGTCCAGCCCTTCTCGGACGCGATCCGGGCGGCCTCGGCAACCGAATCGTCGTAGCTGCCCCCGACGCGGATCATCCGGGCGCCGAAGCGGGCGATGGCCGCCACGCGCTCCTCGCTGACGCCGGAATGGACGAAGATGGCCGCCTTGGCGCCGACGAGTTGCGCGCCCTGGGCCACCGAGCGTCCGTGATTGCCGTCGGTCGCACAGGCAACCGTCATCCCGGCCGCGACGGCGCGGACCGCAGGCGTGTGCAGCTCGGCGACGTCGACGGCTCGTCCGAGCCGCCGGCCGGCTTCCTCGAGCACGAGGCGGACGACCGCGTAGGACCCGCCCAGGGCCTTGAAGCTGCCGAGCCCCAGCCGGGACCCCTCGTCCTTGATGTGGAGCGATTCCACGCCGAGCGCGGCCGCCAGGGCCGACAGGCCGTGCAGGGGCGTCGGGGCATGATTGTCGCGATGGCCGAGATGCCGCTCGACCTCCCCGGCGGCCGGAACGCCCAGCGTTTCGGCGTCAACGGGATCGAGGGGCCGGCGGTAATCGGGGTGCTGGTTGAGGAGAAACATCGCCGTCCGTCCGGTGGGGGATGGCGAGACGATATTGCACCTCGCACGAGAAAAGCGCTCTCTTTCGGCCCTGCACGCGCAAGATTGTCTCGCTCCCATGAGGCCCAAGGTGTCCAAGTCGTCCCCGATCGCCCTCGACCCTTTCGACGTCGCGATCCTGACCATCCTCCAGCGGGACAACGCCACCCCGCAGCGGGTGATCGGCGAGGCCGTGAACCTGTCGGCTCCCGCCGTGCAGCGCCGCATCCGCCGGATGGAGGAAGCCGGGGTCATCCGGGCGAACGTCGCGGTCGTCGATCCCACGCGGCTCGGGCCGTCCATCACCATCTTCGTCGAGGTCGAGGTGATCAGCGAGACCGCGGAATTGATCGATGCCGCCAAACGCGAGTTCGCCTCGATCCCGGAGGTGCAGCAATGCTACTACGTCACCGGCGAGGCCGATTTCGTGCTCGTGATCCTGGTGCCCACGATGGCGGATTACGAGGCGCTCACGCGCCGACTGTTCTTCGGCAACAACAACGTGAAGCGTTTCCGCACCTTCGTGGCCATGGACCGCGTCAAGGTCGGCTTGACGGTGCCGCTGCCGGGACGACCGGACCCGTAGATCGTTGCCGACGGGAGAGCAGCCGAGCCCAGACCTTTGCGCCTGCGCCGGCTGGTCCCCTCCGCGTTCCGGTACGGGTTTCGACCGGGAGAGGCCCGACCGTCCGAGGACGAGCGCAGGCCCGTTCCCGGCCCTGCCGGGACGACGCCGCAGACCCACTTACCGGTTGCATGATCGCAGCGATTTGGCAGACTGCCCTTGCGTAAGCGATGACTCCAGGGGAAACGCCATGCCCATCAGCCACGCCAAGCTCTGCGCCGCAGCCTTCGCCGGCCTGCTGACCTGTTCCGCCTCCGCAGCATGGGCGCAGGCGCCGCAAGCGGCGCCCGCGACCGGCGCTCCGGCGGCCGGGCAGGCGCCGCCCGCGCCGGGTTCGGCGCTCTACGGCCGGCCGGAAACGGAAGGGGCCCTGCGGCTCGCGCCGGTCGCCCCGCTGCCGATCCCGGCCGCAGCCGACAAGCTCCCCGTCGCGAAGCTGAAGCTGCCGCAGGGATTCAAGGTCGAGGTCTTCGCCAGCGGGGTGCCGAACGCCCGCTCGATCCGCATCGGCGACAAGGGCACCGTCTTCGTCGGCTCCCGGCTGATCGACAAGGTTCACGCGCTCGTCGAGCGCGACGGCAAGCGCCAGGTCAAGGTGGTCGCCTCCGGGCTTCACCGGCCGAACGGGCTCGCCTTCCACAAAGGCGCTCTCTACGTGGCTGAGCTCTCGAAGGTGTGGCGCATCGACGGCATCGAGGACCAGATCGACAACCCGCCGAAGCCGACGCTGATCAGCGATCAGCTCCCGAAGGACGAGCCGCACGGATGGAAGTTCATCGGGATCGGTCCCGACGAGAAGCTCTACGTGCCCGTCGGCGCGCCCGGCAACATCAACGATCCGGACCCGAAGCTCTATGCCCACATCCGCCGCATGAACCTCGACGGCAGCGGCATGGAGGTGCTGGTCCAGGGCGTGCGCAACACGGTGGGCTTCGACTGGCACCCGGTCTCGCGGGAGCTCTATTTCACCGACAACGGCCGCGACTGGCTCTCGGAGGATCTGCCGGAGGATGAGCTCAACCGCGTCAAGGATGCGGGACGGAAGCACTTCGGCTATCCCTACTGCCACCAGGGCAACTTCCGGGATCCCGAGTTCGGCTGGGGCAAGTCGTGCGACGACTACGAGCCGCCGGTGGCGCTGATGGGAGCCCACACGGCGGCCCTCGGCATGCGCTTCTACACCGGCGACATGTTCCCCGCCGAGTACAAGAACGCCATCTTCATCGCGCGGCACGGCGCCTGGAACCGGTCGCAGAAGCTCGGCGGCGACGTGGTCGTCGCGAAGCTCAACCCAGACGGGACCGTGAAATCGGTCGAGCCGTTCCTCACGGGGTTCATCGAGGACAACAAGTACGTCGGCCGGCCTGTCGACGTGCAGATGATGAAGGACGGCTCCCTCCTGGTCTCCGACGACTTCAACGGCGCCGTGTATCGCGTGAGCTATGGCGGGTAGATCCTTCCAGGGCCGGCGAGCGGGGACCCTCCGCGCGCCGGCCCTTGCGTTGCTCGCCGGCGCCATGCTTCTTCCGCTTCCGCGGGCTGAAGCCGAACCTCTCACGGAGCGCCTCGTCCCCTGTCTCGCCTGTCACGGCGAGACGGGAACGTCGCAGACGCCGGAGGTGCCGTCGCTGGGCGGCCAGCCGGCCGATTTCCTTCTCATCCAGCTCTACCAGTTTCGTGAGAAGCAGCGCATCGCGGAGCCGATGAACGAGCTCACGAAGGACTTTACGGATGACGATCTGCGCGCGTTCGCGGAGCAGATGGCAAAGCTGCCGCCGCCCGTGCCCCCGCCGGAAGGGCGCCAACCGGAGCTGGTGGAAAAGGGGCGCGTCGCTGCCCAGAGGCATCGTTGCGGGACGTGCCACAACCCGGACATGTCGGGTCACGATCAGATCGGCCGCATCGGGGCTCAGCGCGAGGACTATCTCCTGAAGGCGCTGAGGGAGTACAAGACCGGCGAGCGTCGCGGCTACGATCCGGCCATGGTGGAAGTCGCCCGCGGGATCCCCGACGAAGACCTCGTGGCGATCTCGCATTATCTCGCGTACTGGCCGCCCGCCCAGTAACGCCCGTCCGCCGGAACGGCCCGGCGGGCGCTTGCTCTTCGCCGCGCTGCTGCGGCGCCTGGCGCACCCGTTCCGGCTGCCTCGCGTCCGTCAGAGGCTCGGTGCAGTCGTCTTGCCGATCGTGCGGTAGACGTAATCAGGGGGCGATGCCGAGCCGCTCTCCGATCGTGCGAGCTCCTGAATGCGCGCGTGATGCGGCGAGCGGGAGCAGGCGGGATCGGTGGCTCCGGCATCGCCCGTCAGGGCAAGCGCCTGGCAGCGGCAGCCGCCCCAGTCCCGCTCCTTGCGCTCGCAGCTCCGGCAGGGCTCCGGCATCCACGCCGTTCCCCGGAAGGCCGTGAACGCCGGGGATCGGGCCCAGATGTCCGCCAGCGCATGCTCCTGGACGGACCAGAAGACGAAATCCGGAATCGTCTCGGCCGCATGGCAGGGCAGGACCTTGCCCGCGGGCGTCACGTTGATGAGGCGTCGGCCCCAGCCGCCGGCGCAGGCCTTCGGATACGAGGCGTAGTAGTCGGGTACCACCAGATCGATGACGAGGTCGCCTTGCAGGCGCCTCCTCGCCTCCGCGACGGCGGCGATGGAGCGGTCGACCTCGGCCCGATCCGGCATGAGGGCGGCGCGGTTCACGTAGGCCCAGCCGTAATACTGCGTATGCGCGATCTCCAGACGCTTCGCGCCGAGCCGGACCGCGAGGGCGATCAGGCCCTCCACCTCCGCGATGTTGCCCCGGTGAACGACGGCATTGAGCGTCAACGGCAGCCCGAGTTCCACGACGCGCTCGGCGAACCGGAGCTTCTGGGCGTGAGCGCCCGCCAGCCCGCCGATGCGATCCGCATTGGCGGCATCCGCGGCCTGGACGGAGAGCTGCACATGATCCAGGCCGGAATCGGCGAGCGCGCGGAGCCTGTCGAGCGCCTGGGCGACGCCCGACGTGATCAGGTTGGTGTAGAGTCCCAGATCCGCGCAGTGCCGCACGATGCGCTCGAGATCGGGCCGGACCGTCGGCTCGCCGCCGGACAGGTGGACGTGCAGGACGCCCAGGGCAGCGGCCTCGCCCAGGACGCGAAGCCAGGTTTCGGTGTCGAGCTCCGACGACCGCCGATCGAGCTGCAACGGGTTCGAGCAGTACGGGCAGCGCAGGGGGCAGCGGTGGGTGAGCTCAGCGAGCAGACCGATCGGGGCCGGCAGAGCGGCTTCAGCGGGTCCCATCTCACCGTTCCACGATGCGCTTGCCCACGAGCTCGCTCAGCATCTCCAGGACGTCGGCCTCGATGACGGCGCGGTCCGCGTCGAACCGCGCGGCAAGTTCGTCGGCGATCGCCGCGATGCTGCGGTGGCCGTCGACCAGTTCGAGGATCATGACCGCGGTCGCATCCAGATCGAAGGCGCGTTCGGGCGCCAGCAGGACATGGGCATTGCGCACGGCATCGAACCGCATCCGCACCCCCCGAGGCAGCCGGGGCACGTCCGCCGGCGTGAGAGGCGTCACGACGGATCCTCCGCGCCGGGCACCCAGGCGCCCGGGGGCGGGAAGGCGGGCTCGACATAGGCGAGATAGAGCGCGTCGAGCTGCGACCATAGCACGTCGCATTTGAAGGACAGGGCCTCCATCACGGCCTGCTGCGTCTCGGGGGTGGTCGCGTGCGTCTTGACGTAGTCGAGGGCGAAGTCCGCGTCCCGCGGGGCCTGCGTGAGGCGCTTGTCGAAATAGGACAGCGTCTCGCGGGAGATGAAGGAGTAGTTCGCCAGCATCCCGGCGACGCGCTCGGAGATGATGTCGGGTGAGAACATCTCGGTCAGGGACGACGCGATGGCCTCCAGAAGCGGGCGCTCGCGGACGAAATGGACGTAGGCCTCGACCGCGAACCGCGTCGCCGGAAGGATGCCCCTGGTCGAGATCACGTAAGGCCTCGGCAGGCCGAGGCCGTCCGTGAGGCGCAGCCAGCGTTCGATGCCGCCGTCGCCCTCCCGCTCGCCGTCGTGGTCGATGATCCGCTGCCGCCAGATACGCCGAAGCTCCGGATCGTACATGCGCGCCAGAAGGCTCGCGTCCTTCACGGGAATCATGGACTGGTAGAAATACCGGTTCAGCGCCCAGGCGCGAACCTGGTCCCGATCCAGCTTGCCGCTGTGAAGCCGATGGTGGAAGGGATGCAGGTTGTGATAGCGCCGCGCCCCGATATCGCGCAGGGCCGCTTCGAGCTGAGCCGGGCTCAGGGTGCCGCTCGCGGCCCGAGGTTCCGGCCGGAGCCGCTCTGCAGATTGGGTCACAGCGTCACCCTCATCCCGTCCCTGTCATAGGCGACCTGCACGATGGATCGGGTCACAGCATCACCTTCATCCCGTCATAGGCGATCCGCCAACCCGCCCGCTCGACGAAGCCGCGCTCGTCGGAGCCCTCGACCAGGACGGGATTGGTGTTGTTGAGATGAACGAAGATCCTGTCGCGGATGGCAAGATCCGCCAGCGCATGGATCGAGCCGTTCTCCCCCGTCATGGGCATATGACCCATCCGCCATCCCGTCTTCTCCCCGACCCCCGCCCGAATGAGGTCGTCGTCCATGAAGACCGTTCCGTCGAACAGCAGGGCATCGGCGTGCCGGATCTGCTGCCGCACCGCTTCGGTCACGAGGGCGCAGCCCGGAATATAGGCCAGGCGCCGGCCTGCCGCTTCGATGATCGCGCCGACCGTCGCTTCCGTGGCCTCGCCGATGGCCGGCTCGCCTCTCTCCAGCCAGAGCGGCACCTTGCCGGGAACCGGGAAGAGCGTCACGGTGAGGCCCGGGACGGGCTCGAAGGCCTCATGGAGGCGCACGACCGACCGCTCGACGAAGCGCGGGGAGACGACGTCGAAGACCGCGTTGCCTGCCAGGCCGTCGAGAACCTGTCTCGTCCCGAAAAGGCCGAAAGCCTGGCTCTCGCGGAGAGACAGCAGGCCGGCCACGTGGTCGACGTCGCCGTTGGTGAGCAGCACCGCCCCGATGGGCGTGTGGCGCAGGCCCGCTCTGGGGTGAAGCGCCGCGTTCTGGGCGATCTGCTGCCGGAGATCCGGCGCCGCGTTGACGAGCAGCCAATGCTCCCCATCGGCCGACACGGCGAGGCTGGACTGGGTTCGCGGCGCCACCCGCGGGTCGCCGGCCCAGGCCAGAGCGCAAACCGGGCAGCGGCAGTTCCACTGAGGAACGCCGCCGCCCGCAGCAGAGCCGAGGATAAGGGCCTGCATGCCTGCAATACGAGAAGACGATCGCCTGAAGATCAGAACAGGGTATCGGGCTCGATCTCTGCCGACTCGTAGCTGGTGACTTCCATGCCGACGCAATATTCGCGTATCACAGGCTTAACCCACTTCATGAGCTTTCTCCGTGCTTAGCCCGACGATTTCTAGAGGGTAGAGGGGCTCGACGTAGCGGTTTACGCTACGTCGCAATTATCTAGGCTCCGTCTCGCGACAGCAATCCCCCATCTGCGAATTCCCGGCATGCCGATTCGGCCGGGGCTCCGTTCGGGTGGAGATGCCCCGAAGCGTCGGGGTTCCGGGCCGCAGGCGGAGGGGTCCGGACCGGGAGTCGAGATCGATCGACATTTGCCGGGTTTGCAGCTTGAAATCCAACGGCGCCGCCGCGCTGACCCGGTGCCGGATCGTGTTCAGCGACGGCACCCACATCGTGTTTCTGCGCGGGCCGAACCCGTTCGGGTGAGCCTCAAACCAGCCGCAGGTCGATCGGCATGTTGTCCATGGTGACGAGGCGCCGGGCATCGTTCCGCTCCGCCTCGGAACGATGCAGTTCGTCCATGTTCTCGCGCAGGCTTTGTTTCAGGAAGCGTAGCAACAGGTCCATGATTCGGCCCCCAGATCTTTAGAATTGAGTGCGGGGTAGGAGCTGTTGGCTGCGATCGTCAATTCGACGAAAGAAAAGCCCCGCTAGTGCAGTGACGCATTCTGAGGATTCACGAGCGGGATCGTGCGAGTCTGGGGTGATGGCCCAGACCTCCTGCGTGATCCTTACCTCCGATGATCGTGAGCGCCTCGCCTCGATCATCGCCGAC
>JAESGR010000272.1_pt1 | contig 61858 bp, 61 predicted proteins | sample 9269771 | NCBI WGS metagenome assembly JAESGR01 (sample SAMN15739572, study PRJNA653492) | algae metagenome | isolation source: Chroococcus sp. CMT-3BRIN-NPC107 and co-occurring heterotrophs from well... | place: USA: Clark Mountains Wilderness, California | collected 2010-04-18 | reverse complement strand
GGTGCTTCCAGCCGCCGCCATGGAAGCCGCCGCCGTGGAAGCCCTTGGCGGAGGCCTCGGACGGGGCGAGCGTCGAGGCGCCGAGCGCCGCCACGCCGAGAGCGAGAGCCGTGAACGCGGTACGCAGGGAGAAGCGGGCCATGGGAGCCTCCTGAGGGACCTTGCCGCGGGCCACTCTGGCCCGCATGCCCATGGGTCGCGAGAGCCGACCGGAAGGTTCATGGCTTGACGAAAAATGTTGCGGTCCTCGAACCGGACCCGTGATCGACGAGGTGATCACGATACGCCCGCGTCCCCACGCCTTCGTGCCCGGCGGACAGGTGGAGACGGAGAGGAACATCCCCTTCGGATTGGTGCCGATCGCCTGATCGAACGCAGCCGTGGTCATCATGCCGAGGCGCGCCGCCGGATGGATGCCGGCGTCGGCGCAGAGAACGTCGATACCGCCTTCGCTCGACGGCCGCGTCTCGGACGTGAGGTCAGACTGAAGCCGCTGGTGCGCACCTTCTTTGACTGGGGGTACGAGAGTTTCCTGCTCCGGCGCCGGGCCGCCGGATTGGGCATCGTCCGTTGCCGGGCAGTCGTTTCGCAGGAAGGCGCGAAGATCCTCCAGGCCGTCGCTTCGTCGGACCTTTCCGTCGATTTTCGCCTGGTTGAGGATGAGCACCCGAACCTCCTCGGGCAGCCGGTGCCAGAGGACTGCAACTGCAACGCCGAGTTCGCGCCGCAGGCGCACTTCTTCAGGAGCGAAGCCGCACCTGAGCGCCGGCGCGGTCTCCGTCGCTATGCGGGCTCCTGAAGGGGCGGGGCCTTCCTCCCGGCGGTCGTTGCGTCCCGTCAGCCCGGTCCGGATCCGCCCGGCTCCTGAACCGCCCTAGGCCGCGACCGCTTTCGCGAATGGCGGCGGATCGAGATGGATTCCGTTCCGGCCGCCGGACTTGGCCGCGTACAGCGCCTGGTCGGCCCGGGCGTACAATTGGGACGGCGTATCTCCAACGCGCGACTGCGCGATCCCGGCCGAGAACGTGTAGGTGAGGTCGGGCAGTTCGGGGATCGGAGCCGTGCCGCGATGGCCGTCGAGCATGCGCTCCACGATGGTCTTGGCCTGGTCGATCCTCGTGTTGGGCAGGACGAGGAGGAACTCCTCGCCGCCGACGCGGCCGAAGGTATCGGCCCGGCGCACCTGCCTCTGCCCCCGCCTGGCGAAGTCGCACAGCACGAGATCGCCGGTCTGGTGGCCGTGCCGGTCGTTGATCTGCTTGAAGTGATCGATATCCAGGAGCGCGACGGACCCGCCGGACCCGTCGAGGCCGGCCTGGAGCATGTCCTCCATGCGCTTCATCACGAAACGGCGGTTCGCCACGCCGGTCAGGTCATCCGTCTGGGACGCGCGGATCGCCAGGTCGCGCGCCTGGCGTATGGTGCGCTCCTCGGCCCGCAACGAGGTGATGTCGTTGGCGACGCAGAGCATCCAGCCGTCGCTCTGGACCGTCTCCGTCATCCAGAGCCAGCGGCCGTCGACGAGATCCGTCTCGAAGGCGCGGAAGCCGGACTTGCCTCGGCGGGACTGGGTGGACGTGAGCCACGCCTCGAAATCCGCGGCCTGGATCACGGTGCCGCGTCCGGCGCGGTGGTTGCGGCGCATGAGGTCGGGCCAGAGCGGCGTTTCCGTCGCGTCCAGGTGATAGGCCGCGCGGAAGGCCGGATTGGCGTGTCGGAGGCGGTCCTGCCCATCGTAGAGCGCAACAAGTACGGACGTCTCGCCGTAGAGAGACGCAAAAATCGACGAGAGGTGATGCATAGGCCGGCAATCTATTGTCGGAGAGATCTTTGCAATATCGATACCCGCGACCCTCACGTCCATTCGGCTTGATGGACTAAGCAGTGCGCACCTTGGCTTTACGCTTCCGGTCGCACGCGCGGGCCGGAGCATTCGTCGCTCGGCTCGTGAGGCGGGATCTGCGGGCAACACGCTCCCTCCGCCGGGCACCCCGTGCCCTGACCAACCGACAAGCTTGCCCCTGGCCTGTCCGGTGCCGGCATGGAACCGGACCGGCCGCACCCCTCTGCCACGACGCTCGGCGTCGACGGTCCGGGGTCTCGGCCGAGGACCCTGCGCCGACGCGCGGGTCCTCGGCTTCGGGTCACCAGGGCCGGCCGCCGAGCTCGTCCGGGCGTCGCATCATCAGCTCGACGTAAAGGCCGACCCACAGGGCGAGGACCAGGATCTCCCAGGGCGTCTCCTCGCGAAGGAAGCCGACCAGCAGGATCACCGCGACGGCGATCCGCGTGAGCTGACGGACCTTCCGCGGACGGGGGCTCAGGAACTGTGCGATGAACTGCACGCGCTCGAACGGACCCCAGTCGAATTTCATGAACGGGCCTCGGGCCGCGAGCGGGGCCGTCCGGCGTGACGGCCCGCCGGCGCTGCGGCGTTCCACTATAGCGCGAATTGATCGCAAGGCGAGTTGCTCGGCCCGGCAGCCGCGCCCGGAGCCTCTTCGCGTCCGGCGGGCTCCCATGGCGCGACGGCGATGCACGGGCCACAAAGGGGGAGCCGATTCACCGGACCGGAAACCGCGCCGGAATCAGGCTTGTCGGGAGGCCGTGATGCCCATCTCCTCGTATCTGCGGGACCTCCGCGCCCGGGTCGGGTCCGACCTCCTGGTCCTCCCCGCCGTCACGATCATGATCTTCGACGACGCGGACCGGCTCCTCATGGCCCGCGACAAGGAGACGGGGCTGTGGATGACGATCGGCGGCGCCATCGATCCGGACGAATCCCCGGCCGACGCCGCCACGCGCGAAGCCTTCGAGGAGACGGGCCTTCTGGTGGAGCTCGAACGGGTCGTCGGCGTCTTCGGGGGTCCGGGCTTCCGCATCACCTACCCGAACGGAGACGTCGTCTCCTACACGGTGATCGCCTTCCGGGCGCGGGCGATCGGCGGCCATGCACGACCGGACGGCGTCGAGGTGGGGGCGCTGCGGTATGTCTCGGACGAAGGCGCCGCCGCGCTCCCCTCGGCACCGTGGACGAAGACCCTTCTTCGCGCGGCGTTCGACCGCTCCGGCGGCCCCCTGTTCTCGGCGGCAACCTGGAGACCCGATCCCGCATAGGTCCGGGTCGGGGCACTTCCGGTGCGGGTCGTGTCGCTTCGGAACCGCACCTCACCCGAAGCTGCACCGACCGACCTCAGGCATCCCGACCGTCAGGCCGGCTCGGGGACCCGCGCCGGCGCCGTGCGGGACGTCCCGCAGCCGCAGCCCCGGCCGCTTGCCGCTTTCGCGGCCGCGTCCGCCGCGCAGCATGCATCCGCCTCCGCCGGCGCCGGTCCGCCGCAGCACTCCGGCGCGGCGTCCCCGGCCGCCGCTCCGCCCGGGACCGATGAGCAGACCCCGGTCTCCGGGAGCACGAGATGGACCCTGTCGGCGGCGGCCAAGTCACCGGCCAGCGCCGCCGCCACGGAACGGGCCTGCTCGTATCCGGTGAGCATCAGGAACGTGGGCGCCCGGCCGTAGCTCTTGATGCCGAGCGTGTAGAATCCCGGCTCCGGATGCGCGAGCGCGCGGTGGCCGTGCGGCTTCACCGAGCCGCAGGAATGGAGGTTGGGGTCGATCAGCGGCCCCAGCGCCTTCGCGCTCTCGATCCACGGGTCGAGCTCGAGCCGCAGCTCCCGCGTAAGGGCAAGATCGGGGCGCTGGCCGGTGGCGACCACGATCCTGTCGGCCGGCCCGATTTCGCGCTCGCCCTCCGCGGTATCGCCCACGAGCGCCACCCCGTCCCCGGCGGCGCGCACCGCCTGGGCCGAGAACCCCGCCTCCAGGCGCAGCCGGCCTTCCTCCACAAGCGCCCGGAGGCTGGCGCCGAGCTCGCCGCGGGCCGGGAGCCCGTCGGCCTGCCCGCCGCCGTAGACCCGCGTCAGGTTGCTGCCGCGCGTCACCCAGGTCACCGCGGTGCCGGGGGCCTCGTCGGCCAGGCGCATCAGGTCGAGGATCACGTTGGCGGCGGAATGACCCGCTCCGACCACCAGCACCGACCGGCCGGCGTACAGCGCACGGTCGCGGCCGCGCACGTCCGGCGCCCCGTAGGCGATCCGGTCCGCAAGCTCCGCCTCGCCGTCGGCCGGCAGCCCGCCCGCTCCGAGCGGGTTCGGGTTCGTCCACGTGCCGGACGCATCGATCACGGCGCGCGCCAGCTCGCGGCGGGTGCGCCCGTCCGGACCCTGGAGCCGGAGCGTGAAGGGTTTCGTCGCGCGGTCCCGGCTCGACATCTTGTCGGCGCCCTGGCGGCCGATCGCCACGACGCGGGTGCGGGTCTCGAGCACGGACGCAATCTCGGGGGTCTCCGCCAGCGGCTTCAAGTAGCGGGCGTAGAGCTCCGCACCGGTCGGGAAGCCGTCGGCACAAGGAGCCTTCCAGCCGTGCCGCTCCAGGAGGGTCCGCGCGGCCGCGTCGACATCGTAGCCCCAGGGGGAGAACAGGCGGACGTGGCCCCAGTCGCGCACGTTGGCGCCGGCGGTCTCGCCGGCCTCGTACACCACCACGGGCAGACCCCGTGCGATCAGGTGCGCGGCGGCGGCAAGCCCCACCGGACCGGCGCCGATCACCGCGACGGGGAGAGGAGAGGGCAGCGGCATGGGAGTCTCCTATGTCTATATTTCCAGAATGATAGAATTTCCGCGCAAATGAAAGCCTCAAGCGGCGTCGCCCGTCGCGGCATTGCAGGCGGCGTCGGCACAGCACTCGTCGGCAAGGAAGCCCAGCAGGCCTTCCATGGCCGGATAATGCGCCCGGCAGATCAGGGTGGTGGCCTGCCGCTCCTGCGTCACGAGTCCGGTCAGGATGAGCCGGTGCAGGTGGTGGGAGAGCGTCGAGGCCGGGATGTCGAGCTTCTCCTGGATCCGACCCACCGGGCACCCCGCCGCGCCGGCCCGGACCAGCGTCCGGTAGACCTCGAGACGGGTGGGGTTGCCGAGGGCTTCGAGTTGCTTGGCGGCTTGTTCGACGTTCATGGAAGTATCATGCGCCCGGGCGCCCGGCCCGTCAAGCGCTATTTCGATGAAGATCGAATGAGCGGCTCGATCCGTCGCGCCGCCCGGTCACGCGCGGTACGGCGCCGTGTAGTGCCACCCGAGATGCAGGAGTTCGAGAGTGACGACGATCACGAGCATGCGGAACGCCCAGCTTTTCGCATCGGGCATGTTCGACGCGAGGACGCCGAGGTAGCCGCCGACCACGCTGCCGAGGGACAGGACGGCGCCTTCCGCCCAGCGGACCTCGCCGTGATTCCAGAACATCGCGATCGCGATGGTGGTGCCGACCGTGATGAGAAGCACCTTGAGCGCGTTCGCCTGCGGCAGCGGAAACGAGCAGATCAGGATGAGCACGAGGAGCAGATAGGTCGCGCCGTCGAGCACGATGAGGCCGAGCCACACGCCGACGCCGAACATCGTCGCGACCGCGAGGGGCGGAACCTGCGGCGGCCCCGCGACGGCCCGCGACAGGGCGTCCTTGATCTTCGTGAAGAGCAGGAGGAGGGCCAGCAGCACCGCCGCCGTGATGAGGAGGCCGAGCGTGCGGTCGGACAGGTGCTCGGCCAGAAGCGCGCCCGCGACGCTGCCCGCGGCGAGGGGCGGCGCCAGCCTCGCGGCCGCGCGCCAGTCGAGCTGCCCTTTGCGGGCGAAGGTCGCCGTCGCGATCAGGCACCCGACGAAGACCGGCAGCCGGTTCGTGGCGTTGGCGGCGCCCTCCGGCAGGCCGAGGAGCACGAGGATCGGGAGCGTCACGGCCGAACCCGAGGAGGCGAGGGTGTTGAGAAGGCCGCATGCCAGGCCCGCGGCCAGCAAGAGGCCCCAGTAGCCGAAGAACGCCCCGTCCACCGATCCATCCCCGCCCGAACCGCGCCTGGCCGTCATCTTGGTGGGCGGCGCCCCGGGACGCAATCGCCTCCTGCGCGGCGGAGCCTCCGGGTTGCCGGCACGCCGCACGGCAGGGGCCGTGCCGGAAGCCGGGCCCGCTCGATGCGCTCTCGGCACGCCGGCTCGCGCAGCCGCGCCGGGCTGGGCCTGCGGAGGATTGTCCGGTAATCTCGTCGCCCGAGAACACGGGAGCTGCGGATGAAGGACGGGCCCGAGCCCCTCGTCGATCGGAGGAACTGCCTCCTCGGAGCGGCGCTCGCCGCGTCGGCGGCGGTCGTATCCGACGCGGCCCGTGCGCAGCCCCAACCCGGCCCGTCCCCCATGACCAGCGACCTGACCGCCGACGAGATCATCAGCCTGTTGAATCTGGAGCCGAACGCCACCTGCGGCTTCGTGCGGATCAGCTTCGTGAGCAGCCACCCCGTCGCCAAGGGCGGGCTGCAGCCTCCCTTCGCGGACGGCCGGCCCCTGGGTTCGGCGCTCTATTTTCTGGTGACGCCGGGCGCTCCGGTCCGTCCCCACCGCATCCGCAACGATCAGCTCTATCATTACTACCTCGGCGACCCGCTGGAGGTCTTCCTCATGCACGAGGACGGGTCGACGGAGCGCGTCGTCGTCGGGCCCGATCTGCGGGCGGGCCAGCGGGTGCAGCTCCTCATTCCCGGCAACACCTTCCATACGGCGCGTCTGCTCGGCCGGAAGCGTTGGTTCCTGGGAGCAAGTACGGAATGGCCCGGCGTCGTTCAGGCGGACGTCGAGATCGGCAATGTCGAGGACCTGAGCCGGCGCTACCCTGCGATCGCCGAAGACCTGAAGTCGATCGTGGCGTCGGTCCAGCCGGTTCCCGCCCGCGCAGGTGCGCCTCGCTAACTTTGCGGCTTGCCGGGTTCCATGGGGCCGGCGCTCTCGTGTTGCAGGCGCGCCGGCAGCGGCCGGTTCGGCTCAAGTCCGGGCGGCAGTGCGGATCCGCTCGTCCAGGGTCCCGGCGAGGTCCCGAAGGCGCGCCGGCGCGGGAACCGGCTCGAGATCGCGATAGAGCTCTGCGAGGTGGCGGCCGAGCCGCGCGAGAATGCGGCGGTCGAGCATCGGGGCGTCGCCGCCGTCCCGGCCGCCGGCGCCCGCTCCGGCGGCCGCGGGCGTAGCCGGCGGCGCGACGTCGTCGCGGCCTGTCGGGATGCATGTCACGGTGGGGTTTACGGCCATGCGAGTCCCGATGCGACCTGCCGTGGCGAGTGCATCACGCCCCCGGCGCGGTTGCAAGCCGCGTCGGATCGCGGCCGTCCGGATCTCTCCGCACTCTCGCGACCGTCAGCCCTGCTTCCTGCAGGCCTTGTCGCGCGGACCGTCGGTTCGTCCCGGCATCCGCAGAGCCGAGACCGGGTGCGAGGTTGTCGCGGGGCCCCGACCGGATCAGCCCACCAGCACCTTGCGGAGCGCTTCCCCGAGCTCCTTGCGCCTGTAGGGCTTGTGCAGCAGCGGCGTGTCGGGCCTCGGCCGGCCGTGCTGTTCGAAGGCTTCCGCGGGATACCCGGAGGTGAGCAACACCTTCAGTGTGGGCTGAATCTCCCGGGCCCGCTCGGCCAGCTCGACGCCGCTCATGCCCTGGGGCAGCACCACGTCCGAGAACAGCAGCTCGAAGCTCTTGCCCGCCTCCAGCAGGTCGAGGGCGTCCCGCGCCACCGGCACGGCCGTCACCTCGTAGCCGAGGCTCGCCAATTGAGCGGACACGAATCGCAGAACCTGCGGCTCGTCCTCCACGACGAGCACCCGCTCCCGACCCTGAGGCGCGGGGCGGGCCTCCCGGGGCTGTGCCGCGGTCGCGGCTGCGCTGACGGCCAGGAGCAGAATCGAGACCGTCGTGCCGCGGCCGGGGACACTGTGAATCGTGGTGTGCCCGCCCGACTGCCTGGCGAAGCCATAGACCATCGGGAGCCCGAGACCCGTGCCTTTCCCGACCTCCTTCGTCGTGAAGAACGGCTCGAACACCCGCGCGAGGATCTCCGGAGGCATGCCCGTGCCCGTGTCCGAAACCGTTATGGCGATTACGTCGTGCCCGATCGGCAGCGTGCCTTCCCCGGGGAGCGCCGTTCGCTCCTTCACCCCGATGGTGAGCGTCCCTCCCTTGGGCATCGCGTCGCGCGCATTGACGGCGAGGTTCAGGACGGCGCTCTCGAGCTGGGACCGGTCCGCCAGCGCCGTCAGGCTACCGGAACCCAGGTCGGTCTTCAGCTCGATGTGCTCGCCGATCGTGCGGGACAGCAGCGGGACCATGCCCTCGATGATCCGGTCGACATCGAGCCGCTCGGGATTCAGGGGGCGGCGCCTCGCGAAGGAGAGCAGCTTCTGGTTCAGGTCCGCGCCCCGTTCCGCCGTCTCGAGGATCTGGCAGGCGAGGCTGTAGGTCAGTGCGGGATCGGTGGGGTGCTCCGTCAGGATCTCCGCATTGCCGAGGATGACGGTGAGGAGATTGTTGAAGTCGTGCGCGACGCCGCCCGTGAGCTGGCCCATCGCCTCCATCTTCTGGGCCTGCCGAAGCTGCTCCTCGAGCTGCAGCCGCTCGGTGATGTCCCGACCGACGCTGACGAACTCCGTCGGCCGGCCCTGCGCATCCCGGATCAGGCGGCGGCGCGACTCGATCGTCACCCACCGCCCCTGCTTGTGCCAGACCCGGTAGGTGACGGTCTGCTGCCCGGTCGGACTCGACAGGAGTTGCTGCAACCCCGCCTTCACGGCGTCGACGTCGTCGGGATGGACCGCGACGGTGATCTCCTCTCCGATGAGTTCCTCGGGCTCGAAGCCGAGGACGTCGCGGCAGGCCGGTGAGACGTACAGGCGGCGCCCGTCCACGGTCATGCGGCCGATCATGTCGGTGGAGTTCTCCGCGAGGAGCCGATAGCGGGCTTCGGCGCTCTCCGCGGCCTCGAGCGACGCGTTCTGCCGCGCCAGATCGAAGATCGTGCTCTGGAGCCGCAGGAACGCCCGGACCGTCGCGACCAGGACCGCCGGATCGATGGGCGCGAAAAGGAAACCGTCGGCACCGCCCGACAGGCCGCGGACCCGGTCCGCATCGCTGGTGAAGCTGGCGGAAACCTGGACCACGAGCGTCCCGGGGCGGTCCGCCTTGACGAGGCGGCAGACCTCGAACCCGTCCATGTCGGGCAGCCTGACGTCGAGCAGCACGAGAGAGGGGCGCTCTGATGCTACCCGCCGAAGGGCTTCCTCGCCTGTGGACGCTTCGATGACGGACAGGCCGGCCTGCCGGAGCAGGCGGGTTCGGGCGTAGCGGCCGGCCTCGTCGTCGTCCACGTTGAGGATCAACTGCTCGTGCACATTGGTCCCCCTTGCCTGCTATCCTGAGTTAGAAGGGGTATCCCACCGTCAGGCAAGGTAATTGCGCCGCAGGTTTGTGGAATGGGCGCCCGATTGCTAAAATTTTAATGATCGGCTGCGTCGGTGTCCGCGACGGGCCCTTCATCTCTCCCGGCCCCGTCGTGCTCCCTTCTCCGGCGCGCGGTCATCCCGCTCCGGCGGTGCGCTCACCCGTCTCCGGTTCGAGCAGGCGTACCGGGGAGCGCCTCGGGGCTTGGCGCAAGCCGGCCCTGCTTTGGCGGCCCATCCTGTCCTGAGCGGTTTCTCCCAGGACCGCCACATCCGGCGTGACTCGCCGGCCCCGGCTCATGTAGCGTGAGGCGTGACCATGCGGGGACCATCATGGGGAGCGCGGGCCTCGTCTTTCGTTTCCAGGCCCTCAGGGTGTCCTACGGGGACCGGCCGCTTCGCGTCCTCGAAGAGAAGTTCATGCCGGCGAGCCAGTGCACGCGGGAAGCCGCCCGGCTGCTGTTCATGAAGCTGTTCGAGGATCGGGCCTTCGCCCGCAGGCACGGCCTCCTGCAACCGGACGCCGTCCGATTCATCGACGAGCAGGGGACCGAGATCCTGCGTTACTCCTCGTGGGACTACCTCAAGGAGACGGCCGGCCGGCAGGCCCCGCTCCGCGACCCGGCCTGAGGCCCGCCCTCGCCGCAGGCGGTCGGGGGCGCCGCGTTCCGCCCGGGAGAGCCCAACGATTTCGACCCATTTCGATGTCCCGCACGGCGGACCCGGCGGCCGCTGAGTCCCGCGAGCGTTCCCGCAAGGGCCCATGCGCTGGCGTCGGCGGGCACGAGCGAGCGTCGGATCCAGACGGGTGCCGCGGCCCCTATCGTCGGGGCGGAGCGGTCTCGTGGCCGTTCCGGCGGAAATCGACCGTTGCGCATCCGGAAAAAAATGCCGAAAGCCTCCCGACACCGTTCGGGAGGCGCGCCGTTTGACTCGCTCCGTTTCCATCGCGGCCCTGGCGGCCTGGACCCTGCTCCTCGGCTCGCCGGATCCCGCGGCTCAGGAAGGCCGTTCGCAGACCTGGTCCGAGGTCAAGTGCGAGCGCTACGCCAAGGCGTGGTCCGATCTCCTGTCGCGCCGCGGGAAGGCGGGCCTCGGACCGGATTTCATCGAGCGCCACGAAGCGTTCACCGCGTCGGGCTGCACCGCGCGGGCGGACGTCTGTCCCCGCTCCGCGGAAGAACTCGACGTCGCCAACGTCATGGTGATCCTCGCCATGAACGCGGGCACCGCCAGCACCTTCCTTCCCTTCGCCTGCCGGAAATGAGCCGCCCGAGCCCGCCGGCATCGCGGCGGCGATGGATCGGCGGAACGGCTGCGGCGTTGTATGTTCCGCCATGCCCGCCATTCTCGCAGCCATCGCCATCGCGCTCGTCGGAGCCCTGTCCTTCGGGGCGGCCGGGAAACGGCTGCGGCCGCGGCGGAGCCGCACCTGGTTCCGGCTGCTCAACCGCAACGCCCGGGACGGCAAGGCGTCCGAAGGGTCCGGCGGGCAGGGCTCCGGCTGACCTGCGGCGGCGCGCGCCTTCGATCGCATCCGGCCGTCGCGAGGAGGCGCTTCGGGCGCTGCTCGTCCTGCGCTTTCTGTCGAGCTTGACGGCAACTCCTACGGCCGCGCTGCGTTGATTCAGCGCAGGCGATTCAGGAGATTGTCATGAGCCCGCGCCAGCGCCGCGCAGCAGCCGCAGCATGCTACGAACCGCTCGCCTATGCGGGCTTGGTCGCGACGGTGCGGCGCCGGGCCGCCAACGACAACCGCGCCGCGGCGGGGGCGGACCGGCGGCGCATCGCGGCCGCCTGCGCGCGCCTCACGCCCTTTCTGATCGCCGGTGCGGTCGCCCTCGGCGGCGGCGCCCATATGGCCCTACGCGTTCTGGGTGGCTGACGGCCGCGCTCGAAGGCCAAAGGCCCGGGTCCATGGGGCCGCAGCGCGTTCAGTTGCGGCCGGGCGGTGCCGGTTTCACCCGCGCGTGCTTGGCCTGCCGCAGGAGGAACGCCCCCAGACGCCGTGCGACCTCGGCCGGGAAGGCGAAATGGAGCCAGCCATAGCCGGGGTGGCGCAGGTGCAGGAGCGAGCCGCCGTGCAGGGCCTCCTCCTCGCACACGAAGCGCGGGCTCCGGACGCCCGCGGCGGCCTGGCCCGTCGCCCACTCGGGCGGGACCGCAGGCGTCATGTCCGCACGGATCTCCGCAAGGCCCTTCATCAAGGCCTCGACGCCCGCGGTGTCGAGCACCAGCGTGACCGGCTCCTCGGCCGGGATCGTGACCCGCACCGTAGTACCGTCCCCGCGCACGGCGAAGCCGAGCTTGATCGTGTTGCGAGCCTCGTCAGCCAAATCGAATCCGTGGGCCTCTGTCGTCTGCGACAGCACATAGGGCCTGTGATCCGCAGACAAAGAGCGCCGGGCCGGCGGCGGGCCCCGAACCTGCTCGCCCGGCGGGCCGGGCGGCCGCGCGGGACGGTGCCATCGGCAAGCCCCACGCGGCCTGACCTCCCGACGCGCCATCAGGGGGGTGATGGGTCAGGGCGGCTGACCCGACATTAGCAGCCCGCAAGCTTGGCGGGAGGCGGCACGTTGCCGTACCGTCAGGGGCGGTGCGCAGCGGGCGCGCAAGCGCGTGGGTTGATGGCGCCCGGACGTGGAGCGGTTCTGCCCCGCTCTCCGCAACCGGGCGCCAGAGGGGGAGGTCTCCATGTCGGATCCCGTCCTCGACCGTGTGGTCGAGGTCCTGCGCGGGGTGCCGGGCGTCGCGGCGCTCGTCCTCGGCGGCTCGCGCGGTCGGGGCGCCGCCGGCCCGGCGTCGGATTACGATTTCGGCCTCTACTACGAGCCCGACCTACCCCTCGATCTCGCTGCCCTGCGCGATGCGGTCGCGCGTTTGGCCGACGATCCCTCGACGGCGGTCACAGACATCGGCGAATGGGGCCCCTGGATCAACGGCGGGGCCTGGCTCGCCGTCGGCGGCGTGAAGGTCGATCTCCTCTATCGCGACCTCGACCGGGTCCGGGCGGTCGCCGCGGCCGCGCGGGACGGGCAGGTGTCGATGAACTACCAGCCCGGCCACCCGCACGGGTTCTGCTCGGCGATCTGGCTCGGCGAGGCCGCGACCTGCCGGCCGCTCCTCGACCCCGCCGGCGCGGTCGCGGCGCTGAAAGCGATGGCGTGGCCCTACCCCGAACCCCTGCGCGATGCCCTCGTCGCCCGCTTCGCCTGGGAGGCGGGGTTTGCCGTCGACAATGCAGCCCTTGCGGCGCGGCGGGACGAGCGCACGCACGTCGCGGGCTGCGCCTATCGGGCGCTGTGCTGTACCGCGCAGGTGCTCTTCGCGCTGAACGGGCGCTACCTCATCAACGAGAAGGGCGCCGTCGCGGAGGCCGCGGCCATGCCCGTGACGATCCCGGATCTCGCGGGAGCGCAGCGGCAGGTGTGGGGCGCAATCGGATCCGGCGATCTCGCGGCCGCGCTCACGCGCCTGCGCGCCCTCGTCGACGGCCTCGCCGCAGCGGTGAGCCAGGCAGGGGCGTGAGCGCGACGGACCGATGTCACCCGGCCCCGGGCGCGGCCGACCGGAAGCCCCGCAGCCAGGTCCGCAGCGCCTCGTGCGGTGGGCCGCCATGGTCGCGCGTGAGCTTGACGAGCCAGCGCACATGGACGAGCCGGATCTGGGCCGGGATCGCGGGCAGGCCGAGCGCATGCGCGACCGCCAGGCGGTGCCGCCCCGAGTTGAGGCGCAGGAAGCGGCCGTTCGCATCGACCGCGACGCGGATGTCGGTCTCCTCGGTCTCCTCGTCGCGAGCGCGGACGATGTCGAAGGCGCCGCCTTCGAAGTGGCGCGCGTCGCGGCGCATGCGCATGCCGTGTTCCCGAATGCTGCCGACGAGCCATTCCGTATAAGCGCAATACCGGTCGAGCTTGTCCTCCGTGTCGATGGGCACGCGGTTGTTGTTCAGCTTGCCCGCGCGCATCCGCTCCCGCAGCATCCGGTAGGTTTCAGTCTCGCGGTAAGGGAGGCCGGCTGCGATCTCGCGCGCGAGATCGAACCGGAACGAGTGCAGGGAATAGACCTGCCGCTGCCAGTCCGCCGCATCGAGGAAGCGCGAGTTGAGCTTCACCCGGATGCCGCCGAGGCGCGCGAAGGGCGCAAGCCCCTGGTCCGGCGGCGGAACCTGGCGGAGCAGATCGTCCCCGAAAAAGGACACGCATTGCCGCGTCGGGATCGAGCGGGCGAGCGGATTGCGGGCGAGATGGCGTGCGGTGAGCCAGAATTGCAGAGGGAACAGGGGAGGAGCCGCGACCGGCACGACCCGCCATCCCATCCGCCACCGCTTGTGCGACGGAATCGGGCTGTACGGGAAGTCATTCGAACGCGGCAACTCGGCCGCGAACCATTCGCCGTCCCGCGGGACCCACCACCCCATATCGCCCTCTGCCCTGACCGGCCTCGCGCCGTCGGCGGCGCGCCTCCGGCCCCGGTCAATCAGCCGGGCCGCGCGCCGTCAATCCCGGCACGGCCGGCAGGAACCCGTCTTGGGGCATGGACTGGAACGGCAAAGAGGCCCGGGGCTGCTCGCCTCCGGGCCTCTCTCTCCGGCCCCCACGGCAATGCACCGTCGAAAGGGCCGAAATCCTCAGATGATCGTCGTCTCCGGCAGGGTAACGCGGCGCCGGGAGGGCGGTTTCAGCTCGGCCGCAGATCGCCGGAGACGTTGTGCGGATTGTTCAGGCGCTCGCCCTCGCGAGCATCGCGCAGGGGGGTGCGCACGTGGAGGCCGCATTCCTTCCTGGCCTCGTCCTCCCACCACCAGCGTCCGGCGCGCTCGGGCTCGCCGACGCGTACGGCTCGGGTGCAGGGCTGGCAGCCAATCGACGGATAGCCCTGGTCGTGGAGCGGGTTGTAGGGGACGGCATGGTCGCGGACGTAGCGGGTGAGGTCGTCGCGCCGCCAGTCCGCGAGGGGATTGACCTTCACGAGGCCGAAGCCTGCGTCGGCTTCGGCGAGCGGCACGCCGGCCCGGTTCGGCGACTGCTCCGCCCTGAGGCCGGTGATCCAGGCCGATGCGCCGGCGAGGGCCCGCCGCAGCGGCTCCACCTTGCGGACGTGGCAGCAGGCCTTGCGGGCCTCGACCGAGCCGCGGAACCCGTTGACGCCCTGCGCGGCCACGAGCGTCTCGAGCGCGCCGCTGTCCGGGGCGAAGGCGCGGATGCGCCGGCCGTAGCGCGTCTCGGTCTCGTGCCAGAGGTCGTAGGTCTCCGGAAACAGGCGTCCGGTGTCGAGGGTCACGATCTCGATCGGCAGGTCGAGATCGGAGTCCCAGACCGCATGGGTGATCGCCTGGTCCTCGAGCCCGAAGCTCGTCGTGAAGACGATCCGCCCCGTCATATGGCGGGCGAGGGCCGCGAGCCGATGCGGCAGGTCGGCCTGCGCGAGAAGGGGTTCGAGGGCCGCGGCGATGCTGCCGGGGGAGGCGAGGGGAGGGCCAAGATCCATCGGGGTCCATCTCCGTTGTGGTGCGGAGATTTGTTCTCTATAACGAACAACGTCAAGCGGACGCCACGGCGGCGCGGGTCCCGGCGGGAGCGTCCGCCGCGACAAAAGCGGCCCTTGAGAGAAGAACCTTCTCCCCCAGGCGCCGGCCGGAAGAACGGGCACGCTGCGAAACGTGGGGTCTCGGGATGGATGCGATCGACAAAAAAATTCTGGCTCTTCTTCAAGCCGACGCGACCCTGTCGGTGGCCGAGATCGGCCAGCGGGTCGGACTGTCGCAGACGCCGTGCTGGAAGCGCATCCAGCGCCTCGAAGCCGAGGGCGTGATCCGGGGACGCGTGGCGCTGCTGGATCCGGAAAAGCTCGGCCTCGGGCTCACGGTGCTGGTTTCGGTGGAGACGGGCGACCATTCCAGGGATTGGCTTGAGCGCTTCGCTTCCACGGTCGCGGCCATGCCCGAGGTGACGGAGTTCTACCGCATGGCCGGCGACGTCGACTATTTCCTGCGCGTCGTGGTGCCCGACATGCGCGCCTACGACCTGTTCTACAAGCGCCTCATCGCGGTGGCGCCGCTCAAGAACGTCACGTCGCGCTTCGCCATGGAGCGGGTGAAATCCACGACCGCGCTGCCGATCGAGATCGAGGCTGCCGGACCGTAAGGCTGCGGCGCGTTCCGCCCGACTCATCCTGCGCGACGCAGATTGGGGACCGGAACGAGAAGAACCTTCTCCTTTTGGGCGTGACCGCAGCAGGGATCTTCCATCGGTTAGCGTTCTTTAAAAAGAACATTCTCGTTGACTCGAGGGGGGCTGCGGGCGGAGATTCAGGGCATGTCAGCAGCCGCTCTTCTCCCCCAGACTGCCCCCTTCGGCGACGACGACCGCCTGAGCCTCGACCGGGTGCTCGCCGTCGCCTCCGTGACCCAGCGCGCCTGGCTCGCGGGCTTCCTCGCCGGCCTGGACGCCGGCCAGGGCAATGCCCCCAAGACCGATGCGCCGCCGCGCGCGGCGGAGCCGCTCACGATCCTGTTCGCGAGCGAGTCCGGCAATGCGGAGCGCCTCGCGCAGGACGTCGCCAAGCTCGCGCGCAAGAACGGCTTCAAGCCGAGCATCGTGGATTTCGCCGATCTCGACGTCGCGGACCTGCCCCGCCAGGGCCGGATCGTCGCCATCGCGGCGACCTGGGGCGAGGGCGACCCGCCCGCCCGCGCCGTGCGGGCCTACGGCGAACTCATGGGCGACGCCGCGCCGCGGCTCGACGGCGTCACCTTTGCGGTGCTGGCGCTCGGCGACACCGCGTACGCGGAGTTCTGCGCCGTCGGCAAGGCGCTCGATGCGCGCTTCGCCGAACTCGGCGCCATCCGCGCCGTCGAGCGCATCGACTGCGACCTCGATTTTGAGGCGCCCGCCGCCGCCTGGATCAAGTCGACGCTCGCGACCCTGGCGCCGGCCCAGGCCCCGCAGGACAACGTCGTCGCGGTCGATTTCGGCGCGCGCGGCGGGATCGAGCCGAGCCGGGAGCCAATCCCGGCCGAGATCGTCGAGCACATCGACCTCAACTCCTCCCGCTCCGACAAGGAGACGATCCATCTCGCGCTCGGCTTCGACGGGCCGGCGCCGGCCTACGAGCCCGGCGACGCGCTCGAGCTCTTTCCCGAGAACGACCCCGCCCTCGTCGACGCGGTGCTGGCCTCCACGGGCCTTGCGACCGACGACACCCTGCGCGAGGCCCTGCGGACGGAACGCGACGTCACGACCCTCTCGGTGAAGACACTCGATGCCTTCGTGTCCCTCACGGGTCACGCGGAGGTGCGGCGCCTCGTCGAGGACGGCGGCGCCCGCGCCTGGACCGAGGGCCGCCAGCTCATCGATCTCGTCCAGGCCTACCCGGCCACGCTGACGGCCGACCAGCTCCGCACGCTGACGCGCCCGCTGCCGCCGCGCGCCTACTCGATCGCGTCGTCGCGCAGGGAGGTCGGCGACGAGGCTCATCTCCTTGTCGCGGCCGTGCGCTACGAGAGCTTCGGCCGCCTGCGCTCGGGCGTCGCCTCGACCTATGTCGCCGATCGCGTGAAGGCGGGGGGCGCCCTTCGCGTACGGCTGAAGCCGAACCGGCATTTTCGCCTGCCGGATTCTGCGACCGACATCATCATGGTGGGCCCGGGCACCGGCGTCGCGCCGTTCCGCGCCTTCGTGCAGGAGCGCCGCGCGGTCGGCGCCACCGGCCGCTCCTGGCTCTTCTACGGCGACCGTCGCTACACGCACGATTTCCTCTACCAGCTCGAATGGCAGGACGCGTTGAAGGACGGCTCGCTCGCGCGCATCGATCTCGCCTTCTCCCGCGACACGCCCGAGAAGACCTACGTCCAGCATCGCCTCTTCCAGCAGCGGCGCGACGTGGTCGACTGGCTCGAAGGCGGCGCGCGCCTCTACGTGTGCGGCGACGCCAAGGCGATGGCCAAGGACTTGCGCGCGGCGCTCGTCGCCGCTTACGCCGACGTGAAGGCGCTCACCCCGGACGCCGCGGAAGCCGCCGTCGCCGGTCTCGAGCGCGACAAGCGCTACCTCCAGGACGTTTATTGAGGCTCAAGCCCATGACCAAGGAACTGTCGCGCAACGAGCGCATCAAGGAGGCGAGCGGCTATCTTCGCGGCACGCTCAGCGAGGGCCTCACCGATATCGTCACCGGCGCGATCGCGGAGGACGACCAGCAGCTCGTGAAGTTCCACGGGATGTACCTGCAGGACGACCGCGACCTGCGGCCCGAGCGCACGAAGAAGAAGCTCGAGAAGGCCTTCTCCTTCATGATCCGCCTGCGCATCGCGGGCGGCGTGGTGACGCCGCAGCAATGGCTGCAGATCGACCGGATCGGGCGCGATTATGCCAACGGCACCCTGCGCCTGACCACGCGCCAGACGTTCCAGTTTCACGGCGTCATCAAGTCGAACCTCAAGACCACCATGCAGGCCATCGACGCGGCGCTCCTCGACACGTTGGCGGCCTGCGGCGACGTGAACCGCAACGTGCTGGCGTCCACGAATCCGCACCAGTCGCGGGCCCACAAGGAGGCCCACGCGCTCGCGGCTGCGATCTCCGATCACCTCCTGCCGAAGACCCCGGCCTATCGCGAGATCTGGCTCGACGGCGAGAAGATCGCGGGCGGCGAGGAGGAGGTCGTGGAGCCGGTCTACGGCCGCACCTATCTGCCGCGCAAGTTCAAGACCGTGGTCGCGGTGCCGCCCTCGAACGAGGTCGACGTGTTCGCGCAGGACCTCGGCTTCATCGCGATCCTGGACGACGCAGGCGAGATCGAGGGCTGGAACGTCACGGTCGGCGGCGGCATGGGGATGACCCACGGCGAGCCCGACACCTATCCCCGCACCGCCGACGTGATGGGCTTCTGCGCGCCGGAAGATGCGCTTCGCGTCGCCGAGGCGGTGGTCACCGTGCAGCGCGACTGGGGCGACCGCACGAGCCGCAAGCACGCGCGCCTGAAATACACCATCGAGGACCGCGGCCTCGACGCCTTCCGCGCCGAGGTCGAGCGCCGCATCGGCAAGCCGCTCGGGGCGCCGCGTCCGTTCCGTTTCGAGTCCAACGGCGACCGCTACGGCTGGACGCAAGGAGAGGACGGGCGCCAGCACCTGACGCTCTTCATCGAGAACGGGCGCATCCGCGACATTCCGGGCGGGCCCGCGCTGATGACGGGCCTGCGCCGCATTGCGGAGGTCCATGACGGCGAGTTCCGCCTCACCGCGAACCAGAACGTGATCGTCGCGAACGTGCGGCCTGAAAACCGCACCGCCATCGAGGCGGCCGTGGCGGCGCACGGGCTCACGAGCCATGCGGGTGCGTTGCGCCGCAACGCCATGGCCTGCGTGGCGCTGCCGACCTGCGGCCTCGCGCTCGCCGAGAGCGAACGCTACCTGCCGGATCTCGTCACCGCGCTCGAGGAGCGTCTCGCCCTGCACGGCCTCGCCGAGGACGAGATCACCATCCGCATGACGGGCTGCCCCAACGGCTGCGCGCGGCCCTACATCGCCGAGATCGGCCTCGTGGGACGCGGACCCGAGCGCTACAACCTCTATCTCGGCGCCGCCTTCGACGGCTCGCGCCTCTCAAAGCTCTATGCCGAGGACATCGGGCACGACGCCATCGTGGCCGCCCTCGACCCGCTGTTCGCGGCCTATGCGCTCGAGCGCAGGGAGGGGGAGCGCTTCGGCGACTTCGTGATCCGCGCCGGCTTCGTCGCCCGGACCGCGAACGGCGCAGATTTCCACGCCCGCACCGGTTCGCAGCGGGTCACGGCGCTCGCTCTGGAGGCCGCGCAATGACCCGCTCGTTCGAGACCTCGCTGGAGGCTGCGCCATGACGCGCTCGTTCGAGACCGCGCTGGACGCTGCGCCATGACCCGCCACATCGCATCCGCCGAGACCTCGCTGGAGGCTGCCCCATGACCCGCCACATCGCACCCGCCGAGACCCGGCCCGCGCGTCTGCAACCCCTCGCCAAGCTGCCGGTCTTCCTCGATCTCCTGGGCCAGAGGGCGGTGGTCGCCGGGAGCGGCGAACCCGTGGTCTGGAAGGCGGAGCTGCTTGCGGCCGCCGGAGCCGAGGTCGTGGTTCTCGCCGAGATGCCGGTGCCCGAGCTTTCCGCACTCGCGGCCGCCACGCCCTCCCTCGTGCTCGTGCCCCGCCGCTGGCGCCCGGAGGATCTCGACGGGGCCGCGGTCGCGGTCGCGGAAGCGCATGGCGACGAGGCGCAGCACTTCGCGGCCGCCGCGCGTGGCCGCGGCGCGCTCGTCAACGTCATCGACCAGCCGGCTTTCTGCGATTTCCAGTTCGGCGCCATCGTGAACCGCTCGCCGGTCGTGATCGGCATCTCGACCGACGGCGCCGCGCCGATCCTCGCCCAGGCGATCCGCCGGCGCATCGAGGCGGTCCTCCCGCCGGCCTTGAGCGGCTGGAGCGCGAGCGCCAAGGGCTTCCGCGACCGCCTCGCCGCGATCCTGCCCGACAGAGCTGCGCGGCGCCGCTTCTGGGAGCGCTTCGTCGACGTGACCTTCATCTCGCAGGCCGAGGAGGACGAGCGCCTCGCGGAGCTCGAGCGAATGGCGAAATCAATCCTCAACGGCGAGCCCGAGCGGCGCGAGGGCGAGGTCGTGATCGTGGGCGCCGGACCCGGCGATCCGGAGCTCCTGACCCTCAAGGCCGTGCGCGAACTCCAGGCCGCCGACGTGATCCTCTACGATCGGCTGGTCCCCGAGGGCGTGCTGGAGCTCGCCCGGCGCGAGGCGCGGCGCATCCTCGTCGGCAAGGAAGGCCACGGCGAGTCCTGCCGCCAGGAGGACATCACGGACCTCCTCGTCCGCCTCGCGCGGGGAGGGGAGCGGGTCGTGCGGCTCAAAGGGGGCGACCCGGCGGTGTTCGGGCGCGCCGGCGAGGAGATCGAGGCCTGCCGCGCGAACGGCATCCGCGTCCGCATGGTGCCTGGCATCACGGCGGCGCTCGCCGCCGCGTCGGCGCTCACCGTGTCGCTGACCCATCGCGGCCTCGCGCAGCGGCTGCAATTCGTGACCGGCCACGACCGGCACGGCAACCTGCCGCCCGATCTCGACCTCGACGCGCTCGCCGATCCGCGCGCAACGACCTGCATCTATATGGGCCGCGAGACCGCGCAGCGCCTGGCCGGCCGCCTCCTCGACCGCGGCCTTCCGCCCACGACGCCCGCCGCGGTCGTCGGCAGCGTATCGCGGCCGGAGGAGCTGGCGCTTGCCACGACTCTGGGCGCGCTGGCGCGCGGTGCTGCGGGCCTGCCGGACGGCGGCCCGACCCTGGTCCTGATCGGCGACGCGCTCGGCCTCGGCTCCGCGGAGCAGGCGTCGGAACCGGTCTCCCGGGCGGGCATGGCGCGGGTGCTCGAAGTCGCCGGGGCCTGACGGCCGCCCTGCTTGACGCCGGTTGTGGTGATCGGCGCCCCTGACCGAACCCGGCCCCTTCGGCAACGGGTTCGGTTCACCGGGCCGTAGGATGAGCCGAGCCGGAGCCGACGGGCACGGCGCAGGCGGGTGGAGTCGTGCGCGATCCGGTGATCCCGCCGGCAACCCCGTCAGGCGCGGCGCAGCCAGCTCCAGATCCGCCGCAGGGGCAGGGGCTTGGCCTGCAGCGGCGCGGTGCGCGGCGGCCGGGGATCGATGAATTCCTCGAAGAAGGCGCTGAACTCCTCCCGCACCCGCGCGGCGTCCTCGGGCGGCATCTCCTTGGCGCGGCCCGGGACGCCCTTGTTGTACTGGGTCGGGCGCCAGCTCTTCACGTGGCGCTCGACCTTCGCGGGGTCGGCCCGCAGGCCCATCTGCTCGCACAGCCGCCGGATCGTGTCCTGGGAGGCGAAGGCCACGTCGTCGTAGTAGAGCGGAATGAACCCGGGCAGGCGTACCCAGCTCGTGAAATGGGGCACCTGCCGGCGGATGTCCCTCACGGCATCGTCGAGCGTATGGATGTTCGAGAAGGCCCGCGCCCCGCTGGCACGGGCACGCCTGCCGTGGTCCATGAGCGAGAGCGCCATCTCGCGCGGGTCGCGGTAGACGCAGTGGCCCTGGGCCCGGCCCGCCTTCACCCAGGCCTCCACGTCGGGGGTCGGCGGCAGGTGGGTCTTGAGCACGATCGGGTAGCCGAGCGCTCGTGCCTCCGTTTCGATCCGCTCGAGTTGGGCTGCGGTGAGGCGCTGGACGAAGTTGATCGAGGCGTCGCCCGGTACGGCCTCCGGCGACAGGCGCTTCTGGCGGAAGCCGTTCTGCTCCAGGATGGCGCGCGTAAACTCGAAGGCGAGCGTGCTGCCGCTCTTGCGCATCCCGTAGCTGATATAGATCAGCGGCCGCTGGGCCTGTGCCACGCCTTCCTCCTGTGATCGCTTCGGGCGGGCGGACCTATAGCGGAACGCGGCCCGCCGTCCACTCGTCTGAGGCGGAGCGGCCGACGGGTGCGCAAGCGTCGCACCGTCCGGGACGGGTCTCCCGGGGCGCGGCCCCGCCCGCCCGTCCCGTCCAGTGGGCCTTCCGCCCCGCACTTTCGCGTCGATCGAACGTCACGCAGGCGCGGCCGGCCGCCATCCGGACGCCGCGTGAGCGTGACCGCAGGGCAGGGCTGCGACAGGCCCGGGCCGCCCCGGCCGCGGGGGCACCGGCGCGGCGCCGCTCCGGTCGAGATGCGGGCCAAGGCCGTATCGGGGCAGGGCCGAGCGGACGAACCGCCGGCCCCCTTCGCGGTCTGTGCCGCATGGGGCAGGCTGGGTACCCTGGGCCGTCCCAGGGCCGGGTCCGCCTCCGGCAGGGGGGCGCGGGGGCGGCGACGCGGAACATTCGGGGCGTGCTTCCGTTGCCTCCGCGGGCGGCCGTGCTACTTTCGTCTGAGACCAGCAGGAGATCGATCGATGCGTACCATGGTGATGGCTTCACTGGCGACCGCGGCCCTCGGAGCGGCGCTCCTCGTCGGCGGACCCGGGACGGCCTCGGCCGAGCCGGCGCGCGATGTTGCCGCGGCGCGTCAGGCGTCCGAGCCCCTGGCGAGCTATGCGCAGTTCCGCCGCAACCGGGTCGTGGTCACCCGCCGGGTCTATCGTCCGGGCTACCGCTACTACGGCGGCCCCGGCGTGGCGGCGGGCGTGTTCGGCGGCCTGGCGGCCGGCGCGCTCATCGGCGGCGCCATCGCGGCCCAGCAGGCTCCCGTCTATGCGGCGCCGGGAGCGGTCTATGCCGCGCCCGCGGGCGATGCGGTGGAGTACTGCATGCAGCGCTTCCAATCCTACGACCCGCAATCCGGCACCTATCTCGGTTACGACGGCCTGCGGCATCCCTGCCCCTGACGCGAGCCGCATCTGACGGATGCGCCCGGCCGCCGCGAGGCGGGCCGGGCGTTTTCGTGCGCGAAAGGAACCGGGGTCGGGCGGCGAGAGGGAGTCTCAGAGCGCCTGAGCGGGGTCCGTCAGCTCGATCACCGCGAATTCGCCTTCGAGCGCCGAGATCGTGACCTCGATCGCAGGGCCCTCCTCGATGCGCAGCACCGCGGCCTTGCGGTGGAGATACTCGAAATCGCAGCCCGAGACCGATTTCACCGCGCCCGCGAACGAGAGCACGGAAGCACCGTCGTGCTCGAGGCTGATATCGTACCAGACCGGCTCTCCCGGCGTCCCGGCAAGGCCGAGGGTACCGGCTCCGGCGCGTCGTGCTTCGACCCGCATTGGTCTTGTCTCCTTGACGTCTAAACCGCCCGAACCCGGCAGCCTGGCGGACCCGCGGCCGCGGGCCGGGCGCGGCAAAGGGGTCAGGCCGAGAGCAGCAGCTCGTGGTGGCGCCAGACGATCGCGGTGCCGTGCTCGCTCGGGCGGGCCGAGGCGAGACGGTCCCGAAAGCGCTGATGTGCCTCGCGGAACAGGCGCTGGTGGCGCGCGAGCGGCTGGAGGCCGAGCGTGCTGTACTTCACGAGCGCAGTCGCGGCCACAAAGAGATCGGCGGCGGCCGCCTCGATGCCGGGATTGCGCTCGAGGAGACGCATGCAGTTGATCAGGAGGTCGCCGAGAAGCGTCTGGAGCCTGAGGAGCTCGGCCTGTCCGCCGCCCTGCTCGATGCCCGCGAGCGCCGGTTCGATCAGGCCCAGGATCTCCTCGAGCTTGGCGGAAAAGGTCTTGGCGGTCATCGGCGGTACGCTCCGGAAGGGGAGGATTCGCGCTGCCGGACGGCAGCAGAGACAGGCTGAAGCCCTATGGTTAACGATCCCTTACGCGGCGGCCTCGTGAACGGGCGGTGACGGACGCCGCGCTCGCGCCGTCGTGCCGGGATCCCGGCCCGAGGGCCGGCCGCCGAGGCCCCGGCCGTGACGTGCGGAGGGAGGCGCGGCATCGCGCAGCGACCCCGGCCATGGACAGGACCGCCGCCGGTTTGGTATGAGTCGGCCGTGATCGGGACGGATCGGCCCGACCTTCCCGCAGGAAGGCTGCAGAGGATCGACGAGGTTCCGCGCTCGCGGGTGTAGTTCAGAGGTAGAACGTCAGCTTCCCAAGCTGAATGTCGTGGGTTCGATTCCCATCGCCCGCTCCAATTTCAGGCACCGGACCGCAGCTCGGTCCGGGACGAACCAGTGCAGGAGCCGCCCGGGCCTCGAGGCCGGCGGGGCTGCCGAGGGGGACGCGATGAGCGTCGGTGCCGGACGGACAGGTCCGGAAGAACAGCGCCGCACGGCGGCCGGCATGGTCCTGGTTCTCTTCGCGGTCGGCTGCCTCGTGGCATCCGGGCTGCTCCTCTGGGCGCGCCGGGGCGACGCCGTGTTCAGCGATCTCGTGCTGAGCGCGCTGGCCTGGTGCTTCTGAGGCTCCGTCCCCATGTCCTGACCTGAAGCAGCGGACCCGCGCCCGGTCCCCCCCGGGCGCATTCTCTCGCCGCGCAAGCGTGCGCGGCACAGCCCCGAGCCGAAGCCGGAAGCCCCATGGAAGCCCCCGACCGCCTGCGGCGCCTTGCCGTGCCTATGGCCGCCCTGTGCTTCGGGCTCGCCGTGCTCGGCGTGACCCTTCTCTTCATCGGCGGGCGCGGGCCCCAGGAAGACCCCGCGACGGCGATCGGCGGCACTTACGCCCTCACGGCCCAGGACGGGCGGACCGTGACCCCGGCGGATCTGCGCGGCAAGCCCCATCTCGTGTTCTTCGGCTTCACCCATTGCCCGGACGTGTGCCCCACGACCCTGTTCCAGATGTCCGAGGTGCTGGCCGCCGCGGGCGAGCGCGGGCGCGACCTGAGGGCGCTCTTCGTCACCGTCGATCCGGAGCGCGACACGCCCGAGATCCTGAGGAGCTATCTCGGCAGCTTCGACGACCGCATTCTCGGCCTCACGGGCGAGCGTCCCGCGGTCGAGGCGGCGATCCGCTCGTTCCGCGCCTTCGCCCGCAAGGTGCCGACCAAGGACGGCGACTACACCATGGAGCACACCTCCACGGTCTACCTCATGGACAAGGCGGGCCGCTTCGTCGGCACCTTCAACCTCAACCGGGCTCCCGAGGACGCCGCGAAGGACCTGCTCGCGCGGCTCTGATCCCGGTGCTCTCGCATCAGGAACCGGCCGGCGGATCGCCGCCCGGCCGGCGCGGCGCGAGGCCGTGCTCGGTCTTGTTCCAGCGGAACGGGTCGACCACGAGCTCCACCAGGGCGCGCCAGGCCGCGAGGCTCACGAGGGCGTAATAGAGCGGGAGCAGCGGCACGCAGGCGACGAGGCGCCAGTCGCGCCGCTGGCGCAGGGCCGCGAGCGCCGGACCATGATCGCTGCAACGCCGGTCCCGAACAGCACGAGACTCAAGGTGGAGAGCGCGATCGCCAGCGGGCCCTGCGGCGCCAGCAGGCGCCCGTCCAGGAGGTCGAGCAGCAGCAGGCCGAGGAAGACGGGGTAGCCGAGCGCGCTCAGGACCGTGCCGAGGATCGTCGTGGCGAGCGCGAAGGCGCCCGCGAGGCCGAGCTGGCGCACGGCGACGAGCGGCTGCCGGCTATGGGTCAGGCAGGTCTGCATGAAGCCCTTGATCCAGCGGGTGCGCTGGCGCAGCCAGCCGCGGAGCGTGCCCGGCGCCTCCTCCAGGGTCCGGGACGGAAGGTCGGCGATGCCGTAGCCGGCGCGCGCGAGCCGCACCCCGAGATCCGCGTCCTCGGTGACGTTCCAGGCGTCCCAGCCGCACGCCTCCTGCAGGACGCGCGTGCGGAAATGGTTCGAGGTGCCGCCGAGCGGGATCGGATGGCCCATGCCGAGCAGGCCCGGATTGATGGCCTCGAACAGGGCCGCGTATTCGAGCGCGAACAGCCGGGTCAGCAGGTTCTGGTCGGCGTTGTCGATGGCGAGCCGCGCCTGGAGGCAGGCGATCCGCCGCGGCAGGTGCGCGAAGGCCGCGACCGCGTCGCGCAACTGGCCGGGATCGGGCCGGTCGTCGGCGTCGTAGACGACCGTCAGGGCGCCCCGCGCCAGGGGAAGGGCGACGTTGAGGGCGCGGGGCTTCGTGCGCGGGTGCCCCGGCGGGGCGGTGAGGACCTGGATGTGGGCCGGGAGCGCGAGGCGGGCGAGCGCGTCCGCGGTCTCCCGGTCGCCGGTCTCGATCACGAGCTTGATGTCGAGCTTGGCGGGCGGATAATCCAGGCGGCAGAGGGCCTCGACGAGCTGACCGATCACCCGCCCCTCCCGGTGCAGGGCGACGATCACGGTGTAGACCGGCAGCGCCGCATCCCGGGGGCGCGGCAGGGGCCTCGCCGGCGGGCCGATGACGGTCTCGACCGCGGCGGCGAGGCGCAGCACCACCATGCCGAGGAAGAGCGGCGCCAGCCCGAGCGCGAGCACGGCCGTCGTCGCGTTCCAGGAGCGGGTCGCCGCGGCCGCCAGCCCGGCCGCCGCGAGCGAGCCGACCACGATCTGCAGCGCGGTGATCTGGCCGCGATAGGAGAGGAGGGCGGTCCGGTCGGGCAGCTCGTTCGCCGCGAAGTCGGCGATCCGGCCGGAATGCGCGCGGAACACCGCCCGGCGCAGGGCCGAGGGCGTGGTGATGGCGAGCGCCGGCCCGAAGGCGCGCCGGCTCGCCAGCAGCCGCGCGAGGTCCTCGCCCGCCGGCGCGCGGACGAAGCGCCCGCCGCCGCCCTCGAGCGGCGCGAGACCGCTCAGGATGCTGTTCGGGAAATCCGCGAGCGGGCCGAGCACCGGGTCGCGCACGAAGGCGACGCCGAGCTCGGCCGCGAGCGCGCGGTAGAATGCTTCCTCGCCCACGAACCCGTGCTTGATCAGGACCTCGTCGGCCGGCGCCCCGAGGGCGGCGGCCGTGGCGGCGGCGCGGCGCAGCGCGTCGGCCGGCCAGCCCCGGCCCGCCAGGAAGCCGATTCCGATCGGCAGCGGGGCGTGCTCCCCCGGGCGCGGGGTCCGGTCCGGCGGCGCAGACGGGTCGGCGGGCGGACCACCCGGGTCGTCCGCTTGACCTGCCTCCGTCCGGGACGGTAGCTGCGAGGCTCGGGGCGCAAAGGCGAGATGCACGTGAGCGAAGGCAAGTGTCGAGGCGGGGCGCGCCTGCCATCAAGGCGTAACGTGCGCGTGTGCGCAAGGGGCGCGATGCAGCTTCTTGTGGCAGGCCTGCTCGGACTGTTCCTCGTTCCCGGAGGCGCCGCGGCGCAGGGGGTCGCGATCCCGAACTTCTGGGATCCGCGGGTGCGCACCGAACGCCCGGATCTCGGCACCCGCTCCCTGCGCTTCCTGACCGAGGACGAGTTCCCGCCGCTGCATTTCGCGGGGCCCGACGGCAACCCGACCGGCTTCTCGGTGGAGCTCGCCCGGGCGGCCTGCGAGAAGCTCGCGCTCGCCTGCACGATCCAGGCGCGCCGGTTCGACACCCTTCTCGACGCACTGGCCGACCGCAACGGCGACGTGATCGCCGCCGCCGTGCCGGTCACCGCGGATCTGCGTCAGCGCTTCGCGGCAACCTCGCCCTACTTCAAGATTCCGGCGCGCTTCGCGGCCCGCAAGGACAGGAAGGCGCCGGAGCCCGTCGGCGCCGCGCTGCGGGGGCGGTCCATCGCGGTGGTGGGCGGCACGGCCCATCAGGTCTACGCCCAGACCTTCATGCCGGGTGCGACCCTGAAGGAATTCCCGGATCTTCCCGCCGCCCAGCGGGCCCTCAAGGGCGGCGAGGCCGACTACCTCTTCGCCGACGGGCTCAACCTCGCGCTCTGGACCGGCGGAACCGAGGGGGCGGAATGCTGCGCGCTCATCGGCGGACCCTACCTCGAGAGCCGCTTCTTCGGCGAGGGCATCGGCTTCGTGGTGCGCAAGGACGACGACGCCTTGCGCCGGGCGCTCGACTGGGCCTTGCAGCGGCTGTGGGACGAGGGGAAGTATGCGGAGATCTACCTCCGGTTCTTCCCCGTCAGCCCGTTCTAAGCGCGAAGCCAGGGCGCGTCGCACCGGGGCGCTGCGAACGGCGGGGTCGGAGCGAGGCCGGCCGGTCCGTCTGCGCCGCATTGACCCCCTTCGGGGGCATCCCTAGTGTGCCGCGCTTTCCCGCCCGTCCGATCGCCGCAAGAGCCATGACCCAGCCCCTCCACCTCGACCCCTCGCTCGCCGAGGCCGCCCAGACCGCCAATGCCTGGCCCTTCGAGGAGGCGCGCAAGCTCGTCGAGCGGGTGAAGCGGACGGGCCAGAAAGAGGTGCTGTTCGAGACCGGCTACGGCCCCTCGGGACTGCCCCATATCGGGACCTTCGGCGAGGTGGCGCGCACCTCCATGGTGCGCCACGCCTTCCGGGTGCTCACGAACGACGAGATTCCGACCCGCCTCGTCGCCTTCTCGGACGACATGGACGGGCTGCGCAAGGTCCCCGACAACGTGCCGAACCGGGAGCTTCTGGCCCAGCACCTCAACCGGCCGCTCACCGAGGTGCCGGACCCGTTCGGGACGCACGACAGCTTCGGGCGCCACAACAACGCGCGGCTCCGCGCGTTCCTGGACGCCTTCGGCTTCGAGTACGAGTTCCTCTCCGCCACCGACTGCTACCGGGCCGGGCGCTTCGACCGGACGCTGCTCACGGTGCTCGAGCGCTACGACGCCGTGATGGCGATCATGCTGCCGTCCTTGCGCGAGGAGCGGCAGCAGTCCTATTCGCCCTTCCTGCCCCTGCACCCGAAGACCGGCCACGTCATGCAGGTGCCGATCGAGGAGCGGAAGGTCGATGCGGGCACCATCGTGTGGCGCGACCCCGACACGGGCGAGCGCTTCGAGACGCCGGTGACGGGCGGCAACGCCAAGCTGCAATGGAAGCCCGACTGGGCCATGCGCTGGGTGGCGCTCGGGGTCGATTACGAGATGGCCGGCAAGGATCTGATCGATTCCGTGAAGCTCTCGGGCGAGATCGCCCGCGCCCTCGGGGGCGAGCCCCCGGAGGGCTTCAACTACGAGCTCTTCCTCGACGAGCGCGGCCAGAAGATCTCGAAGTCCAAGGGCAACGGCCTCACCATCGACGAGTGGCTCGCCTACGGCACGCCGGAAAGCCTCGCGCTCTTCATGTTCAACAAGCCCCGCGAGGCGAAGCGGCTCTATTTCGACGTCATCCCGCGGCATGTCGACGACTACCTCACCTTCCTGGAGAAGTACCCGGGCCAGGATGCCAGGATGCGCCTCGGCAACCCGGTCTGGCACCTCCATGCGGGCCGGCCGCCGGAGCCCGAGCTCGTCTCCTCCGGCGGCGCCAACCAGCCGGGCACGCAGATCTCGTTCTCGATGCTCCTCAACCTCACCGCGGTCGCGAACTCGGAGGACCCGGCGGTCATGTGGGGCTTCATCCGGCGCTACTCGCCGGGCGTCTCGCCCGAGACCCATCCGCGCCTCGACCGGCTCGTCGGCCACGCGGTCCGCTATTTCCAGGACTTCGTGAAGCCGCAGAAGAGCTACCGCCTGCCCGACGAGGTGGAAGCAGCGTCGCTGCGCCGCCTGAGCGAGGCGCTCGCGGGTGTCGAGACCCCGACCGCGGAGGCGATCCAGGAGCAGATCTACAACGTCGGCCGGGCCGAGCCGCGCTATCAGGACCTCAAGGCCAAGGGCGCGACGCCGGAGCGTCCGGGCGTCTCGGGCGAGTGGTTCAACGCGATCTACCAGGTGCTGCTCGGCGAGCCCCGCGGCCCGCGCTTCGGCTCCTTCGTGGCGCTCTACGGCATCCCGGAGACCCGCGCCCTGATCGAGAAGGCGCTCGCGGGCGACCTCGTGCGCGAGCACGAGGCGTTCGTGGCGGAGCGGCGGAGAGGGAAGGCGGCCTGAATACCCAGGGCTGCCATCCCCAGCCTCGGCCCACGGCGCCGACAGACCCCCGGTGTCATCCCCGGCCGGAGCACGAAGTGCGCAGGGGAAGGGGATCCAGTACCCACGCTGTCACCAACGTCGGAGCAGGCTCCGGCCGGGGATGACACGGCGGGTGCTGGATTCCCTCCCTCCCAACGGGGAGGGTCGACGCTCCTACTGCCTCGCCCACATCACCCGGGCCATCCAGGCGACCTCCTCCATCGGAATCGTGCGGTCCGGGTGCTCGGCGTTCAGCGAGCGCAACTCCACGATCTTGGCGGTGCGGCGCTTCAATTCCTTGGCGGTAACCTCGCCCGCATGGGTGCGCACCACGATGCGGTCGCCCTTGCGCACGCTGGCGGTCGGCGAGACGATCAGGATGTCGCCGTCGCGGTAGAGCGGCAGCATAGAATCCCCTGTCACCTCGAGCGCGAACACGCGCTCCTGGCCGAAATCGGGAAAGTCGATCTCGTCCCAGCCCGGCCCTCCCGTCGGCAGGCCGTCGTCGGTGAAGAACTTGCCGGCGCCGGCCTGCGTCATGCCGATGAGCGGCACCATGGAGCGGCGCAGCTCGCCGGCGGGCTCCACGAGGCGCAGGAAGTCCTCGAGCGTCGCGCCGGTGGCGCGCAGCACCTTGGCGATCGATTCCGTCGAGGGCCAGCGGTCGCGCCCGTCGGGGCTCGTGCGCTTCGACTTGTTGAAGCTCGTGGCGTCGAGACCCGCCTTGCGGGCGAGGCCCGAGGCGGTCAGGCCGTAGCGGGCCGCCAACGCATCGATGGCAGTCCAGATTCGGTCGTGGGACAACATGGGTGAAACCTGCCGGAGAGGGCGTCAGCCGGTGGGAAGGCGAGCCTAAGGGTAGGAAATTAAAGGTGTCGGCTGGGATGCGCAACCCGATCGGGGCGGGGAAGGGCGCGTCGTTTCGTCAAGGGCGCCCCATTCGCCGCACCATCGGCGCCGCTCCGATGGCGGTTGAAGCGAGCCCCCCTTGTGGCTAGGGCGTGATCGCTTCGGCTTGACGCGATCACGCCCTCTCGGCCGTTGTCGTGCCGCATGATCTTATCCGAAAAGTCTGCAACTTTTCGGGATCGTGCTCTAGTCAGCCTCCGTGCGGCGCGAGAGGACGGAAGCCATGCCCCTGGTCTACAAGATCTGCCCCGAGGCGCTCTGGCGCGAGGCCGAAGCCGCCGGGGTGTTCCGGGGCGCGCCGGTCGACCTTCAGGACGGCTACATCCATTTCTCGACCGCCGCCCAGGCGCCCGAGACGGCCGCGAAGCATTTCGCCGGGCAGCGGGATCTTCTGCTCGTGGCGGTCGACGGCGAGGCTTTGGGCGAGGCCCTGCGCTACGAGCCGTCGCGGGGCGGGGACCTGTTCCCGCACCTCTACGCCCTGCTCGACCTTGCGGCCGTGCGCTGGGTCCGGCCGCTGCCGCTCGGGGCGGACGGGCAGCATCTCTTCCCGGACCTCGCCGCATGAGCGCGACATCCCGCCCTCTCCTGTGGGAGCCCGCCCCATGATCGGCGCCCTCTACCCGCTCCTCCGGCCAGCCCTGCACGCGCTCGATCCCGAGACCGCGCATCAGCTCACGATCCGGGCGCTCGCGGCCCTGCCGCCGGCCCCGCCGCCGCGCGACGACCCGCGCCTCGTCATGCGCGCCTTCGGGCTGCGCTTCCCGAATCCGGTCGGCCTCGCGGCCGGCTTCGACAAGCAATGCGAGGTCCCGGACGCGCTCCTCGGGCTCGGTTTCGGCTTCGTGGAACTCGGGGGCGTCGTGCCGCGGCCGCAGCCCGGCAACCCGCGCCCCCGCGTCTTCCGCCTCGCCCGGGACGAGGCGATCATCAACCGTTTCGGCCTCAACAGCGATGGGCTCGCGGCGGCGCGGGAGCGCCTTGCGCGGCGCGGGAGCCGGGCGGGCATCGTCGGGGTCAATATCGGGGCCAACAAGGATTCGTCCGACCGCATCGCCGATTACGTGGCCTGCACCGAGGCCCTGTGCGGGCTCGTCGCGTACCTCACCGTCAACGTCTCCTCGCCCAACACGCCGGGCCTGCGCGACCTCCAGGGCGAGGCCTTCCTCGACGACCTCCTCGCCCGCTGCCTCGACGCCCGCGACCGGGCGGATGAGAAGGCGGGCGGGCGCACCGCGATCCTGCTCAAGATTGCGCCCGACCTGTCCCTCGAGACCCTCGACGGCATCGTCGCGACGGCGCTGCGGCGCGGCATCGACGGCCTCGTGGTGTCGAACACCACCGTGGAGCGCCCCGCGTCGCTGCGCGAGGCGCGGCTCGCCCGGGAGACGGGCGGCCTGTCGGGACGCCCGCTCTTCGCGCCCGCGACGCGGATGCTCGCCGAGACGCACCTGCGCGTCGCGGGCCGGATCCCGCTCGTCGGCGTCGGCGGAGTCGATTCGGCGGAGGCCGCCTGGACGAAGATCCGCGCCGGCGCGAGCCTGGTGCAGCTCTACTCCGCCCTCGTCTACAAGGGGCCGGGCCTCGTCGGGGACATCAAGCGCGGCCTCCTGCGGGAATTCGCCCGAACCGGGCTGCCCTCCCTCGACCAGGCCGTCGGCCGGGACGCCGCCGCGATCGCGTCCGGGCGCTTCTGACCTCGCCCCCGGTTCAGGCGAAGGCCTGACGGGTAAGCCGCGGGCAGAGGAGCGCCTGTCCGGCGCCGCGCACGGCGAGGAAGACCAGGAAGGCGATCCACAGGCCCGTATTGCCGAGCGATCCCGCCACGAGGAGCGTCAAGCCGTAGAGCGCGAAGGCCGCGAGCATCAGGTCGCGCAGGGCCCGGGTCCAGGTCGCGCCGATATAGATGCCGTCATAGGCGAAGGCGGTGGCGCCGACGAGCGGGGTGAGGGCCGCGAAGACGAGGTACTCGCGGGCCTGCGCCCGCACCTCCGGGCTCGTCGAGACGAAGTCGACGAAGAGCCCGCCGCCGAGGAGGAACACGCCCGACACCAGGAGGCCGAAGCCCAGGCTCCAGACGAGGCTCAGGCGCACCGCGCGGCGGAAGCCGCCCTCATCCCGCGCGCCGATCGCCTGGCCGCAGAGGGTCTCGGCCGCGGTCGCGAAGCCGTCGAGGAAGTACCCGCCGATCAGGAACATGTTGTAGAGCACGGCATTCGCCGCGAGCGTCACGTCGCCGGTCCGCGCACCCATGGAGGTGAAGATCGCGAAGGCGAGCGCGAGCGCCACCGTGCGGATCATGATGTCCCGGTTGACCGCGAGCGTCCGCAGCATGGCGACGCGGTCGCCGACCTCGCGCCAGGAGACCGCGAAGGGGTTGGAGCCGAGCCGCCGCAGCACCGCGACCCCGAGCCCGGCACCCGCGACCTCGGCGAGGAGCGTGCCGAGCGCCGCGCCCGCAACCCCGAGACCGAGGCCCATCACGAACAGGATCGAGAGCGCGATGTTCGCGACGTTGATGGCGACCTGCAGGACGAGGCCGAGATCGGTGCGGCCGCGCCCGAGGGTCGAGCCGAGGATCACGTAGTTCGCGAGCGTGAAGGGCGCCGACCAGATCCGCACCGCGAAATAGGTCGAGAGCGCCCCCGTCACGGCCTCGCTCGCGCCGGCGAGCCGGAACGACGCCGCGGCGATCGGCCATTGCAGGGCGACGAGCGCGAGGCCGACCGCGCCCGCCACCACGAGGGCGCGGGCCAGCGTCCGGTCGATCTCGCGCGTGTCGCCGGCGCCCGTGGCCTGGGCGGTGAGGCCGGCGGTCGCCATCCGGAGCGAGCCGAAGCTCCAGAACAGGAAGTCGAAGATGACGGCGCCGAGCGCCACCGCGCCGAGGAGGTGCGCCTCGCCGAGCCGCCCGATCACCGTCGCGTCGACGAGGCCGAGCAGCGGCGTCGTCACGTGCGACAGCGTCATCGGCAGCGCGATGAGGAGCATGCGCCGGTGGCCGACCTCGATGCGTCGCGGCTCGGGAATGGGTGCGCCCATGGCGGCCTCAGCGTCGGCCGAAGAAGCGGCTCAGGAGCCAGAGCGGCACCACGACGACGGCCCCGTACAGGATCCAGCGCAGGACCTCGCGCACGGTCTCGAAGCTCAGGTCGAACACCGACCGGACCCAGCCGAACAGGCGGTCGGCGAGCTCGAACGGCGTGATGTCGAGGAAGGCCAGGAAGGCGCCCACGAGGAGCGACAGGAAGACGAGCTTGACGAGGACCGAACCCGGCGAGCCGCCCAGCAATCGGTTCAGATCGGGCATCGGGATCTCCAGGGCTGCGGGGCGGGCCGCGGTGCGACGGCTCCGGCGCTTCATGGCAAGGGATCGGCGCGCCCGCAACCCGCGGCGGCCGGGCTCGGCCGCGGCCTCGATTCGCGCCTGGAGGGGAGCGCTCCCGCGGACCGGCACGGCCTGTCCGACCCGGACATGGCGCCCGCGCTCATCGGCCGAACGAGGGGACCGGCGGGACGACGGTCTCCAAGCCCTCCGGAACCGTCGGCCTAGTCGGGCCCGACCGAGGAGGGTCTCTGCGTCACGCCGATTCGGGAGGCCGCGATCACGGCCTGGGTGCGGCTGTCGACGCCGAGCTTGTCGAGGATGGCGGAGACGTGCGCCTTCACGGTCGCCTCCGAGACCCCGAGCTCGTAGGCGATCTGCTTGTTGAGCAGGCCCTCGGACAGCATCATCAGCACCCGGATCTGCTGGGGCGTGAGGGTGCCGAGGCGCCGCACGAGGTCCGCGGTCTCCTTGTCCTCGGCGGCCGAGAGGTCGATGTCGGGCGGCGTCCAGACGTCGCCCGCCAGCACCGTCTCGATGCCGGCGCCGATCGATTCGATGGTCATGGATTTCGGGATGAAGCCGGAGGCGCCGAACTCGATGGCGCGGCGGATCACCGTGGCCTCCTCGGTGGCCGAGACGATCACGACCGGGACGCCGGGGTGCTGGGCCCTCAGCGCGATCAGGCCCGAAAAGCCCTGGACGCCCGGCATGGTGAGGTCGAGCAGGATGAGGTCGACCTCCTTTTCGGAGGAGAGCGTGGCCTTGAGCTCGTCGAGGCCGTTCGCCTCCACGACGCGCGACTGTGGCAGGAGCGATCCGATGGCCTGCCGCAAGGCGCCCCGGAACAGGGGGTGATCGTCGACGATCACGATGGTCGTGGTGCTCTGACCTTGCAACACCGTCCTCCTGCGGCCGCGGCTCCGCCCGGCCTCCCGCCCACGCCGCGTACCCCAACAGCACGGGATTTAGCAAATAGTTGAATGAGCCTCACAAGTTCCCCGGCGCGGCGCAACCCCTACGACTAAGAGCTAGGGTGCACTTTCCCCAAGGTCTGCTTCACTTCGACACGGGCCGAAAGGCGTCTCCCCGGTTGTGCTCGCGCGCCCGAGGGAGCCCAGAGCCTGAACGATGATTGGAGGAGTACGCACAGTGGCAAGTTCCGCTACGCTGTCACGGTCCGCTGACCGGGCCCGTCCGATGACAAGGGAGGAGAAGCGGGTCATCCTCGCATCGTCCCTCGGTACCGTCTTCGAGTGGTACGACTTCTACCTGTACGGATCGCTCGCCGCGATCATCGGCGCCCAGTTCTTCTCGGCCTTCGACGTCAACACCCGCAACATCTTCGCGCTGCTCGCCTTCGCGGCGGGCTTCCTGGTGCGCCCCTTCGGCGCGCTGGTGTTCGGCCGCATCGGCGACCTGGTCGGCCGGAAGTACACCTTCCTGGTCACCATCCTGATCATGGGCTTCTCGACCTTCATGGTCGGCCTCCTGCCGAACTACGCCCAGATCGGCTGGATCGCGCCCGTGGTGCTCATCGTGCTCCGCATGGCGCAGGGCCTCGCCCTCGGCGGCGAGTACGGCGGCGCGGCGGTGTACGTGGCCGAGCACGCCCCGGTCGGGCGCCGCGGCTTCTACACGAGCTGGATCCAGACGACCGCCACGGTCGGCCTCCTGCTCTCGCTCGTCGTCATCCTGACGCTGCGCGTGTGGATGGGCGAGGCGGGCTTCCAGACCGGCGAGGGCTATCCCATCGCGGGCTGGCGCATCCCGTTCCTGCTCTCCATCGTGCTGCTCGGCATCTCGGTCTGGATCCGTCTCCAGATGCAGGAGAGCCCGGCCTTCCAGAAGATGAAGGAGGAGGGCACCCGGTCCAAGGCGCCGCTCTCGGAAGCCTTCGGTCAGTGGAAGAACGCCAAGATCGTGCTCATCGCTCTGTTCGGCCTCGTGGTCGGTCAGGCGGTGGTCTGGTACACCGGCCAGTTCTACGCCCTGTTCTTCCTGCAGAGCATCCTGAAGATCGACCTTCTGACCTCCAACGTGCTCATCGCCTGGTCGCTGATCCTCGGCACGGGCGGGTTCCTGTTCTTCGGAGCCCTCTCGGACCGGATCGGCCGCAAGCCGATCATCCTCGGCGGCTGCCTCATCGCGGCAATCACCTACTTCCCGCTCTTCTCCGCCCTGACGTCGGCTGCCAACCCGACCTACGCCAAGGCGCTCGACAGCGTGAAGATCGAGGTCGCGGCCGACCCGGCCAAGTGCGGCTCGGTGTTCGACCCGGTCGGCATCCGCACCTTCACGGAGCCTTGCGACGTGGCCCGCCGGGTTCTTGCCCAGCAGGCGCTGCGCTACCAGAAGGTCGATGCCCCCGCGGGCGCGCCCATGAAGGTTACCGTGAACGGCAAGGACGTGCCCTTCACCAGCGCGGCCGATTTCACCCGCAACCTCGCGACGGAATCGGTGGCGGCCGGTTACCCGGCGGCGACCGACCCCGCGAAGGTGAAGGTCGGCGGCTTCTTCTCCGCGCTCGGCAACGGTCAGGCCCTGAAGGTCATCCTGATCCTCACCGTGATGGTGCTCTACGTGACGGCGGTCTACGGCCCGATCGCGGCGGCGCTGGTCGAGTTCTTCCCGACCCGCATCCGCTACACGGCCATGTCGCTGCCCTACCATATCGGCAACGGCTGGTTCGGCGGTCTGCTCCCGGCGACCTCGTTTGCGATGGTGGCCTCCACGGGCGACATCTACTACGGCCTCTGGTACCCCATCATCTTCGCCTTGCTGACTTTCGTGATTGGCCTGCTCTTCGTGCAGGAAACCAAGGATCGCGACATCAACACCTACGAGGGCGCCCGGTAAGCCCGGCGCTCCTCACGGAAAACGGGAAGCCCCGCCGCAAGGCGGGGCTTTTTTCTTGCGGTGCGGGCTCCTAGCCGTTCAGGCGCCGAGGCAATGCAGGATCACCTCGCGCCGGTGCGGCCGGTCGCGGTGCTCCACGAGGTAGAGCCCCTGCCAGGTGCCGAGCGCGAGGCGCCCGTCCGCCACCGGGATCGCCAGCGAGACATCGGTCAGCATGGTCCTGACGTGGCCCGGCATGTCGTCCGGCCCCTCGAGAGTGTGGACGTAGGGCGCGGTGCGGGGCGCGAGGCGGTCGAGGGCCGCAAGCAGGTCCGTGCGCACGTCCGGATCGGCGTTCTCCTGGATCGTCAGGGAGGCCGAGGTGTGCCGGCAGAACACGCTGAGGACGCCGTGGCGGATCCCGGTCCCGGCCGCCCAGCGGGCGACCGCCCGGGTGATGTCCGTGAAGCCCTGTCCCGGCGTCTCCAGCACGAGGCGGCCGCTCGCCTGCCGGGTCACGGCGCCCTCGTGCAGGGTTTCGACGGTCGCGTTCACCGCGGCTCCTCCCGGTCGAGGGGATAGACCTCGCGCTCGCCCCGCTCCAGGATCTTCTCCAGCGTCTCCAGGCGGTCGGCTTCCGCCGGCGGCTTGTCCCAGCGGATGCGGTGAATGCGGGGGAAGCGCATGGCGACGCCCGATTTGTGCCGGGTCGAGCGCTGCAACCCCTCGAAGGCGACCTCCAGCACGAGGCCCTTGGTCTTGCCGTACTCGACCTCGCGCACGGGCCCGAACCGGGCAACCGTGTGGTTGCGGACGTAGCGGTCGAGCCGCAAGAGCTCCTCGTCGGTGAAGCCGTGATAGGCCTTGCCGACCGGCACGAGCTCGTCGCCGCCGGGTCCCTCGCGCCAGACCCCGAAGGTGTAGTCGGAGTAGTAGGACGAGCGCTTCCCGTGTCCGCGCTGGCCGTACATCATCACGGCGTCGACGAGGTAGGGCTCGCGCTTCCACTTGTACCAGTGGCCCTTCGGGCGGCCCGGCAGGTAGGGGCTCGCGGCGCGCTTCACCATCACGCCCTCGATGGCGTCCGCATCGGGACCTGCGCCCGCGGCGGCCGGGTTCGCGCGGGCGGACGCGAGATCGTCCCACGACCCGAACGGCACGAGGGGCGAGAGGTCGATGCGGGGATCGCCGATCCGGGCGACGAGCGCCTCGAGCCGGCGGCGGCGCTCCGCGAAGGGAAGCGCCCGCAGGTCCTCCTCGCCCTCGGCCAGGATGTCGTAGACCCGCAGGTGCGCCGGGAACTCCGCGACGAGCTTTTGCGTCACGGCCTTCCGGTTGAGGCGCTGCTGCAGCACGTTGAAGCTCTGCACGAGGCCCTCGCGCACGATCAGCAGTTCGCCGTCGATGGCGCCTTCGAAATCGAGCGCCTCGACGAGGTCGGGAAAGGCCTTCGAGACGTCCTCGCCGGTGCGGGAATAGATTTTCCGCACGACCCGCCCGTCCTCCGCCCGCCCGGCGGCCGCCTGGAGGCGGATGCCGTCCCATTTCCACTCGGCCAGGAAATCGCCCGCGTCGAACTTCGCGGCGAAATCCTCGTCCTCGAGCGGATGGGAGAGCATCGGCGGGCGGAAGGGCGCCGGGTTGCCGGATTGGGGCTTCGGCCCGCGCCCTTCCGCCCAGGCGAAGAGTTCCTCGTACGGCGCCTCCAGCCCATGCCAGATCAGCTCGACCTCGTCGGGCTCGAACCCGCCGAGCTGCGCGACCGCCGTCTTGGCGAGCCGCGCCGAGGCGCCGACGCGCAGCTCCCGCGTGATGAGCTTCAGGAGCGCCCAGCGCCCGGTCTCGTCCAAGGCATCGAGCCATTCCGCGATCCGGGCCGGCAGGTCGCTCTTCGAGGCCGTCGCCAGGGTCTCCACGACCTCGGTGAGGCTCGGCACGTGCGGGGGAGGGCGGTTGTGACCGGGGCCGGGCGCACTCCCTCTCCCCGCAGCGTCGCTCCCTCTCCCCGCCTGCGGGGAGAGGGCTGGGGCGAGGGGCGGGTCGGTGGGTCTCTGTGCATCCGGCACACCTACCCTCCCCCTTGCGGGGAGGGTGCCCGAAGGGCGGGTAGGGGTCGGTGCAGGAGGAACCTCCGAGATCAATCCTGCACCGACCCCCACCCCCTGACCCCTCCCCGCAAGGGGGAGGGGAGATGTCCGGAGCCCGCCCGCTTCACCGACCGGCCCCTCACCCCGACCCTCTCCCCGCTCCGCGGGGAGAGGGGGCGTGTCCGGGCGCGGCCAGATCAGCGCCACGGTTTCCGCGAGGTCCCCGACATAGTGGTAGGACATCCGGAACAGCGCCGGGTCGATCCGCTCCTCCACGAGCCCGCGGATGACGTTCGGCTTCGCCTCCTTGAACATCAGCGCGTCCGTCATGGCGGCGAGCGCCCAGCCGCGCTCGGGATCCGGCGTGTGGCGGAAATAGTCGACCAGAAGCCGCAGCTTGGCGTTGCGGCGCGGCTCGTAGGACAGGCGGTCGAGGAGGGCGGCGAAGCGGTTCACGGCGCCGCCTCCGGCGCGCTCTCCGCCTCCGGGGCTTCAGGCGACGCCGCGTCTGCCCCGCTCTCCGCCTCCGGCGATGCGGCGGCGCCTGCGTCCTCGCCCTCGTCGCCGTAGCCCAGCATGTGCAGCGGGCGCGCCGCGATGCCCTGCAGGGTGCACCAATGCACCAGCGCGTCCTCCTGGCCGTGCGTCACCCAGACCTCTCCGGCGCCGGTCTCCAGGATCGTGCGGCAGAGGTCGTCCCAGTCGGAATGGTCCGAGACCACGAGGGGCAGCTCGACCCCCTTCTGGCGGGCGCGGGCCCGCACCCGCATCCAGCCCGACGCGAAGGCCGTCACGGGATCGGGGAAGCGGCGCGCCCACAGGTCCTGGATCGCGGAGGGCGGGCAGAGCACGATCGCGCCGCCGAGCTGCGGCCGCTCGGCCGCCACCACCTTCGGGGTGTCGCCGAGCGGAATGCCCTCGCTCTTGTAATAGGCGGTGAGCTTTTCCATCGCCCCGTGGAGGTGGATCGGCCCGTCGAAGCCTTCCTCCCGCAGGAGCGCCATCATGCGCTGCGCCTTGCCGAGCGCGTAGGCGCCGACGATGTGGGCGCGTTCGGGGAAGAGGGCGACGGACTCGAGGAGCTTGCGCACCTCCGCGCGGGTGTCGGGATGGCGGAACACCGGGAGCCCGAAGGTCGCCTCGGTGATGAACACGTCGCAGGGCACGACCTCGTAGGGCAGGCAGGTCGGGTCCTCGGCGCGCTTGTAGTCGCCCGACACCACGATCCGGGTGCCGCCGGCCTCCAGCGTGACCTGCGCCGAGCCCAGCACGTGGCCCGCGGGGGTGAAGCGCACGTCCACGGCTCCGAGGCGCAGGGGTTCGCCGAGCACCGCCTCCTGGGTCGCGCCGGCGAAATCCTCGCCGTAGCGCACGCCCATGATCCGGAGAGTCTCCCGCGTCGCCAGCACGGCGCGGTGTCCGGAGCGGGCGTGGTCCGAGTGGCCGTGGGTGATCAGCGCCCGACCCACCGGCCGCACGGGATCGATGTGAAAGTCGCCGAGGGGGCAATAGAGCCCCTGGGGGGTCTGGGTCAGGATGTCGGTGGAGCGAAGCGCCATGCGGGCGTGGAGATAGGGGGCCGGGCCCGCACGGCCAGCATCCCCTCTCCGCGCAGGGCTCCCTCTCGCCGTTTACGGGGAGAGGGTTGGGGTGAGGGGCGGGTCGGAAGAGTGCAGCACATCCGCCTCACGCCAGTCATGGCCGGGCGTGTCCCGGCCATCTCGATCAGAGCGGCGCAGCTCCGGGGCAACATGCATCGCGCCGGGACGGCCGGGACAAGCCCGGCCATGACACGGGGAGATCGCGCTTCTCCGACCGGCCCCTCACCCCGGCCCTCTCCCCGCAGGCGGGGAGAGGGGGAAGTCCCCCTTACTTCGGCTGCACGAAGATGTTGACCTCGAGATTGGGGTCGTCGCGGTTGATCATGTCGGAGGCGTATTCCTCGATGAAGATGTCCCGGACGGCCACGCCCTTGGCGTCGAGATAGGCCGTGATGGTCTCGTAGGTCTCGTCGATCTCCTCGTAGGCGCCCTTGTGGACGAAGCGCATGGCGGCGCCCTCGGGCGTGCGGCCGAAGCGGACCTCCGGGGAGAGCGACGCGCGGCCGGCGGGCACCTCCGCGATCGGCACCATGGCCTCGTAGCGGAAGCCCATGTCGTCGGTCTCGAGGAACACCGTGAGCGGCTTGCCGGCCGGCGACACGGCGGCGCGGGCGAGCTCCTCCTCGATCTTGCGGAAGGCGTTCTGCAGGTTCGAGAAGCCGTCGTCCCAGGTGCTGGTGCCGGCGAGCACCGCCGCCGGCTTGCCCGGCAGGGTGACCTGGTCGACGTCCGCCGGATCGCCGGCCTCGGGGATCAGGGTCGCGCGCCCCTCGGTCGTGATCCGCGTCGCGGGCGCGCCGCCCGCCGGAGGCGCCGCCTGCGCGGCGGGCGGGGGCACGGATGCGGGTGGGGCGGCCTGCTCGGCCGGAGCCGTGGGCGGCGGCAGGGGCGCGGATTCGACCGCGCCCGGACGTCCCACCGCGCCGGGCGGCGTGCCGCCGGGCGTGACCTGCGCGGCGGCGGGGCCGGCGGCGAACAGAACGAGGGCGGCGAGTCCGTGCAGAAACGCGAGAGAGGCTCTCATGGGGAGGTCCTTGGTCGGCCGGATCGAATCACGCTTGCCCGGCGCGGGCGGCAGCATATGAGGCCCGCCGCCCGCGGGCGAGCGCCCCGAGCCGGGGTGCCGCTGACAACCCGGCGCAGGGCGGTTCGGATCCCCGCCGGCACGGCGGAAGGCCGGAGGTGCGATGTCGCAAGGCCGGGACTCGCGATTGGCGCGCGCATGGGCCATATAGCGCCCATTCCCAGCTGAACCGAAGCTGAGCGGTGTCCCGCGCCGGCAGCCGGACCGGACCGACCCATGAGCGCCCTCGCGAACCGCCGCTTCCTGAAGATGAATGGTCTCGGCAACGAGATCACCGTGCTAGACCTGCGCGGCACGAAGCTGCGCGTCTCCCCAGCGGAGGCGCGGGCGGTCGCGTCCGATCCGCGCTCGCGCTTCGACCAGCTCATGGTGCTGCACGACCCGCTCACGCCCGGAACGGACGCTTACCTGCGCATCTACAACACCGACGGCTCGGAATCGGGCGCCTGCGGCAACGGCACCCGCTGCGTCGCCTGGGCGATGACGAGCGACCCCCTGATGGCGCGCCCGCACGGGGAGGCGCTGACGCTCGAGACCCAGGCCGGCCTGCTGCCGGCGCGGCGGGTGGACGCGACCGTGTTCACCGTCGACATGGGCGCGCCGCGCCTGCGCTGGGACGAGATCCCCCTGCGCGACCCGTTCCAGGACACCCGCGCGATCGAGCTCCAGATCGGCCCGATCGACGAGCCGATCCTGCACACGCCGTCGGTCGTCAACATGGGCAACCCGCACGCGATCTTCTGGGTCGACGACGTGGAGGCCTACGAGCTCGACCGGTTCGGTCCGCTCCTCGAGAACCACCCGATCTTCCCCGAGCGCGCCAACATCTCGCTCGCCGCCGTGAAGAGCCCGGAGCATATCGTGCTGCGGGTGTGGGAGCGGGGCGTCGGCCTCACCCGCGCCTGCGGCTCGGCCGCATGCGCGGCCCTGGTGGCGGCCTCCCGCAAGCGTCTCACCCGGCGCAAGGCCACGGTGACGCTGCCGGGCGGCGACCTCCTCATCGAATGGCGGGAGCGCGACGACCACGTGCTCATGACGGGCCCGGTGGAGCTCGAGCACGAGGGCACCTTCGCGCCGGAGCTGTTCGCGGGGGCGGCTTAGTGTCCGTCGACATCGTCACCACGGCCCTGGCCGGGGCCTGCAGCACGGGCGCGGCGCGATGAGCGTCGACATCGTCACCTTCGGCTGTCGCCTCAACACTTACGAATCCGAGGCGATGCAGCGCCATGCGGAAGCCGCCGGTCTCGACGACGTCGTGATCGTCAACACCTGCGCGGTCACCGCGGAGGCGACGCGCCAGGCCCGGCAGACGATCCGGAAGATCGCCCGCGAGCGGCCCGGCGCCCGGATCGTGGTGACGGGCTGCGCGGCGCAGGTCGAGCCCCAGACCTTCGCGGCGATGGCCGAGGTCGCCCAGGTGCTCGGCAACGCCGACAAGATGAAGGCGGAAGCCTGGCAGGGTCTCGCGGATTTCAGTACCGAGCGCGTCGTCGTCGACGACATCATGGCGGTGCGCGAGACGGCCCTGCACCTCATCGACGGCATGCGCGGGCGCACCCGCGCCTTCGTGCAGGTCCAGAACGGCTGCGATCACCGCTGCACCTTCTGCATCATCCCCTTCGGGCGCGGCAATTCCCGCTCGGTCCCCATGGGCGCCGTGGTCAACCAGGTCCGCACCCTCGTGGAGCACGGCTCGCGCGAGGTGGTGCTCACCGGGGTCGACATCACGAGCTATGGGAAGGACCTGCCGGGCGAGCCGGCGCTCGGCGCCCTCGTGAAGGCGATCCTGCGCCACGTGCCGGAGCTGGAGCGGCTTCGCATCTCCTCGATCGATTCCGTCGAGGCCGACCGCGACCTCCTCGACGCCCTGGCCGGCGAGCCCCGGCTGATGCCGCACCTCCATCTCTCGCTCCAGGCCGGCGACGACCTGGTGCTCAAGCGCATGAAGCGCCGTCACCTGCGGGGCGATGCGATCGCGTTCTGCGCGGAGGTCCGGCGCCTGCGCCCCGACATGGTGTTCGGGGCCGACATCATCGCGGGCTTCCCCACGGAGGACGAGGCGATGTTCGCCCGCTCGCTCGCCATCGTCGAGGAATGCGGCCTCACCCATCTGCACGTCTTCCCGTTCTCGCCCCGTCCCGGCACCCCCGCCGCCCGCATGCCCCAGGTGGCGCGCGACGTCGTCAAGGACCGCGCCCGGCGCCTGCGCGCCGCCGGCGAGGCGGCCTTCCGGCGCCACCTCGATGCCGAAATCGGCGCAAGGCGGCAGGTGCTGGTGGAATCCGACGGCATCGGCCGCACCGAAGGCTTCACGCCGGTGCGGTTCGCGGCACCGGTGGAGCCCGGCGAGATCCGCGCCGTCACGGTCGCGGGCCATGACGGGCGGATGCTGGTCGCGGCGTAGGCGTCGTGCCGCCGCCGGGACACTGCGATCCCGTCACCGGCGGAGCCTCGCGCGTCGGGAGACCCTCCGTGTCATCCCCGGCCGGAGCCCTCTCCAGTGTTGGTGATACCCTCGCTGTCATCCCCGGCCGGAGCCGGTCAGGGCGGAGGGGAAGGGAATCCAGCGCAACGACTCGCTGCGAAGAAGCTCCGCTTTCCTAAGGCCGTAAGGCGCCGCTTCGCGGCAGCTTCATAGTGCTGGATCCCCTTCCCCTGCGCGCTTCCGCGCTCCGGCCGGGGATGACACGGTGGGTGTCACCAGCGCCGGAGAGGGCTCCGGCCGGGGATGACACCGTGCACCTCCCGGACCGTCCCGCGCGGGGAGGAATGCCGGCTCGCCCTTGCGATCCGCCGCCGGAGGCGCAATGAGAGGGGCAGCCAGGGACCTGAGATGACGATCCACGCCACACCGCCGGCCACGCTTCTCGACAGCCTCGCCGCCCGCCTGGGCGCCGCCCACGTGCTCACCCAGGAGGGCGAAGTCGCGGGCTATCTCGTGGAATCGCGCGGGCTCTACCGCGGCTCGGCGCTCGCGGTGGTGCGGCCGCGGGACACCGAGGAGGTCGCCTTCGTGGTGCGCGAATGCGCGGCCGCCGGCGTCGCGATCGTGCCCCAGGGCGGCAATACCGGGCTCGTGGGCGGCGGGGTTCCCTACGGCAGCGTCGTCCTCTCGCTGCAGCGCCTCGACCGGGTGCGCGAAGTCGACCCCGTCAATGCGACCCTCACCGTCGAGGCCGGCTGCACCCTCAAAGCCGTGCAGGACGCCGCGGAAGGCGCCGACGCCCTCTTTCCCCTGTCGCTGGCCTCGGAGGGCTCCTGCCGCATCGGCGGCAATCTCGCCACGAACGCGGGCGGCACCGCGGTGCTGCGCTACGGCAATGCGCGCGAGCTCGTGCTCGGCCTCGAGGTCGTGCTCGCGGACGGGCGGGTCTGGAACGGGCTGAAAGGCCTGCGCAAAGACAACACCGGCTACGACCTCAAGAACCTGTTCGTGGGCTCGGAAGGGACGCTCGGGGTCATCACGGCCGCGGTGCTGAAGCTCTTCCCCCGTCCCCGCGCCCGCGCCACGGCGTTCGCGGGCATGGCCTCGCCCGCGGATGCCCTCAAGCTGTTCGACCGCCTCCGCAAGGAGGCCGGCGAGGCGCTCACCGCCTTCGAATACATGCCGCGCTTCGCCCTCGACATCGTGCTCAAGCATGCGCGGGGCGCGGTGCGGCCGCTCGCCGGCGACCACGCGTCCTATGCCCTGATCGAGCTGACCTCGCCGCGCGAGGACGCCGATCTCCAGGGGGTGTTCGAGGCGGTCCTCGGAGGCGCCATCGAGGAGGGGCTCGTCGCGGACGCCGCCATCGGGGCGAGCGAGGCGCAGAACCGGGCGCTCTGGTACCTGCGCGAGATGCTGTCCGAGGTGCAGAGCTTCGAGGGCGGCTCGATCAAGCACGACGTTTCGGTGCCGGTCTCGCGCGTGGCCGAGTTCGTCGAGGTCGCGTCCGCCGCCTGCGAGGTCGCCATGCCGGGGGTGCGGGTGTGCCCGTTCGGGCATTTCGGCGACGGGAACATCCACTTCAACCTGTCGCAGCCGGTCGGCATGGACAAGGCGGCGTTCCTGGCCGAGTGGGACCGCTTCAACCGCATCGTCCACGACATCGTGCAGACCATGAACGGCTCCATCTCGGCCGAGCACGGCATCGGCCTCCTGAAGCGGGACGAGCTCACCCACTACAAGGACCCGGTGGCGATCGACCTCATGCGCACCCTGAAGGCGGCGCTCGATCCGCAGAACATCCTCAACCCCGGCAAGGTGGTCGCCGTCGGCGGGGACCTGCCGCTCGCCATGCCGCACGTTCCCGTGCCGTGACGCGGGTTCTCCGTCCGCCGGATCCCGGAGCCGCCATGAAGAGCCTCGACGTCCTCGCCTTCGGCGAGCCCCTGATGGAATTCGCCGAGGTCGAGCGCGCGGGCGAGCGCCTGTTCCTGCCGGGCTTCGGCGGCGACGTCTCGAACGCCGCCATCGCGGCGGCGCGTCAGGGCGCGAAGACCGGCGTCTTCGCCTACATGGGCGACGACGCCTTCGGACGCGACTTCCTGAAGCTGTGGGACCGCGAGGGCGTCGACCGCAGTCACGTCCGCATCCCTCCCGGCACGCGCACCGGGATCTATTTCATCTCCTACGGCGAGGACGGGCACGAGTTCAGCTATTTCCGCGCCGGCTCGGCCGCGAGCCTCGTGGGCCCCGGCGACCTGCCGCTCGACGCGATCGCGGCCGCCCGCGTGCTGCATCTCTCCGGGATCAGCCAGGCGATCTCCACGTCCTGCGCCGATGCCGGCTTCGCGGCGATCCGGCACGCGCGCGAGAACGGGACCGTGGTGAGCTACGACACCAACCTGCGCCTGCGCCTGTGGCCCCTCGACCGCGCCCGAGCGGTGATCCATGCCGCGGTGGCGCTCTCCGACATCGCGCTTCCCGGCCTCGACGACGCGCGCCAGCTCACCGGACTGGAGCGAGCCGAGGACATCTGCGCCCGCTATCTCGCGCTCGGCTGCCGCATCGTCGCCCTCACCATGGGCAAGTCCGGGACGCTCGTCGCGACCGCGGACGAGCGGCAGGTCATCCCGGCCCGCCCGGTCGCGGCGATCGACGCCACGGGCGCGGGCGACACCTTCGACGGCGCGTTCCTGGCCGAATGGCTCGTCCACGGCGACCCGTTCCGGGCCGCGGCCTATGCCAACGCCGCCGCGGCGCTCTCGACGCTGGGCCACGGCGCCGTGGCGCCCATGCCGCGGCGCGGGGCCGTCGAGGCGTTCATGCGCGGATAGGGCGTTCTCGCGCGAGGTGGATCCGGCTCGGGTCGAGCACCGGCACGGACGGGAGCCGATCCGGCGCAGCGCGGACCGCTCGGGACCATGCGAAAACGGCGGGCCCTTTCGGACCCGCCGCATCCGTGGATGGCGTCGGTCGCGTTACCGCGGCAGGCGCCGGGCGATGCCGTAATGCATCTCGAGGTGCGGGAGCGTCTGCTGCGCAAAGGCGCGCATCGCCGGGTCGTCGCCGGCCTGCGCATAGGACTGGAACATGGCGATCGCCTCCTGGTGCGCCATGACCTGCATGCGGCCGTAGAGGCGGTCGAACTGCGACCCCTGCGCCGCCGCGAGCTGGTTCAGCATCTCGACCTTGCGGGCGTCGAGGGGAACGGCCGTGCGGATCGGAGCCGCCGCGACCGAGCCCGTGGTGGCGCCGACGCCGGCCCCCACGCCCGCGCCGACCGCGGCGCCGACCGGCCCGCCGGCCAGGAAGCCGACGCCCGCGCCGACCGCCGAGCCCGCCACCGAGCCGGTCACGAGATCGCCCGTCTCCGCATAGACCGCGCGGCCGCCGTTGAGCGCCTGGCTGGTCATGGAGTGGTCGCGGATCATCTCCTGCGCGAAGGCGAGGACGCGCGGGTTGCGCGAGCGCTCCATGGCGAGGCGGCTCGAAGCGATCTCGAAGCCGTCCGACATCATGGCCATCATCCGGAAGGTCTCGCGGTCCATCCGCATCGGCATCGCGCCGGCCTGCACGGCCACGCCGGGGGCCGCCATGCCATGGTGGCCCGGCATGGCGTGATGCTGCATCTGTTGGGCGGCGGCCGGGGCCGCGAAGGCTGCGAGAAGGGCCGCGAGGGCAAGATGTGTCTTCATCGGGGTTTGCTCCTGTTGAACAAACGCAGCCGGTCGCGCCGAAGGCACGGCATCACGGGCGGCCGGCACGCTGCCCGCGTCAACGACGAAACAACTGAGCGGTTCCAGGAGTCTTGACATTCCGCAGAGGAACCAGCGGGATTTCTTAGCCGCTACGGGCCGGGTGCCGGCCTAATGCTTGTTCTGGAGCGAAAATACAGGATCATGCCGTCGATTCATCGCCCGTCATGCTGATCGTCCGCGCGCCCGCGGCGGCCGCCAGCACCTGCGGGTCGATCGCGAAGACGGCGTTCGGCGTTCCGGCCGCGGCCCAGACCCGGTCGAAGGCGAGGAGGTCCCGGTCGATGAAGGTGCGCATCGGCCGGTCGTGCCCGAAGGGCGGGATGCCGCCGATGGCGAAGCCCGTCCAGGCGCGCACCCGGGCGCCGTCGGGCCGGACGAGCGCTTCGCCGATCGCGGCCGCGACGCCGTCCTGGTCGACCCGGTTCCGGCCCGAGACCAGGAGGAGGCAGGGTTCGCCCGAGTCCGCGCCCGCGAAGACGAGCGATTTCACGATCTGGGCGACCGCGCAGCCGCAGGCCGCGGCGGCCTCCTCGGCCGAGCGGGTCGATTGCGGCATCTCGCGGATCGCGACCGCGAGACCCAGCCGCGCCGCGGCGGCGCGGACCCGCTCGGCGCTCGGGGGCAGGGGCGACGTCATCGGGCCTCCCGGGGTCTCGAGCACGGATGCGGCTCGGCTCGGGGCGAGCATCAGCTCTTCAGGACTTCGGCCACGGGATCGGGCCGGTTCAGCGTGAGCATGCCGCAATCCCCGACCGTGCCGTCGGGGCGCAGGCCCCGCAGCTGTGCGGTGAGGAAGAAGCCGGTCGCGTCCTGCCCGATCGTGAAGAGGTGGTAGCCCGCCTTGTGGACCAGCGCCCCGCCGCGCGCGGAGGCCGAGGGCGCGCCGATCACCGGCACCCGCCCGCGCGGCCCCGGCAGGAAGGCGACCGATCCCACATGGTTGTGCCCGTGCAGCACGAGCTCGGCCCCGGTGCGGGCGATCATCCCCTCGAACCGGCGGGCATCCGTCAGCTCGCGGCCGGATTCCGCGCCGCCGCGGTGGGGCGGGTGGTGGATCAGCACGATCCGGAAGCAGCCGGGATCGCGCCCGAGGTCGGTCAGGATCGCCTCCGCTTCCTTGCTCTGGCGCGAGCCGACCCGCCCGGTCGCCACGAAGGGCAGGGTCGGGATCGCCGAGGACAGGCCCACGAAGGCGATCGCGCCGCGGCGGCGCACGAAGGGAAAGGTCTGGGCGCCCCCGTCGCCGCTCGCCCAGGCCCCGACCTCCCCGAGCAGGCCTTCGAGCGAGCCGGGCACGTAGGCGTCGTGGTTGCCGGGCACGAAGGTCGCGAAGTCCGGGGCCCCGAGCTTTTCCATGAACTCGCGCGAGCTCTCCCACTCGCTCGGCAGGCCGATGTTGCAGGTGTCGCCCGTGCAGACGATGTGGTCGGGAGCCTGCGCCTTCATGTCGGCGATGAGTTCGGCGAGGAGCTCCATGTCGTGCAGCTCGCTGCGGGAGCGGCGCCAGTTCACGTAGCCCGTGATCCGCTTGCTCAGCAGGTGACGCAGCTTCGGCCGGGGCAGGGGGCCGACATGGGGATCGGTCAGGTGGGCGATGCGGTACATGCGGCAGAACAATCCCCGGAGGTGGGGCAGAGTTCGGCCGGGTCGGGCCTCAGGTCAAGCGTCCGGCGCCGCGCACCCTGCCGGCCCCGACGTGCACGGGGGATGAGACCGCCTGCACCGGCAGGCGCCGCAGGTCCGGCGCCTCAGTACTGCGCGCCCGGCAGCAGCGTCGAGAAGACCGCGTGGTCCTTCAGGTCGAGGGCGGGGGACCAGACGAAGCGGGTGCGGGCCCGGGCGATCCGGTGGAAGCGGGACAGGAGGAACGTGAGGAACATGGCGACACCTGGGAAGCGTGTGCATTCGTTATAGACCTGCATTGGACGCCGCGCCTCATCAAAGTTCCCGGGTCAGATATGCATGTGGAGAATGTGCCGGTTCAGGCTTCCGTAACCCCTTCCTCCCGTGACACCATGGGCCCATGCCGCCGCGCGACCCTGCCCCGACGTCCGCCGTCCCCCTCTCCGAGCGCTGGCTGCGGCCGGTCCTCCACCGCTACTGGCGCCTCACCCGCGGGCTGACGCTCGGCGTCCGCGGCGCCGTGCTCGACGGCGAGAACCGGGTGCTCCTCGTCCGCCACACCTATGCGAAAGGCTGGCACATGCCGGGCGGCGGCGTGGAGCCGCGCGAGACCGCGCTCGCGGCGCTCGCCCGCGAACTCGACGAGGAGGCCTGCGTGGCGCTCGCCGGGCCGCCGCGCCTGCACGGGGTGTTCTTCAACCGCAAGGTCGGCAAGCGCGACCACGTCTTGGTCTACGTGGTGCGGGACTTCGCAGTCCGCGCCGAGAAGCGCCCCGACCGGGAAATCGCGGAGATCGGGTTCTTCCCCCTCGACGCGCTGCCCGAGGCCACCACCGCGCCGACCCGGCGGCGCCTCGCCGAGATCGCCGCGGGAGCGGCCGACCTGCCCGAGGCCTGGTAGGCCGCGCGGCCTCGGGCGTTTGCCTGCACGGGGAAGCGCTGCTATGGCCGGGCGGCGCTCCTCATCGGGACGCGGGAGAGCGAGCGGACCATGCCGGCTTGGCGGATCGAGCGACGACGAGCGATGTGAGCGCCTCGAGCGCGACCGCTTCGGAGCGAAGCGATCATGCTCGCTAAGTCATTGTTGTTTCGCACGATCTTATCCGGAAAGTCTGCAACTTCTCGGGATCGTGCTCCAGCCGCCGTCGCGCCCCCGTCCCCCGAATCCGCCGGAATCTCCCATGACCGAACTGTCCCTGGTCATCCGTCCCGAACTGCCCGCCGACGCCGCCGCGATCGAGCGCCTGCACGAGCGCGCCTTCGGGCCGGGACGCTACGCCCGCACGGCCTTCCGCCTGCGCGAGGGCGCGCCGCACCTCCTCGACCTCTCCTTCACGGCCCTCGTCGGCACGCTGCTCGTGGGCTCCGGGCGCATGAGCCCGGTCCATGCCGGCGAGACGCCCGGGCTGATGCTGGGGCCGCTCACCGTCGATCCCGCCTTCGAGAACAGGGGCATCGGCGGGGCCCTGATGCGGCGCTGCATCGAGACCGCGCGGGAGCGGGGCCACGCCCTCGTGCTCCTCGTCGGCGACGAGCCCTATTACAGCCGCTTCGGCTTCCGGCGCGTGCCGGACCGGCAGCTCGAACTGCCCGGTCCCGTCAATCCGGAACGGTTCCTGGCCCTCGATCTGCAGGAAGGCGCGCTGGAGCGCTCGCACGGGGCCGTGACGCCGCGCCGGGTCGGCTGAGGCGGGAGAACCGGCAGCGGGCGGAGGCGGCGGACCGCGGCGTCAGCGGCAGGCGATCCGGGCGGTCGGGCAATAGGCCTCGTGCGCCGGCGTCGGGCACATCGTGCGGCGGAAGCCGCCCTCGCGGCAGGTCACGTGCACGAGGAATCGCCCGCGCCGGTCCGGGATGTCCTGCACCACGGAATAGCCGAGCCCTTCCGTGGCGAGGCGCGCCGTCACGGGCACGTTCCGCCGGCCGATGCGGGCGTCGAACCGCTCCGTCGTGAAGAGGCCGAAGGCCGCGGCCTCGGTGGCGGCGAGGCCTGCAAGCGCGAGCGCCAGGACGGCGGCACGTCGAATCGTCATAGGTTCCCCCGGAGCGGACAGGCTTTGCTACGCCGTCCGGGCGCGCCGGACCAGCCTCTCCCGCCATGCGACGACGCTCGCGACGGGGCGGAGACCGTCACGCGTTGCCGCGCCGTCCCTCCGCACGCCGGCTCCCGCGCCGGGTGCGTCACGCCTGGCCGCGCCGCCCGCCGCGCTTCCGACGGCACGAGGAGCATCACGCGTTGCCGCGCCGCCCCTCCGCGATCCAGGTCGCGAGGGTCGAGCCGATCAGGAGCGCGAGGCCGAGGAGCCCCAGCGCCAGTGGCAGGACCGAGACGCCGCGCACGATGGCGCTCTCGCTCGGCCGGATACCGATCCAGTCCCCGCCCGCGAAGCGCGAACCCGAGCGCACCACCTGGATCCGCGGCACCGCCACGTCGGCGCCCGCATCCGCAGCGACCCGGCGCACCGAGCCGCCCGTCGCCTCGCTGAGCGGGCGCAGGGGCTCGGGGTCGCTGAACACGTCGGCGAGCTCGCGCGGGTTGGCGGGGCCGACGCTCACGAAGGCGAAGAGCTCGCCGGAGCGCAGGGTATGGAGGCCGAGCTCCCGGCTCTCGACCCGCGCCGTGAACAGGCCCGGGCGCTCCTCGGTGAGCGGGATGCTGCGCTCCGCGCCGCTCGGTCCCGTGACGGTCACGGGATCGGCGGTGTCGCGCAGCGTCTGCCGCTCGACCCGGATGTCGCGGCCCGCCACGCTCGCGCGCAGGGCCTCCTCCTCGAGGGCCGGCTCCTTCATGAGCCAGTGCGCCATCCGGCGAAGCAGGTCGAGGTGCGGCCCGCCCTCGCGGTAGCCGCGCGCCCAGAGCCAGGCATGGTCGGACAGGAGGAGGGCGACGCGGCCCTTGTCCTCCCGGCGCAGCACGAGGAGCGGGAGATTGTCGGCGCCGGACATCAGGGCCTGGTTCGCGGGCACCTGGGCGCCGACGATGCGCAGCCACTCGCCCCAGGCGGGCGGCTCCTGCTCCGAGCCCGGCAGGTCGCGGGTCACGGGATGGCGCTCGCCGCGGTCGGTGATGCGCGCCTTGTAGGGCTGCTCGACGATGCGCCCGTCCGGGCTGCCCGGGATGATGGGCGAGAGGCGGGTGCGGGCGAGGCTCGCGACCCCGGCGAATTCCGGGCCCGCCGCCACCATCACGGCGCCGCCGTCGCGGACGTAGCGCACGATGTTGTCGAAATAGGTCGAGGGCAGCACGCTCTGGTTGGCGTACCGGTCGAAGATGATGAGGTCGAATTCCTTGATCTTGTGCTGGAACAGCTCCCGCGTCGGGAAGGCGATGAGCGAGAGCTCGTTGATCGGCGTGCCGTCCTGCTTCTCCGGCGGGCGCAGGATGGTGAAGTGGACGAGGTCCACGTTGGCGTCGGACTTGAGAAGATTGCGCCAAGTGCGCTCGCCCGCATGCGGCTCGCCCGAGACGAGGAGCACGCGCAGCTTCTCGCGGATGCCCTCGACGGTCACGACGGCCTTGTTGTTGGCCTGCGTGAGCTCGTCGGGAAGCGCTTCCGCCTCGAGCTCCACCACGTTCGGGCCGCCGTGCTCGATGCGGACCTGGAGCGAGAACGGCGCGCCGGTGCGCACGGTCTGGCGCTGGAACACCTGCCCGTCGCGGCGCACGGTCAGGAGGGCCGAGCCGGTGCCGCCGCGCTCCAGCACCTGGGCGCGGATCGTCTGCTCCTTGCCCACGATGCCGAAGCGGGGCGCCTCGAGCAGCTTGATCTGCCGGTCGCGCTCGTTCGGCCGCCCGGTCACGAGCGCATGCAGCGGCGCCCGGAAGCCGAGGGCCTCGGCGGAGGGCGGCAGGTCGTGCACGACGCCGTCCGTGACCATCACGACGCCGGCGACGCGGTCCGGCGGCACGTCGGCGAGCCCGTTCGAGAGCGCCGCGAACAGGCGCGTGCCGTCGTCGCCCTCGCCGTCCTGCGCCTCGATGAAGCGGGGCTCCACGTCGACGAGGCCGGCGAAGCGGCGCTGCAACTCGTCCCGCACCCGCGTCGTCATGGCGGCGCGGTCGCTCAGCGTCTGCGAGGTCGAGCGGTCCACCACCACGGCGACCACGTCCTTCACCTTCTCGCGCTCCTCCTGGATCAGGGAGGGGTTGGCGAGCGCCAGCAGCACGAGCCCGAGCGCCAGCGCGCGCAGCACCGCCACGGGCCCGCGGGAGACCACCGCCAGGACGGCGAGGAGGGCCACCGCGGCGCCGAGGCCCCAGAGCGCGTAAGGGGGGATCAGGGGCGAGAAGCTGAGCGAGATCAAAGCGGTCTCCTGGGAGCCGGGCCCGCGGACCCGGTCCGATCGCCACGCAGGGTTCGGCGGCTCTGTGGCGCCTTCGTGGTCGGGGCGGCGGTGGCCGGGCGGTTGCGCGCCCCGATGACCGGAACGTGAAGGTGCGCGAGGCTCACTGGCCGAGCCGTTCGAGCAGGGCCGGGACGTGCACCTGATCGGCCTTGTAGTTGCCGGTCAGCGCGTACATCACGATGTTGACGCCGCCGCGCATGGCCATCTCGCGCTGGCGCGGATCGCCGCCGACGAGCGGGTAGAGGGCCTCGCCCCGGCGCCCGACCGCCCAGGCGGCCGCGAGGTCGTTGCCCGTGATGATGAGCGGCGAGACGCCGTCGCCCGAGCGCGCCGGGCGGCGCTCGGCCCCGTCCACCTCCGGGGGCAGGGCCTCGACCCAGGTCTGGCTCGAGGCGTAGCGGCCCGGGAAGGCTTCGAGGATGTAGAAGGTCTTGGTCAGCACGTGGTCGCGCGGCACCGGCTCGAGCTCGGGGATGTCGAGGCTCGCCAGCATCCGCCGCAGCGCCTGGCCTTCCGCGCTCGGCGCGCCGCCGGGCCTGACGTTGAGGGCGTCGCGGGTGTCGAAGACCACCGTGCCGCCGCCCTTCATGAAAGCGTCGACCCGGCGCACCGCGGCCTCTCCGGGAAGCGGGCGGCCCGGGGCGATCGGCCAGTAGAGCAGGGGGTAGAAGGCGAGCTCGTCGCGGGAGGGGTCCACCCCGACGGGCTCGCCGGGCTCGAGCGCCGTGCGGCTCTGGAGCGCCTGCGTGAGGCCGGCGAGGCCGGCGCGGCTCGTCTCGTCCACCTGGGCGTCGCCGGTGATCACGTAGGCGAGCCGGGTCACGAGGGCGGCCTCCAGGCCCTGGCGGGTGATCGGCGGCAAGGCCGTGCCTTGTGCCGTCCCCTGGGCCGTGCCTTGCGCCCGCGCCCCGTCCGGCGCAGCGCCCGCAAGCACCGCAAGCCCGATCGCGGCTGCGGCGCCGGCCCGGCGCAGGCGGCCGGTGAAGTTGGCGAGGTGACCGCTGAGCCAGAGCGAGGCGAGGGTGTCGGCGAGGAGCAGGAGCAGGGCGAGGGTGAAGAGCGGCGCCCGCAGGTCCACGGTCTTGGCGCCTTCGAGCGGCACGAGGCGGGCCCGCAGCGGCGCGAGGTCGAGGGCCGCGAGGCGGTCCGCGGGCAGGAGGGCGTTGACCGCGAGGCTGCCGTCCACGGGGCCGTAGAAGCCCGGCGGATGCTCGTCGGTGGCGCGGCCTTTGTAGTCGCGGGTGACGGCCCGGGCGGTCGCGGGCGCCGAGACGAAGCCCCCGAAGCCGTCGAGAGCGATGCGCGGCGCCACCGTCTGGCTCGCGCCGGCCTGGCGGGCTTCGGCGCCGACGTCGTCCGGGGTGCCGGCGAGCGTCGCGATCCGGCGCAGCATGTCGACGAACAGACCCGAGAGCGGCAGGTTCGACCAGGTGGTGTCGGCGGTGACGTGGAAGAGCACGATCAGGCCCTCGCCGCGCTTGGTGGCGGTCACGATCGGCGTGCCGTCTTCCAGCGACGCCCAGGTCTTGGAGGCGAGGTCGCTGTCGGGCTCGGCCAGGATCTGGCGGCGAATGCCGATCTCGGCCGGAACACCGAGCCCGAAGAACGGGCTCTCGCGGGTGAAGGGCGCAAAGGTGCGCGGCGTATCCCAGGAGAGGGCGCCGCCCAAGCTGCGGCCGCCGCGGCGCAGGCGCACGGGAACGAGCTCGTCGCTGCCGGCCGCGAGGCGCGAGCCCGCGAAACGCAGGAGAAGCCCGCCCTTCTCGACGAAGCCCGTGATGCGGTCCTGCGTCTCCCGGTCGAGCCCGCCGACGTCGGCGAGCGCCAGGATCGAGACCTGCTCGTCCACGAGCTGACGTACCGCATCGGCGACGCCGCCGCGGCCCTCGCGGACCTCCGCGTAGGGGCCGAGCGCCCGGGCGATGTAGTAGGTCGGGGCGAGGAGCGGCTGCGCCTGGTCTGTGGTGCCGCCGAAGACGAGCCCGACCCGGCGGCGCTTGCCGCGCTCGTCGAGGAGCGTGACGGCCCCGGCCGAGCTTTCGCCGAGGATCTCGATCCGGGCGATGGCGTTGCGGACCTCGATCGGCAGGTCGAAGCGGGCGGTCGTCTCGGTCGCGCCCGGCTCGAAGGCGAAGCGGGCATCGGCCAGCGGCAGGTTCTTGAGGTCGAGCGCCCGCAGGAGGCCGGCATCGCGGCCGTTCGGCTCGGGGCGCACCACGCGGGCGACGAGCTCGCCCGCCGCGTTCTCGGCGCCTGCGATCGCGAGGGCAGGGGCGCGCTCCGTCCTGAACACCGTGACGGGACGATCCGCGGTCATGCGCACGAGCCCTTCCTGGAAGGATTGCGCGTCAACGCCCGCGACCCCGTCGCTGATCCATTGCACCTCGGCGTCCGGCGTCGACTCGAGGAAGCGGCGGATCGCATCGAGGTGGGCGCTGCGGTCCGGCAGGTGCGGCTGCGGCCGGAAGGTGCGCACCCGCTCCAGCACGGCCGCCGGGTTCGAGGGCTGCACGTCGGCGGCGCGGTCGGCGAGGCCCACGACGGCGAGGGGGCGCCCTTCGCGGCCGGCCGCCTCGACGCGCTCGACCGCGAGGGCCAGGCGCTCGCGCCAGTCGTGGGCGGCCGTGAAGCCGTTGTCGACCAGAAGGAGCAGGGGCCCGCGGCCCGCATCCGTCGCGGACGGGTTCCAGACCGGGCCCGCGGCCGCGAGGATCAGGAAGGCGGCGAGCACGAGCCGCAGGACCAGGAGCCACCAGGGCGTGCGCGCCGGCGTCTCCTTCTCGGGCAGGAGATCGGCGAGGATGCGCAGCGGCGGGAAGTCGACGCGCTTGGGCTGCGGCGGCGTGATCTTCAGGAGCAGCCAGATCGCCGGGAGCGCGGCGAGCGCGGTGAGCACCAGGGGCGCCGCGAAGGTGAGGGGCAGGCCGAGCATCGGGTCAGGGCTTTCCGACGATCCGGGCGGGCCGGACGGTCTTGCGGCGGACGGGCGGGGGCACTGCGGGCCTCGAGGGCCGGACGATCGTCTTGCAGGGGAAGGTCGGGGGCATCGCTAGCCTCCCCCGAAGCCGGCGCCCCGGGCCGTGGACACCAGGGTGACGAGGCGCAAAGCCGCCTCGCTCGCGGGCCGGTCGGTGCGGTGGATCGTCAGCGTCCAGCCGCGGCGGCGCACGATGTCCTCGATCGCGGCGCGGTGGCGGGCGATCCGGTCGCGATAGGCCCGGCCCCAGGCGCCCGCGTCGCCGACCCGCAGTTGCAGGCCGACCTCGAGGTCGTGCAGCACCGCCTGGCCCTGGAACGGAAAGGTCTCCTCCACGGGATCGACGATCATCACGAGATGGCCGCGCGCGCCGCGGGCCGAGATGGCCTCCACGACCGCGCCGATCTCGTCGGGAGGGGAGAGGAAGTCGCCGATCAGCACCGCCTCGTCGAGGGTCGCGACCGAGGCGCGCGGGGGCAGGTCGTCCTCGAGCGACCAGCGGTCGGCCACGAGCGTCTCGCCGATCTTCTCGGCGATCTGGCGCGAGGCGCGGGGCGGCATGAGGCCGAGCAGCCCGACCCGCTCGCCGGCGCCCACGAAGCAATCCGCCAGCGCGAGCCCGAGCACCAGCGCCCGCTCGATCTTGGGCGCCTGGGCGAGGTCGGAGACGAAGCCCATGGAGGCCGAGCGGTCCATCCAGAGCCACACGGTGTGGGCGGTCTCCCATTCGCGCTCGCGCACGTACAGGCGGTCGTCGCGGCCGGAGCGGCGCCAGTCGATGCGGTGAGCGGCTTCGCCGGTCACGAACGGGCGGAACTGCCAGAAGCTCTCGCCGGTGCCGGCGCGCCGGCGCCCGTGGATGCCGTGGGCCAGCGTCGCGGCGACGCGGCGCGCCTCGAGCACCAGGCGCGGCATGCGCTTGGCGAGCGAGATCGCGGCATCGGTCTCGTGCCGGCCGGGAGAGCGTGCCTCCGCGGGGAGGACCTGGACCCGGGCCATCGCGGCGGTCCCGCCTTAACCGGCGAACCGCGCCGTCAGGCGTCGGATCACCTCAGGGACCGTCTCCCCGTCCGCGCGGGCCGAGAAGGTGAGCGCCATGCGGTGCTTCAGCACCGGCTCGGCGAGCGCCACCACGTCGGCGATGGACGGGGCGACGCGGCCCTCGATGAGGGCGCGGGCGCGGACCGCGAGCATGAGGGCCTGGGAGGCGCGGGGGCCGGGCCCCCAGAGGAGCTTGTCGGTCACCTCCGACGCGCCCTCGCCGCCGGGACGGGCCGAGCGCACCAGGTCCAGGATCGCCTCGACGACGCTGTCGCCGACGGGGAGCCGCCGCACGAGGCGCTGGGCCGCCAGCAGCGATTCCGCATCGAGGACCGCGGCGGGCTTCACGCTCTCCGCGCCCGTGGTCTCCAGCAGGATGCGGCGCTCCGCGTCCCGGTCCGGATAGCTCACGTCGATCTCGAGCAGGAAGCGGTCGAGCTGCGCCTCGGGCAGGGGGTAGGTGCCCTCCTGCTCGATCGGGTTCTGGGTCGCGAGCACGTGGAAGGGCCGCGGCAGGTCGTGGCGCTCGCCGCCGACCGAGACGTGGTATTCCTGCATGGCCTGCAGCAGCGCCGACTGGGTGCGCGGGCTCGCGCGGTTGATCTCGTCCGCCATGAGGAGCTGGGCGAAGATCGGCCCGCGCACGAAGCGGAACGAGCGCCGCCTGTCCGCGCCCTCGTCGAGGATCTCGGAGCCGAGGATGTCGGAGGGCATCAGGTCGGGGGTGAACTGCACGCGCCTGGCGTCGAGGCCGAGCACGGTGCCGAGCGTCTCGACGAGCTTCGTCTTGGCCAGCCCCGGCACCCCGACGAGCAGGCCGTGGCCGCAGGCCAGGATGGTGATGAGCGTCAGGTCGACCACGTCCTCCTGGCCGAAGATGACGGAATGGATCGCGTCGCGCGCCCGCCCGATCGTCTCGAGAGTGGTCTCGGCGTTGCGGACGATCGCGTCGTCGAGAGCGGTCGGCGCCGGAGCGATGCTGGCCGTCATGAGGTTCGTTCCTCTATCGCGTGTCTTGAACCAGCCCCCGCCGCCAATGTGCCGTCGGATCCTCGCCCGATGCAAGCGGGTCGATGCGCCGCACGAGGCCGCTCTCCTGGACGGCACGGGCTCCGGTCCTTAGCTGTAGAAGGAACTAGAAGCGGAGCAGGCGCCGTCGATGCAGCGCCTTCACTTTTTTGTGCACGGGATCCCATGGCGCCGACCGACACCGATCCTGCCCCTCAGGGCCCTCCCGGCGGAGCGCTCGGCCGGCTCGTGGCGGCCCTGGGCTCCGACGCCCCGCGCCGCGGCCCGCCCCCGGTGGAGCGCTGGAACCCGCCCTATTGCGGCGAGATCGACATGCGCATCGCCGCGGACGGGTCCTGGCACTACAACGGATCGCCGATCCTCCGGCCTGCCCTGGTGCGCCTGTTCTCCACGGTGCTGCGGCGGGATCCGGAGCGCTACGTGCTCGTCACGCCGGTGGAGCGGGTCGGCATCACGGTCGAGGACGCGCCGTTCCTCGCGGTCGAGATGGCGGTGGACGGGGAGGGGGATTCCCGCCAGGTCGCGTTGCGGACCAATGTGGACGACCTCGTTGAGGTCGGGCCGGAGCACCCCCTGCGCTTCGAGCGCGATGCCCATGACGGGGTGAAGCCCTATGTGCGGGTGCGGGGCGACCTCTGGGCGCGGGTGACGCGTTCGCTTGCCCTCGATCTCGTGGATCTCGGCGAGGAACGGGTCCGGGACGGCCGCGCTTGCTACGGAATTGCCGCGGGCGGGACGTTCTTTCCGATCGCGCCGGTCGCGGAAGCCGGGCACAGTGCCTAAATGCCGGCAGGGATCCCTGCCGTCCGGGGCGGGCCGCGCCGCGAAGCGATCCCCTCGCTCCGACCGACCATGCCCGAGACATAGCCCGAATGCTCGCCGACACCGACAGGCCCGATTTTCTCAGCCGCGCCGCGGAACGCCTGCGTCCGGAGCCGCCGGGCTGGCTCGAGACGCCCGCGAACGTCGTCGGCGATCACTCGCACGATCCCGTGCCGGTCCTGCCGTTCGTGACCGGCGGCCCGCCGCGCCCGGCCGCCGTGCTGGTCCCGGTCGTCCTGCACGGGGGCGGCCCCACGATCCTGTTCACGGAGCGCTCCACGGGCCTGCGCGAGCATTCGGGCCAGATCGCCTTTCCCGGCGGCAAGATGGACACCAACGACCCGTCCCCGCTCGAAACCGCCTTGCGCGAGGCCGAGGAGGAGATCGGCCTGTCGCGCGGCCTCGTACGCCCGGTCGGCTATCTCGACGCGTACCTGTCGAGCTCCAACTACCTCGTGCTGCCGGTGGTCGGGCTCGTGACGCCGCCCCTGTCCCTCACCCTCAATCCCGGCGAGGTCGCGAGCACCTTCGAGGTGCCGGTGAGTTTCCTGATGAATCCCGACCGGCACGAACTGCATCAGCGCGAGCTGCGCAACCGCCTGCGGCGCTACTACGCCATGCCCTACAACGACCGCTACATCTGGGGCGTCACCGCGGGGATCCTGCGCAACATGTACGAGAGGCTCTACGCGTGAGGCCGATGCCCCCGCCCGTCCGGCGCAACGCCCTGGAACCGCATTCATGACCCGCGCGATCTTCGGCGAAGCGCTGCTGTTCTTCCTGCCGTTCGCGGCCTTCGCGCTCTATCTGGTGCTGCGGCGGCGCAATCCCCTGTCGGCCGCGGCCTGGAGCGGCCAGGTGAGCTGGCTCGTCGTCGCCGGCCTCGCCTGCGCGATCCTGGCCCTGCTCTACACCGGCCTCACGGCCGAGCGCCGGACCGGGCCGTACGTGCCGACCCACATGGAGAACGGGCGTCTCGTGCCGGGGCAGTTCAAATGAAGCCGCACCGGCCCGCCCGCAGCGGGACCGGGCGGGCCGCGCCGGGGCCGTCCCGGTGATGCCCAGGCCGGATCCCGCGCACGGCCTCGATCGCGCCGCGCTCCTGGCGCTCCTCGACCGCCCGCGCATCCGGCGCCTCCTCGCCGCGCTCGACCGCGACGGCGAGGAGACCCGGATCGTCGGCGGCGCCGTGCGCAACGCGCTCCTCGGCCGGCCCGTCACCGAGGTCGATTTCGCGACCACGGCGCTGCCCGCGGTCACGGCGGCCCGCGCCGAAGCCGCCGGCCTCAGGGCGGTGCCGACCGGGATCGAGCACGGCACGATCACGGTCGTGGTCGACGGCGAGCCCTTCGAGGTCACCACCTTGCGCGAGGACGTGGAGACCGACGGGCGCCATGCGGTGGTGCGCTTCGGCCGCGACTTCGCGACGGATGCGCACCGGCGCGACTTCACGATCAACGCCCTCTCGCTCAGGAGCGACGGGCGCCTCTGCGACTATACGGGCGGGGCGGCCGATCTCGCGGCGCGGCGGGTGCGGTTCATCGGCGATCCGGCAACGCGCATCCGCGAGGATTTCCTGCGGATCCTGCGCTTCTTCCGCTTCCATGCGGAATACGCCGAGGGACCCATAGACGCGTCCGGTCTCGCCGCCGCCATCGCGGGGCGCCACGGCCTCGCCCGGCTCTCCCGCGAGCGGGTGCGGGCCGAACTGTCGAAGCTCCTCGTGACTCGTTGCGCCGCGGAAGCGGTCGCCGTCATGGCCGATGCGGGGCTCTACGGCCTCCTCCTCGGCGGCGTGCCCGATCGGGGCCGCCTCGACCGCGTCGTCGCCTTCGAGGCCCGCGAGGGGCTCGCCGATCCGGTGCGGCGGCTCGCGGGCCTCGGCGTCCTCACCGGCGAGGATGCCGATCGCCTGCGCGAATCCTTGCGCCTCTCGAACGAGGAACACCGCCGCCTCGCGCGCTACGCCGGCCTCGTCGCGCTCCTGAAAGCCTGGGCGCTGCCGCTCGACCGCATGTCCGTCCGCCGGCTCGCGGCCGAGCACGGCCTGGACGCCCTCACCGATGCGCTTGCGGCGATCGCGGGCGAGCCGCGGCCGGAGATCGCGGCCGAGGGTCTCGACGCCTTTCGCGCCTTGCGCAGCGGCGCCGAGCCCGTGCCGGTCTTTCCCCTTCGCGGCGCTGACCTGCTCGCGGGCGGCCTGCCGCCGGGGCCCCACATCGGCGGCCTGCTGGAGCAGGCCCGCCAGGCCTGGCTGGCATCCGGCTGCCCCGCCGACGAACCGTCCGTCTCCCGCCTCCTCGCGCGCACCCTGGACCACGCCCCCTCTCTCGTCCCGCAGGCGGACTCCCTCTCCCCGCGAGCGGGGAGAGGGTCGGGGTGA
>JAESGR010000271.1_pt1 | contig 62041 bp, 51 predicted proteins | sample 9269771 | NCBI WGS metagenome assembly JAESGR01 (sample SAMN15739572, study PRJNA653492) | algae metagenome | isolation source: Chroococcus sp. CMT-3BRIN-NPC107 and co-occurring heterotrophs from well... | place: USA: Clark Mountains Wilderness, California | collected 2010-04-18 | reverse complement strand
GGCCATTCTGTCGTCGGTCATCGTCGTCTCCGGTCTCAGGTTCAGCTCGCAACCGAACCCTACCCGAAGACCGGCGATGACCACCTCAGCGGCAGCCTGCTCCTACACCACACCCGGGGACACGACCAGCCGCAGCAGCCGTGGTCGTTGTCCACCGTGGAGATGATGTGGTCACGAACAATGTCATCGGGGTTGGTAGCCAGCGCGCCCGCCGGGGAGTAAATGTGGGTTCTGACGACTTGGCCTCCCTGCATCACTGAGCTGGTGTCCTCTCGCTCCAGGCGCACAAGAAGGCCGCGCGGAACTGCTGCCTCTCGATCCATCCCGTCTGGTTTATGTTCCTCAGCTGAGGCGAGCCGTAGGTGATAGGTGAGGGGCCGTCCACACGCGGCACAGCTCAGGGTGATGCTCATTCCAGACCTCCAACCGGGTGAGCAGCGCCGAGCCCCCGTTCCATACAGCGCCTTCCGCGAAATCACTTGCGTGGCAGGGCTCATGCCTTGGAGTAGGGCAGTTCGATCCCGTGTTCGGCCAACACCCGCTCATACAGAGCCTGGATAGGCTTCAACGTCTCGTCCAACTCGTCCGTGAGCATTGCCAGGGCCTCATCGCTCCGGCCCGCTTGGAGCGCGCCCTTCGCGTCCCTCAGCCGGTTGATGAGGATGGTGAGGCTGTCACCTTGCACCACCACACCGGGGTACTGCCGCCCCGGAAGCTGCACGACCGCGAAATTGTGCGCAGGCGTGAGGAGCTTGGCGCATTTGTCCATGGTCACGGCCTCCAACCATCTATTCCATACAGCGCCTTACCGGAAATCGGAGGCGCTTTTGGCGGGCGTGCAAGCCCCTCATTCCGACCTGTTCTGCGCGCTCCGACATATTCAGGGTATGTTGAAGACGGCGGTCGCGATGACCTGGACATGCCCCAGGCGCTGCCCCGGCTCCTTAGCACGACTGACCACAACGAATAGCTTTGGCTCCTGGCGATGCCGGTACTCGCTTGATAGCATGTCGCCTCTCGTCACCTGCTTGACCCGCTCCCATCGCGCGGCAAAAGCGCCTGAGCCAAGGACGGTCTCAACGGCCGGCTGCAGATCTGCGTCGCCACGGCCTGTGATATGGCACAGGGGAGACGGTCGGAGACCACGAGGGTGTAGCCGGCGCCGCTTGTGGCATTGATCCGCCAGTAGTGATTGGCTCGTCGCAACTGAGGGGGTGGAAGCGCCCTCTCATCAACGTGTTCGACTTGCTCCATCCTGCCACCCAGCCCTACGGCACGATGAAACGACGTCGGACCATCGACCCAGCTTGCGGGATTGAGCACCCATTTCTCGCATGCTCCCATGGCGCTGTTGAACCCACTTTCCAGAGCGGACTGCGCATGAGCGGGGGTGGTGAACGCGAGGGCGGCTATGGCGAGCCGAAACACAAATGGCATTCTTGCGATGTCCAGGTTTGATGGTCTGATCCGACGCTGCGTCGCAGGTTGGGTAGGCTCGTCCCGGTTGGCTTGATCATCCTGAGCCGAAGGAGTTCCCTGGCTTTGCTCATCCGCTTTCGGCGCATCGAGCGCGTCAGCGATGTCCTGTGGCCTTGGCCAACGATCAACCTGCCTGTACGCCCCAAAAAGGCCGCCGAGGAATTGCCCGAGCGTGATGCAGGGGAATCGCTTCTCATCTTCATCGTGCATTGTACCGCCTCCGTTCCATAACGCCGGATGAGCCCCTCACTGGTGGCGCGAGAAGTAAAGAGGTGCTTCTAGCGCACTCATCGGACACTACCCTGCTTGATGGCGCGGATCATCCGTTGGTTGAGGTCCGTGAACTCCGCCTGAAGCTCATCACAGCGTGCTTTCGTGCCCCCACACTGCGTCTCTGTCGTCAGCGTCCAAGCGCCGCTGGGCTGCTGGACCATCTTGCGGCAGATGACGCTCGGGTGAGCCGGGTGAGCAGGTTTCGTGAATGTCCAGCTGAGGAGGCGCTTCCCGTCTCCGACCGGGGAGAAGCTCAGATAGAGGTTGCTCTGCTGTCCAGCTTGCACAGTTGCGTCACGCTCGATCTTAGAGAGCAGCGCTTGGTAAGACGAGGCTTGGACGCCGCATAGCTCACGGAGCGGCGCTAAGCCCTTGTAACCGTCGGCCTGAGCAAGGATTAGAGGCTTAGCCTCACCCCCACCTGCCATAGACAGCACGGCTCCGCTGGCTAGAAGAGCTGCAACAATGTGAGATGAGAACATGGCCCCCCTCGCTTCGCGCGTGACAGCAAGGCTTGGATCGACATACGGCAAGGGATGCCGCTTGTCTCGAGGTCAAGCACTGCGTGCCGAGGCATATCTCTGGTTCCATAGCGTGCGAATACGCGCATTTCTGGGGCATGAGGCCCTATGATGCAATCACTCCAGTCGTTGGAAGACCCAAGGGCCTATCGCCAGACTTCTCAATGGCTCAGAAGAAACAATGAACTCTTCATCACAGTCCATGTCACCGCCAAGGTAAGCAACAATCTCAGTTGTTGCCACCTGAATGGCATCAATTTCTTTTTCATTGGGCTCGGAGGAAAATACATCACGGACTATAAACATGGCATCGGTCCAGCCGATGCTCACTCCTCGCACGTTGCTCGGAATTGCGCCGAGCAGTGCCGTCTGAGCAGATAGGAGGATCGAGGTGCGAAGGTGGGCTTCGGGGTCCAGTGTGACCGGTCCCAATTTACGCCGTTCCATGCTGCTACCTCCGCTAAACATGATGAAGTGCGATCCTCGACCTCAATGACTAGTGTCCCACGACAGACCCCGTTCCGCATCCTGAAGGACACCCTCGGCGATGTGGTCAAGCCCGTCCTTCAAGGGCTCGGGTTCAAGCCATACAAATCCGGGAAGGCCAAGTTCCCTGTACGGTACTATCGGGAGCTTCCGGGCCGGATCGACGTGATCGACTTCCAGTTTGATGCCTACGCTCGGCCCTCGTTCCTCGTGCGGTTCCGCTCGATCGACGATCCCGACGACCTCACGCTCATCGTGGAGAACCCGGACGCAATGTGGGACTGGAACGCCTACTACCATCTGAACCCATCCCACCGACCGCGCGGCTGGCACAGGGTCGGCCTTATCACCCGATGGATCGCACCAGCGTGGGGAGCCAAGCGGGTTGCCGACCGGTTGGGCTCACTCATCCCTGCGATGGACGCCTTTCTGAAAGGCGGTCCGCCGACGAGGCACGTCTCGGAGAGCATCCTTTGGGACGATCCGGCGCTAGGTCATGTCGGACGAAAGCCCCCGAGCCAACGCATCGGCACCCCTCAGCGGCGCTTCAAACCCCTCTCGTAAAGCTCCACACCCCGAGCTTTCCCAGCGGCCTTACAGAGAAGCGCCTTTACGCCGTTCATATGATTCCAGAAATTCAGACGCTTATACCGGGATGCAACCCAGTAGCGGTCCAGAACGGGATCATACCCATTGTCATCGACCTCAGTCCAACGAAACCGCTCCACGCTCTTGCGTCGGATCTTCTCGATGCACTCGTCGTTCCACCTCACACGATTCCGGAAGAAGGACGTGTAGGCTGCAATAGCGCATGATCCGAAGCCCAACATGAGAAGCCCGCCCATACAAAGGACACCGATATCTTTCCGTTGCGGCCACCATCCGGCCCCAAGAGCAACGAGCAGCACGATTATTGTCAGAGCTGCGATCGCAGCGGATCCAACTGTCGCAAACCAGCACATCACACCGGGGGTGAGATAATACCACCCATCCTTAAGCAGCGGCTCTTCCGAGCGGCGGCGCGCCGCAATTGCGAGAATTATTGCTAACGCTACAGGAGTTAGCGTCGTCGTCACGGCTGTCTTTGAGAACGAGAGCCAGAAATCACTCATTTCCTGGAGCCTTCCCAACCCTTTGACCGGAGGTGATAGTATGGTTGCCTATCTTGGGAAGCTCCGCGGCATGACTTTGCTTGGAGAGCGCAGAATGCCGGCGGCGCTTGAAATGGATTCCATGGCACGATCACGCGAGAAAGCTGGCCTGGAAAGGCCATGACCCATGCTGATCTGCGCCTGGAGCGCCGCATGCGCTATGTGAAGTCCGCTACGAGGTTGAGAGAGCTCATGTCCGATGACGACCCCGCACCACGAAGGATAATTCCTGTCTCGAACACATGATTGTTGTCGTTGTCGATCAGCATGAACCCCGTGTCCGATGCCTCATTGTACAAAAACGCATATCTCACTTCAGGCTGCGGGAACGCGCTCTCTGCGAACATCGCCGCGTCCTGGATCGTTGCGGCTGTCGTTGCCACCTCCCGGTAATTCGTTGCGTCACCGGAGACGGGAACGATGATCCGGTCCTCAACGCTCCAATCCAGAATGACGTCAGTGGTGCCTTCTGTGATGCCGGAGCCCATATACGTATAGAATGCGAACGAGTCGCGGCCTGGGCCGCCGGTCAGGACATCCCGTCCGGAGAAGCCTTCGAGCTTGTCGTTGCCGGCACCCCCGATCAGCCTGTCATCGCCGGCCGAGCCATTGAGACGATTGTTGCCGCCGTCGCCGCGAAGGATGTCGTCGCCGCTTGATCCCTGAACGTTCTCGATGCCGATGAACCTGTCGTTTCCGGCACCGCTTCCGCGCCCGCGCTGAAGATCGACCTGAACGCCACCATCCCAGAAGACGTAGCTTACGGTGTCGATCCCGCCTCCTCCATCGAAGAGATCGTCCGCGCCGAGAGCGATCGAGAACTCGAACCGGTCGTCGCCGTAGAGAAGGTCGGAGCCGCTGCCGCCGAAGAGCTCATTGTTCCCCGAGCCGCCACGCAGATCGTCGTTCCCGTTCTCCCCGAAAAGGCGGTCGTCATCGTCGCCGCCCTGTAGCTTGTCGTTGCCCGGGCCGCCGCGGAGTTCGTCCTCGCCCTCGTCACCGACCAGCCAATCATCCCCGCCGTTGCCATAGAGGTGATCGTTGCCGCTGTCCCCCTCGAGAAGGTCGGCCAAGTCACGGCCGAACAGATCGTCGTCTCCCGCAAGACCCTGCAAATGGTTGGGGCGGTCGACACCCTCGAGCCGGTCGGGACCGCTCGTTCCGGCTCTAAAATACTCTCTCGCCACGCCCTACACTCCAGGAGACACCACGATGTCAATTCCGCGGCACGGGATTTATCCGATCTGCTCCCTCTGGAGTTGTGTGAAATTGTCGCGTGGTCTTTAGCGCTGCTCAGATCGGATGCGTATCCGATCGTGGATCTCAGCGTCGGCTTTGAAGACGGGATCTTTGCATTGCCGGGACAGCTCGGCCGAAAGCGATGGGCGAGCCAGTGCGTGAGATGCAATAGCAGCACCAAGCTCAGGCCGTGGAGTCGCTGTGCAGCCGGACAGACCAAGGAAAGCAAGAGCAGCGAGGATCGAACGGTTTATCATCGAGGGACCGCTACTGGCTCCCACTTTTGATAGCGAGAGCATTGGCTCTTGTACTTTTGTCCAGCGACAATCTAGCCAACGACCGGCTCCTCGATCAGCTCGCCTTCTTTCACGCACCGTTCCTGGCCATCGGCCACGTGCGCAAGGAAGGGAGTGGCTTCGAGTTCGCGCCAACGCCCTGGTCGCCGGTGCTCTAAAGTAAGCGCGCTAGCTCGTCGGTACGCTGAAGCAGGACGGGGCAGCAGTCCGCAGGCGCTCACAATCTCATGGAGCAACGGGCAGACACCTGTCCGACTGTAGGTAATGCCGAGACTCTCAAGTTAAGTGCAATTTTCCTGCGCTTAACTTGAGACATGAACGCCTACGATTACGACACGTCAACATTCCCGATCGCTATGCACAAGCGTCACCCGCAAAGCCGAGGTCCGATCTCGCGCTTGAGAGCCGCCATTGGCGACGAGCGTCTGGAATGGGCGCGATTCGGCGCCCATCGCAGCCGAGGCCTTGAACTGCCAATGTCTTGTGTGGATGGCTCCCGCGTTGCAAGGGGTTTATGAGGTTTGGCGTGCTGGTCGGGTGCCGTCTTGTGTCCGGCCTGTTCGCGCAGTCATCGACCGCTGGCCCTGATGGTTTCCGCGGATGAGGTCCCATTCTGCTTTGCGGGCTTGACGCCCTCGACATTCGGCGGGTTGTCCTCGTCCCCGGTCTGACCGGTGCGCCATCACTTCACAGGGTCCTCGCAACCTCCTTCGCGCGGTCTCGCGCAGATCTGATCGGTAAGCTCGTCCTCAGGCGACCACGTTCACCACCGGCGCCCGGTATACCTCGCCTCTGACCATGATGGCCCAGATCGCCCGAGCTGCTCGGTTCGCCATCGCGACCGTTACAAGCCGGACAGGCTTGCGGGCGAGCAGCGCATTCATGCGAGGATCGATCGATCCCGGGCGGTGCCGGTTGCTCCTAACGAGGGAGGTCATGCCGGTGACCAGCAGCCGGCGCAGGTACTGGTCGCCCATCTTCGAGATCCGGCCGAGCCGCTCCTTGCCGCCGCTGGAGTTGTTGAGCGGGGTGAGACCTAGCCAGGCCGCGAACTGACGTCCGGATCGGAAGTGGGTCGGGTCGGTGACGGTGGCGGCCAGCGCGGTTGCTCCGAGCAGGCCCACGCCAGGCACGGTCGCGATGCGTCGGGCGAGGTCATTCGAGCGGTACCAGGCCAGGAGGTCTCGTTCGAGCTGCCGGATGCGGCCCTGGACCTCAATCGCCTGTCCGGCCAAGGCGCCGATCACCTTGGCGGCGAGATCTGGGACCTCGTGCGCGTCACCGGCCACCGCACGCCGAACGAACGCCAGGGCGTGCGTGATGCCCCTTGGGATGTCGATGCCGAACTCGGCCAGAAGGCCGCGGATCATGTTGACGAGCTGCGTGCGCTGGCGGACGAGGAGATCGCGCGTCCGATGGAGAGCGAGCGCAGCCTGCTGTTCGACTGACTTGATCGGGACGAAGCGCATCGTCGGGCGAGTGACCGCCTCACAGATCGCCTCCGCGTCTCCGGCGTCGGACTTGCCCCGCTTCACATAGGGCTTGACGTAAGCCGGCGGCATCAGCCGAACCTCGTGCCCGAGGGCAACCAGCTCCCGCGCCCAGTGATGGCTCGTGCCGCAGGCCTCCATGCCGATCAGGCACGGCGGGAGTTTGGTAAAGAACGGGATCACCTGAGCGCGTCTGAGCGACCGCCGGACAACCACTTCGCCCGTGCTGGCGATCGCGTGAACTTGAAAGACATTCTTGGCCAGGTCGAGGCCAACGGTCGTGATCTTCATAGCGATGGCTCCAAGCTTGTGAGGCGTGACAGCACCACTTTGGCGCTGCAACGCCGGGAGCGGGAGCCATCGACCCCATCTGCTTTGGAGAAGTTGTGACGGTGCCTTGTATGGCCGTCATGGGCGCGAAGCAGAACTGTCTGAGGCGGAGCCAATGGCTGCTCCTAGTTGCTGTGCGACGGGCTGCATTGTTATGCGGCCGGCACTTGACCCCTTTTCCCAAAGTTCCACTCCCGCAGCTGTGTAATGCATTTTCCAAGATGGTCAGGACCTGCCATCCGGCCAGCGCCTGAGAATCGCGACCGCAGCCTCGGCAAGCACCACGGCAGTGGCACTAGCCTGCCTAAGCTCTACCAGATGCCGCACGTGCCCATCGCCATCGTTCGGCGGTCGAGCGAGAGCCTGTTCGAGCGCCTCCTCGAGGACGAGGCCGATCAGCCCCTCCAGCGCTTCCAGCCCCCGCGCGATCAGCACCTCGTCTGCCATGGCGTGAGCCCTCCCAGGCGACACACAGGAGGGACATGGGCCTCCAGTCCACTGCCAGCACTCGAGCAGGAGGGGATAACTCTCGCCTCAGCGCGTCCCGAGAGGGCTCCCGCGCCACCCCCTTCACCGGAGTGGGCTCTCTGTTGACGGTGACCCTTATCTCGCCTGTGGTGCTGGGCGAGGCGGTGGAACATGCCGCGTGGCGTAGAGCATATTCCGAGGCGCTATCCGGAGAAGGTGCCCCGATTCAATTTGGGTGGTTCACTGATCAGCGGTTCGCTATGGATTGGAAAAGTGGGCTTTTTGAACCAGAGAAAGGGTGGTTCAGGAAGGGCATACCCATAATGAACTGCCGTTAGAGGTCTATGTGATCAGACCCATGCGGGTGGAGTGCAAGGCGTTCAAGATGAAGAAAGCCATATCCGCAGCTTGCTGGGCAATGCTCCTATGTAGTTGCCCGTTGCCCTCGTCTGCTGCTGGAACTGTCAAATCATGCACCGAGCTACCAAAGGCTTGCTTCATCGTCCCCGCTGGAGCGAGTGTCATCATGTCTAGCCGTCTTCCGCACAGTTTCAATTTCCAAGTCATATCTAACGTCACTGGAAAAGTGCTTACTCGTTTTTACTTCGACGGAACTGGAAAAGATTTTCCGATATGCAAAATATGCGCAAGAAGGCATATTTCAGCAGGTAGAACAGAAGCAATTATGAAGCAAGAAACTATCGAAGTTTTGTTGCGTCGCTATGGCCAAGGACAGCCTGAGAAACCTAAAAACTACTTGTACTTTCACATATACAAGGATGACATAGATCAATCTGATCCAGATTACTCCCTATCTAATGATGTAATGAAGCAATTCGAACCACTGCTGTGATGGGCTCTCCATACCAGAAATTCGCGTAATCGAACCTTATGGAACCAAGAGGGTAGAAATCTACAACTACAGAAACCAAGTATCGCTTTATGAATGCGAATTGGAGGAAAATTTGCTTCCTAAGAAGGACCGTTTTCTCGGCTTTGTTCATTTCATGATGCTGGTACATAGCATATTGTACAAAAGTGTTATTTTAATAACATTACTTATGTTAATGTACATAATATTCCAAACAGGAATTAATGTTTTCGTTTTGCTGCAAGTCATATTGATCATGTCGGCGCTTTATATATGTTCTGCGTTAGCCTTATTCGTTCCGTACTATATACTGTCGATTACAGCAATCAAGAAGGTGAAGGTAGCCTACAAGGCTGCTGTAAGCGTGGATGATCTCAAGGCGCTGAACCGTCAGATTATTGGCGGTGGGTTGGGGTAAGGCAATGAAATTCGCATAAGTCCCGATTATGGAACCGCGGACGATGGTGCGTAGTGTCTCAGTCTGGAACGTTCTGCGGTTGACGCTCAGTTGCGTTTCGGCCTCGACTATAAGAAACGGACGGCTTAGATGTGGAAGTTCCTCGCCATAGCAGGGATTTTAGGCCTACCTGCCGCGGTGTACTACTCACACTACTCAGCGGTTCGGGCTGTCCCGAACTCTGCTATTGCCCTCGAATTGTCACTTCGGGCGATTGGGCGCAAAGAGCTATCGGACGCGGTTCAACGGCACCCCGATAGGTGCAGCATAACGGGTGTTCCGGGCTTCGGTTGGAGCGTTGAATGCCCCGACCTAGTGCGATCGCCGACGCCAGAAGGCTACTGTGTATCCTATTTCTGGAACATCGATCGCTGGGGGCGGCCGGAATCATCGGCGCCGGGTGGTGTCGGTGGCACCGCTGGCTCCTACCAGGACCGCTGCCGCGACCCCTCAAGGTCAAACTAAGACAGTGCCTGATGGTGACCTCGCTTGTCATGCGATCTTGGTTTCCGGCGCTTGCGGCGGGAGCGATCCTCTTCATGAGCGGGTGCGGCCCACAGGCAGCCGACGCGGTTCAAATCCATCCGGCACCAAGCAGGCACCTCAAAGCGGTAGTGCTGAGGTCCGTTGAGGGCGTAGGGTCCTATTGCGGCGACCGAGTAGCTGTCGTTCCACTTGGCGCATCGGACGGGGAGACACAGCGCGATGATGCAGTCGTCTACTCGGGCCGGTGCGCCCGCGCCTTACCCTTGGTCGAATGGCTGTCTGACGAGGCGCTCCGCATTACAGTTTCTCTCCGCAGTGAGCCGAGCCTGACTGACCTCAAGGTCCGAGGCCGGGATAATTCAGGAATGGTGTCAATCTCCTTCGTTGCGCACGAATGAGCCGAGGCCGCCAGCAGACGGATGCAATTTCGCATAAGTCTGATTTGGAACGCGAGGCGCTGTGCCATACTCTCGGAATGACTGAACCTCGAAAGCCGATGCCGAGCCTATCCAGCAGGCTTCGGCCCGACGAAATCATTGGTATGGTGACTGAGCTTAAGCGGCTCTTTGAAAAGGAGCGCAGTGGCCGCGCTCCTTTCGAGGTGAAATTACCATGTAACATCTGCCAGAAAGGCGTCGTGAACTGTTGGTACGAAGGGCCGCTTTATGGCGGAATGACATGCGACACACCAGGGTGCCTGCAGTTGAACTTCTAAGTGGATGGAAGCACAGCCCGTAGTTCGCATAAGGCGCCTTTATGGAACAAGCGGATCTTCCATAAGGAAGTGAATGTCCATTTCACCAACCTGCCGAGATCCCTCGCGTCTGTAGAGGGAGCCTAGGGGCGGCCAACTTGAGATACGGCAGGCGCATCGGCAGCCCCATCCAGTCAGCCACAGACAGGCAATGCCTCACGATGCGCGTTCCAAGCCCACGGCGCTGGCGGTCCGGTAGAAGGTAGAAGTTGTCGAGCAGGATGTGATCTGGGTATGCTGTGAGCGCGAAGGCTCCGACAGGCACGTCGCCGTGCAGGACCTCGAGGAACGGCTCCTCTCGCAATCGCGGCTCGTGAAAGCTCTTCTGGAATTCCTCGTCCCAGCTTCAATGGGCAGTAATGTAGGCCCTATCGCGAGCCGCTTCACCGCAAAGGCGTAGTCGAACGCCTCCTCGGAGTGAGGGAGAGGTTCGAAGCTGATCCCAGGTGTCAGGTCCGGAAGACTAGGAACCGTCGCTTTGCCAACGGCAATGTTGATCGCCGCTTGGCCCACCATGGCCTGCAATGACCCGGCCCACCTCAACGTCTGTTGATGTCGCGTCAAGACAGGCGCAATCTGTCCTTGGTAGCCTAGCCAACCGCCGGCTCCTTCGTGGAATGGGACGGCATCATCGGCTCCCTCCACGTCCTGAGTCGCGTAAGGATTCAAACGACAAGCGAATACCGAACCCTGGGCGCATAAAATACAGCAAGTTGCCTTCAGAGCCTGGTCACCAGCTGACACGAATTGGAACCACCTTGTCGAAAACCGGAATCGGGCCACGGATCGCCGAAAGGATAGCTGCTTGGCCTCAACAGCGCCCTGGACGTTGTAGCCAACAATCCCCGAGCCGCGCATGTTCATCGAGCGATCATCATCCGGATCGGTGAGCAGGACCTGTCCGTCAGGTGAGGCGCGAAGTTGCTCATCGATCACCTTCGTTTGGCCGTGGGATGCCGAGCTTCTCGAGCATGCGGCGGACGGGAAGATGGGACTGCTCGACGAGGCGGATGATCTCGATCTTCTGAGGCCGGGTACCTCATGCGCCGTCCTCCCCAGCCCCGGTCATGCTTTTTTTCCAGCAGACGGTTCTCGAGGGTGAGGTCCGCCACGAGTTCTGCCCAAGGGGCTTAACGGGGTGGAGCTCGCGCACGAGGCGCGCCGGCTCGTGCCTGGCTTGCGGGTGCTCCTGACCTCCGGCTACTCAGAAGACGTATTTGCGCAGCACGGCCGGCCGGAGGGGGGTACCCTTCTCCTGCGCAAGCCCTACAGGCGAAGAGAGCTAGCCGAGACCCTGCGGCAGGCCCTGCAGAAGACCTGACCTTCTGATCTGCACCGGGCGGCTGACTTGAGCTGGGCCGTGCTAGTCGCTGGTGTGGCCTGACCGGGATTTTGGACCGGGTCCAGTGAGACTACTGCACTCAGGGGCGGCCCCGCTTGTGAGGGCCTGGCGGTGAGCGCGTCGCCTTGGTGGGAGCAGCCTTCCTGCTGATGGCGCCTGCCTCGCTCCTAGTGGCTTTGAGCGAGGCGGAGCGTGCCGCCGTCGGGAGCGGCTCCAGGAGCTGGTGCGGCTGCACTTTTAGGGCGCCTGCGAGCCTCGCCACCACCGTGACGGTGATGTTCCGCACCCCCCGCTCCACCCCCGAGATGTAGGTCCGGTGGATCTCGGCCTCGAACGCCAGCTCCTCCTGCGACAGGTCCAGCGCACGCCTGAAGCGCTGCACGTTGAGACCCACCTGCCGCCGGATGTCCATCTCGGCATGGCACAGGGATGTAGCCTATGGATCGACAGACGATGAGTCACAAAGCACTGGACTGCACCCCCGCGCGCAAGCCATGACTCACCGACCACCCGCTCCGCCACCCGGAGAGAGGCCCTGCTGACCTTCAACGACGTGATCCGCGCAGCCGGTATCGACCCCGCCGAGGTCCGCCTCCTGCGCCACCAGGACGCCTCCGCCGACCCCGGCCGCTCCCCCTTCACCCTGTGGCGCACCGACTCGGCAGCCTTCCGCGAGTACCAGGCCCGCCAGAGCCCCCGCAGCGAGCGGGTGCTCAAGCCCGCCCGCTACTGGGCGGCCTTCGTGGTCACCCCCGGCGGCGAGACCCTGTTCGCGGACCTCTACCGCGCCACCTTCCTCGGCATCGGCGAGACCGATCTCCCGATGGTGCATCGCGCGAGCGAGATCGACCGGGCTGGCGCGTACATCCGCTTCGCGCTCCAGCCCCTTGAGGCGACGGCGCATCTCAGCGGTCGGCTCGTGATCGAGTGGGGACGCGGCTTCCTGGCCTGGATCCAGCGCGCCGACCAGCAGGACAAGCCGATCCTCGAGCTGCGGCGCACCTACCAGGAGGAGGCCTTCCCCGGCTTCGCCGACCTCCTCCTGAACCTGTCGTCGCTGCCGAGCCTGCCGCCGTCCTGGATCGCGGTGCTGCGCGCCTCCAGGGGCATCTATCTCCTGACCTGCCCGCGCACGGGCGAGCTCTATGTGGGCTCCGCTACGGGCGAGGAGGGCTTCTGGGGCCGGTGGCGGGAGTACTACGAGACAGGCCACGGCGGGAACGTGCGCCTGAAGAGCCGGGAGGCATCCGACTACCAGATCTCGGTCCTGGAGGTCGCGGGCTCGGAGCAGACGACGGCCGAGATCCTGCGGGCGGAGCACCGCTGGATGCGCAGGCTGCAAAGCACCGCCATGGGGCTGAACAGTTGAGGGTCTGAGCGGCAGGCAAGGCGATAGGACCGTCGGTGCGGGTCCGGCAGAAGACTGAGCCTGCGGCCGCGGGAGCGGCACAGCAGACCGGGAGGCAAGCGATGCGGAGACTGCTGACGCCCCTGCTCCTCTCGATGAGCATCACGTCAGCCGCGGCGCAAGGCTCACGACCGGCGACACTTCTGGACCCCCAGGATGAGCTCCGGGAGGCGTATGCCCGCTACATCGCGGTGAAGCGCTGCTACGAGGTCCGGCGCGGCTATGCCCGCGTGCACGTCACGGAGCGGCAGATGGCGCAGGCCCGCGAGGTCGCCCGGCGACTGGAGGGGCGGCTCAGGACACCTGAGATGGATCTCGACATCCTTTGGCTGCAGGCGAACGAGATGGCGGACGGGGTGGTGCGGGTCGACGCGGACATCAGCTCTTGCGGCTGGGTCCTCGGCGACTTCGAGGCCAAGTACCCGGCCCTGTTCCGGGAGGTGCTGCAGGAGAACAAGGACTTCTGACGGAGGAACTCCGATGGGACGTGTTCGTGCCGGATGGCCGGCTCTCTGCATCGCGGCGCTGCTGGTGGGCCTGAGCGCTCGTCCGGCCGCGGCCTCCCCTGACGACGATGCGACCCTGCGGCAAGCCTACGCCTTCTACATCGAGGTGAGGCGGTGCTGGGAATACCGCCGCGGCGCCGCGAACGTGTTCATCTCCGACCAGCAGATGGAGCGCGCTCGGCACATCATCGGCCGCATCGAGCTCGCGATTTTGCGCAGGAGCCCCGAGCTCGACAAGGAGGCGATCTGGCGGGCCGCCACGGCGGACGCGGAGTGGGCGCCCGACATCCGCTTCTGCAAGGCGCGGCACGGCTTCCTGATCAACGAGTTCCGCCGCCTCCTCCCGCACGAGAACGTCACCGAGAAGGACTTCTAGAAGACCACGGCACCCGGGTCTCGCGGAGGTCCGGTCCGGTCCGGACCCGAGCGCGTCCGCTACGGCCTCAGCTGACCCAGCTCAGGGACATGTCGTAGGAGGTACCCTCGTAGCCTAAGGCCTGGCTCACGCTGTCGACCTGGTCGTCGTGCTTCGAGCCGGGAAAGGCGAACAGCTCCGCCTCGAACGCCGCCAGCCACGGCGCCCGCACGGGCAGCCACACCTGCCCGGCCTCGAACTTGCCCGTCTGGATCGACATGCGTGCCGCCTTGTCCCTGTCAGGCTTCACGGGAATGGCATGGCACCCGCTGCGGGCGAGGTCCTGGATCAGGCCCGTCCCGGCGCCCATGTCCTCGATCAGCAGCCGCGAGGGCTTCCAGTGCTCGTAGAGCGTCAGCACCCGGTTGCGCAGGGTCGGGAAGTCGTAGCGACCCCGCTCCACGTCGAGGAGGTAGTAGGACTTGTTCTCCTCCGCCCAGGTGGTGCACACCGACCAGTCGTTCTCCGGGCCGGCCTTCGAGGCCGTGTCCCAGCTCTGGATGATCCGCGTGCGGTAGGTCCGCGGCGGGGGCACGTCGTAGCGGCGCACCCACACCCGCTTGATCATCGCCCCGCCCTCCGGCACCGGCGCCTGCTGGTACTGGGCCGAGTACACGTCCGAGCCGAGGGCCCGGCGCGCCTCCTCCAGCACCTCACGCGGCTCCCGCTCGGGGTGGAGCAGGTCGCCGGCGCGGCGCTGGTGCCGGCACCCGTTGCCGATGCGGATGGTCTCGTCCTCCTCCGCGATCGCGGGAAGGGTCAGCACGGTCCAGTCGCCCCCCTGCCCCAAGACAAAGCCGGTGAGGTCGTCCATGTGGACGCGCTGCATCACGATCACGATCGCGCCCGTGCGCTTGTCGTCGAGCCGCGACAGCAGCGTATTGCTGAACCAGGCGTTCGCCGCCTCGCGCTTGGGAGCCGAGAGCGCATCGACCGCCTTCAAGGGGTCGTCGATCACGATGAGGTTGCCGCCCCGGCCCGTGAGCGTGCCCCCGATCGAGGTGGCGAGCCGGAAGCCGTGACGGGTGGTCGCGACCTCGCTCTCGCTGTTCTTGCCGGCCAGCCGCATCGCCGGGAACAGGTCCCGGTACCAACGGCTGTCCACCACGGCGCGGAAGTCGTTGGCGAGCTTGGTGGAGAGGTCCGTGCCGTAGCTCACGCAGATGATCCGCTGCGTCGGGTCGTGGCCGAGCACGAAGGCCGGGAACGCGACCGAGGCCGAGATCGACTTGAGCGACCGCGGCGGCATGTTGATGATCAGGCGGTGGATCTTACCCTGCCGGACCTGGTCGAGATGCCAGGCAATGGCCTCGATGTGCCAGTTCTCGAGGAAGGGCGCGCCGGGGCTCAAGGTGAGGGCGGTCCTGTGGATGAAGCGCGCGAGGTCCTGCCGCAGGACGGCGTGCAGGAGGGCGCGGCTGGCCGTCCCGTCCATCAGGAGCCCTCCTCGTCCGACCCGCCGCCCTCGTCCTCCTCGTTACGGCCCTCGTCTGCACCACCCTCGTCTGCGCCGTCGCCCTTGTCGGCGTCTCCTCCGTCCTCGCCGTTGCCGCTCTTCTTGCCCTGCTCCCGCAGGAACGCGGCGATGATGGCCTCGTCGTCGGGGTCGAGCGCATCGTCAGCGGGCGGCTCGTCGGAGGCTGCGCCGCCCCGGCGGGCCGCGTCGCGCTTGGCGATCTCGGCATACATCTGACGATCACCCTCGAGTGCGCGCTTGACGGCGCTGTGGGCCAGGAACTCCCGCACCGTGACCCGCCGCATGCGGCCGCCGGGTCCCGGCAGCCTGCGCGTGCTGTCGAGGATCTCCTCGATGTAGTCGTCGAGCGACTTCTGCGGCTTGGGCCCGCGCTTGCGGCGGATCACCTGATGGGGGAAGCGGGTCTCCTCGGGCGTCTTGCAATACCCCACCTTATACTCGCCCAGGGGCTTGCGTGGCTTGCGCGGGGGCTTGGCCATGGCGGCTCTCCTCTGTCAGGGCCGGCAAAGCCGGACCCAGGGGTTGCTCTCGGGATCGTCCGGGCTCCCACTCACGGCGACAGGCGGGTCGGCGTCGGCGCCGTCGCTCCCGACGGGGCCGCCGAGCGGCCGAGCGTCCGGGCGGCCGTGATCGGGATCGCGGCGCTCGCCCGGGCCGGCAGCTTCCGCACTGCGCCGGGCCTGCACCTCCTCGAAGGTCTCGCCCGTGGCCTCCAGCACCGCGTCGCGGCCCGTGAAGGCCTGCCAGCGACGGACCGCGCCGTCGACGTAAGCCGGGTCGCACTCGATGCCGGCCACCCGCCGCCCCACCTTCTCGCCCGCCATGAGCGTGGTGCCCGAGCCCATGAAGGGGTCGAGCACCAGGCCCTTGCGCCGCGAGCAGTCCCTCATGGCGTCCGCGACGAGCGCCACCGGCTTCACAGTCGGGTGCAGGGAGAGGTCGTCCATGCGCCCGGCCCGGAAGGTGTTCACGCCCGCATAGGTCCACACGTTCGTGCGGGAGCGCCCGTGCTGGCCGAGCTCGAAGGTGTTCAGGTGCGGGGCGGTGCCGTTCTTGAACACGGCGACGAGCTCGTGCTGCGAGCGGTAGAAGGAGCCCTGGCCCGCGTTGGTCTTGGCCCAGACGCAGATGTTCTTGAGCTCGGTGTAGACGGACCGCCCCGCCGCGATGAGCTCGGCGATGTGGCGCCAGTCCATGCAGACGTAGTGGATCGAGCCGTCGGCCGAATGCGCGGCCGCATGCCCCAGGGTCGCGGCCAGGAAGGCAGTGAACTCGGCTGAGCTCATCTCGCCGGAAGCGAAGGCGAACTCGCGATGATGGGTGCCGTGCCCGAGCACGTGGCCGGAAATCGGCACGTTGTAGGGTGGATCCGTGAACACCATCTCGGCGCGCTCGCCCGCCATCAGGCGCTCGAAGGCTGCGCCATCGCGGGCATCGCCGCAGGTCAGGCGGTGCGGCCCCAGCAGCCACAGGTCGGCCGTGCGGGTGACGGGCGCGCCCGTGGCCGGAGCCGGCGCCTCGTCGGCGGGATCGGGAGCGTCGTCGAAGTCGGTGAGGAGCAGGTCCACCTCGCCGACCTCGAAGCCGGTGATGTCGATCTCGCCCGGGAGCAGCTCCGAGAGCTCGCCGAGCTCGAGCGCCAGAACCTCCCGATTCCACCCGCTCCGCTCGGCTAGGCGGTTGTCAGCGAGAATGTAGGCGCGCTTGTCGGCCTCGGAGAGGTGGCTGAGGCGTAGCACCGGCACCTGCTCGAGCCCGAGCTGGAGAGCCGCCGCGACGCGGCCGTGGCCGGCGATGATCTGGTTCGTCTCGTCGACCAGCACTGGGTTGGTGAAGCCGAAGCGCTCGATGGAGCGGGCAATCTGCCGGATCTGCTTCTTGGCATGGGTGCGGGCATTGCGCGGGTAGGGCCGCAGGTCGGCGGGGGGCAGCATCTCGATGGCAGGGTGCCGCATCATCGCACCGGACGAGGGGCAACCTTGTGGAACCTGAGATAGGGTTTTATATTGGCGCGAGGACATGGGGGAGCGCTCTCCGGTCAGCGGCCTGGCCGGCCGCGGGTTCTAGGCTTCGTCTGGTTAAGGCACCAGGACAGGAGGTGCGCGGGCCCCGTGAGCTCCAGGACGGTCATGCTGGTGCCCACCGGCGCGCGCTCGCGCCGGAAGCGCATGAGGCCGCCCTCCCCCCGGCAGACCTGAATGGCATGGGGCAGCGCCTCCGGATCGAGCCGCTCGGCGCGCCCGCCGCTCACGATGGCGAGGAACACCTCAGCGGAGCTGTCGAACGCCGCACGGCCGGGCGCCGCCTGGCGCGCCACCTCATCCCGGTCGAGCAAGGTCTTGGGATCGAGGGAGAGGATGCGGGCATGCTCCGGCTCGAGGGCAGGTCTGGCCAGACGCATGATGCGCACGGCCGTTCTCTGAGGCCAGCGGTGCTCCAGGAGGAGCACGCCGAGGAGCAGGGCAAAGGCCTCGTAGGCGGAGAACCAGACCTCCACCCCCCTGCCCGGCCGCTCTCCGGTCGAGAAGGCATAAGCGTTTGCAGGATCGCTCCCCCTGCCCTCCGACCCCAGGGTGTGGTCGGTGTCGAGGAGGCGCTTGAGGCGCACGCGCAGGTCTGCGTCAGGCTCGCGCTCGGCCTGCTGCAGGGCGGCGGTGATCGCCTCCTCGACCTGGTTGCGCTTGTACTGCCACATAAAGAACCTCGCTAAAAGTTCTATATAACGACGGTGCCGATGCAGGGCAAGGTGCTGTGCCCGCGAGGCGACGAACTGCTACGCTTGGCGAACTTTTCGCTGTGTGCATGCGGCCGCGCAGGGACGCGGTCAGCGGATACGGCTCCTGGAGCCAGCGTCCAGCACGCAAATACCGGTCCGTCTGAGGGATCTTCCGCACCGCGGCGAGCAGCAGTCCCATTGAAGGAACTGCGACCTCCTGGTTAGGGACATCCGACGTGCTGGTCACGATGACGCCGCGCTCAGCGACTGTAAGAAAGCCATTTATTGACCTGAGCCAATTGAAGCGTTGTTACCCTCGACCATTTGGTTTCTATACTTCTCAATGCTCGCAAAGCAGGATGCGAGGAGCGCTTGAAAGCCTTCAACCGTTGATCCAGCCATGTGGGGCGTAGCGAGAACGCGCGGCTCTCTCTTGATGTTCTCGCGCGGCAGGGGCTCAGGATCAAAATTATCAAAGCTAGCAGCGAATAACCGTCCTTCGCGCACAGCTTGACGAACAGCCGCCTCATTAACAATACCTGCACGAGAAACGCATACTAGTACAGCCGATTTCTTCATGGAGGCGATCTCGGCCTCCCCGAGGAAGTTCTTTGTAGTTGGCGTTAGTGGCAGCTGCACGGTGACGATATCCGAAGCCTTCAGGAGCTCATCCTTTGGGACAGCGCGGATCCTCGAGCCAGAAGATGTGATAGCGGCGACATCATGGTAAATGATCTGGACCGCGAAGCCTTCCAGCAGGCGTGCCACATCGCGCCCGATTGCACCAAACCCCAGCAACCCCACGGTTTTCCCTTCAAGCCTATGAGAGGGCGCCCGCTCAGCGCTACTTAGCCAGCGGCCTTCGGCCCAAGCTGCAGTGACATCCGGCAGGTGTCGTAGGAGAGTAAGTATTGCGCAAACAATGAACTCTGAAACACTTCTGGCGTTGATCCCCGGCAACTCCGCGGTAGCTATGCCTCGCTTTTCGGTCCCTGCAGTATCGATGTTGTCGAGCCCTGTGCCCCACCGTTGAATGAGACGCAAGCGCGGGGCAGCTTCGATCAGTGCGGAGGATACCTCCTGTGTACCGACGACCAAAACATCGAGCGTCGCGAGTGCTTCCTGGTCCGCTAAAGGGTTCCCCTGTATGAAACAACAGGTCATGCCAGGCGGGCAGGCCTGTTCGGCTAGAACCCGCTCGTAGGGCTGCCAATTCACGAAGAAGCCGACCCGTAGCGGGCATACGTCAAGTGTCTTTGGCATCGTCATTCCCTGCGGAAAAGCAGTTCCTGCTTCACTGTGCTTGTTTGTGGCTACGCGCAGGGTCTTACGCAAAGACATTCTACATACTTCGCAGCTTCGGCTCCGATAGAGGAAGGGCTACAGCATCGTCCAACCGTCGCGTGCGAAGTGACGGCGTAGCATCTCACCTGTCAGGCCAATCGCCACAACAACCATCGAAATAGCGACCCCAGGTATAGTCGAAATCCACCAGGCGTTGTCCAGGAAGTTGCGCCCATTCGCTATCACCCGGCCCCAGCTCGGCACGCTGGGAGGCGTGCCCAGGCCAACAAAGCCAAGAGAAGCCTCAGCAAGGATGATGAGACTTAAGTCTGCTGTAAGTAGCACAAGCAGGGGCGCAGCGAGGTTCGGGAGCACGCAGGACGTAATGATCCGCCAAGTGGGGAGACCGGACACCAAGGCTGACTCGACATAGCTCTGGGACGACGCTTTCAACGTAATCGCCCTGGCAAGGCGAGCGATCGCCGCCCACCGCGTCACAGCAAGTACGAGAATCACCGTGAGAATGCTTGGCGGAATAAACGCGGCTAGGAAGACAGCGATGAGAATCGATGGGAACGAGAGCTGCACGTCAATAATGCGCATGATCATTTCGCTTGGCGTTCCACCCAGCCATCCAGCGGCAACCCCGATGGCAGTCCCGACCACAGCAGCAACGAGAGCAGCGGCAACAGCAATGCCGAGCGAAACGCGGGCGCCGACGAGGATCTGAGCCAGAACGTCGCGACCCAGCTGATCTGTTCCGAAAAATGCATAGCTCCCGTTTGTGAGCGTGGTGAGCGGCGGCAATAGACGCTGACGTGTGTTCACGGACACTGGATCAAAGTTGACCATCAGCGGGCCGGCGATTGCCAAGACGGCGAAAAGCGCGAGCAAAGTCGGGCCGATAAACCGAGCCGAGTTCTTTATGTGCACGTCAGGCTCTCCGGAAGCGAGGGTCGATCACGCGATAAGCAAAATCGACGAGCATGTTAGTGACAATGACCGCAAAGGTGATCAGGATCAGGCACCCCTGCACCACGGGATAGTCTCGAACACCAATTGACCGGATCAGAAGCTGCCCAACGCCTGGCCAGTTGAATACAGTTTCAACGATAACTGCCCCGCCGAGGAGGTGGCCGAATTGGATGCCACCGACAGTGAGGACCGGAATGAGCGCATTGCGGAGGACGTGGCGACGTAGGATCGTCTGCCAGGGAAGCCCCCTTGCACGTGCCATAGTTACGTAAGGTGCGCGCAGGACATTGACAGTTTCCGACGACATGAGCCGGAGGTTCACTGCGATCAGGGGCAATGCCATCGTGAGTGTCGGCATGATAAGCGCCCATCCACTCTCGGCGCCGCCGCTCGGTAGCCAGCGGAGGAGGCGAGAAAAAACTAGGATCAGAACGATGCCGGTCCAGAACTCGGGAAGTGACAAAGCAATGAGGGCTACCCCATTGGTCGCGTGGTCTGCAAAACGACCCTTTCGCAATGCCGAGTAAATCCCGATTGGGATCGACAGCACGATGACGAACAGCATCGTAGAGACAGCCAAGAGTAGGGTACTGGGCAGATGCGATAGGACGAGATCTCGAACTGGTACACCTTGCGCTATCGATTGCCCGAAGTCGAGCGTAATGGCTTTGCCCAGATAGATACCGAGCTGCTGCCAAATCGGCAGATCGAGCCCATAGGCCTGCCGCGCCTGCTCAATCTCCAAATCGCTTGCCATGTCGCCAAGCAGCACAGCGATTGGATCGCCTGGTGCAATCCTCAGCATAACGAATGTGGCGACCACTGCGGCGACCGCCGTGAGCAACCCGATTGCAAGCCGTCTTAGCACATAGAGGTTCATGACGTTTAGCGCGCCTCTGCGGCAAGTTCAGGGGACCGAGAAGTGCTGTGCGTTCTGCCAATTGGATAGTGGCACCGGGCCGCCCAGTCTTCACCATGGGCAGAAAGCAGGGGGAGTTCCGAACAAGCCGGCCCGACTCGAGGACAACGGCCAGCGAACGGGCATCCGGTTGGTGTGACTACAACAGGCCCACTTGGACGCTGCTGCTGGTTCTGAGCGAGCAGCGTACCTCGCCCGCTAAGGAGCGGTGCTGCTCGCACAAGTGCCTCCGTGTAGGGATGCGACGGGGCTTCAATCAATTGAGCAGCCGGCCCCTCCTCAACTACCAATCCGGCGTACATCACAGCAATACGGTCAGCCACCTGCCGCACAACGGCCAAGTTATGCGAGATGAACAACATGCTTAAGCCATCGCGGCGCAGCGTTTCCAGCAAGGCCAGTATCTGTGCCTGGACAGATACGTCGAGGGCCGAGGTAGGTTCATCGCAGATCAGAAGGCGCGGCTCGGCGCTCAAGGCGCGTGCGATTGAGATCCGCTGGCGCTGCCCACCGGAAAACCCGCTGGGACGCCTCTCGAGAGCGGAGACATCGAGGCCTATACGCTCGATCAGGCGTTTCGCCTTGTCTCGACGCTCCGCGGCGGTGAGATCAGGGTGAGCGATCCGCATCACGTCATCCATGATGCGGGCAACTGTTTGAAAGGGGTTCAGTGTGGAGGCGTGATCCTGAAAGACCATCTGTAGCCCGGCGCGCGCCGCTGAGCCACGTTTTGGCGCCAACACCTTCCCGTCCACCTGCACCGTGCCAGTGGTCGCGTGATTCAAGCCCACTATCGTGCGAGCAACAGTCGACTTTCCGCTCCCGGACTCCCCAACGATGCCTAGCACCTCTCCTCGGTCGACGCGGAGTGAGACACCGCGAACTGCTTTGACGAGACGACGAGATTGCCCGGTCGCGTCCGGCACTCGGAAAGTCACGGAGAGATCATCAACGGACAGAAGTGGCGCGGCCATGAGAACTCTCAGTTCCAATCGGGAAATGACAGGCTGCAACCGAGCGAGCCGCCGGTTCAAGGAGAGGCAGCTGCGTGGAGCAAACCGGTTGCGCGCGCGTGCATCGTGGCGCGAACGAGCAGCCTCGATCATCCCCGGGCTTCGGTGGGTTGCCCGGGATAGCCGCCGTGGCGGCACCAGGGTGCGACAGGTCCGGTACCGATGCGAGCAGCCCCGCTGTGTAGGGATGTGAGGGCGCCGTGCAGACCGTCTCAACATCACCAGTCTCGACGATACGGCCCGCATACATCACGAGGACGCGGTCTGCGACTTGGTAGACCACGCCGAGGTCGTGTGTAATCAATAGGACCCCCATTCCATAGGCGTTGCGCAGGTCGTCAATAAGAGAAAGAATTTCGGCTTGGACGGTTACGTCAAGGGCTGTCGTAGGCTCGTCGGCGATCAGCACTTCGGGTGAAAGCGCAACAGCACCGGCGATGATGACCCTTTGCTTCATCCCTCCGGAGAATGAATGCGGATAGTCGGCAGCCCGCGCCGCTGCATTCGGGATACGGACCAGGTCCAGCAGCCGGACAGCCTCACGCCATGCGGCTGCCTTGCCCATACCCCTGTGCACCATAAATAGCTCGGCGATCTGGTCGCCGACCCTCATTGTTGGATCAAGCGCAGAGCCTGGATCTTGAACGATGTATCCAACCTTGTGGCCTCGCACAGGGGCGAGGGCGTCCGGTTCGTAGCGCGACATGCGATGGCCAGCTATCGCCAGGCTCTTAGCAGCGACATCATAGGTCGCAGCGTGGAGAACCCCGAGTAATGCCGCTGCCGTCAAGCTCTTGCCACTTCCGGACTCCCCAATGAGAGCTGTGACTTCCCCTGCCCTGCACGAGAAGGTGATGTCTTTGACTAGAGGCACGCGGCCTCCGTCGTCTGTACGCGCTTGAATGGACAGACCTACAACATCGACAATTGGCTCCGTTGCGGTTTGCCGCACGTCCGTCCGGGCTTGGGCTGTTGTCATTGCGCGACCGTGCCCCTGAACCGGGGCGTGTATGTCGCAGACAGGTCGACGTTCCTGACATTTTTCCGATAGGCGTACACGGCCTTCAGCTCTGCCGGGAATATTCCAGGAGCATCGCTCCAGAGCACATCGATCGCTCTGCTGTAAATCTCCTTGCGCTTTTCTTGGTCGGTTTCCCGTCGTGCTGCGTTCAGGATCTCGGTCGCCCGCGGGCTCTCATATCCGCTGCGCATCGTGGTATAGAGCCGGCCAATCGTGTAGTCCGCATCCTCCGTGAATGAGGGGTTGGACGACATTGTCATGTTCCAGTTCAGCTCCCGCAGGTTCTTGGTCCACACCGGATTCTCAAGAGGAATCGGCGTGACCTTCACGCCGATCTTGTCCCAGTAGGAAACAAATGCGAGAGCCATCTGTTCGATTTCAGGTCCTTGTGAAGGGGAGTACTGCAGGTCCGTTGTAAAGCCATTGGGCAGACCGGCCTCTGCTAACAATTTCTTTGCCTTATCGACGTTGTACTCGTAGGGCTCTTTGGGGGAGAAGCCAAATACAGCTGAGGAGATGGGAGCACGACCAACCTCGCCAGTTTCAGGGAGGAGGTCAGCCACCAGCCGCTTGACGTCGACTGCATGCCACATTGCCTGTCGCACACGGACATCGTCGAAAGGTTTACGCTGCGCGTTAAACCAACTATAGTAGTATAATGCAGAAGGGACGCTGCTGACCGTTAGGTCGGGGTTCTTCTTAAGAGCGGTGACCTGTTCATCGGGCAAGAACCAGGTGATGTCGATCTCGTTGTTCATCAGCGCCGTTACACGCCCGGTCAACTCGGGGATATTCTGAATCGTGACGCCAGTGAGTTGGGGGGGCTTCTCCCAGTAAGTCTGATTTGCTTCGAGCTCAAGAACCTGTCCGGGACGGAAGCTTTTGATCTTGAATGGACCGGTGCCCGGCAGTCGCACCGCTGCCCCATACTTCTCTCCAGCATCCTTAGCACTAGAAGCTGGTACGATCTGTAGTAGAGCAAGGTTTCTCAGAAACGGTCCAACCGGCTCTTTCAAGCGGACTACGAGCGTGCGAGCGTCTGGAGTTTCGACTTTGTCCAAGGCAACCCACAACGGTCCCAGTCCGCCCTTCTGCCGTGCCATTCGCTCTAGGGAGGCAGCAGCGTCGGCCGACGTGAATGCTTGGCCATCATGGAACTTCACTCCTTCGCGGAGCGAGAATGTCCATGTCACTGGATCGTTTTGCTGCCAGGACGCTGCGAGCCGCCCGACCGGCTTTTCACCATTGAACTCAACCAAAGGGTCGTAGATCTGCTTATTCGCCATAATAGTGTCCCGCAAGGTCGCATTAGGACCGTGCGGGTCGAGATCAATGACCGGCGAAGGGGGCGCGACCCGCAGAACCTTGGCTTCCAATGAGGCTGTCCAAGCGGGCATAGTCGCGAGAACAGTCGTGGCTAAAATCATGTACCTCATGGTGTTCCTCCTTTGAATATTTGTTTTGAACAGCAGGCTGCAGGGACGTTTTTCAACCTTTGCCTGCTCGACTGGCTTCGTATTCCGCTAGCCCTTCACCTGTGAGGGGGTATGTGCCGTAAACGCTCGCGCCGTTTCGGATGCGGCGGATGATAAACTCTTCTTTGTCCTCATATGCGGTGGCTTCTGCTGCAACCTCACCCGCAATCTCGGACGGCACAACAATGACGCCGTCCGGATCGCCGACGATGTAATCGCCGGGATAGACTGCTGCCTCGCCGCAGGTGACAGGTACCTGAAGCTCCACAAATCGGTGCGCCACAAGGCTATTTGGCGGGCAAACTGCCTTCGCATAAACAGGGAATCCACTCTCGACTATGTCGTATGCGTCGCGCACACCACCGTCCGTGACCACTCCAGCGCACCCTCGAACCCGCATGCGCTCGAAAAGGACGAGGCCCCCGCTCGCGCCTTGTGCGTTTCCGCGGCAATCGATAACGAGTACTTCACCCTCCCCACACTCTTCGGCAGCGCGCCTCTGGAGATTTCGTTCGGGCGGCATTGAGCGATCATGCACTAGCTTGTCTTCTCGGGCGGAGACCGCACGCATCGTGAAAGCGCGACCGACTAGTCTCGGGCGGGACCCTGGCAGGGGCGCGACTCCATACATAAAGACCCGCGTGATTCCCCTTTGTGAAAGGATAGTTGCCAGGGTAGCCGTCGGGATACGGCGCAATTGATCGATGATTGTCGAATGGGACATTTCTCTCGCCCTACCCTAGTAGATCTTGGGCTCCGGCGTTGGAGCGCCGGAATGCAGAAAGTCAAAATCGCAGCCTCGGTCTGCTGAAGTGACATGCTGGGCGTACAGCCTGCCGTAGCCGCGTTGGAAAAATGGCTCCGGTGGGTTCCACGCAGCGCGCCGTCGGGCAAGCTCGTCGGCCTCAACAAGAAGATCGATGCGTCGCCCTGGCACATCGAGTTCGATGAGATCACCGTCTTGCACAAGAGCAAGGGGCCCGCCCCGCGCGGACTCCGGCGAGACGTGGAGGATGCACGTGCCAAAACTGGTGCCACTCATTCGCGCGTCGGAAATGCGCACCATGTCTCGGATCCCCTTGGCGAGAAGTTTCTTTGGGATCGGGAGCGCCCCCCATTCCGGCAGGCCGGGCGCGCCGACCGGGCCGCCATTCTTCATCACCAGCACAGACGTCTCATCGACATCAAGGTTCTCATCGTCGGCTCGTCGAGCCAGGTCGTCTCGACTATCGAAAACAACAGCCCGGCCACGGTGCCTCATCAGTTCGGGCGACGCCGCCGAGTGCTTAACGACGGCCCCGCCGGGGGCAAGCGTTCCCTTCAGCACAGCGATCCCACCTTCCGCGGAAAGCGGATTGTCGAGCGGCCGGATAATGTCGTCATTCGTGACCTCAGCGCCGGTAAGGGACTCCCCGAGTGTCATGCCGCCTACGGTGGGGCACGCCAGATCAAGATGACTGTGAAGGCGGCTCATCAGGCCTCGAAGCCCGCCAGCATAGTAGAAGTCTTCCATCAGGAATTTGCCGGAGGGTCGCAGATTCGCGAGCACGGGAGTAGTTCGGGAGATCTCGTCGAAATCGTCCAAGGTCAATGGGACGCCAAAGCGACCTGCCATCGCGATTAGGTGGATCACGGCATTTGTCGATCCGCCCAGCGCCATAACCACTGTTACAGCGTTACGAAATGAAGCCAGTGATACTACGCTCTGCGGCCGCGCGTCTTCCCAAACTAGATCCACAATGCGCCGGCCGCAGTCAGAGGCCATCCGAGCATGACCTGAGTCAACAGCTGGAATCGAGGCGGCACCAGGCAGGGTAAGGCCAAGAGCCTCGACGGCGCTTGTCATCGTCGAGGCCGTTCCCATGGTCATGCAATGGCCCGGCGAGCGAGCAAGCGCTGCCTCCATCTCAAACCACTGCTGCTCGGTTATTCTGCCGGCTCGCCGCTCGTCCCAATACTTCCAATTATCGCTACCACTACCAAGCGGCTGACCCCGCCAACGGCCCGTCAACATGGGACCCGCCGGGAGAAAGATGAACGGCAACCCAGCCGATGCAGCGCCCATTACAAGAGCCGGTGTAGTCTTGTCGCATCCGCCCATCAGCACCACACCGTCCACGGGATGGCTCCAGATCGACTCCTCAACTTCCATAGCGAGGAGATTGCGGTAGAGCATCGTCGTGGGCTTAACCATCGTCTCGCTCAATGACATCACGGGGATTTCCATAGGCATGCCGCCGCTCTGCCAGACCCCACGCTTCACTTCCTCCACTCGCTGCTTGAAATGCGAGTGACACTGAGCGAAGTCGCTCCATGTGTTCATAATTGCAATTACTGGTTTTTGTGCGAAGTCTCGCCGCGAGTAGCCCATCTGAAGGGCGCGTGTACGTACATTGAATGAACGGATGCCGGGAGCGTCGAACCATCTTTGACTTCTAAGGTCCGAGATCGATACCCTTGCCATATCCGACGCCTGTGTTGAGCCTTTTGTGATCGGGCCAACTTATTTACAAAATCGGCCGATGTCAAACCGAAACGCGCAAATTGGCAAAAAAGCCGTTCACCTGCAGCCGTCTCGGAGGAGCTTGTAAATTTCTCTCTCTCACGCGCGCGTCTCACAACAACATGGTCTATCGCTCTTTCGCAGGATACTTATGCCGTTAAATAAGTTTCCAGATTACGTTGATGGTACAATGGGGTGCTTCTTCAACGTAACGTGTCCTTATCTTTTTAGAGCCACTGAAGTAGAAGCGTACGAATATGGCCTTTATACTATGGTCTATATAATTTAATCACACGACATAGCGTCGCGGTTGGGATAATGCTAACATTATTGGCCGATAATGGTTGGCTTTCACTATTACATGCGCCGTCTGGAGTGGCAGATTGCTACAAAGTGCGAGCTGCACCTTGACATGGCACCTTACATACAACACAATCCTGTAACGACTAATTTGTAAGGTCGTACTTGAATTGGCGGATATGGGAAGGACAGCGCACGTGGCAAACTCCGCACTCACAATGTTGAGCTCCGAAGAGTCTTTACCGGACCAGCCGCTTACAATTAAAGCGGTTCGAGCGCACCCTCTAAGCGTGCGCCTTGCGGTGCCTCAGCTTTCGGCCAAGGGCGCACATCAAATCTCGGAAATCTTGGTTGTTGAAGTAGAGACTACTGAGGGAATTATTGGTTTGGGCGAGGGATTTTGCCGAATCAGCTCCCGCATTCATGCTGCTTTCGTTGATCAACTGCTCGCACCCCGCATAATCGGACGGGACGCTCGAGACCGGCGCGCGCTCTGGAAGGCAATGCGTGCATCGATATCGGGTCAGCCCGGAGGCCAAGTTGTCGAGGCGATTGCTGCGATTGATATCGCCTTGTGGGACATCGTTGGACTGGCAACCGGACAACCCGTTCACCGTCTATTGGGCGGAATGGGGCGGACTGAGCTGAACGCATACGCATCATCAGTCATGTGGGCCGATGATGCATCTGTGGAGAAGGAGGTGAGGCTCGTCCTAGATGCCGGCTATAAAGAAATTAAAGTGAAGATCGGTCAACCTGTTGAAGATGCAGTTTCCAGAGCACATTTCGTCCGCCGTTTGGTGGGTGACTCAGTAAAACTTTACGCGGATGGGAACTGGGCATTCGACGTGGACGACGCCATACGTGTATCGCACGGCCTCGCTGACGCCGGATACCTATTTTTCGAGGAGCCGATCGTGGCCCACGACCGCGTAGGATATAAAATTCTTTCACAGAGATCGGCCGTCCGGTTAGCTGCCGGCGAAGCGGATTACGTATCAGGCGAGGCACTTGCGAAGTTAGCTGACCGTTCTGTCGGCTTGATCCAGCCGGATATCGCTCGCTCGGGTGGGATCACTGAGACGTGGCGTATAGCAGAACTTGCCGCAGCACATCACACTGCCTTCGCACCCCATATGGGGCTGTCAGGCGCAATCTGCGCGGCGGCAAGTCTGCATATCTCAGCGGCCGCGGAAACTTTCCGCACCTACGAGAGTATGTATTATGACAATCCCCTTCGTACCGAGTTGTGTGACCCTGTAGTTGGGGAGCGTCAACAGTTAAGGGAGGGCAAGCTCCCTGTCCCTACGGGACCAGGTCTTGGTGTCACGCTCAACCGCAAAATTCTCGAACGTTATCGGGCATCTTGAAGGTGTTGACGAACATTCGCGGGAGCCCGAAAATCTCCCGCGGATGCCAGTCTAATTAGGAATGTTACTTGCGGTTGAGGGACGGTCGCTTCTTGGAGGGACTGCTTACGCGATCCCTCTACCTTTCGTGTTTGCAATTTTAGCAGTAATATCTGGATTGAAGGGTCGATTGATATTTAATGCGACAGCGTGGCAAATTCTGGCTCGAGCGATATAATAAAATGGTGGAGGACCGGATCAATCAGTTCGTGTGAGCGGCACGCGCTCCATGAAACGGTCAAGGGCCCTCTGGATATGACCTTTCATTGCCTCACGAGCATCATTCGCTTGGCGTCGTTCAATGAGGCGGAAGATTTCGATGTGCTCCCCATTTACACGGGCAGTTTCGCTGGATGTATCTGTCCCGCGTCCGCTGCGTGACAGGTAAACACGAAAACCGGCAGAATTCACAACGAAATCAAGAGAGCGCTCAAGGAAGACATTGTCTGCCGCATCTACAACAGCACGATGGAAATCGAAGGTTTGGAATGTCTGATAGGGCGCCGGCATAGTCGCGCCGCGCGAAGCGTAGATGCTCTCAGAAATTTTATCGAGGCTATTCGGATTGTGCCGGAGCGCAGCCGCGTACGCAGCTTCGCCCTCTACAAGTAGGCGATATTCGAAGCACCTCTGAAGGTCACGAACACTCCCGCCTGTCACCTCTACATGCCGGTGGTCGGAAGCGGCATCACTCGTGTTGAACAGGACGATAGTGCCAGAGCCCCGAATGGATCTTACGAGACCATCTCGCCTCAGCAGGGCGAGGGCATTCCGAACAACAGGGCGTGAAACCGAGAAAGTTTCCGCTAGCTCATTTTCTGTCGGTAATCTGCTGTTCGCCTGGAAGCGGCCGTCCTTTATACCAGCAAGTAACTCTTGATAAACGCGCTCCGTTCTCCTTCCAGTTGGGGCGGGTTGTAGTGTCTCCTGCCTGGTATCGTCATTCATACCATTGTGCTCCCGCGTTGAGACCGGAATTTGTCTCAGATGCCGATCCATTAGCGAAGGTCGCCTCCCGACTTGGTTGCTATATTTTTACAACATGTTCACAACGTGCGAATTTGTCAATATGGTTTGAGGCTGAGGACGGACTGAGTGGCAGCCCTAAGGTGGTATCCCGCCGCGGCAGAGCCCGACGTTGTGTGCATTCTAACTTGCGCCTGTTTTGCGCCCTCGTCTGTCGTTCTGCGTGTCCGATACAACTCCCAACTAGACGTTATTTGGGACAGCCATTCGGCGTGATCCGACTGCACTCGAATGTCGTAGTCCCGCAGGCGAAAGGGGCTATGTCCGACATGATCTCCACGCGCCTGCCGCCTCTGTCATGCGGCAACGCTGCCATTATGCTCAGGGGCTCCCACTCAGCACGCCCGAGTGGAACTCGCGTACGCCTCACAACACCGCCACGGCAAGAGCATGTGGTGAGGTGATTGAAACTGTGGTTCACCTTGGAAGTTTCAGAACCGGAACAGTGTTTCGGCCCCCAGGAAGTGCACCCTATTGACGGGCCCAGTGTCCTTGATGAACGGGCCAGCCTCAAAGACCGAGTATGCGACTTCGATGCTCAAGGTTCGCGTCGGCTCCAGGATCTCGTCGAAGGCTGGTCTCTGGAGGCTGTCATCCTGCTGCTGCTGCAGGCTCGATCGATCCTGATCTCTCAACGAGATCACCTCCATGGCCTCGTCATGGCAGCGGCTCGCCGGGATGACGTCTGCCGGAAGCTCATGACCGTGCCGGGTGTTGGGCCTGTGACGGCACTCACCTTCTGCTCGGCGGTCGATGACCCCCAGCGTTTCAGCCGGTCACGGGCAGTCGGCGCGCACTTCGCCCTGACACCCCGCCGCTACCAATCAGGTGAGACGGATCGCACGGGCCACATCAGCAAAAAGGGTGATGCTCTGGCACGTCGGGCCCTCTATGAGGCTACCAACGTGCTCCTGACCCGCACGAGCCGCTGGTCGGCACTGAAAGCGTGGGGCCTGAGCATCGCCAAACCAGCGGGCATGCGCCACGCCAAGGTGGCGGTCGCACGAAAGCTCGCCACCATGCTGCACGCCACGTGGCGGGACGGCACGGAGTTCTGCTGGAGCCGGGAGGTATTGGCATAATAGCCGCGTCTAACCTGCGCCAGCCCTGAGGTCCCGTCGCGGGTACGAGGCTGGAGAAGGCCACAACAGCACCGGTGCCGATCTTGATCGAGCCCGCTTGTTAGATTGGCCCCTCCCGCCTGCCTGGCCGTATCCCGTGGCGGCGCTCTGCTGACCACGAACAGAAGAGAGGCCCTCGCGACGCGACACCACCGCCGGTCTTGTTAGACCCGATTACAGAAGGCGCTCTTAGGCGTCCGCAGCACAGGGAGCCTCATCACAGCAGGTCGAACAGAGGCATCAGAAATGACCCAGCCAGTCTGCTGACCCTACAGCAGCACGTCCGCAGCGACCAGCTTGCCAACGACCACAATGGCGAAGTCGCCCTGTCCGTCGCCGTCCACGTCTCCCATCAGCTTGTCATTCGAGAAGCGCAACTCGCCGGCCTTACCCGTGAACGCCGCATCGAGGTTCTTCGCATTGACCCAGTCGAAAGCCTGGTTTCGTGCATTATTGGTGTTTGCGTCTATCTCGCGCAGGTCAATCTTGTCTATCCCGCTCTCAAAATCAGCAATCACATCCCGGGTTTCGCCTCCCCGCACGGAGTCCTTGATCGAGTGGAAGACAAACCGATCTGCGCCCGCACCGCCGAACAGCTTGTCCTTGCCTTTACCGCCGGACAGAACGTCATTCCCGTCTGACCCTCGGAGAACATCGTCGGACCTGCTCCCAGTGACGATCTCGCTCACGTCGCTGATCGAGAGCGTGAAAGCAGTAGACGTGGCGGAGAGCCCGTCCCCGTCGGTCGCCTTCACCTGCACAGCGTAGGAGCTCTTCGTCTCGAAGTCCGCTCCGCCCCTGAACCACACCTCGCCGCCGTTCCTGATCTCGAAAGAGAAGGCATCGGACCCTAGGAGAGACAGGGTCTCCGTGCCTAGACTGTCGTCCGCGACAGAGACGGTCGCCACCTTCACGGCTGCCCCATTCTCCGCTGTTGTGGTGACCGGACTCCCGAAGGTCACCGCCGTCGGCGCCTCGTTTACGTCCGTGACCGAGAGCGTGAGGGTCTCAGTCGCGGAGGTTGCGTCACCATCCGTTGCGGTGAGCGTCAGCGTATAGTTCTTTGTGCCCTCGAAGTTCAGGACGGCTCCTGACTTGACAGTCACCTTACCCGTGGTGTCGATTGCGAATAGGTCCTGGCCTGTGCCGCCCGTGATCATAAAGCCCATGACGCTGTCGCCCACATCCGGATCGCTGGCCTGGACCACGCCTACGACTGCTCCGGCTGCGCTGTTCTCCGCAATCGACAGCGTCTGACCTGCCACTATAACGGGTGCTGCGTTGCTGCCGATGCCAAACACGACATAGTTCGCGCCGGAGTCTTCGCCATTGGGATCTGCGCGAGGGGCCCCGATGATGATGTCGTCGATGCCGTCCCCGTTCACGTCGCCCGCAGCGGAAACTGACACCCCACTGCGGTCGCCTCCCAGTTCACCTCTGATCTTGAAGCCGTTGCTGCCGTTCAAGCTGGACAGCTCCAGAGTGGATGAGAACCCGCTCGTCGTGCCAAACACGACGTAACTCGCTCCGGAGTTACTCCCGCTTGGATCTGCGCGAGAGGCCCCGATGATGATGTCGTCGATGCCGTCCCCGTTCACGTCGCCCGCAGCGGAAACCGACACCCCACCATAATCGCCCGGCGCCTCCGCACGGATTTCAAAGCCGTTGCTGCCGTTCAGGCTGGACAGCTCCAGCGTCGACGAGAACCCGCTCGTCGTGCCAAACACGACATAGCTCGCTCCGGAGTAGGCCCCATTTGGATCGGCATAGGGAGCCCCGATGATGATGTCATCGATGCCATCCCCGTTCACGTCACCTGCAGCGGAGACTGACCGGCCACTATAGTCTTCCGCCGCCTCACCGCTGATCTTGAAGCCATTGCTTCCGTCGAGCGAGGACAAATCCAGATTGCCACCAAATCCCTGATCCGACCCAAACACGACATAGCTCGCCCCGGAGTCTTCCCCGCTTGCATCTGCGTAGGGAGCGCCGATGATGATGTCGTCGATGCCATCCCCGTTCACGTCGCCCGCAGCGGAAACCGACCGGCCACTGAAGTCGCTAATCGCCTCACCGCTGATCTTGAAGCCGGTGCTGCCGTTCAAGCTGGACAGCTCCAGAGTGGATGAGAACCCGCTCGTCGTGCCAAACACGACATAGCTTGCCCCTGAGTTACTCCCGTTTGGATTTGCGCCATAAGCCGCGACGATGATATCTCCGATGCCGTCCCCGTTCACGTCGCCCGCAGCGGAAACCGACACGCCACCATAATCGCCCGGCGCCTCTGCACGAATCTCAAAGCCGTTGCTGCCGTTCAAGCTGGACAGCTCCAGAGTGGATGAGAACCCGCTCGTCGTGCCAAACACGACGTAACTCGCCCCGGAAGAAGTCCCGTTTGGACTTGCGCCAGGAGCCCCGATGATGATGTCATCGATGCCGTCGCCGTTCACATCACCTGCAGTGGAAACCGACCGGCCACTGAAGTCGCCGGCCTCACCACTAATTTTGAAGCCATTGCTTCCGTTGAGCGAGGACAAATCCAGATTGCCACTAAAGCTCTGGTCCGACCCAAACACGACATAGCTCGAAGCGGCTGTATGGGCCCCGACGATGATGTCATCAATACCGTCTCCGTTTACGTCACCTGCATACGAGACGGAGTAGCCGCTACGGTTATTCGCCGCTTCGGCGCTGATCTTGAAGCCGTTGCTGCCGTCTAGCGAGGACAGGTCTATCACAGAGGTGAATTGAGCCACGGCGCTCCCCCGGAAACTGCCCTAACGGCAGCCTTTTCATGGTATCCCTAGTATCGAGAGCTTAGGTTGCTTTATATCTGTCTTCAAGGGGTGCCGCCGCTGAGGGCGGCGCCGAATAAGGGCTACCGCGTGAACAGCGGCTCACCTCCCGCTACTATCCTCCGTAATAGCTGCCGCAACCGATCTCCAAACATGACCTCGCCCCACTCACCTCGTCTTGAGATCACGACCTCCCGCCAGTTCGTCTCCTGGCTCGCCTCCACGGGAGGGAGCCTTGCGGTTACAACCTACCAGTCCGGCAAGATTCTCCTTGTCGGCTTCAAGCCCGACGGCCGCATCTCCATCTTCGAGCGCACCCTCGACAGACCTATGGGCCTTGCCACGTCAGGCGCGCGCCTTGCCGTAGCGACGCTCACCCAGATCATCACCTTCGTGGACGCGGCCAAGAGGAGTGGCGCAGGGTCGGAACACGACGCGGTCTATCTCCCTCAAGTGGCGCACTTCACGGGAGACTTGGACGTTCACGACGTCGCCTACGACGACCAGGGGCGTTTGGTTTTCGTCAACACCCTCTTTGGCTGCCTTGCCCGGGTGAGCGAGACGCATAGCTTCACGGCTCTGTGGAAGCCCCCCTTCCTCTCCCGGCTTGCCGCCGAGGACCGCTGCCACCTCAATGGCCTTGCCATGCGGCAGGGCGTACCGGCCTATGTGACGGCGGTGTCGACCACGGACGTGACCGACGGCTGGCGCGAGCACCGCATGAACGGCGGGGTGATCATGGACGTGCCCTCAGGCGAGGTGGTCTGCGCAGGGCTGTCCATGCCCCACTCCCCCCGCCTGCATACGGATGGCTCCCTCTATGTGCTGAACTCCGGGACGGGCGAGTTCGGGCGGGTGGACATAGCGGCAGGGCGCTTCGAGCCGATGGCGTTCCTCCCGGGCTATGGGCGCGGACTGTGCTTTGTGGGGCAGCATGCGGTGATCGGGCTCTCGGAGCCGCGGGCGAACCGGACCTTTGCGGGTCTGGCGCTTCAGGAGCGGCTGGAGCGGGAGCGGGTGGCGCCCCGGTGCGGCCTGATGGTAGTGGACTTAAAAAGCGGTGACGTGGTCCACTGGCTGCAGATCGAGGGGGTGGTGAGCGAACTCTACGACGTGGCGGTAATCCCAGGCCGGCCCGCTCCCTCCATGGTCGGTTTTCGGACAAGCGAGATCCGCCGCCTGGTCTCCTTCGACAGCAGCCCGCTCGCCGGCTCAGCGTGAGCCTGCTTGAGGCGATCAGGGCCAGAGCGGCCGGGGGCTATTCGCAGGCTCTAGCATGAGCCGCACGAGTGGCAGGTCTGATCACGGTTTCACGCCATGCTGGCATGCTGAAGTTCTAAGCAGAACGCGAGGCGCTGGTTCTGCTCGCATAGGCTACACGGGCCGGAAAAGCCAAAGGCCTCGCGCAGCTGGAACATGGCCTCGAAACCCTGGATGGTGCGTCACGCCTTGGCAGGATGGGATCCCGTCGGTCTGCGGCATGGCTCTCTTGTCCCACAACCGGTCCCATGACATGTCGCAGACACTGGCTCACGCCACCGAATGAGTCCGGCCAATTCTGTTCCGTGTCTTGTTAACCACTGAAGTCTGGAGCAGCACGCGAGCAGCCAGTTTTGCTCGGGGACGCTCCACGGCTGACGCTGCCGCTCAGCCGGCAAACAAGCCCCGCCTTCGGGGGTGAAGGCGGGGCGGCATCGCCGGGCTGCCCAAGTATAACCCGATGATGCTGTTGATTGACCTTCCCGGCTCGGCTCACATCAGGATGTCGCCGGCCTCGATATGGCCGAAGATCCTGATGCGGAAGTCGGCCTGGCCGTCTCCGTCCACGTCCCCCATCAGCAGGCCCCGCTCGAAGCGGAGCTCCCCCGCAGACCCCGTGAAGCCCCCGCTCACGTCCGCCCCGTCCGCCCACGAGAAGCGCTGGTTCCCCCGGGCGGTCTCGTCCGCATCCAGCCTCCGCAGGCTGAGCACGTCCTCCCCGCTCGCAAAGCGGCGGATCACGTCCCGGTCCCGGCCTGCCGCATCGTCCTCCACCTGCCGGAACGCGAAGGTGTCCGCGCCCTTGCCTCCCCGCAGCACGTCCCGTCCCAGCCCGCCCTCCAGCCGGTCCTCCCCCGACCCGCCCCGCAGCACGTCCTTGCCGAGCCCGCCCGCAAGCCGGTCGTCCCCCGACCCGCCCCACAGCCGATCCCGGCCGAGGCCCCCGCTCACCCGGTCGTCGCCCGCCTCGCCGAACAGGCGGTCCCGCCCGCCGAGCGAGCCGACGGTGTCGTCCCCGGCTCCGCCGTAGAGCACGTCGTTCCCCTCCCCCAGCACGATCACCTGGTTCGAGCCGTCGCCCACCACCACCTGGGAGCCCGATCCGCCCGTCACCGTCACGGCTCCCACGATCGCGGCGAACTCCACGTTCTCGAGCTGGATCACCGTCCCGGGCGGCAGCCCCCGCACGTCGATCACCACCGCCTCCTGGCGGCCCCCGGAGGGATCGGAGAGCCCCTTGACGATCAGAGGCTCCCCGGGCGCCGCGCCGCTCGCCACCGTCGGCACGATGGTGCGCACCAGAAGGTCGGTGCCGCTGTCGAGAAGATCCAGGAAGGCGGCGCCGCCCGCCACGAGCTCGGCCTCGTCGGACGAGCCGTCCTCCGTGCGGCTGCGGATCGCCGCGATGAGACCCTCGCGGCCGGTGAGCGCGCTGCCGGCCTCCACCCGCACCCCGAAGCCCTCCGGGACCTCCACGGCGAGCAGCACCTGGCCGCCCGAGGTCACAAGCGGGATGTCGGCGTTCGCGGAGGTCGGGTCCTCGTCGGTGCGCGTGCCGTCCACCACCGGGATGGTGATCACCTCCACGGGCCGGCCGTCGGAGCCGGTCTCCGTCGTGGTGTCCACCGGAACACCGTCGATGCCCTCGAAAACATCCGTGACCGTGATGGACAGCGCTTGGACGTCCGTGCCGCCCTGGCCGTCGCTCACCTGAACATCGATAAGGTAGACGCTGTCCTTGTTCTGGTCGGCTGGGGCCTCGAGATCTGGAGGCGCCTTGAAGGTCAGAGCGCCAGAGGCGCTGATCTGGAACAGGGCCGCATCCGCTCCGCTCAAGGTGTAGGTGAGGCTATCCCCATCGACATCACCTACCGTCACGGTGGTGACCGAATTTGTGTCGTTCTCCGCAAAGCTCACAGAGGCCGTGGTTCCGCCCCCGTGGCTTGTGATCTCAGGTGCGTCATTGACGGCCTGCACATCGAGCGTGATGGACTGCGGCTCGGAGAGCGCGTTGGCAGCCTCGCTCCCGTCGTCCACCGTGACCGTGAGGGGTACGTCGGCGGTGGCGTCCTTAGCGGTCTTGAAGGTGACGGCGTTGGGCGTGCCTAGGAAGGCGTTGATCTTCGCGAGCGTGCCCGTGAGCGTCAGGGCCGTGGCGCTGCCCCCCACCGTCACGTCGGCCGTGCTGGTCGCGGACAGGGTGCCGGAGGGCACCGAGAGGGTGACGGTCACGGGGCCGGTCGGGCCGTCCACGTCAGCAATGCTGATCCCGGTGATCGCCTTCGCGACATCCTCATCGACAACAAACGAGGCTGTCGCCAGGGCGACACTTGGCTGGTCGTTCACCGGGGTAATGGAGGCATCAATGGTGTCAGACGTGACAGAGTACGGTGATCCTGCAAGTGACCCCGTAGTGCCGTTAGCTTTGCCGTCTGTCCCATCCCACGCCCTGAAGCCGAGCGCGATGTGGGAGCCAGATAGATCAGCATTTGGTTTGTAGTAGATGCGCGTGTTTGCGTCAGCTTTGAGCACTAGGCCGAAGCCAGGCGACACAATGCTGGTCAGTTGCGTCCAAGTCGCCCCTGCATCGATAGTGTAGTAGAGTGTCCCGCCAGTCACTCCTACAATGGAAAGGCCTGCGGGATTGCCGTCAACATCGTTGAAGTTACTGATCCCGGACGTGTTGATGAGGTCGGAGATGAGGGTCGAGCCCTCGATGGAGCCGTTCTGAGGCGCCGGCGCATCCTCTAGGATAGTGGTTAGAACAGGGCTCTTGCTGGCGTCCAGAACAGGCCTGTCGTTCACGGCCGTGCCTGTGAGCGTGATGGTGCCGTCGGTCGGCCCAACCTCGGCCGCGTCCCTGATGCGGGTCGTGATCGAGACGTTCTGGTTCCAGTTTGTTGCCGGCGTGAAGTTCACCGCCGCTAGGGCCGCATTCACGTCAGACACGGCGCCCGAGACAGTCCAGATGCCGGTCGTGGCGTTGTAGACCGAGGTCGCCGCCCCAAAGGTACCGGCGGACAGCGCGCCGGCTGCCTTGTCGCTTAAGGTCAGGGTCGCCGTGATGACCTCGCCCGCATCAGCATCGCTGACCACGATGTTGTCGAGGTCAACCGCTCCAGCGTCCTCCACAAAGCCCTTCGTCTGGCTCAAGTTTGTTGCAGTTGGCGCATAGTTGATGTTGATAGTCGCCGTGTTGGTGTTTGAGAAAAGGCTGGTATTGTTTGCGGCGTCCGTCGCGGTCGCACTGAAGGTATGGGCACCTTCATCGAGATCGATCGAGGGCGTAAAGGTCCAGTTGCCGCTTCCATCCGCGGTGGCTGTGCCTGCGGACGTGCCATCGATGTAGACCGTGACCGTGCTGTCGGGCGCGGCCGTACCTTCGATCGTAGGTGTGGCATCCTCCGTGAGGCTGCCATTGGCTGGGTTGCTCACCACTGGAGCGTCCGGAGCCGTGGTGTCGATCAGGTAGGCTGGGCTTTTGACGCTGTTCAGCAAGACCGAGATCGAATCATCGTCTGGATCCGCAGTAATGATATCGGGGCGGCCATCCCCGTTCATGTCAGCAACTGCGGCAGCTTCCGGTTCTTCGCCTGTGTCATAGTCACTGTGGACGTAGCCCCCGGAGCCGTCCGCCAGCAGTACTGAAACTTCGTCATCGTCCTCATTCGCAGTGACAATATCGAGGTGTCCGTCGCCATTCAGATCTGCAACCGCAACGGATCTCGGATCATCGCCTACTTCATAGTCATTGCGGTCGTAGCCTCCGGAGCCATCCGCCAGCAGAACCGAGACTTCGTCATCGTAGTCGTTCGCAGTGACGATATCGAGGTGTCCGTCGCCATTCAGGTCAGCAACTGCAACGGATGACGGGCCTCCGCCTACGTCATAGTCATTACGGTCGTAGCCCCCGGAGCCGTCCGCCAGCAGTACCGAGACTGTGTCGTCGCCATTGTTCGCAGTAATGATATCAAGATCTCCGTCCCCGTTCAGATCCGCGACGACAACGGATGACGGTTCATAGCCTACATAATGGTACTCGCGGTCGTAGCCTCCGGAGCCGTCCGCCAGCAGTACCGAGACTTCGCTATCGCCGTAATTCGCCGTGACGATGTCCACATTTCCGTCGCCATTTAGGTCGGCGACAGAAACGGATGTCGGGCCGTAGCCGGTTTCATAGTCCTCGCGGTGGTAGTCCCCAGACATGTCAGCCAGCAGAACTGAAACAGTGTCATCGCCGGAATTCACAGTGACGATATCGGGATTTCCGTCGCCATTGAGATCTGTTACGGCAACGGATCTCGGGTCACTGCCTGTGGCATAACTCTCGCGGTTGTAGCCCCCCGAGCCGTCCGCCAGCAGAACTGAGACTGAGTTGTCGCCGTAATCGGCCGTGACGATATCGGGGTGCCCGTCGCCATTTAGGTCGGCAATTGCAACGGATGTTGGGCCTTCGCCCACTTCATACGAGGTGCGGGTCCGGAAGGTGCCGCCGACCGCCTTGTTACCGTCCAGATCCTTGATATCGCCTCCCACGGAGCTCAGAGCGATCGTACCCTCGCCCGTGCCACGGTTGACCTCGACTGTGTAGATCGTCGTCGAGACTGGGGTTACGCTCGTGACCGATGCGCCTGTGATCCCCCCTGTGGCCACCACGGAGAAGTCGGTGGCATCGACACCCTGAACCTCCTCCGAGAATGTCACCGTAAACTGCAACGTGTTAGCGTTAGTAACTGCTCCGCCAGCACGATCAATGCTCATGGTCGGTGCCGGCAGAGCCGCGGGGGCCTCATTGGGCACGCTCACCAGTTGTTCGGGAGAGCTACCGTTCGAACCGGACCGAATGTCCTTGACCATATTGGTGCCGACTGCGGTGCCGTCGCTCACCCATAGCTCGGTGCCGTCGATGCCGTTGCTCGCTCGGAAGAAGACGTAGTCGCCAGCAGCAACAAGCTTCTCGGGGTAGCTGCTGTCTGGCCCAGCCTGGATATCTTTGACCATATTGGTGCCGGCTTCGGTGCCGTCGCTTACCCACAGCTCGCTTCCATCGATGCCGTTGTCCGCTCGAAAGAAGACCTTGTCGCCAGCAGCTACGAGGTCGATAGGATAGCCGTTGTCCGGTCCAGACCAGATGTCTTTGACCATCTTGGTGCCGGCTTCGGTGCCGTCACTCACCCACAGCTCGCTTCCGTCGGTGCCGTTGTTCGCTCTGAAGAAGACCTTGTCGCCAGCAGCCACGAGCTGCTCGGGATAGCCGTTGTCCGGTCCAGACCAGATGTCCTTGACCATCTTGGTGCCGGCTTCGGTGCCGTCACTCACCCACAGCTCTGTGCCGTCCGTGCCGTTGCTCACTCTGAAGAAGACTTGGTCGCCAGCAGCCACGAACTCATCCGGAAAGCTACCGTCCGGTCCAGACCAGATGTCCTTGACCATCTTGGTGCCGGCTTCGGTGCCGTCACTCACCCACAGCTCGCTTCCGTCGGTGCCGTTGTTCGCTCTGAAGAAGATCTTGTCGCCAGCAGCCGCAAGCCTCTCGGGATAGCCGCCGTCCGGCCCAGACCAGATGTCTTTGACCATCTTGGTGCCGGCTTCGGTGCCGTCACTCACCCACAGCTCGCTTCCGTCGGTGCTGCTTTCCGCTCTGAAGAAGACCTTGTCTCCAGCAGCCACGAGGTCGGCGGGATTACTGCCGTTCGACCCGGATTGGATGTCCAGGACTTTGGTGCCAGCTTCGGTGCCGTCACTCACCCAAAGCTCAGTTCCATGGACGTTATCGGATGTTGCGAAGAACACCTTGTCACCGGCAGCAACAAGCTTATTGGGGTAGATGCCGCCCGATGCTGGCCCGATATCCTTGACCATTCTGGTCCCGGCTTCGGTGCCGTCACTCACCCACAGTTCGGAGCCGTGCGTGCTATCGGTTCCTGTGAAAAACACCTTGCCATCGGCAACTACGAGTTTGTCAGGAGAGATACCGTCCGGCCCAGGCGTCATGTCCAAGACTTTGGTTCCGGCTTCGGTACCGTCACTCATCCACAGCTCGGATCCATGGGTGTCATCATAGGCCTTGAAGAAGATAAGCGTCATCTTGTCTGCCCCCTATAGTCGGCTGAGTGCGGCTCACCACACTGTGCTAGAGCAATAATTGCCAAGCTTAGCTGATCCTTGCAATAGGTGGCGCAGCCGTGCCGCTCCGAAATTTGAGGAATTGCAAGGACGCAGATGCTGACGCAACGGAATATTCATCAGGCAATGTAGATTCGAAGTCTTGTTCCTTGGTTCGGCTGTTTGGGCGCCAGACAATACCGCGCCTAGGCATCGAAATTCCCGTAGCCGCACCCGCAAATAGCGACGAAAGACTCACCTTAACTGTGTAGACCGCCGCCGACATGGCGGTCACGCTCATAATTACGAGCCCTCTTAACCAGTGCTGGACTTGCTCCTTTTCGACTCCAACATACTGACAAGATCGGCATGCCTGCAACAACTTATTCATTCATTTTACTGGCCAACCAAGCAAGCCGTAAGCGGCGCTATTTACGTAAGGTAATATTAACCTAAAAAGTGTAGATCATTCGATAAATCCCGGGCTCCGCTACCTGACCGTGTACTTAATTGACTGACCCCATCGGGGTTTGGCATCAGGCCCACCTCTTCCTGTTTTCTAGGACCCGTCGGCATGGGGTTCACCAATTTGGGCTCGCCACCGGACACGCGATGTTCGAGCTCCCCGCGCACAACATCGCTATTTGTCTAGAGGGCATGCTCTAGATCCCGCTCTCCGATACCGTCACGCACTTGCCCCGCGGCACCTCGCATTGGGTGGAAGAGTGCTGACCGAGAGCACGGCAGCCCTACCGCCCGGAGACCCTCAGGGTGAAAGCCATGTGGTCCACACAGGCATGGCAGCGGGCGGGGCTCAGAGGAGGCATTTGGGGTCGCGGCACAGAATTTGCGGCATGATGGAGCCTCGATTGCAAACTGGAGCCGCCTCACGTCTCAGCAGCATTTCGTTGGCCTCGAGTCTCCGCGAAGGAAACCGCTATGTGCGTTGTTAACCCGCAAGGTCGGGTCGTTCATCGCGCGAACGTTGCGAGTGACCGAGCCGCCGTCGCCGAGCAACTGCTAGGGCGCAGTCTAGGCCTTGCCGGATCGGGCTTGAGGGAGGCCCACTCTCGCCTTGGCTGTATGCGGACGTGTTTGAGTCTGGGCTGCCAACAATCTGCGTCGAGACCCGCCACATGCATACAGCCCTGCCGGTCGGCATCAACAAGACGGAGCGTGATGATGCTCTCGGAATCGCCTAGATAATGTGAGCGGGCCTCTTGAGCCTGTGCACGTCGAAACATCCGCAAGCCAGGAGCGTCGTCTTCTCCTGACTGCGAGCAGGCGTTGGCAAGGCTAGCTGGCTCTGGAGCGCTCAGTAATTCCCGTTTAGCAGAACAAAATTCCCGTGGGAGGTGCAGCGGGAATTGTCGGCTAAGCTCCTGACAGGACTGCGTTTTAGACGGGCTTTGCCGCCGCTCGATACCGAATTTCCCGTATTTTTCCCGTGTGCACGGGAATTTACCCTGCAGACGGGTTCGCACACGACTGTCTGCACCGCCATTTAGTCCTAGTCTCTGCCCACCTTCCTGAATGCCATTCGTTAAGGCGCAGAAGCGCGCGCCTTTCCCGCGACTTGACGGATTTTCCGTAGGCGCAAGCGAACCCCGAGAGTACGGAAAGTCGGGCACGTCCTAACGGCAAAGTCCCCCTATCTGGCGACCCCGCGTGCCTGGTTCGGATGTGGGTTCAGGCCTGGTAAGCGCCGGTTTGCGCCGGACCACATGTTGCGAGAGCGCCAGGGCCACGGCTGCTTCGCGCCCATCCCGGTCGTTCATGGCGCCAACGTCATTTCCCAAAGCCGACGTTCGTTCAGGTCGTGACGTTCAAACTGTGCCCCTGGACAGGGGGGCACCGAGACAGCGCTCCTCACCCGCTGTCCACATGCGCGCACGCGCTGCCAACGATCCTCATCGATGCCTGGACTGGTGTGCTGGATCCATCTCGCAGGGAAGGTTCGGGCCGTCGGCTCTAGGAACCGAACTTGCTCTCCACGCGAAAGATCACGCCGGAGGCGCCCCTCGATCGGGAGGTCGTGTCGATCAAGTCGGCCGCATCCGCACCCGCATCGACCCAGGCGTGGATGAATTCGATCCCGAGATCCAGATCCCGCACCGGAGTCCAGACCAGGTTCGCGGTGACGGTCACGCCGGTCGCGCGGTCGCGTCCGCCCGGCAGGTCGAAGTTCACGGCCGAGAGCGAAATGCCCGCATTCGAGCGCAGGCGCTCGGTCCAGGCATGGGTCAGGCCCGCGAAGGCACCGGCGACCTCGACGGGACGGACCTCGCGCGGGCCGATCCAGACGACGTTGCCCAGGCCCGCCGTGTAGAAGCTTGCGCCGTGCGAGTAGCTTGCGCTGATCACCACGGCGCTGTCCTCGCTCAGGCGGGGCAGATCGATGGCGAGCCCGGCGCTCACGGCGCTCCCGAGGGTCTCCCGCGCGGCCGCCAGGCGCGCCACGCCCTCGCCGCCCGTGAGCATCGACCGACTTCCCGTGAGCGCGCCCGCAATTTGCGCGGAGCCCCAGTCCCCTTTCCATCGCACATGGCCGACCGCGGCCGGATGCTGCCTGCGTCTGTCGTCGATCGTGCGGGCGTCGCGCCAGCCGCGCAGGAGCACGTGATCGAACAACCCGTCGTCGTCAGGGATCTCACCGCTCTCGAGGGCCAGCGCCGCGGTCACCCCTTTTCCCAAACGGGCCGAATACCCCACCAGGAACTGCTCCGCGGTGAAGTCCGGCAGGTGCGTGCCCCAGGCATCGACCGGATGGTCGAAGCTGAAGTAGGACGTGGCGAGGCCGGCCGTGACGCCGCGCCATTCCAGAGAGGCCGTTTCAAGCTCCGGAACCGGCTGCTCCGCCCGTCGGGCGCGGCCGCGCGTGAGACGGCGGCGATCGTCGTCGCCGTCGGTGGAGATTTCGAGGGACGTCCGCAGCGTGCCGTATGCCGTGGCGGTGCGGGTGCCGAGACTCAGGCTTGCCGAGCCGTCGAGGCTGATGCGGTCCCGCCGCGTGGCCCCGCCCGCAATCACGAACGGATCCCCGTCGAAGCGCTCCTCCTGCACGTTGGCGCCGTGCGCATACGTGTCGCTGCGCGCGGAGCCCCCGATCCTGATGCAGGTCTCGGAACCGGGAACGGTCCAGAAGCCGTCGCCGAAGCGCGGGCAGGCGCGAAGGGAGCCGGGTGGCACCTGCGCCGCGGCACCCCATGCGAGCGCCGTTGCCGCGAGCCCGCCGAGCCGGAACAGCCCGCGCACCCGCGGCAGGCGCAGCATCGGCAGGTGCGGCATCGGCAGGTGGAGCGGGGATCCGCGACGCAGCATGGGTTCGACCAACAGGCCCGCGGTGCGGGGGCCTTGCAATAAAAGACCGTGCCGGCCGCCGCCGTCAATCAGGCACAAGTCAGGACATGACGGAAAGGAACTGCAGCAATCATTGCAGCAGCGATGAATTACCGGTTGAAGCCGGTGGATTGGGGGAAGTTAGAGGCAGGCGAGAGAAAGGTTAGAACTTGGTGAGAGGGGGAGACTTTCGCAGCTATTCGCGTTCTACGGTCAGAAGTCAGCGGGAGAAAGCTGGCTCCTGATCCAAGAAGGAGACGATCAATGTCGAACGTTGCAGGATTTCCGGATTTCGGCCCCGACATGGAGATGGAGCGCCGCCGGCGGCGGCGGCGTCGCAGCCGCAGCCGCGACAGGAGCCGCAGCCGGGATTAGGGCTGCGCCCTAGCGCCGGGGTCTGGGACGAAAGTTGCCCCGGACCCCGGGGCCTGCCTCCAAGCCGCGCGACCCCATGGCGATCCATGACCCTTCTTGAACTTGTCCGCCGCTTCGCCCCCTACCGGACGGCGGTGCGGTCGCGCGCGATCCTGGCCGTTGCGCTCGCCCTGGCCGAACCGCTCGTCGCGGTGGCCTTGATCTGGATCGCGAAACTGATCACCGACCGGGTCTTCGTCGATCGGGAGATCGGTCTGCTCCCGCTCCTGGCCGCCGCCTTCGTCGGGATCTCGGCACTCAAGGTCGCGGCCGAATATTTCACGACCCGCATCGAGGCGTCCGCAATCGAATCGATCCTGCGCGCGCTGCGGATCGACCTGTACCGCCACGTGATGCGTCTCTCGCCCGGTTCGCTCGGCCGGCGCGGCACGGGCGACCTGCTCGCCCATCTCTCGGACGACACCGAGCGGGCCGAATACCTGATCTTCAGCGGCATCGTGGCCACGGTGGCGGACGTCGCGGCGGTCGTCTTCTTCGTCGGCTTCCTCCTGCTCCTGAGCTGGAAGCTCGCGCTGTGCGCGCTCCTCGCCGTCCCCCTCCTGATCCTGGCGACCATGCGCCTGTCGCCCCGCATCCGCCGCGCCGGGCGGGTCGCCCGCCATCGCGCCTCCGCATGGATGGCGCTCTCCGAAGAGCGGCTCGATGCGCGCCCGGTCGTCCATGCCTTCGGGGCCGAGGAGACCGAGGTCGCCGCTTTCGCGCAGCGCCTCGACGCCGCCCGCCGGGCCGAACTCCGCACCGTGTCGGTCCAGGCCTCCCTCGCGGCCGCGGTCGAAGCCGCGATCGCGCTCGGCGCGCTCCTCGTCTTCGCCTATGGGGCCTACGAGATCCTCGCGGGGAGCCTGACCCTCGGGACGCTCGTGGCCTTCGTGGGCTCGATCGGCTCCCTCTACGATCCGGCGAGCGGGTTGGCGAAGGCCATGGGACGCTTTCACCGGGCCGCGGCCGCGGCGCAGCGTCTCGCCGTTCTCTTCGACACGCCGAGCCTCGTCGCCGAGCGTCCCGGCGCCCGCCCGCTGCCGTCTCCGCGCGGTGCGCTCGCGTTCCGCGACGTGCGCTTCGCCTATCCCCGCGGCGGGGAGGTCGTTCGGGACGTGTCCCTCGCGATCGAGCCCGGCGAGACGGTCGCCCTCGTGGGCCCCAGCGGTTCGGGCAAGTCGACCCTCGCGCAGCTCGCCCTACGCCTCTACGACCCGACCGCCGGCGCGGTGCTGCTCGACGGGCACGACCTGCGCGAGCTCACGATCGAATCGGTCCGGCGGGCGGTCGGGATCGTGTTCCAGGACCCGTTCGTCGTGCAGGGCACGATCGCGGACAACATCCGCTACGGGCACCCCGGCGCGCCGGACGAGATGGTGCACCGGATGGGGCGCGCCGCCCATGTGGAGGCCTTCGCGGCCGCCCGCCCGGGCGGCTATGCGGCCCAGACCGGACCCCAGGGGGAATGGCTCTCCACGGGCCAGCGCCAACGCATCGCGCTCGCCCGCGCCTTCCTGCGCGAATCCCCGATCCTGATCCTCGACGAGGCGACCGCGTCCGTGGACAGCGAGACCGAGGAGCTGATCCAGGACGCGATCGAGGGGCTCGCCGGCCGGCGCACGATCCTGGTCGTGGCGCACCGCCTGTCCTCCGTCCGCCGCGCCGACCGGGTCCTGGTCCTGGAGCAGGGCCGCGTCGTGGAGACCGGGACGCCGGCGGCGCTGCTCCAGCGTGAGAGCCGCTGCCGCGCGCTGTTCGCCGCGCAGCTCGAACGGGAGGCCGTCGCGGCATGAGCGACGCCTCGACGCTCGCGGCGCCGGAACCGGCCTCCGCCGCACCGCCGCGCCGCCGCTTCCGCCGGGGGGCGCGGATCGGGCCCGATCACACGATCCTCGCGGTCGTGGACCGGGCGCCCGGCCGCCATCCGGTGCTGATCGTGTGGGACCACGCCCGGTGGTGCCCCCAGGCCTGCAAGGTGTTCTCGTCGCGGGATGCCGCGGCCCGCGAGGCCGCGACCCTGGCGGCCCTCGACCATCCCGCGATCGTGCGCTCGTTCGGCCTCGCTGACGGGACGAGCCTCGTCATCGAGTTCGTCGACGGGCGGACGCTGGCGGACGTCCTCGACTTCGGTGCGACGGGGCGGATGCGCCTTGCCGACGCCCTTCGGGTCGCGATCCACCTCGGCGGGGCGCTGGCCCACATGCATGCCCGCGGCTTCGTCCACCTCGACCTCGCTCCTTCCAACGTGATCCTGCGGCGGGACGGACGCCCGGTGCTGATCGATCTCGGCGCGGCGCGGCGCCTCGACGGTGAGCGCCCGCGGCGCCCCGTCGGCACGGATCCCTACATGGCACCGGAGGAATGCGAGCTCCGCCCCGTCTCGCCCGCCGCGGACGTCTTCGGGCTCGGGGTGCTGCTGTTCGAGCTTCTGACGGGGGAACTGCCCTTTCCCCGCGGAACGCGCGACGTCCCCTTTCCGCAGACGATGGCGCCTCCCGCCTCCGCCCGGCGGTTCCGCTCCGCGATGCCGGGAGCCCTCGATGACCTCCTCCATGCCTGCCTCGCGCGCGAACCCGAGATCCGACCCGGCTTGGTCCAGCTTTTGCCGGCGCTCCATGGCTTCATCCGCTCCGGCCCGCGCATGTGGCCCTCCGGCTTCGAGCCGGCTCCGCCTGCCCCTGTCTCTCGGGCGACGTCCCGGCGGCGCCGGAGCGTTGTCGCGTGAGGTGGATCCGGCTCGCGTGAGGACGACGCGACCCGGCACGGACAGGAGCCGATTCGACGCCAGGCGAAACGGCTCTAGAATCCGGCGGGCCATGCCGCAGCGGCCGGGAGAGCGCCCATGAGCATCAGGTGGCGCGTCATCCTGCAGCAGATCGTCACCGCGGCCTCGGTCCTGATCGTGGCCGGGATCGCCTACGGCACGATCCGGTCGACGGAGTTCTACCTGAAGCGGATCGAGTGGGCCTACCGGCAACTCGAGGCCATCACCACCCTGAAGGTCAGCGCGAACCGCTATTCCGAGCAGATCGCGGAGCTGATCCTGATCGGCGATCCGGAGCGGCCGGACTTCGAGAGCGCGAGCGCGGAGCTCCAGGCCGGCTTCGACCGTCTCGCCAAGATCACGGAGGACGAACGGACCTTCCTGGCCGACTGGACCCAGCCGGACGGCGGCCTCGACGAGATCCATCGCATCGAGCGCATGCGGGCGCTCCACCGGCAGATCAACGCCTCGGTCGCGGAGGTCCTGGACCTCCTGGCCCGCGACCAGCAGAACGACGCCATCCAGCTGTTCCGACGCGAGATCGAGAACCGCCTCGACGCCGAGTTCGAGCACCTCCTGACGGGGGCCGCCCTCGACGAGCAGGAGGAGGTCGAGCGGGTCGAGCGCGACGCGGCGGCCTTCTGGCGGCGCCTCGCCATCGCGACCGGCGCCACGGCTCTTCTCGCGGTCCTCGTCTGCCTCGTCTCGGGAAGCCTGCTCGCCCGCGCGCTGATCCGCCCCATCGACCTTCTGACCCGCGGCACGGAAGCGATCGGCCGGGGCGAGCTCGGGCACCGCATCGCCCACGAGGGCGGTGACGAACTCGGCGTGCTCGCGCGGCGGTTCAACCAGATGGCCGCGATGCAGGAGCGCCAGCATGCCCGGCTGGTCGGCGCGCAATCCGAGCTCGAGCACCAGGTTGCCGAGCGGACCAACGAGCTCGCGGACGCCAACCGGCGCCTGACCCGGCTCGACCACATGCGGGTGCAGTTCCTCGCCGACATCAGCCACGAGCTCCGCACGCCCCTGGCGGGCCTGCGCGGGGAGGCGGAGGTCACGCTCCGCTATGGCGCCGGATCGCCGGAGGTCTGCCGCGAGACGCTGGAGCGCATCATCGCCTACGCCTCCGACATGGCGCGCCTCGTGGACGACCTCCTGTTCCTGGCCCGTTCCGAAACCGACACGGTGCGCTTCGACGTCAGGCGCGTCGAACTGCAGGACGTGGTCGCGGAAGCCGTGCGGGACGCCGAGGTCCTCGGCCGCGGCCGGGGCATCGCCGTCGCGACCGAGCGGCCCGAGGCGCCGATCCCCGTGGAGGTCGACCCGCAGCGCCTGCGTCAGGCCGTGATGATCCTGCTCGACAACGCCATCAAGTACTCGCCCGCGAACCGCACGGTCGCGATCCGGATCTCGGACACGCCCGAGTACGGCCAGGTGATCGTCCGCGACGAGGGTTACGGCATCCCGGCCGAGGAGATCCCGCACGTGTTCGACCGGTTCTACCGCGGCCGGTCCTCGCGGACCTCGCACCAGGGCGGCAGCGGCCTCGGCCTTGCGATCGCCAAATGGCTGGTCGAGAAGCAGGGCGGCGAGCTCGGGATCGAGAGCCGGGAAGGGCAATTCACGGAGGTCCGCCTCCGCGTGCCGCGCGTCGAGGCGCCGGCGGCCGCTCGCGACTTCGCGAGCGGAGCGGGCCGCTGAAGCGCCTTTGGGAAGGGGAATGGCCGTTGACCAGGATCCTGCTGGTTGAGGACGATGCGAGGGTCGCGGGCTTCGTCCGGCGCGGCCTGGCGGCGGAGGGCTACGGCGTCGACCATGCGCGCACCGGGGAGGAGGCGATCGATCTGTGCGCCCAGAGCGCCTACCGCCTGGTGATCCTGGACCGGATGCTGCCCGGGATCGACGGCATCGAGGTGTGCCGGCGCCTGCGCGCGCAAAGCTACGGCGCGGGAATCCTCATGCTGACCGCCAAGGACGCGGTGCAGGACCGGGTGGAGGGACTGAAGACCGGCGCGGACGACTACCTCACGAAGCCCTTCGCGTTCGACGAACTGATCGCGCGCATCGAGGCGCTCCTGCGGCGCGCGCCTGCGGCCGCCGCGAGCCCGATCCTGCAGGTCGGCGACCTCCTGCTCGACACCGACATGAAGCAGGTGCGGCGGGGCAGGCGGGAGATCGCCCTGACCGCCAAGGAGTTCGCGCTCCTGTCCTATCTGATGGACAATGCCGGCACGGTGGTGAGCCGCCAGCGCCTCCTGAGCAATGTCTGGGGCCTGAACTTCGATCCGAACACCAAGGTGGTGGACGTCTACATCCGTTACCTTCGGCAGAAGATCGAGGAGGACGGCGAGCCGCCTCTGATCAAGACGGTGCGCGGTTTCGGCTACACGCTGGTCAAAGACGCCGGTGAAAGCAGCTCCGGCGATTGAGGCCCTCTTTGCCCCCGGGCGGATGCCTCACCCCTCGAAGCTTGGAATGCCCGCTCCTGGCATATTCCGGGCGGACCTGAACGATCGGCGCGGGGCGGTATCTTTTCGCAGCATCGAGCCCGAGCCGATGGCAACGGTCCATTGTTCTTGTCCCGAGAGCCGCTGTCCCGGTTTCGGCTACGACCGGCCGTACGGCTTCGCGCTCATCTCGGCCTTTCACATCGCATAAGGCCGTTCCCGAAAGCCGACGTTCATTCAGTTCATGACGTTCGGATGATCGATCTTGGAAGGGTGGCAACCGCACCGGCGCCCCTGACCCTCAGGGGCTGTCCCCTTTTCAATCCCCGCCGCCTACAACTCGAAAGCTGGTCTGCCAGCCGCGGAAAAGAGGCCGCTTGACCTTCTTACGATGGGAGGGTTCAGAACTCTCGGATCCTCAGGAGATGAAGGATCCGAATCATGTTCCTCTTCCACGTTCCCAGCATGAAATGCGGCGGCTGCCTCGGCGCCGTGACGCGTGCTCTCCAGGCCATCGACAGCGCTGTTCGAGTCGAGGCTGACCTCGAGCGGCGTGAGATCCGTGTGACCTCGTCCCGCTTCGAATCAGCCCTCCTCTCGACCCTCAGGGAGGCAGGCTACCCAGCCGAACCCATCGTCGAGCACATCGGCTAGGGAGCATGTCATGGTCGTCCACGCTCATCACCATCACGGCCAAGCCGTAGCGACCGCTACTCCGAGCCTGAACCAGACCGCCCTCAGTGCGACCATCCACTGCCTCGCCGGCTGTGCCATCGGCGAGGTGCTTGGCATGGTCATCGGAACAGCCCTGGGATGGGACACCGGAGCAACCATCGCGCTCGCGGTCGTGCTCGCCTTCCTGTTCGGCTATGCGCTCGCCATGCTGCCGCTCCTGCGCAGCGGTATGAGGATCGGCACCGCCGTCGGGCTGGCCCTGGCTTCGGATACGGCCTCCATCACAATCATGGAGATCGTGGACAATGCGATCATGCTGGTCATCCCCGGCGCCATGGACGCCCCCTGTCGAGCCCGCTTTTCTGGGGAAGCCTCGCTGTCGCTCTTCTCGTCGCCGGCGCCTTCGCATTCCCTGTGAACCGCTGGCTGATCGCCCGGGGGCGCGGTCATGCTCTCGTCCATGCTCACCATGGGGATCATTGATGGAGGCGAGTATGCGCCGCGTGACCATCCTCTTTGCCGCAGTCTCGGTGATCCCGGCCTCGCTCGCCCTGTCCGATCCGGAACACCATGGCCGCGGACACGCCGCTGAGCAGGCCTACGGCCGCCCCGGCGACCCTGGTCATCGTGGGCGGGTGGTTCAGGTCATCATGCGGGAGACCGAGAGCGGGATGGCCTTCGTGCCGGAGCGGATCGAGATCACCCGCGGCGAGCAGATCCAGTTCGTCCTGCGCAACGTAGGCGAACTCGACCACGAGCTCGTCATCGGCACCAGGGAGGCGAACCTCAAGCATGCCGAGGAGATGGCGAGCCATCCCGACATGGACCACGAAGACCCCAACGCCAAGCGCCTTGGGCCGAAGACCTCCGGGGTGCTGCGCTGGCAGTTCACGCGGGCTGGTGAGTTCGAGTATGCCTGTCTGATACCCGGACACCGTGAGGCCGGGATGGTCGGTACGATCGTCGTCAGGTAGGAATGCAAAGGCAGGCCTCACAACGGCCATGTCTTGGGCCGAGTAACCATTTGGAAACTTTGCCGCTGTCAGGTCGTTTCCCGGCCGAAGGAGTGAACCGTTGAACGCCTTGTGGATCCACTTCCGTCGTCTGGTTGCGAGCGTCATGCTCGCGGCCGTGGCGTCGTTTGTGCTCCACGGCGGCGCCATGGCGGGTCTGCACCAGCACGGCCCAGGCTCGGCCGAATGCGCTGCTCCCACGTCCGGTGGGCATGTGCGTCAGGCTGCAGCCCATGATCACTCCACGCCCGGCACCCACCAGGCCGGGCATGACCACGGCGGTGGAGCAGCTCACCACCCTGTCGACGCCGACCCGGTGGACGGCGCGGCTCCAAGCGACCAACAGGCTGCCGACGAAGGCTCCCCCTGCTGCGCAGGGGTATGTGCCATAGCCTTGACCAGTGTGGGCCCTGACACGACGTCCGCCCCGATAGGCGCGCCTCTCGTCCTTGTTCCCAAGAGCCAAGTCGGATCCGGGATCGACCCCAGCGGCCTGAAGCGGCCACCGCGAACCCCCTGCATCGCCTGAACGAGCGACCGGTCGAGAGCCGCGTCGCTCCGGACGCCATGCTCTTGATCCGGGGTTCTCCCAATGTTTGCCCGCTCGACCGGCGCCCTGCGCCGCATCCAGGCCATGCTTTCGAGCCTGGGCCTCCTGACCACCCTCGCAGCTTCGGCCGCTGCCCACGAGGGGCATGACCACGGCGCACCGCCTCCCGCTGCGGCCACGACCTCGAACCCGCGCGTCGTGGCCCAATCCGACGCCTACGAGCTCGTCGGCATTCTGCGCGGCGACAGGCTGGGGCTCTACCTCGACCGCTTCGCCACCAACGAGCCGGTGGCCGATGCGAAGATTGCCGTGACTGTTGGCGGCGACGAGGAGGTCCAGGCGCAGCCCGCTCCTGATGGAACCTACACGATCACCTCAGCGAAGTTCGCCGGCGAGGGGCCGCTGGAGCTCATCTTTGCCGTCACAGCCCCGGCCGACGACGATCTACTGATCGGCACCCTCCAGCTTCCCGCGAAGCCTGTTGCCGCTGCTCCGGCCCCGGCGCGCGTGTCTCCACTTCAGGCGCTTCAAAGCACCCCGAGTGTCCGCATCGGCAAGGCTGACATCCCGACACCCTATGTAGTCGCCGGTGTGGCGCTTGCCCTGGGCTTCATGCTTGGCCTGGCCGTGCGGAGCAGGAACAAGCTCATGCCGGCAGCCGGGCTTGCCCTCGTCGTGCTCCTGGTCTCGACCGCCTACGCCTTCGCCCACGAGGGCCACGATCACGGCCCCGAGGCCGCAAAGGCCGCCCTGCCGGCCGGCGACACGCCCCGGCGGCTGCCCGACGGCACGGTCTTCGTGCCGAAGCCCAGCCAGCGCCTCCTCAACGTCCGGACGACCATCACGAAGCCCGAGCCAGCGCAGAAGGCCGTGAGCCTGATCGGGCGGGTCATCGCCGACCCGAACCGCTCGGGGCTCGTCCAGAGCATCAACGGGGGGCGGATCGTCGCCCCGGAGGGGGGCCTCCCGCGTCTCGGGCAGGCGGTCAAGAAGGGTCAGGTGCTCGCGCTCGTGGAGCAGGCCATCCCCCAGGCGGATCGCACCACGATTTCCGAGCGGGCCGGCGAGATCGAGCAGGAGATCGCCAGCGCCGAGACCAAGCTCAAGCGGGTGCGCCAGCTCGCCGAGCGCGGGGTCGCGCCGGCCAGTCAGGTCCAGGACGCCGAGACCGAGCTGGAGGGCCTTCGCCGTCGGCGCGAGATCCTGCGGCAGACCCGGATCGAGATGGAGACCCTGCGGGCTCCCATCGACGGGACGGTCGCGGCTTCGAAGGTCGTTGCCGGACAGGTCGTCGCCTCCCAGGACGTCATCTTCCAGCTCGTCGACCCCAAGGGGCTCTGGGTCGAGGCGCTCGTCTACGGCGAGGTCGATCCCTCCAAGGTCACAGGCGCAGGCGCGGTCGCGGTGGACGGCACGCCCCTGAAGCTGACGTTCCAGGGCTTCAGCAAGGCGATGCAGCAGCAGGCGACCGTCGTCCAGTTCGCGGTCGAGAACCCGCCGGCACACCTCTCCGTCGGGCAGCCGGTGACGGTCGTGGCCCGGAACGGCGCCTCCATGACCGGGATCATCATGCCTCGGGATGCCGTCGTGCGCGGTGCCAATGGCGAGGCCGTTGTCTGGCGCCACACGGACCCGGAGCGGTTCGAGGCCCGACCCGTGAGGACAGAGCCTTTTGATGCCACCCGCCTCGTGATCCGGGGCGGCGTGGCGGAGGGCGAGCGGATCGTGGTCCGCGGCTCCGAGCTCATCAACCAGATCCGGTGAGGCCCTGATGTTCAACTTCCTGGTCTCAGCCAGCCTCAAGAACCGGCTCTTCGTCATCGCAGCCGCCTTGGTGCTGGTGGCCTACGGGTCATACATCCTACCCCGCGTGCCCGTGGACGTGTTCCCGGACCTCAACCGGCCCACCGTGACCCTCATGACGGAGGCGGAGGGCCTTGCGCCCCAGGAGGTCGAGCAGCTCGTCACCTATCCGCTCGAAACCGCCATGAACGGCATGCCGGGTGTCACCCGCGTGCGCTCGGTCTCGGGCGTCGGCCTCTCCATCGTCTACGTCGAGTTCGACTGGGGCACGGACATCTACCGCTCGCGCCAGCTCGTGGCCGAGCGCCTGGCCCTGGTCGGGGAGCAGCTCCCGCGCGGGGTCACGCCGCAGATGGGGCCCGTGACCTCGATCATGGGCGAGATCATGCTGATCGCCATCACGAGCGACACCGTCTCGCCGATGGAGGTGCGCGAGATCGCCGACTTCATCATCCGGCCGCAGCTCCTCACGATCACGGGCGTCGCCCAGGTGATCCCCATCGGCGGCGAGGTCCGGCAGTATCGGATCGTCCCGAATGTCGCGGCGCTTCAGGCGCTCGACGTCACGCATGAGCAGATCGAGACGGCAGTCACACGCTTCGGCACCAACACCGGCGGCGGCTTCGTCGACCAGCACGGGCGCGAATACCTCATCCGCAACGTCGGCGTGACGAAGCGCCTGGAGGACCTGCGCAGGACCGTGGTGGTCCACAAGCAGGGGCAGCCGGTGTTCCTGCATCAGGTCGCCCAGGTGGACTTCGCCCCTCGCGTCAAGCGCGGCGACGCCGGCTTCCAGGGCAAGCCGGCCGTCATCGTCTCGATCCAGAAACAGCCCGGCGCCGACACGGTCGACCTCACGGGCAAGGTCGAGGCGGCATTGGCCGAGATCCAGAAGACACTGCCGCAAGGCGTCTCGGCCACGAACCTGCAGTTCCGGCAGGCTACCTTCATCGAGACCTCGGTCAACAACGTGAAGCAGGTGCTCCTGGAGGCCGCTGCCGTCGTGGCCGTGATCCTGATCCTGTTCCTGATGAACGTGCGGGCGACAGTCATTTCGCTGACCGCCATCCCGATCTCGATCCTGGTGACGGTGCTGGTGTTCTACGCCTTCGGGCTCACCATCAACACCATGACGCTGGGTGGTCTTGCCATCGCCATCGGAGAGCTCGTCGACGACGCGGTGGTCGATGTCGAGAATATCCTGCGCAGGCTCAAGGAGAACCGCGAGCTGCCCGAGCCCCGCCCGATCCTGGAGGTGATCGCGGCGGCGTCTCAGGAGGTCCGTTCCGGCATCGTCTACGCCACGATGATCATCGTCCTGGTGTTCATCCCGCTCTTCGCCCTGTCGGGCATCGAGGGCCGCCTCTTCGCGCCGCTGGGCGTGGCCTACATCGTGTCCATCCTGGCTTCGCTGGTTACCTCGATCACCGTGACGCCGGTGCTGGCCTACTACCTGCTCTCGGGCAGCACCAAGGGCCATGAGCGGGACAGCTTCGTGGTCCGGCACCTCAAGCGCGGGAACGCCGCCCTGCTGCGCTGGGGCTTCGCACACCGGGGCTTCCTGTTCACCACCGTCCTTCTCGGCGTCGGCGCTGCGGCCTACGGCGCGACGCTCCTGCCCCGGACCTTCCTGCCGCCCTTCAACGAGGGGACGCTCACGATCAGCCTCGCTTACAACCCCGGCATCGCGCTCGCCGAGAGCCACCGCCTCGGGCTGGTGGCCGAGAACCTGATCAAGGACGTCCCCGAGGTCGTCACGGTCGGGCGGCGCACGGGCCGAGCCGAGCTCGACGAGCATGCCGAGGGCGTCCACTCCTCCGAGATCGACGTGGACCTCAAGCGGTCGGATCGATCCAAGGAGGAGGTGATGGGCGACATCCGCGCCCGGCTTGCCGTCCTGCCCGCAACGCTCAACGTCGGGCAGCCGATCTCGCACCGCCTCGACCACATGCTGTCCGGGGTGAGGGCCGAGATCGCGCTCAAGATCTACGGCGAGGACATCGACACGCTCCGCACCCTGGCCGAGGGGCTGAGAGAACGCCTCTCGGGTGTGGAGGGCCTCGTCGACCTCCAGGTCGAGAAGCAGGTACGCATCCCGCAGCTGCGCGTCGACATCGACTACGAGCGCGCGGCCCTCTACGGCCTCACGCCCGCGACCGTGACCCAGGCGCTCGAGACCCTGTCGAACGGGCGCACGGTGTCGCAGATCGTGGAGGGCAACCGCCGCTTCGACGTGGTGATGCGGCTCTCCGATCAGGACCGCTCCACCACGGGCCTGGGCGACCTCCTCATCGCCACACCCACCGGCCACGTGCCCCTGCGCATGGTCGCCACGGTCGAGGAAACCGACGGACCGAACCAGGTGCTGCGCGAGAACGGCCAGCGGCGGATCGCCGTCCTTGGCAACACGGACGGGCGGCGCGACATGGCTGCGATCATCGCGGACATCCGGCGGATCACTGCCGAGACCGAGTGGCCGCCGGGCTACGTCACGCGCCTCGAGGGCACATTCCAGGCCCAGGAGGAAGCAACGCTGCGGATCGGCGCCCTGTCACTCCTCTCACTCGCGATGGTCTTCGTGGTGCTCTACAGCCGCTACCAGTCGCCGGCGCTGGCGCTGATCATCATGGGCAACATCCCGCTGGCCCTGATCGGCAGCGTGATCGCCCTCAACATCGCCGGAGAGCCGCTGTCGGTCGCCTCGATGATCGGCTTCATCACGCTTGCCGGCATCTCGGCCCGCAACGGTATCCTGAAGGTCTCGCACTACATCAACCTCGCCCTCTACGAGGGGGAGCGGTTCGGGCGCGACCTCGTGATCCGGGGCAGCCTGGAACGGCTCACGCCGGTGCTGATGACGGCGCTGTCGGCGGGCGTCGCGCTGGTGCCTCTCCTCGTCGGCGCGGACGAGCCCGGTCGCGAGATCCTGCACCCGGTTGCGGTGACGATCTTCGGCGGCCTGATCTCGGCGACCCTGATCGACACCTTCCTGACCCCCGTCCTGTTCCTGACGTTCGGCCGCAAGCCCCTGGAGCGGATTCAGGTGAGCCGCGAAGCCAAAGCAGGCGGTCTTACCCCGGCGGAAGCCTTCTGACCCTCACAAGGAGAACCCCTATGAAGCGCCTTGTCCTCGCCATTGCCCTCACGGCATGGCCCATAGTGGCCTTTGCTCACGAACTTGCCAAAGGACCGAACGGTGGCCCCGTCGTCGACAGTACCGGCCACCATGTCGAGATGGTCGCCAAGGGCACCGAACTCGTTCTCTTCCTCACCGAAGCCGACGACAAGCCGCTCGCATCTGCGGGCACCAGGAACGCTCGCGCCGTCGTGCAGGACGGCGGCAAGACCGCGACGGTTTCGCTGCAGCCTGCCGAGCCCAACAAGCTCGTCGGCGCTCTGATCCAGCCTCTGGCGCCTGGAGCCCGCGTAGTCGTGTCGGCGACCATGGCGGACGGACACACCGTCCAGGCTCGCTTCGTCAACAACTAGCCAGCAAGGAGAACAGCATGAAGAAGATCACGAAGGGTATGGCGGCCCTGGTAATCGCCGGCGTCGCCAGCGCCGCCTACGCGCAGACCTCCCATCAAGGCCATGGCACCATGCCGATGTCCGGGTCCATGCCGATGGACCACATGGACCCAGCAGCCATGCAGAAGATGATGCAGAGCATGATGCCGGCGCCGAGCGATCCGGCATCCACGAAGGACTTCAAGGCGGCGGACATGCAGATGATGAAGAACATGCAGGTGCCCTACACCGGGAACCCTGATGTGGACTTCCGCACGCACATGATCCCCCATCACCAGGGTGCTGTCGAAATGGCGAAGGTGGCGCTGAAGCACGCCAAAGACCCCGAGACCAAGAGGATGGCCCAGAAGATCATCGACGACCAGGAGAAGGAGATCGCCGAGATGCAAGCTTGGTTGAAAAAGAACGGCGTTTAGCGCCACAAGTCACAACAAATAGATCCTTGCCCAGAAGCAAAACCTAGATCATGGTTCGTGCGGGGCAGCTGAAACAGAAGGAGCGAAGCTAATGAGGAAGTCCACCTTTGCCTTAGCCATCGCAGCCGGATTTGCAGCGACACCCGTCCTTGCCTGTCCCATGATGAACCAAGCATCAGCGCAAACCACTGGGTCGACCGCCGCAGCCAGCCCGATGATGTGCGGCGCACAGCCTACTGCCGCGCAGAGCCAAGCCCCTGGACAGACCACTCAGCCGGCACAGCCGGGACAGTCCACCGCCGCAGGCTCCTGCCCCTGCTGCCGCAACATGGCGATGATGCAGCCCCAGCCGGGCCAGCCGGGCGGCATGGGCAACATGCCTGGGATGCACAACATGCCGGGAATGCAGAACATGCCCGGGATGCCTGCAAGCCCACCGGCGACACCGGCACCTGAGACCCCGCGCCCGAACTGACGGCGGCCACGGGCCAGCGACCTCGACCAGGGTCACGGGGCTGCATCACGCGGCCTTTCCCGCACCCAGGAGCCGCATGGCGTTCGCGGTCACGAGAACCGTTGCACCCGTGTCAGCCAAGATCGCCGGCCACAGGCCGGTGATCCCCAGGACGGTGGTGATCAGGAACACGACCTTGAGCCCAAGGGCGATGGTGATGTTCTGGCGGATGTTGCCCATGGTGCGCCGGGATAGGTTCACCATGGCGGCGACATCAGCGACCCGGCCGTGGAGGACGGCCGCATCCGCTGTTTCGAGGGCTACGTCGGTGCCGCCGCCCATGGCGATGCCGACATCGGCCGCAGCAAGGGCCGGGGCGTCGTTGATGCCGTCGCCAACCTTGGCGACGACCTCACCTCGAGCCTTCATCTCGCTGACGATGCGCATCTTGTCCTGGGGCAGCAGCTCGCCTTGGGGCGCGATACCAAGAGACCGGCCGATGGCCTCCGCGGCGCGCTGGTTGTCGCCGGTGAGCATCACGGTCTTGATGCCGGCCTTGCGTAGCTCCTGGAGACCTCTCACCGCATCGGGTCGGGGTTCGTCCCGCATGGCGATAATGCCAGCGACGGTCTCGCCGGCGAGCAGCACGGAGACGGTCTTTCCCTCGCCGTTCAGGGAAGTGATCCGCGCCGCCTCATCCTGCGAGAGAGGGACACGCTCCTGGGCGGCCTGGGGCGAGCCGAGGAAGAGCACAAGCCCGCCGACGCTCCCCGTCAGTCCCTTCCCCGGCACGGCGGTGACCTTTGCGGCCGGGGGCACCGGCACACCCAGCTCGGCGGCCCGCGCCAGAATGGCGGTGGCGAGCGGGTGGCTGGAACCCGTCTCCAGGGCAGCCGAGAGGGACAGCACTTGGCTCTCCGACCGGGCGCCGGCGACGACGTCCGTCACCTTGGGCTTGCCCTCGGTGAGGGTGCCGGTCTTGTCGAAGGCTACGGCTGTGATCCGGCCCAGGGTTTCGAGAACGGCACCACCCTTGAGAAGGAGGCCACGCCTCGCGCCGGCCGAGAGACCCGCAGCGATGGCGGCCGGGGTCGAGATCACGAGAGCGCACGGGCAGCCGATGAGGAGGACGGCCAGACCCTTGTAGATCCACTCGCTCCAGGGCTCGCCGGCTAGCACCGGCGGGAGAATGGCGACCAGGGCAGCGACCACGACGACAGCGGGCGTGTAGTGGCGGGAGAAGCGGTCGATGAACCGCTCGATGGGGGCTTTGCTCTCCTGAGCCTCCTCGACCAGGCGCACGATCCGCGCGACGGTGTTGTCGGCCGCCGCAGCGGTCACCCGCACGCGCAGGGCGCCGTCGCCGTTGACCGTACCGGCGAAGACCGGATCCTTGACGGTCTTGGGCTTGGGGACGCTTTCCCCGGTGACGGGAGCCTCGTTGAGCGAGCTCTCGCCCTCCATGACGATGCCGTCGGCTGGAACGCGATCTCCTGGCCGGACGAGGATCATGTCCCCGACGACGAGGCTCTCGGCCGGGACCTCGCGGAGCGGGCCGGGCTCCTCGATGAAGGCAGTCTTCGGCACCAGGGCGGTCAGGCCCTGAATGCTCGCGCGGGCTCGACCAGCGGCAACGCCCTCCAGGAGTTCCCCGACGAGGAACAGGAACACCACCATGGCGGCCTCCTCGGTCGCCCCGATGAAGAGGGCACCGACGGCCGCGATGGTCATCAGGGTCTCGATGGAGAACGGCGACCCGGCCAGAGCGGCCATGAAGGCTCGGCGGGCGATGGGCCCGAGGCCGATCAGAAGGGCGGCGAGGAAGGTCCATCCCTCCGTCACCGGCACGAGGTGGCCGATCCCGTAGGCAACGAGCAGCGCCAGACCACAGGCGAGGGTCAGGACGCCTTTCCGGCTCCTCCACCATGGCAGCGGGCGCGCGTTGTCGTTGTCGGCTTCCTCGGTGTCCGGGTTGATCCGGGCGAGATCGTAGCCCAGCCCCTTGAGGTTGGCCTTCATGGCCGGGAAGAGGGCCGGGTCCGGCTGGTGCCGGACGAGCATCGTGCCGCCCGACACGGAAACGGCCACGTCCTCGACACCGGGGAGCCGTCGGACAGCGGTGTCGACCTTGGATGCGCAAGCCGCGCAGTCCATACCGGCGACCCGGTAACGCGTCTGAATGGCGGTGGTCATGGGCCAACCCATTGCTTCAGTAGGCCGGACGTCTACATCCTCTAGCGACTGGAGGATCAAGGGGTAATGATGCGACAGGCTGTCCCCATCGGCGAAGCCGCACGACAAAGCGGCGTGAAGGTGCCGACGATCCGGTACTACGAGCAGATCGGGCTCCTGCCCTCGCCTCCCCGGACCGAGAGCAACCGCCGCCTCTTCGGCGACGACGATCTTCGCCGTCTGGCCTTCATCCGGCATGCACGGGAGCTGGGCTTCGAGTTGGAGGCCATCCGCACTCTGCTGGTCCTTCAGGGCGATCCGCAGCAATCATGCGAAGTTGCTGATACCATCGCTCGGGCGCGGCTTGCTGAGGTGGAGCAGCGGATCGTGAGCCTAACCGCCTTGCAGGTCGAACTGAAGCGGATGGTCAGTGAGTGCGCGTCCGGCCGAGTTGGCGAGTGCCGGGTGATCGAGGTGCTGGCGGATCATGGCCGCTGCCGAGGGGTGCACGGGTCAGACGGAGCTCAATCTGATGGATCCCTCAAGGTAGGAGGCGAGAGGGCAAAGAGGGTATAGCCACCCATTTAGGACCCTGCTGAGGACCGCGCACGCTGCCGCACTTCGTGACACGCTTGTCGTCCCGTGCAAGGACCGATGTCGGCACACTCTGTCAGGACCTCGACGTTCGGGACGCGGCGTATCGGTTAGCGGAATGCAGCCCGATCCGATGGCAGCTTTCCACGATCCCTTGTCCGAAAGCCGCCAATCCGCTTTCGGGCCCAACCAGTTGTACGGCATTGCGCCGATCCTGGCCGTTCATGGCACCTGTTACTGTTCCTACAAACAGACATTCGCCCATGTAATGTCGTCTCGACTGGAGGCTGCTGCCGCCGAGATTCCGTCCACGGCTCGGCTGATCGGGACACCGAGCCTCGCGTCGCTTACATGGCCTCGCGGAGCAGCGCCTGGAACTCGGCCTCGCTCACGGGGCGCGGGTTGGTGGCGGTGGAGTGGTCGGCCTTGGCGGCGGCCGCCATGGCGGGGATGACCTGCGTGGGCAGCCCCATGGCGCTCAAGGAGGCCGGCATGCCGAGC
>JAESGR010000268.1_pt1 | contig 62707 bp, 67 predicted proteins | sample 9269771 | NCBI WGS metagenome assembly JAESGR01 (sample SAMN15739572, study PRJNA653492) | algae metagenome | isolation source: Chroococcus sp. CMT-3BRIN-NPC107 and co-occurring heterotrophs from well... | place: USA: Clark Mountains Wilderness, California | collected 2010-04-18 | reverse complement strand
GCCATCGCCGGCCTCGATCAGCCCGACTCCGGCGAGATCGTCATCGATGGCACGGTGGCGACGGAGCTGCCCCCCCAGCGCCGCAATGTCGGCTTTGTCTTCCAGCACTACGCCGCCTTCAAGCACATGACCGTGCGCGACAACGTCGGCTTCGGGCTGCGCATCCGCAAGACCCCCAAGCCCGAGATCCGCCGCCGCGTCGATGAGCTGCTGCACCTGGTGCAACTCGATGGCTATGCCGAGCGCTACCCGGCCCAACTCTCGGGAGGACAGCGGCAGCGCATGGCGCTGGCGCGAGCGCTGGCGGTGGAGCCACGGGTGCTGCTGCTGGATGAGCCGTTCGGGGCGCTCGATGCGCGGGTGCGCGAGGAGTTGCGTGACTGGCTGCGGCGGCTGCACGAGGATGTGCATGTCACGACGGTGCTGGTGACGCACGACCAGGAGGAGGCGATGGAAGTGGCCTCCCGCATTGTGGTGATGAACCGGGGGCGTATCGAGCAGGTGGGGACGCCGGATGAGCTGTATGAGCACCCGGCCACCGAGTTCGTCATGTCCTTCGTCGGCAAGGTCAACCGCGTCGGCGATGCCTATATCCGCCCGCATGAGGTCGTCATTTGCGCGCCCGAGCAGGCCGGGTGCATTCCCGCGACGGTGGACCGCGTGATTACGCTGGGCTTCGACAACCGCATCGAGCTGTCGCTGGAGAATGGCGAGCGGGTGTGGGCGCAGATGACGCGGGACGAGATGCAGCGCTTGCGGCCGGTGGCAGGGGACCTGGTGGGCGTGGACCTGAGCCAGAGCCGCCGCCCGGGCTGGGAGCCGGGGGATTTCCCGCCAGTGCAGCCGGTGAGCGCCGACAATCTGGTGTCGATCAATCCGAAAGATGAGGCGGGGCGAAGGGTGGGAGTGCGGTAAGGCGGCCCCTCGCGAACGCCCTTATCTCCACACCAACGGCCCTCACGCCAGCCCCCTCCCGCGCATCGGGAGGGGGGCTGGCTTCGTGTATGGCGAGGGAAAGGGCGTCAATAAAGCCAACTTTGGCGGGCGGGATGGTTGCCGTCACCCGCCCAGGGGTTGCAGCGCGCTCCGTTGCCGCAACAGACTGGATCGGGGTCGTCCACCCCGCACACGAAACCACATGCGCCGTAGTTGTTGTCATCGTCATCGAGATTTACACACTGCCCTGTACAGCAGGTGAGATCGATGTTGCAGTCTCCGCACTGCAGGGTGTCGCCGCAGCCGTCGTTGGCGGGACCGCAGATGAAGCCCAACGCGGTGCACGTTGTCGGCACGCAGTCGCCGCACTTGCCGAAGGTGGCGTCCTGTGCCAGGAGCTTTTCCTGCTTGCGGCGGTAGCGAGGGATGGTTTCGCCATCCAAGCACTACCAGCACTTCTTGTGCCGAAAGGTCTCAGCACCCACTTCATGGCGTTCGCTGCGGTGCCGAGCCCGGCAGAATCTTCCTGGCCGAAATGCGCTGGCAGGTACCTGCCAGCGCATTTCGGCCCTCTCGCCGGATGATCCTGGTCATCGGCGGGGTTCCGCGTCTGCGCCTGAGAGGCTCCAGCTCGCTGGGGACAGGAAATCGTCCCGGTTGGCGGGGACCGGAACGATTTCCTGAATGCTGATTAGCTGCTTATGGGAGCTGGCACGTGTTGCTGCGGCAACGGTTCGCGCCACAGCAATCCGCACTTGATGAACAACTCTGGGTGAGTTGCCGGCAGCAGAAGTTGCCAGAGCCGAGATCAGCCACCTGCGCGCAGAGCTGGTTTTCGTTGCAGCACCGTTGCCTGCGGCGGGTCTCGTCGCAGGTTTGGCCGAGCTTACGGCACTGATCACGGCGACGCCGGCGGTCGCGGTTGTTGTTCCTGTTCCGGTTGTTACGGCGCGCTGCTTCGGCGTCTTCCTCGCCCAGGCCGATTGCGCCCAGTAGCCCCAATGCCGATACGGCCGCGCTGCCGACCGCGAGACCGAAACGGCGCCTGGTCCACGCGTCGAATCGCTTCTCGTCCACCTTCATTCCTCCGGGTGCCTGCTTGCTCTCTCAGCGAAACAGTCTGAGTATGTCAAGCGTAGTCGATCCCTCATGTTGCCGTAATGTGGAGACGCCATGGACGCTGCGCCCAGTTCGCGCTGGCACGCATGCGGCCAGAAGACGCAGGCGGCTGCAGCGTGAGGAGCGCGACTGTTCCATAATGGCCCGATACGCTTCCGGGAAAGACCCGGAAGACAGCGGAGACAGGATTCATCAGCGTGGCGGGCAGTGCAACACAGACTCGTACAGCAACGCTGCATGGGCGTACGTCACCCAATGGCGCTGTGACGGTCGGTCCAGTCATGGCGATTGGCGGCGCGGAGGACAAGCTCCGCGACAAGTTGATCCTCTCGGCGTTCGTGAACCTGGCTGGTGGGCCGGACGCGCGGATCGCGATTCTACCGACCGCGTCTTCCATAGAAGAAGCCGGGGAGCGCTACAAGGCGATCTTCCTGGGGATGGGTGCGCAATCCGCTGAGGTGCTGGTGCTGCCAGACCGCGCGGCCGCCGCCGCTCCGGATTCGCTGGCCATGCTGGAAGGCGTGACCGGGGTGTTCATGACGGGCGGCAACCAGATGCGCCTGTCCACGATCGTGTCCGGCACGCCGGTTGCTCGCATGGTCAAGAGCCTGAACAAGTCGGGCGCGGTGGTGGCCGGGACGAGTGCTGGTGCATCCATCCTCTCCTCGCACATGGTGGCATTTGGGGCCAGTGGGCCGTCTCCCCGGATGCGGATGGCACAGATGACGGCCGGGTTCGACCTGGTGCCGGGGGTGATCATCGACCAGCACTTCCGGCAGCGGGACCGTATCGGCCGCCTGCTGGCGCTGGTGGCGGGGAGCCCGGCCCTGCTGGGGATCGGCGTGGATGAGGATACCGCCGCCATTTTCACCGACGATACGCTGGAGGTCCTGGGACGGCACAGCGTGACGGTGGTAGATGGCACGCACATTGTTTCGGACATCCACCGGGTCAAGGCGTACGGCGCCATCACGGTGAGTGGCGCGGTGCTGCACGTGCTGGCCGCTGGGAGCCGCTTCGATATGCTCGAGCGGCGATTGATCCCGATGGCCCCGCCCGTGGGGTATCCGGGCTAGGCTGCTACCCGCACCTCAATCTACGACCTGCCGGGATAATCGTCGCCGAGAAGCAGCGGTGTCCTGGGCGTGCGGGCTGGGCAGCTCACGATGACATGCTCGCCCCTAACACCTGCTGGCACAACACACGCATAATAGGAACGTAGATCAACCCACTGCTGGAAGAAAGTGCCGATCAAGTTCGGCGGAGTTGTTGCCGTGACGATCGAGATTCGCCACACCACTGTGTTCCGCGGGCCGAACATCTGGGCCCGTATGCCGGCCATTCTGCTGGAAGTGGATATTGGCGAGCTGGAGGATCGGCCGACCAACAAGATCCCCGGCTTCTACGAGCAGATCACGGAACTCCTGCCTGGGCTGTACGAGCACAACTGCTCGGTGGGGAAGCCCGGCGGGTTCCTGCAGCGGATGCGCGAGGGGACCTGGATGGGGCATGTGCTGGAGCATGTGTCCCTGGAACTGCAGAACCTGGCCGGCGCGGAGGTGACACGGGGCAAGACTCGGGGCGCGGGTGAGCGCGGCGTCTACAACGTGGTCTATGCCTACGCGCAGGAAGATGTAGGGATCGCCGCGGGCAACCTGGCCACGCGGCTGCTGAACCATCTCATTTACGACACCGAGCCAGACTTCGACTTCGTGACCGAGCTGGAAGAGAAGGTGATCCGCGTGGCGGAGCGCCTGGCCTATGGCCCGTCCACCGGAGCCATTGTGGCGGAGGCGGAGCGGCGCGGCATTCCGGTGCTGCGCCTCGATCCCCGCCGCTCCCTGGTGCAGCTTGGCCACGGTTCCTACCAGAAGCGGGTCTGGGCCACGGTGACCAGTGAAACGGCCAACATCTCGGTCGATGTTGCGGGGAACAAGGAGCTGACGAACCGCCTGCTGCACGAGGTCGGGATCCCCGTGCCGCGCTCCAGCGTGGTGCGCAACGCTGATGAGGCGGTGAGCGCGGCCCGCCGCATGGGGTATCCGGTGGTGCTGAAGCCGCTGGATGGCAACCACGGACGCGGCGTGATGATCAATCTGCCAGACGAGGAGACCGTGCGCGAGGCGTTTCCGCTGGCGGAGCGCGAGACGCGCGGCGGCTACGTGGTGGTGGAGACGTTCATCCCCGGCAAGGACTACCGCATCCTGGTAGTGAACAACCATGTGGTGGCGGTGGCCGAGCGGGTGCCGGCGCACGTGCGTGGCGATGGTACGCACACCGTGCAGGAGTTGATCGATATCACGAACGCCGACCCCCGGCGCGGGGTGGGCCACGAGAAGATTCTCACCAGGATCGTGGTCGATGCGCAGACGATCGAGGTGCTGGGCAAGCAGGAAATGACGCTGGAGAGCGTGCCGGAAGCGGGCGCCTTTGTGCAGCTCAAGCTGACGGGGAACATGAGCACCGGCGGCACGTCCATTGATCGCACCGATGATATTCACCCGGACAACGTCGAGATCGCGCGGCAGGCGGCGATGGTGGTCGGGCTGGATGTGGCCGGGATCGACTTCATCACCCCCGATATCGCGCGCAGCGTGCGCGAGCAGCGTGGGGCGATTGTGGAGGTGAATGCGGGCCCGGGCTTCCGCATGCACACCCACCCCACCGAGGGGCACCCGCGCCATGTCGGTCGGGCGGTGATTGACATGCTCTTCCCACCGGGGAGCCCGAGCCGGGTGCCGATCGTGGCCGTGACGGGGACGAACGGCAAAACGACAACAGCTCGCATGATCGCGCACATCATGAAGACGGCCGGCAAGAAGGTGGGGCTGACCACCACGGACGGCATCTACATCGATGCCACGCAGATTGCCGCCGGGGACATGAGCGGCCCGACGTCAGCGCAGATGGTGCTGAAGAACCCGGCAGTTGACTTCGCGGTGCTGGAGACGGCACGGGGCGGCATCCTGCGCTCTGGCCTTGGCTTCGACCGCTGCAACGTGGCGGTGGTGACGAACATCTCCGCGGATCATCTCGGACTAAAGGGGATCAACACCCTCTCCGAGTTGGCGCGGGTCAAGGAGGTGGTGCCGCAGTCGGTGCTACCGAACGGGGCATCGGTGCTGAACGCGGACAACCCGTACACCGTCGAGATGGAGCGGGTGGCCCGGGGCGAGATCATCTACTTTTCGATGGATGAGGAGAACCCGGTGATCCGCGATCACCTGCGCGAGCGGGGCAAGGCGGTGGTGCTGCGGCCGACGCGACACGGCGAGATGATTACCCTCATCGAGCACCGGCGGGACACCAGCCTACTGCTGGCGGAGGAGATTCCGGCCACACTGGATGGGCGTATCCGGGTCAACATCCAGAACTCGCTGGCGGCGGCGGCAGCAGCGTTCGCGCTGGATGTGCAACTGGAGTACATCCGCACGGCCCTGCGCACGTTCACCAGCAACTTCTTCCAGACGCCAGGCCGCTTCAATCTGATGGAAATCGATGGGCGGAAGGTGGTGCTCGACTACTGCCACAACGTGGCGGGCCTGGAGTCAATGGCGGACTTCGTAAAGCGGATGGACGCTGACCGTACGATCGCGATGATTGCGGTGCCAGGGGACCGCAGCGACAACGACATCACTGCGTTCGGGCGGCTGGCTGGCGCGACGTTTGATGAGATTGTCATTCGTGAGGACGCCAATCCGCGGGGCCGTGCTCGGGGCGAAGTGGCGGGGATGCTGCACGCGGTGATTACGGGGCAGAATGGCGCCAAGGCCGAGATTCTGCTAGACGAAATGGAGGCTGCCCGCGAGGCGATCTCCCGTGCCGACCGCAATGACCTGGTGATCCTGATGGCGGACAGGCCGGCGGCGGTGTTTGAGCACCTGACAGGCCGAACGAGTTAGCGGCCCGCCGCAGGGAAGTCGCTTCTAAAGGCTTTGGGGGCGACGGGCTGCGGCGCCTGGTACTCCAACGGCACCTGATCCTGCTCAGCTTGCGCATGAGAGATTCTCCGTTGAGAAACTCGTCAAGTCTGCGCAATAGCCGCTGCGGTGTGCCCGGGTTTGAGAGCCGGAGATCCGAATCGCCGTTGGAGTACTACAGCGCAGCGTCTTCCCGGAGACTCGCAGACCGTCTTTCCTCGTTCGCCAGACGCGCCAGGAGCCCGGCTGGGACCGGGCTCCTGGCATGAGCTGGGAGATGGGATGGAGGTAACGGCTTGGGAAGGGCGCCGCTTTTCAGTTTGGCGAGCGGGGCAGGTCCGCCGGGGAGGGGGTTGGGGACGACGTTCCTGCCTTCGCTCTCTTGTTTTCCTCTTTGTCCACCAATTTAGTGGACTACACGGATGATATGGCACGGCTGGGGGGGATGTCAACCCCCGCAGTGAAGTAAATTCCCTCTTGTCAGGAGATCCGCGCGATTCCGGAGCCGCCCCCGAGAAGCCAGGGCTTCCGAAGCCCACGCTCCAGTCTTATCGCTCCGTTACCGCCAGGCGCAACCCGAGGGCCACGAATGCCGCCGCGAAGCTGCGCCGCATCCAGGCCACGACGCGTGGCCGGGAGATAATCTGCAGCCGTAGGGCTGCTGCCAAGAGCCCGTAGACCACGAACACTGCCAGCGTCAGCGCCATGAACACGCCGCTCAGCCCGAGCATGCGGGCCAGGAACTGGGGATCATCCGCGTGCACGAACTGCGGTAGAAAGGCGAAGAAGAAAATGGCCAACTTGGGATTGAGCGCATTGACGAGAATGGCAGACTGGACCACTTCCCGGTCTGAACGGCCGGTGGCATCCGGTTCGATCGTGAATCCGCCCTGGTCGCGGAGCGTGACCCAGGCCATGTACAGGAGGTAGATGACCCCGAGCACCTTGAGGGCCTGGAAGGCCACCGCGCTGGCGTACAGCAGCGCGGCTACTCCGAAGATGGCCGCCGCCAGGTGCGGCACGATGCCCAGCGTGCAGCCAATGGCGGCGATGACGCTGGCGCGGTGACCCCGGGAGATCCCGGCGGTCAGGGTGTAGAGCACGCCCGGTCCTGGCGTCATGACGAGAATGAGCGAGGTAATCAGGAACTCTGTACTCACGGCAATCAACCTGTGCGCGTGTTCGCAGCTCCGTTCATCATGATGGAGGGGCATTCTAGCCAGCACGGCCGAACCGCTGATGAAACGGCTCCAGTATTCTCGATCGCGATGCCTGGAGGATTGAAACGGCCCCTCACACCTGCGCGATCACGTCATTGGCAGGAGTGGGGGAACAGGGGTTCTCGTCTGCGGGCGCCCCATGTCGCACCTCGATAAGGTGGGTCGTGGCCGCTATCCGCGTTTTACGAGAGGTTCCTGGCGTGCCTGAACGGCCTCGGGTGACTGGGGAGGTGGCGAGGCACGGTGTTCACGGCGTCCCCACAGGAAGAGCCCAAACCCACCGACCAGCCCGACGCTTGCCCCGCCATAGAGCAGCAGGTCAGCAACATGCCAACCATCGCCGAGGAGGTGGGCGAGCATCAAGGTGACGATGCGCCGCTTGACCGCGCCATGGCCGGTTGCTGGCGGTCACGCGCGGCGCTCGCGGCGGCTTGCTCCGCCTCGCCAGCTCGGGCGAGCCGCCAACCACCAATCAGCATAATGGCGCCCCACGCCAGGAACCCCAGGTCCCACCAGATCCACTGCTCAGGAGGCGCCTTTTCATTGACGTGGTGGATGCCCAGGATCTGGTGATCGATGATTCCTTCAACCAGGTTGAAGGCGCCCCAGCCCATCAACAACAAGCCAACAAGGAGCTTTGTCGACCAGATTGAGTGCGGCTGCCGGGCAGCACTCCAGAGCAGGAAGAGGCCGGCGACGGTCGCCACGTAGGTGAAGGCATGGAAGAAGCCGTCCCAGAGGGTGTTGACCTCCAGGCCTGCAACCGTATTGGTCGGGTAGTTCCCCTGGCTGCTCAGCATATGGTGCCACTGCAGGATCTGGTGCAGCACGATGCCATCGAAAAAACCACCAAGCCCAATGCCAAGGAGGAGGCCCGCCCAGATGAGATGCTTGCGGGACGACGCGTTTTGCATAGCTCAGCACTTCCGTGAACTCAGAGGCGGTCGTCAGCTTCCGGCTCGCTACGATCCGCGCACAATGGCAACGCTTCCTCACCACCAGCCGCCGCTCAGGAGTGGGAAAGGCTCAACCCTGTTCGGGGATACCCGTCATTTTCACCAGGTCATGGATGAGCAGATCCGCGTCCAACGTCAAGAACGCCGTGCGCGCGAAGTCGATGGCGCCGTTATCCCAATCGAACTGCTCATCGGGCAAAGACGCCAGCACATAGCTCAGGGACGACGGTCCAGAATCGGTGCGCATGACGATCAGTCTAGTCGCATCGTTGGTGCGCCCAATGGCGTCCAATTGCCAGAGCCAGATGCTGGTCCCCTTGTCTGTGGGATCCTGGGCCAATCGCTCGCTAATGGCCTCCCACCAGGCGAGGTACACCTTTGCGGGAACCAGTCGAGGGGTGGCAGTCATTGTGTGTTACTCCAGACTCGCGGCAGCAGACAGCAATCACTGTTGCCTACGCAAAATCTGGCCCAGCTAATGAAGGACCCTTTGCTGCCTGGAGAACTCGGTTCTCAGACCGGTACCAGGACTAATCGTCGCCATGCACGTGATGCATACGGTGGACGGCATGACTCCATGGATCACATCTTGCGTTCCAGATTAGGGCTGCCCTGGAACTGGCCGCGCTGCTCACATGCATCGAACACCCGAACAGGTGGACACATCGATTGCCGTGAGTTCCTGCCGGTTTGACCGTATGGGCGACTCTACATTTGAGGAGAGATACCATGATGACTGCGACCGAAGTCAGTAATGAGGCGCCTCCCCGGGTCCAGGTGATCTTTCGCCGCATGAGCGATCTGCGGACCGGCCTGCAAGAGCGCCAGGCAAGCCTGGATGGCGGCGCACCGCTCGTGGCCACCGAAGATGAGGTTCGGCAGTACGAGCTGCTGCTTGGAGATTTGCGGAACGAAGGACTGGAGATTGCTCCGTGGCACGAACCAGAGTCTGACGCGAGCGGCGCAGTTTCTGGCGTACAGCTCCTGGATTCGCTGGATGTCCTGATCAAGCTCGAGGAAGATGCCACAGACACGCGGCTACCGGCCGGATCGTCCTGACGCCTGCGCTGGAACAGCACATGATCTCTGCCGATGATCACGCAGGGAGAGGCGGCGATGGCGACACCCGGCAACCTGACCCTCACGACGCTCACCATCAACTCTCCTGATCCGCCTGCGCTGGCTCGCTTCTACTCCCGGCTCCTGGGGTGGGAGATCGGCGTCGAGGAGCCCGGATGGGTGACGCTGCTCAACCCGACCGGCAGCGTGGACCTGGCGTTCCACATTGAGGACGTCTACACCCCGCCGGTGTGGCCTTCGCGACCCGGCGAGCAGATCATGATGGAGCATGTAGATATCCAGGTCGATGACCTGGAGGCGGCCTGCGCCCACGCGAAGGCGTGCGGGGCGCGCATGGCCGAGTATCAGCCGCAGGAGCATGTCCGCGTGCATCTCGACCCCGACGGTCACCCATTCTGCCTCTACCTCGACGAGTAGGGAACGGGCTCTTGGTTGAACGAACGTCGGCGGGCACATTCTCGCCGTCGGAGCATATCTGCGGTGAGAGCAATCATGGCATGAGGATGTACCACCAACCTATGTGCATGGTATTCATCGTGAATCTCAATAGTGAGCGGAACGCCTGACGGCGGTAGCCCGCCAGGCCACACGCGGCGGAGGCTATACCTTCCGCACCTTCCAGATTTCCTCGCAGGCCCACTTGTGCGCCCAATCGGGGGTGACGAGAGTGTAGGTAGAGGTTGCGCCTTCGGGAATCTGGACCTCGATGAGGTCTTCGATTTCGAAGCCGCTCTGGCGCAGGAGACGGATCATCTCGCCGTGCGGGAGGTGGAACTCCACGGAACCCTCGGGCCAGTCGAAGCGGTGCATCCCGAAGAGCGGGCGCTCCAGGCACTCACTGGCCGGGGTGATGTCGTCGGCATCGGGGGGCGTGGTCAGCATTACCAGCAGGCCGTTGCCCAGGAAATGCAGCCGTCCACCGGGACGGAGTAGCCGGGCCGCCTCCGGGATCCACTTGTACGGGTCACACCAGATGGCCGCGCCGTACTCGCTGATAGCAAAGTCAAAGCTGGCGTCCGGGAAAGGTGTTGCTTCAGCGTTCCCCAGGTGCAGCGGAAACTCGATGCCGAACTCCGCCTGCAGTTCCCGCGCCGTCTCCAGTTGCTTCGGGGAGTTGTCGATGCCGACCGGGCGCGCGCCTCGCCGCGCCAGCCAGGCGGAGACATAACCTGTGCCGCAGCCGAGCTCGATGGTGTCCTTCCCTGCTAGATCATCCGGCAGCATGAGTAATTCGCTCTCAGGCACACCGAAGATGCCCCAGGTTGGGATCTCCAGGCCCCACTCGCGACGGCCAGCCGCCGCATAGTCGGGCGCCATCTTGTCCCAGGCGGCTCGGTTCTTCGCGAGGTAGTCGGAGTCTGCACTGGTGGACGGAGCGTTAGTCATCATCACTCCCTGACAACAAAAACGGGAGCGGCCAACTGGCCACTCCCGTAACGTACGTCACTCTTGTCCGTCAGCCTCCGATGGCGCGGCCGTTGCCATCATCCATGCTGATGTTGGTGACCGTTGTTTCGCTCATGGTCTGGTCGGTTGTAGTTACCGGGGCGGTGTAGACCGGCTCAGTGTAGGCCGGTTCGGTGTACGTCGGCTCTACGTACGTGGTCTCGGTGTAGACCGGTTCTGCTACCGGGGCCGGGCCGCCCGTGACGTTCAGGGACGGCGCTTCGTAGATCACCGTCTCGCCCTGCACACCACCAGTGTTGATGTCACCATAGATGACGGTCTCGCCGGTTCCATCCGCCACCGGGTTGTTGCCTGTAGCAGTAGCAGAGCTGCCATCGGCGTCCACCGCGTTCTGCGGGAGTTCCACCACGTTGTCGTTCGTGACCACGGTCCCTGGCTCCTGCCAGGTCGTCGTGCTGCCGCTCATCTCGCCGTTCCCGGAGACTTCCGCTGTGTTCGGATCGATCAGCGGGGCCGGTTCCGTGTTCACGGTGTCAACTGGAACCGCGTCAACCGGAGCCTGCTCAACAGGCGCCAGCTCGACGGGAGCCTCCTGCACTGGCGCTCCACCGCCACCACCGAAGTTCGTCGTCCAGTACCAGCCGTAGTGGGAGCCCTCACCATAGACGCGGCCGATGCCAATCTCGGTGAAGTTCGGGTTGCGCATGCCCGCGTCATGCTCCGGGCTGTTCTGCCAGGCGATCATCACTTCCTGTGCGCTGGCCATACCCGCGGCAATGTTTTCGCCGGTTGTGCTACCGGTGTAACCGAAGTTCCGCATGTTGGTGGCAGGGTCAGTGCCATCGAAGAGGTAGTGATCGAAGTAGTTGTTGATGGCCATGTCGTAGCTGTGGTAATCCGCGGCCGCGCCCAACTGGTAGTTCAGCGAAAGCGGGCCCAGCCCCAAACCAGCACGGTAGCCATTGATGAGATCGAGGAAGACCATCTCCTCTTCGTCCGGCGCGTAACCACTGTCCTGTGCGTGAACGGTAGCCACCGGACTGACCACGGCCAACATGCCGAAGACCAGCATGAGACTTGCAAACACCACTGCGAGGCGTCGCATCGCTCTCTTCCCTCCCGTGCCTGTCCACAAACGGTGCGGGCCGTCCTGCGGGTCTCTGGACAGGAATGCGCCTGCGAGCGGTAGCAGGCGCAAATGATCCTGAGTTGAATAACGAGACATGCCTGCTTGCGGGCAGACACACCATCCCTACCGAGGTTAACGCCTCACAGTCACAAGCGGTTTCTTCGGCAATAGCCCAAAAGTCATGGGTGGGTGCGGGTCTGCCCCCAGGACAGCTCATCCAGCGGGCGATGACTCCACGACACGGCCACCTGCAGCGGCCGCTGTACCGGGAGGCAACACCCCGATGCCATCGCTGTTCTGCGACCCGAAGACCCCCATGAAGGTCTCCCACGGGATGTCGTACTCGTAGGCGCGCTCCCAGTTGGAGCTGGTTGGGCCCAGCACATCGCGGATGACGACACCCAGCTCGTTGTAGCCCATCGCCACGACGGCGTGGTCATTGCCCAGCACCGTCGGCAGCTCGACACCCTCTGGCGTGATCCAGGTCGTGGGCTCCCAGGCCAGGAAATCCGCCGTCGCCTTCATCCACACTAACCCGCCCTGGTCGAGCGTGTCCTGGATCCCCTGGCGGTCCCGCACATGGCTGGCCTGCAGGTTGTACTGCTCGAAGATCGGCATCATGGCCTGACCCGTGGTGCGGGCGAGCAGATTGTCGTGGTAGTTCCCGGAGAACTGAGTGAGGATATCACCGCCGTAAATCACCCAGCCGTTCGGCCCCATCTCGTACCAGGGCTCGAATGACGTGTCGTGCCCGACGATGCCGATCTGCTCGTCGAAGCCTACGTCGTAGCCAAAGGTGGACAGCACCACCCACGCAGCGTCGAACTCGCAGGTGTAGTGATAGAACTGGCCTTCCTTGCTGGCCGCCGGCGTATAGGCATCGTAGTAGCGGCCGTCCGGCAGGGTGACGCCCTGCGCCGAGGTGGACGAGGGGTGCGTCATCAACGGCCCAGCAGTGGCCACGCCCAGGAAGCCGCGCAAGAGTGAGCGGCGACTTGCTCGATGAAAAGGGAACACAGCAGTCACGAATCGTCTCCAGCAGCTTGGGGCACAAATGAAGATAACGCAGGCGCGCCCGTTATGACCAACAACGCGCCTACATACCGTGACGCAGTGCGGGGTCCAGAGGTTTCGCACCCGAACTCGCGCCCCTGAGAGATCCGGGTTAGATCGTGATAGGAGACTCCGGCGCCAGCACTGCCGCGAGATCGCTGACGATGTTCTGGCCGGGATTGAAGACGAGATACTCTCCCTTATCGTCGAAGGCCTCAGGCGACGGGGTCATGGTCGCGGCGATGGCCAGCTTGCGTGTGGGCAGGTAGGCCATGGTTGAGCCGAAGCCAGCGAAAAGCGGGTTCTGGAGCTGCCAGTCTCCCACCAGCCAGATCCCGAGGCCATAGGTGGCACGCTCGGTAAGTGCCCTGCAGGTGGCGCACCCGTCCTGCGTATGGCCAAACCCGACGAGTTCGCGCGACATCTGCGCCGCGTAGGAGGCCAGGCTGAGCAGCACGCCCTCGCCGATGCCAGCGGCCGAGGCGGTCAGATCGTAGATGTTCGTGGTCTGGATGGCGCCACGGGCGATCGTCCACGAGGGATCCCAGAACGTGGACTCTTCATAGAAGGGCACGGTGTCCGGAATCTGCAGTGTCGCCTTCCGCTCGGAGGAGTAGGCGTGCAGTACAGGGGAAGGGATGTAGGGAGTATCCCAACTGGCGGTGTTCACGAGGCCAAGTGGATCCAGCACCAGTTCCCGCAGTAGATCCGCCAGCGCCTTGCCGCTGATCTTCTCCAGCGCCAGGCCCAGGATCACGTAATCCGTGTGGGAGTAGGCCCAGTTCTCGCCCGGCGCGAACGCGCGGCCAGCCTTCAGGCTGACCTCGATGATCTCTTCGGGCGTCCAGCTCCGGAAGGCATTCACGTAGTTCGATTCCGCGAAGCCAGGGGTATTGACGTAGTCGGTGTAGCCAGCGGTGAGGTTGGCCAGCATCTTCAACGTGACCTTGTCTGACTCCGGCAGGTCCGGCAGCCAGGTAGAGAGCGGATCCTCCAGCCTCACCACGCCACGGTCCACCAGCACCAGCAACGCGGTGGAGATGTACGAGATAGCGACCGCGCCGTTACGGAAATGCATCTCTGCCGTCGCCGGCACGCCGTTCATGCTCTCGCCGCGGGCAACAGTCGCCAACTCCCGGCCATCGACCACCACGCGCGCGATCGCCGCCTTCATGTGGTATTTCGCCACCGCCTCGTCAAGGATCGCTGCAATGTCATCAGGCGTCGTCGTGATCGGCGCCAGCGGTTCTGGGGAAGCGGCTGCTTCTGGAGTGGCTGATTGCGCGGCCACCCCACGGCTCACCGCCATTCCAGCAACACCGGCGCTCAACCCGCCCAGCACTGAACGCCGGGAACGCCGAAGATTGGTTCCGGTCATGCTTCCCCCTGTGTAACCTGTTCCCACGCGCGCCACGATACGGCTGCCCTGGCAGCGGTGGGATCGTTGTGTCCGATTCTCTCGGCGGCACTGTAGCAGGGAGCATGTTCCAATAGTGGGCCGGGCAGTCACATGCCTGTCCCACGAACATGATCTCACGTTACCCAGCATGTGGATTCCTATGGAAGAATCATGGCGGCCGGCAATTGGCAACCACGGCCGCACAGCGGAGAACACTTCTTGGAAATAGACATCACGACACCTGGCCTCCCATTATCCGTGCTTCCCCCAGTGGAACTGGTTTCGGTGAACGTCGCCGAGCCGCAAATCATTGGCACATTCCGGGGCAAGCCGATTACCAGCGGCATCGCCAAGCAGCCCATCACGCAGGAAACCCTGCACCTGGACTGGCTGAACCTGGCTGGAGACCGCCAGGCCGACCTGCGGGTGCACGGCGGGCGAGACAAGGCGGTGTACGCCTACCCAGCGGAGCATATCGAGCGCTGGAACGTGGATCTCACGCCAGAGACGCCGTACGGTCCCGGCACCTTCGGTGAGAACCTGACCACGCGCGGCTGGCTGGAGGACGCGGTCCGCATCGGCGATATCTGGGCCTGGGGCGATGCCCTGCTCCAGGTGAGCGAGCCACGTCACCCCTGCTTCAAGCTCGGGATGCGCACCGAGCGGCGCGACATCATCAAGCGCATGGAGACCAACGGCCGCTCTGGCTGGTACCTGCGCGTCCTCCAGCCAGGACTCGTGCCAGTAGCGGGGCCGATCAGGGTCGTCTCCCAGGCGCTCGATGCCCCAACCGTGCTGGAGACGACCGGCGGGGTGGGCGACTGGCGCTGATCCGCTCATTGCTGCAGGGCTCATTGGGTCCTGGCGCGGCTCTCAAGCATCTTGCGTTCCCGTGCTGCACTTGGCATGATGCGCGCACCCGCAACAGTCAGCGATCGCCGCAGGGAAGAAGGATGTCATGAGCTTCGCCGATGCCGTGCGCTCCGGGTTCAACAACTACGCCAATTTCAGCGGGCGGGCGCTGCGTTCGGAATACTGGTGGTGGGTCGTCTTTGTCTGGATTGCGGGCCTCGTCGCCAACATCATCGACAGGGCCCTGGGCTGGAGAGTCTACGAAACGACAGTGAACGGGCTGCAGCAGGGCTCTGGTCCCGTCGCGGCCATCGTGGGCCTGGCGCTCCTGATTCCTGGACTTGCCGTGCTGGTGCGCCGCTTGCACGATACCGACCACTCCGGCTGGTGGTTCTGGCTGATCCTCATCCCCATCATCGGCTGGATCGTGCTCATCTTCTTCCTGGCCAGCGCCGGCACCCCAGCGCCGAACAGGTACGGTCCCTCGCGTGACATGAGCAACTGGGCCTACCCGCGGTAGCACGGTACTGGCCGCGGACAAGACCAGGAGGGCGGCCCATTGGCCGCCCTCCTTCTTGCAACTCATCCTCTTGCCTGACCGGACAGGCTTCAGGAGTACCTATGCCTTGGAGCTAGCTCGCGCGGCCAGGAATTCGTGCGTGCGGGCCCAGGCCAGTTCAGCCGCGGCAGCGTCGTACTCCGGGCGGTCAGGTTCGGCGAACCAGTGCTTCGTGCCGGGGTAGACGTGGAAGGTGGCCACACGGCCCGCAGCGCGGATCTGCTGCTCCAGCCCTCGCACGTAGTCCAGGTCCTCGTAGGGATCCTGCTCGGCGAAGTGGCCCAGGTACGTGGCGCGCGTGTCGCTGAAATCTCCCTCACCCGCGCCGTAGAAGACCACGACGGCTTCCACCGCCTCAGGCTGCACCTGGGAGAGATGAAAGGCCCAGTACGCGCCGAGTGAGAAGCCGATTACGGACAGCGGCGCCGGGCTCACGCCCGGAAGGGTCTGAAGCAGGTTTGCACTCGCCAGGAGGACCGGCCGCACGACGGCCTCCTCATCCTGCGCATCACGCAGGGCTTCGGCATCGGGGATGGTATCCGCGGTCGCGCTATCGGCAAAGAGGCTGGGCGCCAGGGCTACGTAGCCCTGCGCCGCCAGATCATCACAAATTCGCGTGAAGACCGGAGTCAGTCCCCACCAGGCGTGCAACACCAGCACGCCTGGCCCAACATCTCCCGCTGGCCGCGCCAGGTACGCCTGATGCCCGGTATCACCAACCGTCAGCCACTCGCCCATCAACTTCCCCTTGCCTCAAACAGAACATGTGTTCTTTTCAACAGACTACAGGACAACGTCCTGGTTGCCTAGCCCACACCAGGACCTACTGCCGATACGCTTCACGCAACCAAAAGCCCCTCCCCCAGGAGAGACGTGGGCGAGGGGCCGGCAAATACAAATACACGTTGAGGGTAGTCAGTCTGCGCTGATCTCCACTCCATGCTTCTCCGCGGCCTTCCTGATCCGCTCCTTGATAGTTTGCGCGTCTGCAGCGTCATATCTGGCCGCGTTGTCCTGGTGATTGATGTAGCTCCAGGCGGCACGCACATGCTCAGGCGTGTCAATGGGGTACTTGTGATTGACCGGATCGGCGAACTGCATATCGCCGTACTCACGAATGCCCTATTGCGGGTTCACATCATCGCGGTGCTCGATCTTCGTGGCCATGGATTGCTCCTTTCCGCGTGACATCTTCACACGAGGAACGCTGTCTACGCGGCGCCACGCAGGATGAACCACCGGCGGCTCAGGATGAGCGCAGCCCGACCAGGGAGGCTTTTCCTCCCATGTTGCCAACCAGGTCTGATGGGCTGGTATCGTCAATTATTTCGACAATTCCAACCACGGCCTCTTCGATCGCGGCCAGGCTGTGCAGGATTCGCGCGCGCTCTGCTTCCGGCACTTCCGTGGATCGCAGGATGGCGAGTTCGACAAGTTGTGCGTGACCCTGGATCACCATCAGCGGATTCCGGAGGTCATGACACAACTCATCAAACCCAGCTTCATGCCATATGAGAGAGGTAGGGGAAGAATCTGGCATGAGTGAGCCTTTCACATTGGAAGATTCTTCAGTTATCCCGATCCCTTGCATGTTCTGGACTGGACCATAAACGTACGCTACGCCTCGCCTACCAGATCCTTGACCATGTCCAGCATCTCGCCAAGGTCAAAGGGCTTCCCCAGGTACCGGTGCGTACCGTAGCGGTCTGCCTGCTCCCGGGCACGTTCAAGAAGTTGCGGGCTGGTCGAGACAAGGATGACCGGGATGCCCGTTGTGGCAGCGTCTGCATGCAGACGTTCCAGCAGATCCCATCCAGCCTGTTGACCAGTCACCACATCGATCACCAATGCGTCTGGCTGCAGCGCGGCGATCTGTTCGTAGGAGCGTGGCACGAAGTTCGTGGTGGTTACGTTGTACCGCTCATCCTGGAGAAGATCCCGCATCAGGTTCAGGAATGCCGGGGCGCCGTTGACCACGAAGATGTGCTTACGGCCTTCCTGAAGCTGGTGTTCTTCCATAAACCCTTCCTGTGTTACAGGTCTTCCCGACTCATCGCAAACCCGGTTCACCGCGCCAACGGCAACAGGGTATTCCCGCGCGACATGTTTCCAAAAGCAAAGAGTGGGCCAATCTGATGAGGTCGGCATGACCGTAGCAGGCTGCGCGTACGACACCATCTCTCACGGGTTTTGCCTCTTGGGGCAGCCATGATATGAGACCAGGATTCTCTACCCGGGATTTGTGGGAGGCTGACGCTATCGTTGAGTCTTCCCTGACGCAATTCAAGATGTTGCGAGGTATTGCGGCCTGTATTTCCAGCGAGGCTACTGTCTACACCAGCGATGAGCTCAGGATGCTTCCTTCTCGGACAGATCAGAGAAGTTCCGAATCGTCACCGTATGATCGGGAAACCTCGCGACAATCTCCAGTTCTCCGCCCATGGCCTCGATGAACCGGCGCAGGGTACTGACATACATGTCAGCACGCTTTTCCAGACGGGCTACTGAACTCTGACCAATGTGCAAGGCCTGAGCAAGTTCTTCCTGGGAAAGCAGCCGCGCTCGTCGCATTTCCGCCAGATCCATCTCCAGGTCAAGGGCTGCTGCCTTCGCGTCCGCAGCAGCACGCGCCTCGGGCGTCATACGTTGCCGCAATTCGCTGTAGGCATTCCTACCCGTCATCGCTATCCTCCATCTGCAGCTCTTCCAGGTGTTCGTCGTAGAGCGAATCTGCTATGGGCACCATGCGCTCGTAAAACCGCCGATCACCAGTTTTGTCACCACCAATGAGCAAGATGGCAGCGCGGCGCGGATCAAAGGCATACAACACGCGAATGGGCTTGCCGCCACTCTGGACCCGCAGTTCACGCATCTGCCCATGCCGTGATCCGCGTATATCACTCGAATAGGGATACGGTAGTGCGGGGCCGCGCTTCATCAGTTGCTGAACGTAGGCGTCAATGTCACGTTGCTCATCATCCGACAACCCGATCCACCAGTCGCCGAATTGATCCGTGTACTCAACCAGCCAATGCACACGGCAATGATATGCACTGCGGTACATATTTTCCCAACGTGATCACATGCATGGGTTGTCTCTGAACCGACACCTCGAATGCTTCATACACTCACGCGCGCTTCCCTCTATCCTGTGAGTCGCCATTAGCCCCCTGTGCGTAAAGGACCGCGCTGGTGCTGCGCCGCCGTCCCGGCAATGACCTGACCCGCAACCGGAACTTCAATATCTTCTGGGCAGGGCAAACCCTGTCGTTCATCGGGGATGCCTTCTCCATCGTGGCCATTCCCCTGCTCATCCTGCAGGTCACCGGCTCCCTGACCCAGATGGGCGTGGTCACCGCACTCTACGGCGTTGGCGCCCTCATCACGGGTATCGCTGCCGGGCCGATTGTGGACCGCGTCGATCGCCGCAAACTGATGATCCGCTGCGACCTGGGGCGTGCCGGCCTCTACGCGCTGGTGCCAGTAGGGTGGTGGTTGCTGGGGCCGCAGCTCTGGCTGGTATACGTGGTGGCGGTCCTGGGTTCGGCGCTGGCCATGCTCTTCGGCGTGTCCTATATCACCGCGGTCAGCAACCTGGTCGATCGTGATCAGATTGTGGACGCCAATGGTCGCTTGCAGTCGTCCTATGCGCTCGCGTTCATCCTTGGCCCCTTCCTGGCAGGCATCATCTCCGCGCAGTTCGGCGCGGCGCTAGCCATCGGCCTCGACGGCTTTACCTTTCTCGCCTCCGCCATCTCCCTCAGCTTCGTGCGCCTGCGCCGCGCCAGTGCTGAACGCGCTTCCAGCGAGCGCGGCAGCACCATGGAGGAGTTCCTGGCCGGGGTGCGCTTCCTGTTCGGCAGCCCGCTCTTCCGCTGGCTGACGATCCTCATTGGCGCGTTGGCCTTCGTCTCCACCGGCGTCACGGACCTGATGATCTTCTACCTGAAGGAGGATCTGGGGCAGACCGATGCCACCGTCGGCATCGTCTTCGGCGTCGCCAGCCTCGGCACCATGCTCAGCGGGCTAATCACGCCGCGCCTGCGCCGCTCCCGGGGTTTCGGCTTCTGCCTCATTGGCGGCTTCGTGCTGGAGGGCATCGCGCTCGTCCTGCTCGGGTTCAGCGCAGCCACCCTGCTCATCGCCGGCATCTGGGCCATCGCCGGGTTCGGCAGCAGCACGCGCGGCATCGTCTCGATGACGTTGCGCCAGGAACTGACGCCTGACCACCTGCTGGGGCGCGTCACAGCTGCCTATTGGACCGTCTTTTCCGTGCCCGGTCCGCTTGGCGCGCTGGCCCTCACCGCCTTCGGTGCGCGCGTCGGCGCGCGGGAAGCCCTGCTCACGGTCGGCATCTTCATCCTGCTGGTGGCGGTCGTTGCCCTGTTCACGCCCGTACGCGCCTTTGCCCCGCGCCTGGAACCGGACGACCTGGCGGTGTCCCCGAATTGACTCCCGGTCCGCGCCCGGACTGACAGACGCTCAAGGCCGCGTGCCACAAACTCAGGAGCAAGAGGGCAGGAGCGCAGACATGGCGTCTTTCCGCTCCTGCCCTATGGCATCCCTGAGGAAATCATCATGTCCTGGATCAACCAGACCTTCTGGAACGTGCCGGCGCCGATGCCGGCGCCCCTGGCCCGCGTCTTCGTCGTCCTCGCCATGCTCATCTTGTTGTTGGCAGGGTGGGGCCTCGTCCTGTTCGACGGCGTGCAGCGCGCCCTGTTTGTGCTGGCGTTCAGCACCATGGCTATCAGCAACCTGCTCTGGGCCATCGGCAGCCTGCAGGGAGATGCCCGCCAGGGTGAGCGCCTACGCGCCGCCTCCCGCCCCTTTGGTGTGGTGATGATCGTTGCCCTGCCACTGGTTGCCTGGCTGGAGTACTTCGCCTGAGTCTTCACGGGCTTCGTCCTGGTTGTCATACGATGACGCCAATCAGGCTCCTTCATATCTCACATACGCTCGCTACCGGAAAGGACCTGCACCATGTCGTGGTTCAGTCGCAACGTCACCAATATCCCGCCGCCCATGTCTCCACGGATGGCGAAGATCTTCGTCGTGCTCCCCCTTATCACGCTGGCGCTCGGCCTGTCGTCGATCTTCATCTACGACGGGGTGACCCGCTTCTTCTATGTGGTCTCGTTCAGCGCCATGTCGATCGCCAATCTGCTCTGGTCCATCGGTAGCCTGCAGCGTGCCCCCCAGCGCAGTCTTCGGATGCGTGCGGCCATGCGTCCGTTCGCGCTCCTCATGCTGGCGACCCTGCCGGTTGCCGCCTGGCTGGTGCTCTTCGGGCAGTAGCTGGCGGCGCTCAACGCGACCTTTGGTGGCCGGGAGCCCTTGACAGCAGCCCGGCCACTCCATACACTCCACAAAATAGAACATTTGTTCTGATTCATGATCGTGGAGGAAATGGATCATGAGCAGCTTCGCAGCCGGGATGCATCCCCGTCCCGTGGATGGAGCCGCCCTGGTGCGCTGGGAGTGTGGCTGCAGGCAACCGCCCGTGTTACTGGCCACCTATGGAGCGAACGGGCTCATTCATATCAAAGCGCGGGACCGCTACTGGCACGTGCGCGGCTCCGTGCAGACCGTTTGCCCACGCTGTGGCGGTGAACACCGGCTCGATCTGAACCAGGACGGCAACGTCCCGGGAGAACAGTAACACGCATGGCTGATCGGCCGGCAGCCCGTTGAGAGCGCTTGCGGGTGCTCTCGTTGACCTGCCGCAGCATGCGTCGCTCACCACACGTTCCCGTAGCGCGTCTCGTTAACCTCTGTTTCCGGGCTCAGAAGCAGCATTGAACGCACTGAGCCTCTCCAGCGCCAGAGCGCACCCCCACCGGGACCTCCCGTGGGCCGCACCATCATCCAGCGTCGGCTGGACCCTGCACCAGGAGAGGCATCGATGTCGCACTCTCACTCGTCCCGTCCCGCCTACTTGCGCGTAGTCACGCAGGAGCCCAGGCCGGCTCCAGAGGAAGCCTGGCCACCGCTGCCTGTCATGGTGCCGCTGTTGCACCCTGATGAGGGAATTACGCCGAACCAGGAGGCGCTGATTACCATGCTGGCGCGGCGCGCACGCCAGGGCGATCAGGCAGCGAACCAGTTGCTCTGGCGCGCTTTCGAGGCGCGCCTGGAGCCTGCCGTGGGCGGTTGCGCCCGCACTTTGCAACAGCACACCTGGCCTCAGCGTGATGGCCGGCCGTGGGGGCAGGAGGACCTGCGCCAGGAGGCCTTCCTGGTCTTCAGCGATCTCACCGCGACCTGGGCGGGTGCGGAATCCTACGCGGCCTACATCACGGCGCACTTCGCCTGGCGGCTGCGTATGGCGGCGCGTCGCCTGGGACCACAGCGGACAGCCGCGCAGCACGCTGAGCCGCCGGCTCTGCCAGCGATGTGCCGCGAGATGCTCGATGGCGAGTACCGTGCGCTGCTGGATGCGATTGCGGCGCGCCTCTCCCCGGCGGATACCATGGTGCTCGATCTCTATGTGCGCGAAGGGCGCGAGCTGGGCGATATTGCCCACCAGCTCGGCGTGCCCCAGCGCACCATCACCCGCCGCTGGCAGCGCATCTGCCGGGTGGCGCACGAGGTGCTCTCTCCTCCGGATCCCACCACCTGACCCCTGGCTACCCCTGTGGGGTAGCCAGAGGTGTTGCGGCTACGCCGCCGAGGCACAGGGCAATCAGCGCGCCCTGCCCCGGCGGCATGGCCGTGGGCGGAAAGAAGGGGCCGCCCGCGGGAACCAGCAGGAGATCCCCGGCGATGGCCAGCGGCGCATTGATGCCTACCGGCGCCTGCCACTGCCAGACCTCATCGCCCGTCGCGATATCGAAGGCACGCACCTGGCCATCCAACCCCGCCCCGAAGACAAGATCGTTCGCGGCCGTGGCGCCTCCCGCGAAGAACGTCGGGACATCGGTCTGCCAGAGCACGTCGCCATTCCGCGCATCCAGCGCCAGCATGGTGCCGGTGGCTGCCGGGAGGTCAAGCTCGGACGTCGTATCCGAGTAGACGAGCGGAAGATTGATGACCGGCACGAAGATCACGCCATCCTGGAAGGCGAGGGGAGATTGCACGCCACCTAACGGGCCGGGCAGGATCGTCACCGGCGTGGCGGAGGGGAGGGGTAATTCCTGGCCATCACCGTATGCATTGTGCTCCCCCACAGGCACCCGCCAGACCTCCTCCCCCGTCTCCGCGTTAGCCGCGATGACCAGCCCTGCCTTGCCAGAGCCGATGGCCAAAGGGACATCCTGCCCGTCCTTTTCAACCGCGACCAGCACAGGCGTGAGCTGGAAGTCGTGATCAATCTGGTCGTGCGGTTTGGCCTGCACATACCAGCGGAGCGCGCCCGTGCGCGGATCGAGCGAGACCATCGAACTGCTGTAGAGGTTGGGTCCAGGGCGTGTTCCGGCATCAGGGGCCGTCGCGAACTCGGGCCAGGGCGCAGGGTTGCCGGTTCCAAAATAGATATTGCCCGCATCATCCACCGAGGGGGGATACCAAACCCCGCCGCCCGCATTCACACGCGCCTGGCCCCACAGGTTGTCCGTGGTGGTATCCCACTGCCAGAGGACATCACCGCTGTCTGCCGAGAGCGCGAAGAGGATGCCGCGCGTGCCGCCGATGTAGGCCGAGGGAGACGTGGCGATATAAACCACACTGTCGTAGACCGCCGGCTGCATGAAGATGAATTCGGCGGGGTTGGCGGAAAGCCGCGTGCGCCACACCTCATCCCCGGTTGCGGCATCGAGGGCGAAAACCTCTGGCGCGGCCCCAAGCGATCCATAGACGCGCCCATACCCGAGCGCCACCCCGTTCGGCCCGGCCGTGAAGCTGTGGTAGTCGTGCCGCCAGATGATCTCGCCGGTGGCGCGGTCGATGGCCAGGACGTTGCTGGCCATGTCCTGCAGGTAGATGACCTCTCCAGCGATGAGCGGGATGGCCGTCACGGTGCCGTAGCCACCCGACTCGGTGAGCGGCACCCGCCACGCTTCAGCCAGGGTCGCGACCGTGGCCCTGGAGATGGTGGACGTCGCGGCGCGATGGGCAGCCAGGGACTGTTGCGGGGCGGGCCAATCCGCCGCGAACTCCTGCAGTTCCGGCGGTACGGCCGGCCCGAGTGCGCGGGGCGTGGCCATGGGTAGTGCATCCTGGGCGCTACTGCCACGCTGGAGTACCGGCAGGGCTGACCCGGCGACGGCTGTCGTGCTGAAGAGCCGCAGCAGGTGGCGGCGGGAGAGAGACTCGAAATGCGTGGCTGAAGTGGTTTGGCTGGGCATGGGGAACTGATCTCCGTGGGCTGATCACTGCTTGCCCTGACAAGACAACTCCGCGGAGATCAGCCTGGTTTCCGCCCCACGATCCACAGGTGGGTCACCGGGCGCCCATCCTCATCAGCGGTATCGAGCCTGGCTTCCACTAACTCGAACCCGGCGTTCATCACGAGACGCTGGTTGGTTTCAGCGTCGAAATGGCTCCAGTACATGGGTGCGCCGAGCCAGTCATCCTCCATGCCCTCACTCTCCATCGCGCCCATGGTGGCAATCAGGAGACCGCCTTGCTGCAGCCAGTCAGCAATGCGATGCAGGAGAGCCTGTTGCTCCGCACGCGGCACGTGAATGATGGCGTAGCTGGAGATGACCGCGGCAAACGACTGAGGCGGGAACTCCACCTGCGTCATGTCTGCCTGCAGGAAGGTGGCATGCGGGACGTTCTGCCGCGCGAGTTCGATGCTGCGCGCCGAGCCATCGACGCCTGTAACGTGGTACTGCGCAGCGAGGGCGTGGGCCACCGGAACACCCGTTCCACACCCCAGATCGAGCACCGCGGCTCCTGCCGGAATCTGTTCTTGCACCAACGCGACGTAGCGGGCCCGCGCTCCCGTTAGCGCCTCACCGGTCCAGGCGGCATACCGCTCGGCAATGGCGTCGTAACTGCGCGTCACGAGATCCTGCGGACGGCTGGGCTGCATCATCGTTGGATCACCCCTTGCTGCTTCATGCGGCGCGGCTTTCGGTTATCGTGCCACGAGGCCGCGCGGTTGCGGCGCCAACGAGGAGTGCACCTTCATCTCTGCCGAGACGATTCCCAGCGACGACGCGGCGTCCACGGACCACGTAGCTCCAGATATCACGACACGGGGTGGCCTGCGCGATGTCCTTGCCCTGCCCGCGTTTCGCCGTCTCTGGCTGGCCCAACTGGTAGCGCAACTGGGGGAGGCGGTCGCGCTGGTGGCGCTGCCACTGCTCGCCTTCGCCATGACCGACTCGGCGGAATTGCTCAGCGTCATCTTCGTCGTGCAACTGATTCCGCGCATCATCCTGGCGCCCATCACCGGCGTCATCGCCGACCGCCTGGACCGCAAGCGCCTGATGATCATCTGCGATCTGGCGCGCATGGTGCTGGTCGCCGTCATGCCCTTCACTCGCGAAGCGTGGCAGGTCGGGATCCTGGCCGTGTTCATCGCCATTGGCAACGCGTTTGCCCGCCCGGCGGAGCTGGCCGCGGTGCCCATGGTCGCTCCGCCGCACCTGCTGGTACCCGCCCTCTCCGCGACACAGGTGGCGGGGAGTGTGGTGCGCGTCATCGGGCCGGCGCTGGCGGGCGCCATCGTCACCCTGGCCGGGCCTGCGCCGGCCTTTGTCGCACAGGCCATCTGCTTTGGGCTCTCCGCCGCCATCCTGCTTCGCCTGGCACTCCCCGCCACGAAGCCCACCACGGACACTCCCGCCATCAGCGCCCTGCAGGCCGTGCGCGAGGAGATGCGTGATGGCCTTCGCATCGTCTGGCGCAACCCCATCGTGCGGGGAACAGCAGCCGTGGAGGCGCTCTGGCAACTGGTGTTCTCCTCGCTCTTTGTGGCAGCCCTGGTCTACGTGGAAGAGTCCCTCCACCTCGGAGACGATGCCGCCTCAGCGTTCTCGGTGCTCACCGCCTGCTTTGCTGGCGGGACGGCCATCGGCGCCCTGGTGGCGCGCCCGGTCGAGCGGCGCATTGGCCGCCCGGCCCTGATGGCCATCGGCTACCTGGCGCCGCTGACACTCATCCCGGCCGCCTTTACACCGCCGCTGCCGGTGCTCTTCGCCTGCTGGCTGGCGCTCGGCTTCACTGACGCCTGGGCCGTGATCGCCATGCAGTCCTACCTGGCCGAGTCGGTAGAAGACACGCTGCGCGGGCGCATGTACGCCACCTGGACCGCCTGCGTCACTGTCGGCGGCGCCATCGCACTGATCACCGTCGGTCAACTGACTGAGAACATTGGCCCCCCACTCACGCTGGCTATCGTCGGCGCGACCGTTGGTATCGGTGGACCGCTCCTGCTCTGGCTCACTGGAGCACTTCCCGCCATGCTGAAACAGCGCCGGGATGCGCAGGACCCTGTGGTGCTGGTGGACTGAAGCAAGACCGGGTATGGGTGTATTGCGTCCTCTGCCAGGAGATTTACGCGCAAACACCACTCGGACACCCCACTGGACACGCCCTGTGGTGCATCACAGCGACCGTCTGGAGAGCACCTTTGGTCCAGCTCTAGCCTTCGCGCTGGAAACCTGCCGCGAGCACACCGGCAACAAACTCCCCCTTGGCGGCGGTATAGGCCAGGCGATCACCGGGGAACTGTTCAGCAAGGTCAGCTTTCAGGCGGGCGTAGGCAGCCGCGACATCCGGGCGAGTGCGCAGGATGTCCCGGAACGCCAGGTGATCCCGCCAGAACGCTGAGTCCCATTCCGTCAGCGACAGGTTCACCCTCCGCGCCTCGGGTTCTCCGGCGATGAAGAAGAGCCGCTCCGGCAGGGTATCGTGCGGGCGGAACTCGTAGCCGATGCGCTCAAGTAGCGGGATCACCCCGTCCCGCTCCTCAAGTGAGGTGACTGCGACCATGATGTCCAGCAGCGGCTTGGCAGGGAGACCGGGAACGGCGGTGCTCCCGATGTGGGCAATCTCCAGCGCGTACGCGCCAAGCGCCTGCTGCAACCGTTCTGCTTCACGCTGGTAGGCCTGGGCCCAGCGCGGATCGTGTGGCACGAGGCGCACCTCTCGCCGCCCTAACCCGAACACCGCCAGGTCGTCCACAGCCGCCATCTGCCCGCCCTCCCATTGCGTCCGCCACGCCAGGATGCCTCGCCGGGGCGGTAGGATAGCGAGATGACCACACCAGCCGCACCCCGCAAGCGCGTTCTGCTCACCGGCGTGTCCGGCACCGGCAAATCGTCCGCCATCGCCAGGCTGGCTGAGCTTGGCAACGTCGCGATTGACGCGGACGCACCGGGGTACTCCGCGGAGGTTCCCGCGCCAGAAGATGAACTGACCGGCATCGGGCCAGGCCGCGACTGGGTCTGGCAGGAGGACGCCATCCGCGCCATCCTGGACCGCCCGGACCCTGTCATCTTCCTCTCCGGCTGCTCCCCGAACCAGGGAGCCTTCTACCCCGCCCTCACGCACGTCATCCTGCTCACGGCCTCACCCGCGCTCATCACCGAGCGCCTGACCACTCGCACGAACAACCCGTTCGGCAAGGACCCAGGTGAACTCGAGCGGGCCCTGGCCTTGCAGGCGGAGATCGAGCCGTTGCTGCGCCGCTCCGCCACCCACGTCATCGACACGAGTGCGCCGCTGGACGAGGTTGTGGAGGAGGTGCTGCGGGTGAGCGAGGCGACGTAGAAGTCACACCCGTCAGGTAGCCGGAGCCGCGCTCCGCACCAACCCCAGCTCTGGTGCAATCTCCGCTTCGGTCAGTTCCGGATTCAGGGCAAGTGCTGCTGCAAGTGGATCACGCTCAATGATGCGCAGTAGGGCGATCCCCGCACCATCAGGGAAATGTGCTTGTTGCTCCCAATCGCGTAGCGTCCCCAGCGGAATCTGAAACAGTTGTGAAAAGCGCTGCTGCGTCATCTGATTGAGTTCGCCACGGATCCGCACCGGATCAGGAAATCGACGCATACGCGCAAGCTTCTCAGGAGGCAATGGCAACGCATCTGGGTCGGCAAGTGCCGCAGCCATGACCTCATCGTTTGTCATTGCCTCTACGCGCGCCCAGTTGGTGACGCCATCGTCATGAACGAGCGCGTCCACGCGCTGGCTCGCTTCAGAGCCATCGGCGATAGTAGCGTGACTCTTCCTCATGATTTGCCTTTCGTGCGGATATCAGCCGAATCACGCCAGCCCTTTTTGTGTACACCACATAGGCAATGATTGGTCCAAGTCGCCCAATGGCAACCCAGCGTTCTTCGCCGTACTCTCGCTCGTCATACTCCACATACAGTTCACGATCCTGAAAGACCGCCTGTGCCTCTTCAAGGCCAAAGCCGTGTTTGCGCCGATTCTGCCGGCTCTTGTCTGGATCCTAATCAAACGTCATGCAGGAATGGCTCGTCACATCTACTGACAGTCAGTACAAGTTGATAGTCCGTATCTCCTTGAGCGGCGAGCCCTGAGTACCACTCATCATCCTGCCTGAACATCCCACCCAAACTCCCGCAGCCCCAATTTCCGAGCCACGGCCCGTGATGCCGCGTTGTCCTCACTTGTGCTGTAGACCGGCGTAATCCCAGCGGCACGGATCGCGTTCGCCCAGGCGATGGTGACGAGCGCGGCGTAGCCCCGCCCCCGGAACGCCTCCGCTGTATCGACGCCCGCCTCCGCTACAGCACTCGTGCGGCGGGCGCTGTAGCAGATGGAAACAGCGCGATCATTGTTGATGATCGCGTAGCAGGGCCACCGCTCCCGCAGCCAGGTTGCGGTGAATGGGAAGTGCTCCGCCAGCAGACCTTCGTGCCCCGGCTCAACGAAGGTGACCCCGGTGGAAACTGGCAAGATGTCAGGGAAGACGAAGGCCGGACCAGTGGAGAGTTCCCACTCCCTGTCGGGCACATGAGCAGCCAACACCCCTCGCAGGGCAGGGAGCAATGCTTCCGGGGAATGTGCAAGTGGCGCCATATACTCGCAACGCTGGTCGATGGCGGCCCGCAGCTCAGCCGGAACATCCTGCCGGTACGCGTGGACGCTGCCGCCCGACGTCACGCCGAGGTAGATACGCGGGGCGGGTGTCGGCGGGGGGGCAGGCTCCAGTTCGTTCAGGGTGAGCAGGTCGCCCTGGCGATCCCGCGTGAACAGGGCGTCCACGCGTCGAAGCGCCAGGGCGAAATCCGCGTCAGTCCGCTGCTGATCTCCAGCAGCCCCGTCGCTCAATCGGCTTCCACCTCTTCCGGGGCCAGCGAATCCAGGATCTCGGCCAATTCATCCGGGGCCGAGAACATCGGCCAGTGCCCGGTTTGCATGTCGATCCACTGCCATGGCGGCTGCGTAAACTGCGTAATCTCCGGAATACCGGCCTCGACCAGTCCCCGCATGTCAGCGCAGGCAATGAACGTGCCTTGCCACGCTGGCTCAGCTCGTTCCAGGCGGAGCGGCTGGGTGTACGTGGCCCACGGCTGCGGCTCGGCTCGCGCCTCGATCAGCAGCAGATCCTCGTCGCTGATCCCCTCCAGGCTCGCGCCAGCTCCCAGCGCTTCCCACCCGGGGAAGGGGAGCTTCCAGCCCTCGCCGTAGCGTTCTACCGTTTCCTGCATTCCCGCCAGCGCCTCTGGAGGGTAGATGTCGGTCGCGGCCATACCGTCCGCCAAGGGCGCCGTATCCACGAACACCACGCGCTCCAGCCGCTCGGGCACGCGATCCGCCACGCCGCCAACCACTGTGCCAGCGTAGCTGTGCCCCACCAGGATCACGTCGTCCAGATCGTTGGCCACGATTGTGTTCACCACGTCCGTGATGTGCGTCTCCAGGTCCACTTCGGCCCGGCCCAGGTGCACGCGCTCGCCAAGTCCGGTTAGCGTGACCGGGTAGACCTCATGACCTTCATCGCGCAGCGTTTCCGCCACATCATGCCAGGCCCAGCCGCCCAGCCACGCTCCGGGAACGAGAACGTAGGTTGCCATGCAGAATCCTCTCCAATCATGCTCCGTGTGATTCGCCACTCTCATGGTACGTGGCAAACCTGTCAGGACGTGCCACCATTGCTCATCACGTGTGTCTCCAGGCCAGACCAGCGAAGACCATGCCAGATCGCGACCTCACGCCATATCTCGGGCAACGGGTCCAGGTGGTGATCGACCGCCCACTTGGCACGTATCACCCGCGTCATACCGCTCTACGCTATCCGATCAATTACGGTTATCTCCCAGGCACCATTTCCGGTGATGGCGCGCCAATCGATGCCTATGTTCTCGGGGTCGAGGTGCCCGTCGCGACGTTCGAGGGTGTGGTCATCGCGGTCGTCATGCGGGCGGACGATGTGGAGGACAAGCTGGTGGTTGCGCCGCCCGGCACGTCCTTCTCGCGTCAGGAGATTGCGGCAGCCGTCGCCTTTCAGGAGCGCTTCTTCACCTCCCGGGTGGTGATAGCCGGAGACATCCACATGCCCGATCCGCGGAAACCTGACGACATCGAAATCGTTGTTGCCACGCCAGAGGATTGGCAGGCCGCGCGAGACATCCGCCTGGAAGCCTTGTTGCGAAATCCCGAAGCCTAAAGCTTCACCTATGCGAAAGCCGTTGCACAGACTGCAGCCGATTGGCGTGCCTGGCTCAGCCGCTCCGGATTGACCATGCTCATCGCGCAAACCTCGCGGCGTCCCGTAGGCATCGTAGGCGGATTACGCGGCGATGCCATAGGTGACCAGTCCGTGGGCTGGATCGTCAGCATGTATGTCTCCGCTGATTACCGCCAGCAGGGAATTGGCCGCAGACTGCTGCAAACGCTCATCGAGGACCTTGCGCGCGACGCCACACTTACCCAGGCACGGCTGAACGTCACCTCCAGCCAGATTGCAGCTCAGCACCTCTACGCCTCTCTCGGCTTTGTCGTCACCGGCGAAGAAGACGGCGAAATCACCATGGAGCGCCCGCTGCACTGAGAGCGGTATGCTGCACACCCTGAAGAACCTGGAGAAGGGGAGACGATGCCAATCGATATCGCGCGGGCGCGGGCAGAGACGCCCGGCACGGACAATGTGCTGCACTTCAACAACGCTGGCTCGTCGTTGATGCCGCAGCCAGTGCTGGACGCCGCGGTTGACTACCTCAACCTGGAGGCCCGGATCGGTGGCTACGAAGCGGCGGACCGGCAAGAGGCGCAGATCGAGCGCTTCTACACCGCCGCCGCCGAGATGCTGAACTGCGATCCGGACGAGATCGCCTTCATCGAGAACGCCACCCGCGCCTGGGACATGGCCTTCTACGCCATCCCTTTCCAGTTGGGCGACCGCATTCTCACCGCCCGCGCCGAGTACGCCAGCAACGTCATCGCCTTCCTGCAGATGGCCGAGCAGCGCGGCGTCAGCGTCGAGGTGATCCCCAGCGAGGAGACGGGTGAGCTCTCCGTCAGCGCGCTGCGCGACATGATGGATGAACATGTCAAGCTGATCGCCATGACCCACGTGCCCACCAATGGCGGCCTGGTCAACCCGGCGGCGGAAGTAGGGAGGGTTGCGCAAGAGGCCGGCGCGCTCTACCTGCTCGATGCCTGCCAGTCGGTTGGCCAGATGCCGGTCGATGTGCAGGCCATAGGCTGCGACATGCTCTCTACCACCGGCCGCAAGTACCTGCGCGGGCCACGGGGCACCGGCTTCCTGTATGTGCGGCGGGAGGTGATCCCCGTGCTCGAGCCACCCATGCTCGATCTGCACGCCGCGCAGTGGACCGCGCCGGACCAGTTCATCACCCGCGACGATGCCCGCCGCTTCGAGAACTGGGAGACGAACTACGCCGGCAAGGTAGGGCTGGCCGCCGCCCTGGACTACGCCATGGGTTGGGGACTGGACGCCATCTACGCGCGCGTGCAGGAGTTGGCCAGCAGCCTGCGCGCCTGCCTGCGCGACATCCCCGGCGTGACCGTGACCGATATCGGCACGGAGCAGTGCGGCATCGTGACGTTTGTGGTCGATGGCCACTCAGCCAGCGAAATACAGCAAACTCTCGCCCAGCAGGCGATCAACATCACGACCTCCTCGACATCCTCCACCCGCTTCGACATGGAGGCGCGCGGCCTGACGCTGATCGTGCGCGCCTCCGTTCACTATTACAACGATGAAGCTGAGGTCGATCGCTTCTGCGACGCCATCCGCGAAATCGTGGGTTAGCGAGCGGCCCTGTGGTTGAGTTGCGCACGAAACGCCTGCTGCTACGTGAGTTCCGCGAGGAGGACTGGCCGGCCCTGCACGCGGTGGAATCCCTGCCAGAGGTTGCGCTCTACCAGCACTTCGATCCCCGTACGCCGGAGGAGAGCCACGCTTACGTCCTCGGCGCCATCGAGGGTGCCAGGGAAAGCCCACGCGACACGTACGACCTGGCCATCGTCCTGCCGGAGACGGAGGACGTCGTCGGTCGCTGCGGCTTCGCCATCACCGACCCTGACCAGCGCGAAGCCGTGCTCTGGTACACCCTGCACCCGGAGGTCTGGGGCCAGGGCATCACTACCGAAGCCGCGCACGCCGTTGTGGACTTCGCCTTCCGCGACCTCAAGCTGCACCGCATCTGGGCCGAGTGCGACCCGCGCAATCCGGGCTCCTGGCGGGTGCTGGAGAAGATCGGCATGCGTCGTGAAGGCCACCTCATCGAGAACGTCTGGCTCAAGGGCGAGTGGTGCGACTCCCTGATGTACGCCGTGCTGGATCGGGAATGGGGATGATCGGCTCAAGCAAGGAAGATTTGCTTCAAGTAACTTCCGCGGCTCATAGCTACTGCGTGCTGACGACCTCGCGCCTAACCGCCACGCTTCGAGTTCCGCGCTCACTCTGATATGTCATCCTGAACCCGCAAGCGAAGAATCTCGTTATTCTTGCCCTCGCTGACACTCTCTCCCCTTCGCTGCCCAACCTCGCGTGTTATCTCGACCGAAGTGGAGAGATTTCGGCCTAACCAACCGCCGAGGAACGAGGTGTTACGCAGCACTTGCGACCACTTCGAGGCAACACGGCCGGTGACGCTGAGATCTCTCCACTTCGGTCGAGATGACACGGTGGAATGGCAGTTGGAAGGGGATAGGCTGGGCTGCGGGGCCTCTGCAGGTGCGCGGCGGGGCCGAGATCCCTCACCTGCGGGCTTAGGATGACACATCAGGGTGTTGGCACATGAGGTTGTATGACAACATGGATCGTGCATTCTGCACCCCAGCCTTCTTGCCCAGCGCCGCGTTGCGCTCGTGCTCCAGCTACCGGATGATGGGCACTGACACTGCGGTCTCTTGCACCACTGAAGGAAGAATCATGGCCTCGTTCGTCCTGCCCAATACGTCGTTTGCCGGAAAAGTGGCTCTCGTCACGGGCGGCAGCTCCGGGATCGGCCGCGCCACCGCACACGCGTTCGCGGCGGCGGGCGCAACCGTCGTGCTCTCCGATATCGACGCATCAGGCGGGGAGACCGTGGCGCAAGCGTTACGTGATAACGGCAGCGAGGCCGCGTTTATCCAGGCAGATATCTCCCAGGCAGCGGACGTGGCCCACATGGTCGCCGAGACCGTGGCGCGCTATGGCCACATCGACTACGCCCACAACAACGCTGGCATCCTGGGTGGTGTTGGGCGCGTGGCGGATGTTACCGAGGCCGAGTTCGACCAGCTGACAAGCGTCAACCTCAAGGGTGTCTGGCTCTGCTTGAAGGAGGAGATCCTGCAGATGCAGCGGCAGGGTGGGGGCGGGGCCATCGTGAACACTGCCTCCATTGCCGGCATCCGTGGTTCCGCCTGGCTCCCGATCTACTCCACGACCAAGCACGGCGTGGTGGGGCTCACCCGGGCAGCAGCACTGGGCTACGCCGAAGAGGGCATCCGGGTCAACGCCATCTGCCCCGGCTACGTCGACACGCAGATGGTGACCAACACGCCGCTGCTGCAACAGCGAGCCGCCGAGCGCACCCCGATGGGACGTTTGGCCACACCGGAAGAAATCGCGGAGGCCGTCCTTTGGCTCTCCTCCGATGCGGCCGCCTACATGACCGGCGAAACGATGGTGCTGGATGGAGGCGTTACCGCGTGACGACCCTCCGAGTGGGAGAGACTAGTCCGCCGGGTAGTACGCCGGGTTGTAGCGCTGGGCGATGAAGCCGGTGGCTCGCACCAGGTCGAGGTCCTGCACGAGCAGGCACTCCTCGCCGTAGGGGGCGTGGGCCACGAGTTCCCCCTCTGGATCAATCAGGCTGGTGGCCGATTCGGGGTACCGGAAGGCATAGTTCACGCTGGCGAAGTAGACGGTGTTCTCAATGCTGCGCATCAGCATCGCCTTCTCGTAGTAGGGGGCATCCGGGTCACCCCAGCGCGTGAGCACAGGGCCGCTCGTGTCGCTGCCGGTGAGCTGCGGGTGGAAGACCACCTTCGCGCCGCGTGCCGCGGCCCAGCGCGTCGCCTCCGGGTAACGCCAGCCCTCGTGGCAAATGGTGATCCCGAAGGGCACACCATCGATGGCGAAAAGACGGCGCTGGCCACCCGGCACGTAGTGGGGCGCTTCCTCGACCGGGATCTGGTTCTTGGCCTGGAAACCCTGGAGTGCGCCGTCGCGGTCGATCACGACCGCCACGTTGTGCGCGCCCAGTTCGGTTTCCCACTCCATGCCCATGACCACGGCGACGCCGTGTCGCGCCGCCATCTCCTGGAGCACAGCTAACGCGGCTTCCTGCCGTTCCTGATCGCGGGGAGGTACGGGGAAATCGAAACCACGTAGGCCAGGGATGTAGGTTTCCGGGAAGCAGGCGATCGCCACATCCCGCGCGGTGGCTTCGGCAAGCATGCGGTCGGTGGTGGCAAGGCGCTCCTCGACTGTCGGAGCATTGCGGACCGTGGCCAGGCCGATGCGGAGTGTGTCTGGTGTCATGGAGCATCCCCCTCGCGTTACTGTTGTCAGCGTGATGGTAGAGCAACGTTGCTCTCCGCTGTCAGCACCTTGTGCATGTTGCCCAACGGTCCGCCGGAGATGCCAGATGACCGATCGCTCACTGTACGCCTCACAGAGCCCGATCACCGATCCCGGAGAGATGGCCGGCTGGCTCTCTGGCTTGCCGGCGGACTTCACTGCTCTGCGCGCTCTGGCGCGGCCACTGGTCGCGCACTACCGCGTCGATGACCTGGCGGCGTTCGGCATTCCCGAAGAGCGTGTGGCGGAAATCGACACGCGCTTTGCCGAGCGGATGTTGGCTCGCCTGCACGAGATGGATGCAGGTCCGCTCACGCCAGACCGCACGCCGGCCAAGCGCATCGTGGGCTGCTGTCGCGACTTCACGTTGCTCTATCTGACCATGCTGCGCCACGCCGGCATCCCGGCGCGGGCTCGGGTGGGGTTTGCCGGCTACTTCATGCCGGGCTGGTTCATCGACCACGTTGTCGCCGAAGTCTGGGACGAGTCCAACCAGCGCTGGCGCTTGATCGATCCGGAAGTGGGAGATGTGCACAACGATCCCAACGATGGCTTCCCCATCGATACGCTCGATATCCCACGCGACCGCTTCCTGGTCGGCGGAGCGGCCTGGCAAGCCTGCCGTCGCGGCGAGCTATCCCCGGAACGCTTTGTCGTTCATCCGAATCTCGATATTCCCGTGACACGCGGCTGGCTGCAGCAACGCCACAACCTGGTGCAGGATCTGGTTGCACTCAAGAAGCGCGAGATGATTCTCTGGGATACGTGGGGCATCCTGGATGACGAGCCGGTCACGGACGATTCGTTGCCCCTGCTGGACGGCATTGCCGCCGTCACCACCAAGCTCAATGTCACCTATGCCGACGCCACGGCGTTGTACGAGCGCGAACCGGGCGTACAGGTGCCGCCGCAGGTCACGAGCTTCAACATGCTGGCAAACGAGCCACGGATGGTGGCGTCAGGGGTGTAGGCGAGAGAATGCTTCACCTCCATGGTGGTCTGGACCGTACTCATGGAGACAAGCTCCAATTGTCCGAGACGATGTCACGGAGTTGCTGCTCATGAAACCAAAAGCTACCGTCTATGTGCTCTGCGGATTCATTGGTGCAGGCAAGACGACGTTCGCGAAGAAGCTGGCAGAGCAAACCGGCGCAGTGCGGATCACCAAGGACGAGTGGCTCATCCAGATGGTTGGGAACGATCCCACGATCGACGGGTACGCGGACTACGATTCCAGGATGTGCGCGCTGTCGCGGGACGTCGCGTTCCAGCTCGCCGCGAAAGGCATCGACGTCATCATCGACGAAGGAGTCTGGGAAAAGGAACTACGAGGTATCTTGAGGAATAGGGCCGAGGATGTCGGCGCCCAGGCGATCGTGTATTTCCTCGATACCCCTATAGAGACGATACGGGAGCGAGTTGCACGACGAAACATGACTGCCACAAAAGACTCGTTCAAGATCAGCGAGGAACTACTGGACTTTTATTTGCAGTATTGGGACCCCCCCAGCGAGGACGAAAACTACGTACTCGCCAACGAGGCAGGATATTGACGGAATGCAGTAGGGTTGGCAACACCTCTACGGGAACACTGCCAAACACCCGTACCCGTTAGCGTTGGCATTCTTGGCACACTTTCTCTCCCTAGGCGCCAGAAGGCCCCGCTCCTGGGACATGGGAGCGGGGCTCTGTACAGGGTCTCGTCGCCTGAGGCGCGAGGGACAGTCCTCGCTAGTGCTTTGCTGGCGTTTGCTCCGGAACCTGGTAGGCGCCCCGCAGCGTCTCAGGGATGTGTGTGCGGCTGATGATCACCGTGATCACGGCCAGGATCACGTACACGATCGAAAGCTCGTTGCGGATATCGGGGAAGACGAACTGCACCGCGAAGAGCCCAAAGAGCATGGACGCCCCAATCAGGGAGAGGCGGCGGTCCAGCAGTAGCGCGATGGCGAAGAGCGACTGCGCAGCCGTGAGCAGGATTTCCTGCTCCTGGCGGCCATCCAGCGGCAGATTCGAGATGCCACCCATGGCCACGGAGTAGACCAACGGAAGCATGCCAACCAGCAGCGTCCATTGGTTCACCTTGGAGGAAACCACCGTCCCGAGCGCGGCATCCGCTGCCGCGCGCCAGGCGAAGATGGCGACCACCACGAACTCCGGCGCCTCCGAGGCCAGCGGCGCCAGCCATTGCACGAGCAGGAATTCGTCGATGCCTAACTGGGTGCCAGTCGTGACCAGCGCGGTCGCAAACGCCTTGGCCACCAGGAGCACGATCACCGCGGCAACGACCGCCAGGATCGCCGTCACACTACGCCGGGTGGTCGTCGGCAACGCACCGATGGTTTGCGCCGGACCGACGAGATGCGGCTCGCCTGTCGGAAGTTTGGTCAACCGCCAGATGTAGACGGCAAAGATGGCGCCCAGCACCACACAGTCAACGACAGAGAGATAGCCCTTGAGCGGGATGGTGAACGCGTAGAGCGTTGCCGCCAGCAGAGCCACCAACTCCAGGCCGTGACTGGCCTCCAGGGTGACCGACTTCTGCCGGGTGCGCAGCCAGACGATGAGCAGCACCATCGGCCAGGCAATACCGATGAGCAAGCGGTTCGCGCCGGTCATGTTCGCCACCGCGTACCCGGCGTACGCCGGGTCTTCCGCAGCCAGCCAGGCAAAGGAGGCGTCCACGATGTATTCCGGAAGGATGGCAATCAACGCCAGCAGGGCAAGTGCAAGCCCCTGAGAGATGTCGATCTGCACGGCTTCCGCTGCCCAGGAGAGCAGGAAGGCGGCGCCAACAATGGAGATTCCATAGAGCAACGCGCTGGTCGGTGCGTCAGCCCCAAACGCGCCGAGGCGAAGCAGGACCCCTGGGATCGTAATAACCAGGGCAATAACGATCGCGAGCCAGGAACGCATCAGGCGTGAATCTCCTTGGACTGGGGTCTCTATCGGTGGCCGCTGGTGGCATCGGCCACATGTCGTATCAATGGTAACTCCCCCGGCGCGAAACGCGTTCCTCTCCGGGGTGTCCAAGGGACTAGCGCGGGCGGCGGCCCCGGGTGTAGTCGTTCCGCTCACGCCGCCGGAAATCCTCCGCCTCGATCACTACATCACGCGTCAGATGGGTATCGAGCAGGCGCGAGAGGATGCGATCATCGACGTGACGATGATCCTGGTTGGACGTGACAATCGTCGGCAGCCGCTCGACATAGCGGTGATTGAAGATCTGGTAGAGCTTCTCGCGCGCCCAAGGCGTGGTGTTCTCCGTTCCCAGGTCATCCAGCACCAGCAGGAAGGCGCCACGAATGGCGTTGAAGCGATCATCGTAAGCAACGCCCTGCGATGGATCGAAGGTGGTGCGCAGGTGATCAAGCAGGTCCGGCACAACGGCGAAGAGCACGCTGCCGTTGCGCTCCCGAATCTCCAACGCCGCAGCCACAGCCAGGTGCGTCTTCCCAACCCCAACGCTGCCATGCAAATAGAGCCAGCCCTCCGGGTTTCGCGCGAATTCGCGAGCAGCGTTATAGGCGTCTTCAGTCCCGGGTGTCGGCTCGAAGTGGGCGAAGGTGTGCTGTGTGAACCCATCCAGGTTAGAGAGACGACGCACCTGATCGCGCCCTCGCTCCGCCTGCTCCGCCACCTTGCACTCGCAGGGGAAGAGGCGGCCAAAGTTGGGATGCCCCACTGGCACGTCCATGCGCACCCAACCTGCATCCTTGCAGACCGGGCAGCGCCAGGCAGGCTGCTCCCGCTTCGCCGCGCCATTGCTCTTCGGCGGGCCAGTGGGGATGCGAACAGTGGTCAGGACTTCGCCAATACGCTTCATGGGAACTCTCTACTTACCCGTACCGCTCACGCGGTTCTCGCCCCTGGGTTTGCCACCCTTCGAGGATACGCTGGATATAGCGCCAGGAACGCTTGTTGTAGGTGACGGCCTCCGCCACCGCGTCCTCGATCCACTCCACTGGCCAGGTCTCCAGTGCGCGCACCAGGTGATCAGCAATCAGCGGGGTAAGGGGGCCAACATTCTGCTCGTAGAGGCGGAAGACGTTGGGGCGTTCCGGGACGACCTCTGGCGGCTGCGTGTCCCGCCAGATCACGCGCGGGGGCGCCACACTGCCCCGGGCCATCGCCGCGACAAGTGCCTGGTTGACGGGGGTGTTGACATAGTACCAGACGTCTTCATTGCGTCCCTGCGCCGCCACGAAGCGCAGCAAGGTTCCCCGTCCAGCAGCCAGATCGAGCCCGGAACCGAGCCGCTCCCCTGGCTCTCGTGGGCTGCCTGGCGTGCGCAGGGCACTACGCAGCGAGCGGTCCGCGTGCAATGCATCCTCCGACACAGGGGATTCGATTCCGCCCGCCTCGGCAGCCAGCCGGAAGATCGCCAGGGTGACCTGCAGTTCGGCCATCTCGGTGATCTGCGGCAGGACATCGGTAAAGAACGCGCGGGGAATGCCCACGGCGGGGTCAGTCTGGACAAGGAAGCCCGTGAAAGGGTGGGTCATTGGGTGAGGGTCCTCACCCCCAGCCTCGCTCCCGGTGCGTGGGAGAGGAGAGTGCGGTTGGATGCTTCGCCGGTGATGATGAGTGCGCTTTCCAGGATGTCATCCTGAGTTCGTCGAAGGATTTCGTTCCTTACCACCATGGTACATGGCGTGGCACGAGCCGCCGTGAACTTCCTGTCATTTCGGGGAGAGCGACGACGAGATCCTTCGACAAGATCAGGATGAGATCCGTAGGTGGTCGCGGAAGAGTGACCAGGTTGCAGCTTGGCAGCTTTGGCCGTGCAGGCGCTGCCACGCGCGTCTTGCGCGCCTGGCCACGGTCGAAAGCCCCTCTCCCTGCGCACAGGGAGAGGGGTTGGGGTGAGCGTCAACTCCCGCATCACATCCCTGGCCCCGGGTACAACTCCAGATCGGCAAAGCGCGCGGTGCGGTCAAAGAAGCGCAGGTTGACCGAACCCACCGGGCCGTTGCGGTGCTTGGCAATGATGATCTCCGCGATCCCCTTCTTTTCCGAATCCTCTTCGTATTTGTCCTCGCGGTAGATGAACATGACGATGTCTGCGTCCTGCTCGATCGAGCCTGACTCTCTCAGGTCCGAGAGCATCGGGCGGTGATCGGAGCGTGATTCCACCGCGCGGGAGAGCTGCGAGAGCGCCACCACCGGCACGTTCAACTCGCGCGCCAGGCCCTTCAGCCCGCGTGAAATCTCGGAAATCTCCTGCACGCGGTTTTCGGTACGGCGGCCACTCATCAGTTGCAGGTAGTCAACGATGATCAGGTCCAGCCCCTGCTCCGCCTGCAACCGGCGCGCCTTGGAGCGCACGTCCATGATGCTGGAGGAGGAGGAGTCGTCAACGTACATGGGCGCCTCACTCAGGCGGCCGAACGCGCGAGAGATCTTTTCCCACTCGTTGTCGTCGATCTGACCCAGGCGCAGCCGGTGGCTGTCCACCCCCGTCTCCATGGAGAGAATACGCTGCACGAGCTGCTCGGCGGACATCTCCAGGCTGAAGATCCCGACTGTGCGCTTGTGCACTACCGCCGCGCCGTAGGCCATGCCCAGTGCCAGGCTCGTCTTACCCATGGAGGGGCGCGCCGCCAGGATGATCAGGTCGGACCTCTGAAGACCGCCCGTCATCTGGTCCATGTCCGAGTAGCCGGTGGCCACGCCGACCACGTCGCCACGGTGCTGCTGCAGGTAATCGATCTGGTCGAAGAACTTGTCCAGCACCTCCCCCATGGAGGTCCAGTCTTTGGTCTGGCGGCGCTGGGAGACATCGAAGATGGCGCGCTCGGCGGCGTCCAGCGCCTCCTCGGTGTCAATGCCATCTCGGAAACCGATATCGACAACCTGGGTCCCGGCATCGATCAGGCGGCGCAATGTGGCGGTACGCTCGACGATGCGCGCGTAGTACTCGACGTGGACGGCAGTGGGGACGGCACTGAGCAGGCTGGAGAGATAGGCGAGGCCACCTGCCTGGTCGTATTGCACCCGCCGCGTCAGCTCGTCGGAGAGCGTGATCATGTCGGTTGGTTCGCGCCGGTTGTAGAGATCGAGAACGGCACTGTAGATCAGGCCATTGCCGCTGAGATAGAAGTCTTCCGGCTTGAGAAACGACGCGATCTTGATGATGGCATCGCGGTCAATGAGGAGGCTGCCGAGCACTGATTGCTCCGCCTCCAGGTTGTGGGGCGGCAGCCGCTCGATGACGCTTGGTGCTGCGATAACCATGTTTGCCGTCGCCCTTTCCCGGTACACGCAATCGACGTGACCAGCGGGGCGGTACGTTGCCGGGGCGCGGGAGTGCCCTGATCAGAATGAGATCGCGCCCGGCATGCGCCGGGCGCGATAATGGAAGCATCCTGGCCTAGGCCAGCGCCTCCTCTTCCTCTTCGTCGCCGGCAGGTTCCTCGACCTTGGCTGCGGCCTGTGCCGCGGCCACCGTCGCCTGGTACTCGGCGTCGCCAACTGCGACCACCGTAATGGCTGGGCGCAGGCGACCAACCAGGTGCACCGTCACCGTGTGCTCGCCCAGGTTGCGGATCGGCTCATCGAGCACGACCTTGCGGCGGTCGATCTCTTCACCCACGACCCTGGCTAGTTCATCAGCAACTTCGGCGGAGGTGATGGAGCCGTAGAGGCGGCCACCTTCGCCAGCGCGCACGGTGAACTCCAGCCGCTTGCCGGAAATCTTGTCCGCCAGCGCCTGCAACAGCTGCTCCTGGCGTACGATCTTTCGCTCCTTGACGGCAGCGTTGTGCTCCGCCGTCTTGACTTCGCCTGACGTCGCCAGGACAGCCATTCCCTGCGGGATCAGATAGTTCCGCCCATACCCAGGCTTCACGTCTTGAATGGAGCCAGCTTCTCCCAATTTGGGCACATCCTGGCGCAGTACGACCTTCATGACTCCAATGAACCTTCCCAAATAGCTGGATACCCCACAGCCGCGGAACGGGAACGCGGCAGCCGGGGAGTGTACGTACACTCCCCGCAAACCATACGTAATAGTAACACGCAGGGGGAGACGGCCTGCGGGCCTTGGGGGGAGACGCTTCGCTTAGGGAGTAAGGGAATGAGGGAGTAAGGAGAAATACGAGACCGCGTATTCTATTCGCTCCTCATTCCCTTACTCCCTAAGCGCGTGAGCGCTTCTTCCCTTAGCGTGGTGTCTTCCCTCAGGACCGCAACTCCTCCAGCACCGGCGCGAAGGCGGCGATGCCCTCGGGCGTGTTGGGTTCCAGCCAGACCTGGAGGTGCGAGACCCCGGCCTCACCGTAGGCGCGCAACTCAGCAGCAATCTCCGCGGCAGAGCCGGAGATGGGAACGCCAGTCATGGCCGAGGGCTCATGAGGCCCAACTTCGACGATCACCGCGCAACTGCGCGCCAGCGAGGTGGGTTCGCGGGCAATGGCATCGCAGGCGGCATCGACGCGCTCCAGGAGGGGGAGCAAACCCGCGACCGTGTTCTTGGTGCTGCTGAACCAGGTATTCCAGCCATCGCCGTAGCGCGCGGTGAGCTCCAACATGCGCGGTCCTGCCTGCGAGGCGCCGATCATGATCGGAGGACCGGCGGGACGCGGACCACGCGGGCGCAACTCGCAGTCACGCGCCGTGTAGTAGGAGCCTTCGAAATCGACGTGCCCCTTGCGCAGCAGGCTAGTGAAGATCACCAGGGCCTCGGCGAAGCGGTCTGTACGGTGATCGAAGGGGTAGCCAAAGGCGTCGTACTCTGGCTTGTTCCAGCCCGCGCCGATGCCCAGGACGAGGCGTCCGCCGCTGATCTCCTCCACGGTGTCCGCCATCTTGGCCAACAGGGCGGGGTTGCGGAAGCTGTTGCAGAGCACCAGTGTCCCGATCTCCGCCCGCTCCGTGACGGCGGCCAGCGCGGAGATGAGCGACCAGCACTCCCACATCCCGCGCGGCTCCTCGCCCGGCTCACGGTGAATGAGGTGGTCAGTGACCCAGAGCGAATCGACCCCGATCTCCTCTCCCAGGTGCGCCATCTCGGCCAGGTCGTTCCAGCTCGCAGTGCCGCCATTCATCTGCCGTTCTGTCTCCGGCAGGATCAGGCCGACCTTCATTGACGTCCCAGAATCCATAGTCGTCATTGCACGTTCTCCTTCTCCCCCTGAGCGCGAAGCGCGGCACCCCCCTATCTCCCTCAGGAGCGTCTCCCCCTCGCCCAACTATCGCTTGCGCAGGCGGCGGTCGTAGCGGCTGCCAAGCACGGCCACCAGGCCGCCAACGAGGAAGACGAGCACCAGGCCAGTAATGGCGCCCATGTCTCCGAAGAAGTAGATGGGGCTGACGAAAAGGAGCCAGCCAAGCGAGATGCCAAGCAGCGTTTCGCCCCCATTGCGCCCCTTGTTCTTCACGAGCTGGAAAACGGCGGCAATGGTGGTCGTCAGCATCACCAGCGAGGTGACCGCCACAATCGGGTCCACAACATCTCTCCGCAACACCGGCGAATCCGCTACAGCTTACGACGGCATCGTGACTTCCGCTGCAACTGCCAATATACTAAGCGCACTTATGATTTATATAGAGGGGAACGTTCCATGGCCAGATACTGGATAGGCGTTGCGAGCTACGAGCATGTGCGGCGGGGCGTGGATGGTGGCTTCGCGCAGCTCAACCATGGCAAGGCCGCCCCGCTACGACGTATGGCTGCCGGCGACTGGCTCATCTACTACTCGCCCCGCGAGCAGCGCGAGGGTGGTGAGGCAGTGCAGGCGTTCACCGCGATCGGGCAAGTAGCCGGCGAGGAAATCACCGAGGTTGCGATGACCGGAAGTTTCACCGCCGCCCGCCGTGCGGTGCGCTGGCTTCCCGCGCACCACGCTCCGATCAAGCCCATGCTGGGATCCCTCCGTTTCATCCGGAATCCGGAGCGGTGGGGGATGACCTTTCGGCCCGGCCACGTGGAGATCAACGAGGCTGACTTCGGGCGCATTGCCGCGGCGATGGGTGCAGCGGTGAACGCCGATGCCGCCTGAGGTGATGCCTTCCCGCTTTGCCTCGGCGGGGGAGAGCCCGGGCTTCCTGCTCTGGCGCATCAGCAACGCCTGGCAGCAACGGCAACGGACCGCCCTGCAACCACTGGGCCTCACCCACGTACAGTTCGTCCTACTCGCCTCACTGGTCTGGCTGACGCAGCATGGCGGCAGCGTGACGCAAACAGACCTCGCGAGCCAGGCGCAGACGGACCCGATGATGACTTCGCAGGTTGTGCGCGGACTCGAAGCACGTGGCCTGCTCACCCGGGCAACCTCAGGAGAAGACCGGCGCGCTCGCGTGCTTTCACCCACGGTAGAAGGTATCGCACTCGCTGCCGCCGGGATCACCGTCGTTGAAGCGGTCGATGCCGAGTGCTTCGCCGTGGGGGATGCGGCGTGGCTGCAGGGGATTGCGCAGCGGCTGGGCCTGGCAGGGGTGGCGGCGGACGACGCCCGGTCCAACACAGATGGAGACGCGCCATGACGCACTTCCGGTTCTGCCCGCAATGCGGCCATGCCTTGACGCCCAATCCGACTCTGGCCGAGGCGCACCGCCAGGATTGCCCAGGCTGCGGCAGATCGCACTTCCAGAACTCCCGGCCCACCGCCAGCGCGCTCATCGTGCGGGACGGCCACATCCTCCTGGGGCGACGCGCGGTAGAACCGTTCCAGGGGATGTGGGATATCCCGGGTGGGTTTCTTTCCCCGCTGGAGCACCCGGAGGATGGCGTGGTACGGGAGATCCAGGAAGAGACGGGGCTCATTGTGCGACCTCGTGAACTCCTGGGCATCTTTCCGGATACGTATGGTGGGGACAACGACGGGGTCTACACGCTCAACTTCTACTACCTGGTTGACATCGTGAGCGGCGAGCCACACCCGGCCGACGACGTCGCTGAACTGCGCTGGTTCACCCCTGATGCGCTGCCCGAAATGGCCTTCCCACATCAGGTGCAACTCCTGGTGCGGTGGCGTGAGAGAGTAGCGAACGAGCAGAAAGGATCTCGATCATCATTCCGCACCCCGCCTGTCCCATGATGTCATCCAACTTCAGGTGTCATCCTGAAGTTGGATGACACATCGAACCGTGGCGGTTGGGGGGCGAGGTCCTTCAACAGGCTCAGGACGACACATCAGGTTGGTCGGTAGAAGAGTGAGAAGAGGAGGGGTGGAAGAGGCCGATAGTGATACGCCAACCTGAGCCAGCAACTGGAGGATGGGATGGCGGGCGTCAGCTCTCGCTGTCGAGCCAGATCGTGACCGGGCCGTCGTTGACCAGGTCGATCGCCATCTCCGCGCCGAAGCGGCCCGTGGCAACGGGGAGCGCAAGACCGCGCAAACACTCAGCGAAATGATCGACGAGGGGTGCGGCAATCTCCGGGCGCGCGGCATCCACGAAGCTGGGGCGCCTCCCCTTGCGCGTATCGGCATACAGCGTGAACTGGGAGACCACGAGCATCCCAACGGGATCATTGGTCGTGAGCAGATCGAGGGCGGAGCGGTTCAGATTGCCACAGGCATCATCAAAGATGCGCAGGTTCGCGGCCTTCTGCGCCATCTGGGCCACCAGCTCCGGTGTGTCGCCATGGGTGACGCCCACCAGCAGCAGGAAGCCGGGACCGATCTTGCCGACCGTTTCGCCTGCGACCGACACGCTGGCGCGGGTCACCCGCTGAATGAGTACTCGCACGCCCTAGCCCTCCCGCACCGCGTACAGCGTGGCCACCGCCAGCGCGGCAATCCCCTCCTGGCGCCCAATCGCGCCCAGCGTCTCATTTGTCGTGGCCTTCACTCCCACCGCATCCGGCGCAAGACCGAGGCAGGCAGCGATGCGCTCCCGCATCAGCGGCACATGCCGCCCGATGCGCGGCGCTTCCGCCAGCACCGTGGCATCGACGTTGGCCGGAGCCCAGCCCGCGTGGCGCGCCAGTTGCACGCTCTGGCGCAGCAAGTCCTGGCTGTCAGCATCGCGGAAGCGATCGTCACCGGGCGGGAAGTGCTGCCCAATGTCACCAAGGGCGGCTGCGCCCAGGATGGCATCGGCAATGGCGTGCAACAGGACATCGGCATCGGAATGGCCATCAAGACCCAGGTCATGCGAAATCTCGACGCCGCCCAGGACCAGGCGTCGTCCCGGCGCGAAGCGGTGGATGTCGTAGCCAATCCCGGTCCGGAACGGCGGGGACGAATCTGGCAACGGTGGACTCTCCTGCGGTGCAGTACGGGTGGCGCGACCAGGATCACCCTCGCTGTCGCGGATGCGGGCTCGCAGCAGGGCATCCGCCACCGCAACATCCTCCGGGTGCGTGACTTTCAGGTTGGCGCTGGAGGAGGGAACGACACGCACCGGGGTGCCCGCCGCCTCGCAAAGCAACGCCTCATCAGTCACATCGGCTCCAGCATTGACGGCAAAGGCCCGCCGTAGCACGTCCAGCCGGAATGCCTGTGGCGTTTGCGCAGCCCACAGACCGGAGCGGTCGACCGTGCCCGAGATCACCCTCTCCGTATCCGTCACGCGCTTCAGGGTGTCCGCCACGGGCATGGCAGCAATCGCCGCGCCAGTGGCCGCGGCAGCTTCCACGCAGCGGCGGAAGAGGTCGGCGTCGGCCAGGGGTCGCGCACCGTCGTGGATCAACACGACCTCAGTCTGCGCCGGCAGGGCTGCCAGGCCAGCGGAGACAGAATCCTGTCGCCTTTCCCCACCCGGAACGATGGCAGTCACCTTGTGGAACCCACGCGTCTGCACCATCGCCTCGATGTCGGCAATGGTGTGATCCCCTGCGACGACGACCACTGAGCCGATCTGCGGTGTATCGGCAATCGCCACCAGGGACCAGGCCAGCATCGGCTGGCCGGCCAGAGGCATGAGTACCTTGTCGGGAGCAGCAAGGCGCTGGCCGCGTCCGGCAGCGACAACCACCGTAGCCACGCGATTCGGCGGAGGCAGGGTCATTGCGGCAGCTGATCCTTGTCCTGCATCGGGTTCTGGCTCGGCGCAGCGGCGCGCAGGTTGTCGACCGCTGCCAGGGGCACCGGTGGCCCGCCAAGGACGCGGGAGGGGCTGCCTACGCCGGGGCCGTGAAAGTCGCTCCCACCGGTGGCAATGAGCCCACGCCGTCCCGCAATCTGGCGCAAGGTCGTGCGGTCGTCGGGGGTGTACTCCCCGTAGTCGACCTCCATGCCCTGCAGCCCCACTGGGACGAGGCGGTCCAGAACGCCCTCTATGCCCCCCGGACTGAACGGATGGGCCAGCACGGGCACCCCGCCCGCCGCTTTGACGAGCCCAATGGCGTCGCGCGGGTCCACACGTGGGCGGGGGACGTACGCGGGCTTGTTCCGGCCGATCAGGCGGCTGAAGGCATCTGGCAGATCCGTGGCATGTCCCGCGGCAACCAGTGCCCGCGCAATGTGTGGCCGCCCGATGGTGCCGTGGCCGGCCAGCGCGTAGACCTGTTCTTCATCGAGAGCGATGCCGATCTCGCGTAGCCGAGCCAGGATGCGTGCTGCCCGATCCTGCCGCGCCGCCGCGAACCCCGCCAGCCCGGCCAGGAGGACCGGGTTGGTGACATCGATGAAGTAGCCGAGGAGGTGGACATCCTCGCCGCCCGTGAGCGAAGTGCTCAGTTCGACGCCGGGGATAACCTCTACCCCGAGTTCCGCACCTGCCTCCTGCGCTTCCGGTATACCGGCCACGGTGTCGTGATCCGTCAGGCCCAGGAAACGCACCCCACGCGCAGCGGCCTCCGCTACCAGCGCTGCTGGTGAGAGGAGGCCGTCTGAATAGGAGCTATGCGTGTGGAGATCGACCAGGTGATCGTCGGGCACGCTCACGGGGATGGTGTGCCCTAGCGTGGCTCGACAACCAGCCGAATCGCGGTGCGATCCTCGTTTTCGATGGTGACATCAATGAAGGCAGGCAGGCAGATGGCATCAATGCCCGTCTCACGCAGGTAATCGCGCGCGATCGCCACCGCCTTGACGGCCTGGTTGGTGGCTCCAGCGCCAATCGCCTGCACTTCAGCACGGCCATTCTCGCGCACCACGCCGGCGATGGCGCCAGCTACGGCGCTCGGGCGGGAGCGGGCAGACACCTTCAGCACATCACCGTTGCGCGGCTCGTCGGCGACGTTCCCCTCGGCGTACGCCCCGTTTCCGTAGAGCGGACCCTGGTCTTCAACCGCCTGGTGATTCCCATTGAGTGACGGCTCGGCTGTCGTCCAGGCAGGCGTATGCGGTTGGCGCACGTTTGTGGTGACGGCGGCGTAGCTCTGCTCCACGACTTCCGTCTCAACGACGTACTCCGTGTCGTCCACAACCTCGTCTTCGGCGTCAGGCGGGTAACTCGTTTTGAACGGATCGATCTTGATGTCGCGCAGGTCCAGCTTGGAGAAGAAGCGATCCACGTGGAAGAACCCCCTGAACAACTGATACGGGCGGCGGAGGCGGGCGAGTCCTGACCGGCCGGAAATGTGCTTCGGGCATCCGGAGCACGTCTGTCGTTGCCGGAACCGTTCCGGCCTCATCTGCTGGCAACGTTGCTGACTTCCAGCAAAATTGCCCGCTTCGCACAGACTGGCCGGCGGTTTGCCGGCCAGTCCACCACGCGCTGCGCAGCTTTACATTAGTTTAGTACAGAACAGGTCCGAGACGCCGCAAAGAGCATTTCGGCACGCTACCGTGCGTAATCCACTGCGCGAACCTCACGGATCACGGTCACCTTGATCTGGCCCGGGTACTCCAGGCTCTCCTCGATCTTCTTGGAGACTTCATGTGCCAGACGGGCAGCGGCCAGGTCATCGATGGACTCGGGATGCACCAGGATACGGACTTCACGCCCCGCCTGGATGGCAAAGCTCTTCTCCACGCCCTCGAAGGAGTTGGCGACGCCCTCAAGCGCCTCCAGGCGCTTGATGTACGTCTCCACCATCTCACGCCGCGCCCCAGGGCGGGCGCCAGAGATGGCATCGGCGGTAGCCACGATGAAGGCTTCCACCGTCTGCGGCTCTTCCTCGCCATGGTGCGCAGCAATGGCGTGGACGATCTTGGAGGAGCGTCCAAGGCGCTTGGCGATATCCGCGCCGATCAGCGCGTGCGGGCCTTCCACTTCGTGGTCCACCGCCTTGCCAATGTCATGCAGCAGGCCAGCAGTCTTGGCGACATTGACATCGGCGCCCAGTTCCGCCGCCAGCGCGGCGGCGATCATGGACGTTTCCAGGGAGTGCCCGAGAACATTCTGGCCATAGGAGGTGCGGAACTTGAGACGGCCCAGAAGCTTGATCAGGTCCGGATGCAGGCCGGGGACATTGGCCTCGTAGGCGATCTTCTCCCCTTCCTCGCGCATCACCTGCTCCAGCTCGAGGCGGGTCTTGGAGACCACTTCCTCAATGCGTGTCGGGTGAATACGGCCATCCTGCAACAGCTTGTTCAGCGCGCGCCGCGCCACTTCACGCCGTACCGGATCGAAAGCCGAGATGGTGACAGCTTCCGGGGTGTCGTCCACGATGAGATCGACGCCGGTTGCCTGCTCCAGGGCACGGATGTTCCGCCCCTCTCGGCCGATGATGCGCCCCTTCATGTCATCTGAGGGGAGGGGAATCACCGAGACGGTCGATTCGGAGACGTAGTCAGAGGCGATGCGCTGGATGGTGGTAGCCAGGATGCGGCGTGAGCGGCGGTCCGCTTCCTCGCGCAGTTCCAGGTCCAACTCGTGCAGGCGCCGGGCGGCCAGGCCCCGGGCCTCGTCCTCGACCTCGCGGACCAGTTCGTCTCGTGCCTGATCAGCCGTCAGGCCGGCCACACGCTCCAGTTCCTGCAGGTGACGGCCACGCGCGTCATCCAGCGCCGCCTGCTGCCGGGCGTGATCGGCCTCGAACTCGGCCTGCTTGCGCGCCCGGTCAGATTCCCACTGATCGCGCTCCCGCTGGATATCGAGATCCTGGCGGCGCAGCTCCTGCTCCCGCCGGTCAAGCGCCACGACCTTCTGGTCGATGGCGGTCTCTTTTTGCTCTACCCGCCGCTCAACGCGGTCGATTTCCTTCCGACGCTGAGAGAGTTCTCGATCAAGCTCGGCACGTAGCCGAATCGCTTCGTCCTTCGCCTCGAGAGCAGCATCACGTCGCCGGGTTTCGGCTTCCTCCAGAATGCGGTCGGCTTCGGCCTGGATCCTGCGCGCATGAGCATCAGCACGCCCCTCCAGATACCACCGAGTCGCAAAATAGGTGGCTACAGCGACGAGAAGAATTGCCCCGAGGACGCCGAAGATGAGTGCATTGTTCATCGGCATCCCTGAATAATTGGATTGTGACGCGCGAGCCCGAGGGCGCGCACGGCGATTGAAATACCAGCCCCAGAAATGGGGCATGAGTATTGACCATGAGCGTGGTAACGCGTTGCTTTGTGGCGCGATTGGCCAAAAGTAGGCAGATCGTCTGCCGACGTATTACCCCATCCCAAATCATGATACGAGGGTCAATACGGGGCGTCAAACATTGCCCGGTGCGCAGGAGAAGCACTGCCGGGCACGCGAGGCCCGGCAGCCAAGTGGGTGCAAATCAGGAGATTCAGGTCTGGTTCGTATTCCCGCTGGAGCCGCGGTCCTCGCGGCGCTGCTCGAGGAATCCCGCAAGTTTTGTCAGTCCATTGCCGGCCAGGCCAAGCGCGGAGATGGCCAGCTTTTCCGCCTGGGAGACAACCGGCGCGGCGTAGCGCCATGCCTCGTTCACTTCTGAGACGGGCTTGCCCGTGTAGGGCGGCCACTTCTTCAGTTCCTCGTCATCCTCGGCCGTCCGCCCACTGCCAGCGGGTGGCGAGTAGGGTGGGGGAGGGGTTTGTGCTGCCGCTGGCGGTGGTGGAGTCTGTGCCGTCACCGATTCCGCTGGTTTGCCAGGCGACGCCGGGCGGTCATCCAGGCCGAGAATGGGGCCTTTCATGTGTTCCTGCCAGGTCGGAGGCCGCAATTCCCCAGCGGATTGCTCGCCGAGGGGGCCAGCTTCCGGCGTGAGACGCACCTGCCCAGCTCCCGGCTCAGTCGCGGGAGTGCCCTCATCAATCGGGCCGCCCTCCGGAGTTGCGTTCACCGCTCCAGTCGGGTTGGGTTGATCAGTCATGGTGGAATCCTCCAGATGCAGCGACGTACAACATGAACGACGAGCGGCCTACCTCGCGATGTGCAAGGGTCGTCACGCCAAGTCCATGCCAGAAGAACGCCCAAATGGGGCAAATCGTTCGTTATGGGTTAAACGTCGTGCCAGCGTACTGGGATCTTCCTCCGACATCGGGGAAATCCATCCCCTCGATCGCGTAGCGCCCGGTGAACGGAGCGGCCTCACGATCCCAGTTCCCTTCATCACTGGAGGTCCAGAGCGTGAAGTGCAGGTGCGGCGATCCGGCAAAGCCGGGGCCGCCTGACCCGGAGATGACGCCCATCGGCTCGCCCTGGCTGACCGGCGTGCCTGCTTCGAAGCGGCCATCGAAATCGACATGGAACATGGCAACCGCGTGGCCGCCACCAATGTCGATGGAGATGCCACCAGTAGAACGGTCCATCCAGGTCACGGTGCCATTGACCGGAGAGTAGACCGTTTCCCCGGCGGTGCGGCCGTCGTCACGCACCAGATCAAAGGAGTAGTAGTACTGCCAGAGGTCATCCTGGTTCTGGTGGGAGGAACCGTTGTACCCCTGCATGATGGACCAGGTTCCACCGCTCACCGGCCAGGCGATGCCGCCCGCGGGAGCATCTCCTGGAGCACTGGCATCGTTCCCGTTGTTGCCAGGCTCATTGTCCCGGTTCTTCTTGCCGCGTTGCAGGTAATCGAACGTGACCTGGACGAACTCGGCGTCCACCCAGCCGGTCATCACGCCATCCGTCACCTGCCAGTAGCCAAGCTCCGGTCCCGTCAGCGCTGTCCACTCACTCCCGGCGGGCAGGATGCCGAGCACCATGGCATTGGCGTCAGGTGCGTCACGCAGGTTGACATCACTGAGCGTGGTCGCCAGCAGTTCCTCCGCGCTGGCGTCCAACACCGGCTCGGGCAAGGGCGCGACTTCCTGTAACAATTGGACATCCGCGGCCTGCTCCGGCGCTGGGGCAACCGCGCCTGCATCGCCCAGGTAGGCGCCATCGACCCAACCGAACTGCCCGTCGACCATCACGCCAGCAAAGGCATCAACCCGGGCGCCGGTGGGTTCCAGTGGCGTTCCTGCCGGGATGACCCAGAGAACGGCGCTGTCATTGCTGGGATCAACGCGGAAGTTGAGATCGGAGATGGCAACAGTCGTGGCAGCGCTTGCCGCAGCCTGGTCCGGAGCAGGGGCAGCAGCCAACTCCGTGACGACATCTGCTGGTGGTGCTATGGGAGCGCTATCCGCAACCAGGTAGCCAGCCGGGATGTAGCCAAATGCGCCCTCGATGACGACACCCAGCCAGGCGCTGCCATTGGCGTCGTAGAGCGGGCCTTCCGCAACCTGGAGTGGAGTGCCTTCAACAAAAGGAGCAACGGTGGCGGCGTTCCAGTCCGGCGCATTCCGGAGCAGGACAGGCTCACCGCCAGCGTTCGCCACCATGCCCGTTGCGCCAGGGGCAATCTCCTGGGCCAGGCCACTCATTGCAAAAGAAAACGGCGAGGCCAGCAGCATCCCCGCTGCCAGGAGCAGCCGCAGGATCGCACGCCGTGACAAGGTCATCATCTGATCCTCCCTCCAGGATCAAACGAGGCCAGGCCGGTGTCCCAGAACCGGTACCAGAACCCGTAAAGCTGCTCAGGCGCCGCGTGCCACCAAACACTCATGTCCCCACACGAGGCTGGATTCCTGACGCACGCACAGGTTCGCCCATCCGCGAACCCGCACCTGACGCTATGCACCCTAACAGAGGGAACCCTATCCAGCAAGGCAACGTCACAGGAGCGTGAACCATGTCGCGCTGGCCGGAACTATGAAGGTGGAACACGCGGCGCCATGGCTACCATTTCCGCGTTCACGCTGGAGCACGCCACTACCGCCCCGAACCGCAGCGGCTCCGGACGAGCCACGACCACCACAATGGAGGACTATTTCACATGGAAGATACGAATCCCTTTGCCGTCGCCGAACTGGTCGATAACCCGGAGCAGCGCTGCCCGGTCGTGCTGGTGCTGGACACCTCCCGCTCTATGCAGGGCAAGGCGATCGATGAGCTGAACGCGGGTATCCGCCAGTTCGCGGACGACCTCAAGGCAGATCCCCTGGCGGCTCTTCGGGTCGAGGTGGCGATTGTCACCTTCGGCGGGAACGCGCAGGCCATCGATGTGCGGCAGGGTCATGGCGGTACGATTGCCGCTGACCCGGCGGTGGCCTTCGTGCCGGCGGACACGTTCACACCGCCCGCGTTACGCGCGGATGGCGGCACCCCCATGGGCGATGCGGTCAACCTGGGGCTGGATCTGCTCCGTGGCCGCAAGGCGATGTACAAGAACCACGGCATTCCGTACTTCCGCCCCTGGCTCTTCCTGATCAGCGACGGCGAGCCAACCGACCAGAACTGGTCCACGGCGGCTGACCAGGCGCGCCTGGAGGAGAGCCTCAAGGGGGTCTCGGTTTTCCCCATCGGCGTCGAGAAGGCGGATATGGGCCGGCTGGCCATGTTCAGCAGCCAGCGCTCCCCGGCCAAGCTGACCAGCATCGGGGAGTTCCAGAGCCTGTTCCGCTGGCTCTCCGGGAGCCTCTCCGCCGTGGCCAATTCCCGGCCCGGTGAGACTGTGACACTGCCGAATGCCGGCTGGGCGCAGATCGATCCTTCATGACGGAGATCGTGCCGGGATGGCAAGTGCTGGGCGCCAGCACCATCGGCGCCTCACACCAGAAGCAGGCGCTGCCCTGCCAGGATGCCTGGATGGCCGCTGAGTGCCGTGGCGGCGTGCTGGCTGTTGCCGTCGCCGATGGTGCGGGCTCGGCCAGCCATGCCCAGGTGGGATCCCGGCTCGCAGCCCGGCGTGCAGTGAGCGCGATCTTCGACCGCATGTTGCAGCCGCGCACGGGCGGGGTCTACGCCATGCTGGACGATGCCTTCGTCCAGTCGCGTCGCGAACTGGAGTTCGAGGCCGCGGCAACAGGGCTGGACCTGCGCGATCTCTCCACCACATTGACCGTCGTCATCGCCATGCCGGATTGCCTTGGCGTGGCGCAGACGGGCGATGGCCTGGTGGTGGCGCTGGAGCCAGACGGTTCGCTCATCCCACTCACGCGGCCGCAACGCGGCGAGTACGCCAACGAAACGCACTTCCTGACCGGTCCCAGCGGTGATGCTCCGCGCTACATCCACATCGGCGAGGTCGCGCCGGGATTCGCGGTTATCACGGACGGCTTGCTGCCCGTCTCCTCCGACCTCAAGACCGGCCGCCCGCACGTGCCCTTTTTCCAGCCCTTTTTCACGGCGCTGAAGCAGGGCCCGGCTACCCCCGATCTCACCCGTCACCTGGAACAGTTCCTGGAGAGCCCACGACTGCGGGGTCGCGTGGACGATGACCTGACCCTGGTGGTGGCGGTTCAGCCGGATCCGGTATGAGCGCCAGGCGCAAGGTGAAAGACACCCAGGGCCGCCGTTACACGCTCGGCAAGCTGCTGGGAAGCGGTGGGCAGGCGGAAGTCTTCACCGTTGAGGGCAAGGGAGAACTCGCCGCTAAGATCTACCGTAGCGCTCCGGGTCCGATCGAGCGCGCCAAGCTGGAGTGGATGATTGGCCACCCCCCAGCGTCTCCGGGGTTGCCCGGTGTGCTGATCGCCTGGCCGCGGGAGCTGCTGCTGGATGACCACGGGCGGCTGATCGGCATTCTGATGCCGCGCGTCGAGCACGGCGTGCCCCTGATCACCGCCTTCAATCCCCGCCTGCGCGCCCAGAAACTGCCGCACTACCAACGCGCGCACCTCATCCTGGTGGCGCAGCGGCTGGCCACGCTCGTGGAGACAATGCATCACTCGGGGTACGTCATCGGCGATCTCAACGAGAGCAACGTGCTCATCTCGTCGGCAGGCGACGTGGTGCTGATCGACGCCGACTCGTTTCAGGTGCGTGCCCTGCGTGACGGCAAGGTCATCACCTACCGCTCGCCGGTGGGGAAGCCCGATTACACGGCTCCCGAGATCCAGGGCGTTTCCTTCCATACCGTCGACCGCTCGTTCGAGCACGACCGCTTCGCGCTGGCCGTACTCATCTTCCAATTACTGATGGATGGCCGGCACCCCTACGCCGGGCGCTGGCTGGGCAGCGATGACGCCCCGACGCTTGAGAAGTCGATCCGGCAGGGCAACTTTCCCTACAGCCGCCCCTCGGCGGTCATGCAGCCGCCCCCGCAGGCGCCAACACTCGCCTCCCTGGAGCCAGGGCTGGCGGCCCTGTTCGAGCGCGCGTTTGGCGCCACGGCCATGAGCTTCCTGGACCGACCGTCCGGCGAGGAGTGGGCCGTGTTGCTCTCCCGCACCACGCCAACCGCGCCAATCCGCCAGGCCCGCCCGCACGCCGCGCCGCACAAGGGAAAGGGCGCCAGGAATGGCGGGAGCGCCAACGTTGGCAGAACGGCGGCTGCCTCGCCCATGCGGCCTCGTGGAGCAGCACCACCGCCATTCAGTCCAGCACCTGAGCCTGGCCCCGCTGCCCCGTATGTGCCACCGCAGACCACCCAGGGAGCGCCGAAGAGCGGGCCCCCCCGTCGCAAGGTGCTGTGGATCATCCTGGGCGTGATCGCGCTCTGGATCATTCTCAGCACCACGAGTGGTCCCCAGCCTTCAGGGTCACGCTTTGTGCCACCGAGTTCGTGGCTCAGCGTCACGCAGACGCCCATCAGCCTGCCTGGCGGAGTCGCTGACCCGGAGTTGACCCTCTTTGTCGATGACTTTGACGCGCCTGAACGCGAGTTGGAGGTCAGCGAGCTCGAGTTCATCGCCGAGGTTGCTGATGGCGCCATGAACCTCTCGGTACTCGCGCCAGGGGTCAGTGACGAGGTTCGTGACGAACGCGCGCAGGCACCAGGGGACTTCACCTACACGCTCGATGTCGAGAGTGTCTCCGGGGAAGGGGAGATCCTGGCATCCGTGCGGGAGACGACGGACAACGCCTCATGGCGCTTTGCCATCAACCCGGCCTCCCAGACCTGGCGACTGGACCGGGAGAGTACCTTCGGCAACGGCTACTACGTCTGGATCACCCCGCGTGAGTACGGGGCACGCATGCCCGATGACCTGCGCACGATCACGATTGAGCGCCAGCGCGACGATCTGACGTTCCTGCTGAACGGGGTAGACATCGTCAACCCGGTCAATACACCACTGCCAGAGGTTGATGGCCCAGTCACCGTAGGGCTCGGGGCAGGAATCGCGTCTGACAGTACAAGTAGTGTCTTCTCCGTTGCCATCGACCGGGTCTCCCTCACCGGCCGCGCATAACCCCACCGCCTGACAGCACGATGGAACCGTGAGGCAATAACTACGTTATCCTCACAACATCATCACGCACGTCATTTCGTTGCACCACGCTGATGTGGGGGCGCCCATCCATGACTGACTGCTGCCTCACAGGTCTTCTCAGGCTGCGTCAACCGTGAGTGAGTCCCTGTACGCGCTCCTGAACAGGCAGGAACTCGACCGCGCCCACCGCCTCCTGGTCGCGCAGCAGCTAGCGGAAGTGGTGGAGACGGTGCACGCCGCTGGCGGTGTCATCGGCAACCTGGATACCGGCCGGGTGCTTGTTGAACCGGATGGCACGGTCAAGCTCAGCGACGACGCAGGGGCAGATACAGAGGGAAGAGCAGCGGCGTACACCGCACCGGAAATGCAGGGTTCCGTTCCTGGTTATATCCGGCCCGAGGCGCAGCACGACTGCTTCGCACTGGCGGTCCTGCTCTTTCAGCTCCTGATGGAGGGGCACCACCCGTACGCCGGGCAGTGGGTCGGCGGGGGAAACCTGCCCGAGATCCCGAAGGCCATTCAACTCGGCCTGTACGCATACGGCAACTCCTCAGTCACGCCTCCGCCAGATGCGCCGGCCCTCGGCACGCTCGAACCGGGCCTCGCCGATCTCTTCAAGCGCAGCTTCGGAGCAACCAGCGCCATCTTCCGCAATCGCCCCACCGGGGCAGAGTGGGCACGCACGCTGGCAGCGGCCCGTCAGACCGGGCAGGACAACCGCCTCCAACCGGCGCCAGCCTCCCCGGAACTGGCTCACCCGAGCGCGCCGATTCCAGCAGAGCCAGCAGTCCATGAGGCAGCACCGGCATCAACGTCTTTCCGTGACCTGGAACTATTGCCAGGTCCTGCGCTGCAGAGCGAGGACCTGGTGAGGATCCAGCGTGCTCCATTGACAGCGCCTGGCGCAGGTCCAACGGCACACGTTTCCACACCCGACGAGGTCGAAACAGCACCGGAGGCGGCTTCTCAGGGGCGGCCAGAAGCGCACCCGGAACAGACGGCCGCGGAGCCCGGGGCAACGTCGCCGCCAGTCAGGGGAACATCGGCCTCACGGGCAAAGCGAAGTGTTCCCCGGGGTACGACTCCGCCGCGTGCGGCTCCACCGGATGCCTCATCAGCCGAGCCGACCCGATTGGCTCAATCTGCAAGATCGTGGTCTTCTACCCTGGGTGATCATGTCGGCGAACTTCGCCAACTCGCCCAACCTGATGGAGGATGGTCTTCCCGCTGGAGTGCACCTGTCCGTGACCTTCTCACCGAAATGGCAGCCTGGAAACAGGTCATCCTTCTGATCATCGGGTTCCTGCTGTTCCTGATCGTGCTCGCGCTCGCCGGACGCAACGACGACTGGGCGAACCCACCCGCACGGCCAGCCGTTGTGCGGGCAACCCGGGTTCCGACTACTGAGACTCCGCGGCCTCAGCCCACAGCCACGAGTATCGCCCTTGTGACCAACCCCACCGTGGCGAGCTTCGGGAACAACTTCGATATTTCCGACCGGGCGCTCCCCTCCACGGGCGAGCGATTCAGTGCCAACATCCGTAACAAGGCTCTTCGCCTGGAGGTGTTCGGCAAGGGCGCGCGTGGCAAGGCCATGTTCAACGCGGCTCCTGCCCAGGGAGATTTCAACTTCACCGTACACGTGGGCGCGGCAACTGGGCAGGGAGAGATCCTGATCTATGTCCGTAAACCAGAAAGTGGCCGTACCTGGGCTTTTGCCGTTGATCCTGGTGCAAACACCTGGGGAATCTACGAAGAACCCCCCTGGAGTGACGCGCCGACACCGGTCATCGCTCACACCGACTCCAGCGGCGCCATCGGCCAGGAGCCATTGCGCACTGTCACCGTGACCCGTGAGGGGACACGGATCTCCCTGCTCATCAATGGCACGGCTGTCTCTCCCCGAGTCGCCGGGAGCATGCCGCGTATTGGGGGAGCGGTGACGGTCGGCGTTGGCGCCATGATCCCGGAGAACCCCGAGGATTACGACGGCGAGTCCTTTGTCGTCACGGTTGATCGCGTCGCCATGCTCGCGGACGAGGAATAAGTCCTCCAGGGCAGCCTACTTCTGCAGAAATGCCAGCATCCGCGCGTTGAACGCCTCTGGCTCCTGCATGAAACCGAAGTGGCCGCAGTTGGGCAGGAGGGCCAACTCCGCACCGGGGATCGTCACCGCCAGGTAGCGGGTGTGCGCCTCGGCGATGATCTCCTCGTCCGCGCCGGCCATGATCAGGAAGGGCGTGGTGATGGTGCGTAGCTCATCGGCGGAGTAGGCGGGCTCTGTCGCCCACATCTGGCGTAGCGCGACCACCATGGCCTTGTGCAACTCCGGGGCGGGGGAGAGACGCGCGTAATCGGCGTCGTTGTGCGCCCCGAACGCGTAGATGATGGCCACTTCGTCTCCGGAGTCGGTTCGGTAGCCGCCGGGATCCGCGTTGGCGCCGAACGCCACCACCTTGCGCAGGCGCTCCGGGTGCCGCAGCGCGAGGTCGATGCCGACAATGCCGCCATCACTCCAGCCGACCAGGTGCACCCGCTCTATCCCGAGGAAATCGAGCAACGCCACGACATCGTCCGCCAGTTGGGCGTAGGTGAGCGGCTCGCCGTTGTAGGGCGAGCGGCCATGGCCCCGGCTGTCAAGGAGAATGACCTGGTAGTGATCGGCCAGCGCCAGCACCTGGAAGGCCCAGTGCTCGCTGTTTGCGTCGCCGCCATGCACCAGCACGACCGGGTCACCCGTGCCCGTCACGGCGTAGGCGATCTCCGCGCCATGCAGCGTGGCGCGTTGCCAGGCCATCTCTGGTAAGGGCGGCGTCACCTCTTGCGGTGCGGGCACGGCGGGCGGTTGGGACACGGTTTCACGCTCGGTCAAGGGTTGCGCTCCAGCACGCGAACGGCGCCGGTGATCCCGGCGCCGCTCTACTCATCTCTCTTATTGATCGCTAGGAATCGAGGAAGTCCAGCACGATCTGCGTGAACTCTTCTGGCTGCTCGAACATGGCGAAGTGGCCAGTGTCCGGCATGATGACCAGTTCCGCATCGGGAATCAGCAGTCCCATCAGCTTGGTCTGGTTGAGGTCGATCGCCTCTTCCTTCGTGCCATCCAGGATCAGGAATGGCGTGGTGATGGTGGTCAGTTGCTCATCGGAGTAGTTCGGCTGCGTGGCCCACATGGTGCCGATGTTGGCCAGGAACGTGTCCCACTTCTCGGGCTCCGGGGAGTTCTGCTGGTACTCCTCTGATGCGCGCGCGATGTAGGCGTTGAAGTAGTCATTCGTCCCGATATCGAGGCGCACCCCGGTTGGATCGTAGTTGGCGCCGTAGGCGACGACCTTGTTCAGGCGCTCCGGTTGGGTCAGCGCGATCTCCAGTCCGATGATGCCCCCGTCGCTCCAGCCGACGATGTCCGCCTTGTCAATCTCCAGGTGATCCATCAGGCCCAGGACATCCTGCGCCATCTGCTCGTAGCTGATCTGCGCGTCATCGAAGGTGGAGCGCCCGTGGCCACGGCTGTCCATGGTCACGACCTCGTGCCCGGCATCCACGAGTGCGGGGATGATGGCCGAGAAGTGATCGCCATTCGAGAGACCACCGTGCAGGAGGAGGATGGGATCGCCATTCCCCTCACCGTAGACCTTGTAGAAGATGCTGACGCCGTTGATGTCGGCAGTCTGCCCCTTGGCCTCGAGGGTATTGGCGATCAGCAGATCCTGCGGCGGAGCTACGGCCACGGGCGAAGCGACCAGCGTTGAATCCTGCGCCAGCACACCAGGTGTCACCAGGGCAGGGGCAACACCACCCATGAGCGAGGTCGCCAGGATGGCGGCCACCAGCATCGACTTCACGTTCATGCGGGATCCTTTCACGCGCAACGTGCCAGTTGGCCCCGGCAGGATACGAGCAACATCGCGGGGGATCAATCGATCGTCGTGTCGCGTTGACGTACCACCGCGTCGAACCTCAGGTCAGAGGGCTTTGCCAGGCGAAGCACGTCCCGCATGCGCGTGATGGAATCCTCCAGTCGTTTGGGAGTCCACCCTACGGCAGTAAGGATTTCCCCGGCTTCATCCAGTCCGGCGCGAGCGATGATCCCTTTCTCATTCAGGGCCCAGGCACCGCGTGAGGCGAGCCGCGCGTGCGCCGAGGCGAGGACAGCCCGCGCCAGCAAACCCGCGACGCCGGTAGCCTCGCCGCGTTGGGCGTGCGTCTCCGCCACCAGGAGCGAGAACGCCGCCTCGCCATCCCAGCGTGGTGGGGCAGAGCGGCGCAACTCCGGCGTGAAGGCAGGGCGAGGCACGTTGCCGCGCAGAACGGTGCCGAGCGCCAGTTCTCCAGCCAGCGTGTACGTGGGGAGGCCAGCAATGTGCCCACTCACGAAATCGATCTCGAAGCGCCCGGCGTTCGACTCCATGATCCAGTGCTCGACGACATCCAGATCCCGGTAGAGCAGATCGACACGCTCGCCATCCACCTCCAGCCAGGCGCCGCCGTTGACGATGCGGCCCCAGTCTCCCGGCTCCACCACCTGTCCGGCGTAGCCCAGCTCGCGGATGGCGTCGGTGTCGATGCTACCCCGGTAGTAGAGGCCGAAATCCCAGTCGCTATCCGGGCGGGCCATGCCACGGGCGCGGGATCCCCCCAGCGTCACGGCCTTGACTCCCGGCACGCGGGCCACTCGTTCAACCAGGGTGGTGACGCTCATGGGCCTGCTCCGCTTCTGTACCTGCCGCCGGACACTGATCTACGCTCAAGTGTCGCCCGCGGATACGACAGGGGATTGCGGCGCAGTGCACGATGACGGCGAGATGAAGTCGTGCACGGCCCACCGCTCTGTGCGTTCTGCACAAGAATACGGGTACTGGCAGGTCAGGGAAATCTGCCGCATCATCCCCGCAGCATTGGTAATACACGGGAGCAATCATGGCCAAGCAGGCAGTGGACGTCATCATCGTGGGTGGAGGGGCCATGGGCGCGGGAGCGGCCTGGCGGCTGGCGCGTGCCGGGTTCCGCGTGCAGCTCTTCGAGCAGTTCGGCGTGGGGCACACGCTGGGTAGCTCACATGGCCCCTCGCGCATGATCCGCCTGGCCTACGACAAGCCGGAGTACGTGGAACTGGGCCAGGCCGCCTACGGGTTCTGGCACGACCTGGAGGAGGAGTCCGGCGAATCGCTGCTGCGCATGACCGGCGGGCTCGACCTCGGCACGCCGGACGCCTACCACCTGCCCGAGGTGGAGGAGACGTTCAACGCGCTTGGCATGCCCTACGAGAAGCTGGACCGCGCGCAACTGGAAGAGCGCTTTCCGGAACTCAACCTGCCGGAAGGCACCATCGGCATCTATTCACCGGACTACGGCATCCTCTCGGCCTCGAAGTGCGTGATGACCATGGCGCGGCAGGCAGAGCGCGCGGGCGCTGAGATCCACGCCAGCGAGAAGGTGCTGGAGGTGCTGCCAGACGCCAACGGCGTGACGGTGCGCACGGACGCCGGCGAGTACCGCGCCCGCAGCGTGATTCTCACGGCTGGCTCCTGGACAAAGCCGCTCCTCGCGTCCCTGGGGGTCGAGTTTCCGGTGACGGTCCTGCAGGAGCAACTGGCGTTCTTCGCGGTGGAAGACCCGGCGGCGCATGAGCCGGGCGCCATGCCGCTCATCATCCACCGCTTTCCCGGCACGACCAGCATCGGCTCCTACTTCCCGATTCACGACCACACCGGAATCAAGATGATGATCGACCGCGTCGGCCCGGAGGTGGACCCGGCGAGCGATGACCGCTCGATCGACATGGAGCGGCTGGAGGAACTCCGCCAGTACGCGATGAGCATGATCCGCGGCTGCACGGGCGAGGTGCTGGAAACCACCAGTTGCCGCTACACCATGACGACAGACGAGGACTTCATCATCGAGCTGCACCCGGAGTACCCGCAGGTCGTCATGGCCTCCTGCTGCTCCGGTCACGCCTTCAAGTTCGCGCCGGTGGTCGGGCAAATCCTGGCTGACCTGGCCTTGACCGGCGAGACAGAGTACCCAACCAACCTCTTCAGCCTCGACCGCCCGGCGCTCAAGATCCCCTGGAGCCGCGAGGTGCCAGTAGCCCACAGGTAGGGCGTGGCCCCTGAAGGCTGCATGGTGAAAGCTGCACAGGGTGGCCTAGGCGATTCTCCGCCAGGCCGCTCTGTTTCCTACGACACCAGGAACTGTCGCGAACGCTGGCGCAGGAGGTCCTCGGCGTCACGCACGATGGCGTGCACGATGTCCGCCGCTGGCTGCATCGAGGCGATCAGCCCGGAGGAGACCCCGGCGCTCACTCCGGCAATGTCGGCGTCCCCGCGCTCCCTGGCCCTGAGAAGCTGCTCCAGCAATTCACGGTCACTGGGCTCGGCCCCTACCGAGTTGCCCTGCCATTGCGCGTTGAAGGCGTTGCGCACGACACGATCATGGATGTCCTCGGGGAAGGGCCTCTCCAGTAGGCGGTCGTAGACGTTCGTCTGCACGGTGTCGTCCGACGTCGCCGAGAGCACAGCTTGCTGCTTCCAGGTCTGGCCGCCCCACTCGGGACTGGCCACGAAGCGGGTGCCCATCCACACCCCCTGCGCGCCCAGCATGAGGGCCGCTGCCAGCCCCCGACCATCGGCAATCCCCCCCGCCGCTACCACCGGAATGGGGGAGACGGCATCGACGACGGCTGGTAGCAGCGCGAAGGTGCCGATACTCCCGGCGTGCCCTCCCGCTTCCCCGCCCT
>JAESGR010000267.1_pt1 | contig 62731 bp, 58 predicted proteins | sample 9269771 | NCBI WGS metagenome assembly JAESGR01 (sample SAMN15739572, study PRJNA653492) | algae metagenome | isolation source: Chroococcus sp. CMT-3BRIN-NPC107 and co-occurring heterotrophs from well... | place: USA: Clark Mountains Wilderness, California | collected 2010-04-18 | reverse complement strand
GTGCCGCCTCCTGGAGGATGAGCTTGTCCAGCGTGAGATCGGCGATGGCCTTCCTCAGGCGCTGGTTCTCGGTCTCGAGCTCCTTCATCCGCCGCACCTGGTCGGACTTGAGCCCGCCGAACTCCTGACGCCAGCGGTAGTAGGTCACCTCCGTGACCCCGATGCTGCGAATGGCATCGGCTACGCTCTGGCCTTGCGACACCAGTACGTCCACCTGCCGCAGCTTGGACACGATCTCCTCAGGCTTGTGTCTCTTCCTCGACATGGGTCCATCCTCCATGGGTTCTCAACCCATACTTCAGGGTGGGCCACTTCAAAGGGGGACGATCAACCTCGCCGGGAGGCTCTGAGCAGGTGAGCGCCAGGACCTGGGCGACCGTCTCGGGCGGCAGGGGGGCTTTGCCAGGCGGGCGCGTCTTGTCGTGCAGAAGGCCCTCGACACCCTCTTCAGCAAACCGCTGTTGCCAGCGCCACACCGCCGGTCGGCTCACTCTTGCTCGCCGGGCGACCTCCTGCACGGGCAGGCGCTCGTCTGAGTGGAGGATGATGCGCGCCCGCTGCACATGCTTCTGGGGGCGGTTGCGGTCAGCGATGATCGAGGTGAGGCGCTCACAATCATCAGGGGCAAGGATCACGCACGACGTCTGGGCCATGACCCCAGACTCGCACGCATGCACCCACTCGTGGATCCTCAGAATGCGTCACTGCACTAGAGCACCGGCGGGTTGGGCATTTCCAAGCTGACTAGCACTCCCAAAGACGACGTCCAGCGGAGCAGAATTTCCTCCAACTCTCAACCGTTTCGCCCCTTAGGCTCTTCTCTGTACCGACCCCGCACGTGACCCGGTTCAGATCGTGAGCTGGTTTGTGCAACGCTGGCAGGTGGAGGCCACCTTCTAGGAAGCTCGAACGCACTTGGGCCTCGAGACGCAGCGCCAATGGTCCAACAAGGCAGTTGCTAGCACGACGCCTTGTCTGCTCGCGCTGTTCTCGCTTGTGACGCTGTTGGCGAACAGCCTTCCGACTCGTGAACGGCGGCAGGCTCCGCGAGCAGCATGGTAGCACAGGCCACGGCCAACCTTCGGTGATGCCCTCGCGGCTGTGCAACGGGCGTTGTGGTGCGAGCAGGCTTTCGTCACCTAGCACCGCAAAGGCCACAGCAAAAAAGTCCTCAAGGCCCTGCCGGACGCGTGGGCTTACGCCCTCTACTATGCGGCCTAAATGGCTATAGTCGAGCTTAGGGGATCCCCTCTCATTCACTCTCGCTTCCTTTTGGCTGCTCAGTGAGCTGAGTCCTGGGAGATGGACCTGAGACTGCCCATCCTTTGACCTGCCCCGCCAGTTGCCTCCATTGGTTTCTTGAGGGCAGCCGCCGTCCTGGCACCTTGAAACTCTGCCGCATGAGGTGCTCCTGGTGCTTCTCGGCCAGGCGCTTGGCTCGGGCAATTTCCTTCAGGTCGCGGGGCGTCTTCTGCTCGTTGCAGGTCCAGCAGATCGCCGCCAGACGATCGGGATCGTTGGCATCATCACCTGCCCCTCTCAGGGCGAGGGGAGGGCGGTGGTCAAAAACAAAGAAGCCGAGGATCAGCCGTGCGCCGCAGTCGGCACAGCACCCCTGCTGCCGCAGCATGATCTCCGCTTTCAGCCTCGCTGGAAGGTGGCGGCGCTCGCAGCCCTTAGGCACACTTTTGCGTTTCATGGTCGCCTCCCGCTCACAGAGAAAGAAAGTGGGTCGGCACCCGCCCACGAGTGGAAGCTGCCCTTCTGTGCAGACTAAGGAGAGGTCTCCTGGACCAGGGATTGGACGCGCTCATGTCCACAACTCGAACAGCCGCCACCTTCGCCCGCGGGGGCTCGGCTCCGAAGGGGCGGGGCACCTCCCCCTGCTGCACGCAGCGCCAGAAGATCCGCTCCACCTGCAGGAGCACGGTCTGGTAGACGGGGTCCGCCTCCACCTCGACCAGCACCCACTTGCCGCCTCCCGTGATGATCGACAGGAAAGCTCGTCTCGTGCCGGTCACCAGCATGGCATGCTGGAGCTGCGCCATGTGCTTGGCGGCGGCTGCCTCTTCCGAGAAGGAGAAGGGCAGCATGAACTTGGCCTCGTACACCGCAGGCCCGCAGCGGTGGTCCTTCACCATGCTGTCCAGGGTCACAGCCATGAAGGAGAGGGAGGGATGCCGCAGGTGGCGCTGAACCTGTGAGATGGTGTGGTTTGTCTCTTGCTCGAACCAGCGCCTGTTGAGATCCTCCGTGACTGAGCCGAGCTGGACGAGGAGGTCGCGGGAGAGATCCTGGGGCTGTGCGTCGCCCCGCTTCTCCTGCCACAGCCGAAGAAGAGCAGCCTCGTCCGTGCCCATGATCACTCGTGCATCAGAGCCGCCTATAAACTGGCGGCGGTCAAGGTGCGATTCGATTCGTTTTGGCATTCCATCCCTCCCGTTAGCCAGTGCAATCTGTAATTCCTATCGGATCGTATGATATGAAACATGTCACGGGGCGCCGCGCCGTCAACATGCCATCATATGATAAATATCAGATCACTGGCGCGCAGATCAGAGCTGCGCGAGCACTGGTCCGGCTAAGTGCCGACGATCTGGCAGCCCGAAGCAAAATCGGAGTGGCGACGATCAGGCGGGCGGAAGCCTATGATGGGGCGACAACCATGACCGCTGCTAATGCTGAGGCAATTCGTAAAGCTTTGGAAAGCGTAGGTGTCGAGTTCATCCCGGAGAACGGCGGCGGAGCCGGCGTCCGCCTCAAGCATCGAGGCCAAGATAAAAGCTGACTAGCATTCAAGCCCCCTGCTCGTCGCCGCCTTGTAATCACGCAAGCAGGTCGTAGGTCGAGTGCAAAATTCAGTTTAACTGCTTGAGCGTGCGACGCGCCGGTAGACCTCGTCCATGCGCGCGGCGAAGCGTTCGGGGGAGAAGCGTTCGGCCTGCCTGAGGCCGCGCTCGGCGAGGTCGGCGCAGAGCTCCGGGTTGGCGTCGAGCGTGCGGATGCCCTCCGCGATGGCGGCGACGTCGTAGGGGTCGACGAGCAGGCCCGCGTCCCCTGCCACCTCGGGGGTGGAGCCCTCCTTGGAGGTCAGCACGGGGGTGCCCAGCGTCATCGCCTCGAGCACCGGCAGGCCGAAGCCCTCGTAGAGCGAGGGGAACAGCACCGCCTTGGCGCCCCGGATCAGCGTGATCACAAGGTTGGGTTCAACGTGCTCTCGCAAGCCCGCTCGGCTCGGTTTCGGGAACGAGGTTATGGTTGAGCGCCAGAACTGTTTCACCTTAGATGAAAAGCGTGAGCAGGGCATCAATGGGTGCAATCTAAGTACTGCTCTCGCCCAACGAGGTGGTGTCTAAAAAATGCACGAGGATCCCGTGCCCGACAGCAGCGTCACCCCTGTTGCAGGCTGGACACACCTACGAGACTTCTTGAGTGGGATCCGGGAGGATCCATTGTTAACCAGTGTACGGCTATGGGAAAGATGCGCTGGATGCAAATGAGGCAAGAGATGCACCAAATCGTCGCTGATCTCGCGAGTGCGGCACGGCACACTCCGATCCGCTATACGGTCGGAGAGTGTGATACGCGCCCGTGGGGCACGTGGGAGGTTCTGGCGACAGGCGCGAGCTACGCGATCAAGCGCATTGTAGTCATGCCGGGCCAGAGATTATCCTTGCAGTACCACGAGCACCGGGCCGAGCACTGGATGGTTGTTCAAGGACATGCAGAGGCGGAGGTCAATGGCGTCGTTCACGCGCTTCATGAGGGCGAGCACATATACGTGCCGCTCGGCGCACATCACCGCATCAGGAACGTCGGTGATATTCCTGTTGTCCTCCTAGAGGTGCAAGTTGGCGCTTACCTTGACGAACACGACATTGTTCGCCTTCAGGATGACTACGCCCGCACCTAATTGCCGCGTTGGTAGAGGTGTTACGTCCACCTCTCGCGATGTTACTGGCCATCGGCGTTCCCGCTGCCACCACGGAGTTAGCATGGCCAGGATCGTACCTGTTCTTCTCTCAGGCGGCGCCGGTACGCGTTTGTGGCCTCTTTCGCAAGTGGCTCAGCCGAAGCAGCTCCTGCCTCTCTTATCTCAGGAGACTCTGCTGCAAGAGACTGCAAGGCGTGTCGCCGGTCAACCCTTATTCGCCCCATTGATCGTAGTCGCGAGTACTGAGCATCGTTTCGCTGTTGCCGAACAATTGCGCACCATTGGCCAGTCGGCTGCTCGTATCATTCTTGAGCCCCTTCCCCGCAACACCGCTCCAGCAGCTGCCATCGCAGCACTTGCAGCTCTTGAGACAGACCCTGAGAGCATGATCCTGCTGATGCCTGCCGATCACGCTATGAGCGATCCAGAGGCTTTTCGCAGTTCTGTGAGGATTGGCTTGGCGGCGGCCGAACGGGGCGCACTTGTACTGTTCGGTGTTCGGCCGAAGGAGCCGGCAACGGGCTATGGCTACATTCATCTTGGAGCACCTCGCGCTGACGCACCCGGAGTCCATGATGTGCGTGGCTTCAAGGAGAAGCCAGACCGGTCGACGGCAGAGGTATACGTTCGCTCAGGGGAATATGCGTGGAACAGCGGGATTTTTCTATTGCCTGCACAACAGTTCATCGACGAGCTTAGTCGTTTAGAGCCCGACATGCTCCATGCGTGCAAGCAGGCATTGAAAAATGCCGAGCGAGATGTCGATTTCATTCGGCTCGACCGTGATGCCTTTGCGGGGGCGCGCCCAGTCTCCATTGACTACGCTGTCATGGAGCGGACCACCAAAGCAGCCGTGGTCCCTTCGGACTTTCCCTGGTCTGATATCGGCTCCTGGTCGGCGCTATGGGACATAAGCCATAAGGATGCCGACGGGACGGTCGCGATCGGGTCGGTCGTCGCCATCGACACCGTTGGCAGTTACGTCCGCTCGGAGGGGCCGCTCGTCGCAACCTTGGGGGTTCGTGACCTGATTGTCGTAGTGACGCCCGACACTGTCCTTGTAGTTGCTAAAGACCGGGATCAGGATGTAAAGCAGATTGTCGACCGCCTAAAGCGATAGTGGATCCGCTCATTAGCCCTTATTGGCCCTAGTTATCCGTGACCCGCCAAATTTACCTAGGACCATATTGCTTCGGTGAACATCCCTAACCCCTTGGCGTGACATTGATTAGAATGCCAAACGGCGGTTACGCCTGAGAAGGACGCCGGTGCTCCCTGGTATCTCCCTGTCGAGGGGCGGCGTCCTCACAGGAGGCCGCCTTGGCACGCTCAACTCCCACTCGCTCGTCCGCGCCCCGCAAGGGGCGGCGTCGCTTCGCATCTGCCAAGGAGCATCTTCCGGCCCCAGCGTCCGCGCGGGCCGGTTTCGATCCACCTGGTCTCCTAGGCCCCCTCGCTGCGGTCAGTCCGTACCTCGCGGTCCGCCCCCTCATCCCAGGCGAAAGCGCGGCCGAGTACGATGATTTCCTAGCCAAACTCACTCAGTACATCCGTCCTCAGACTATCCTCGAGGAATTGGCTACAAAGGATTTCGTGGATGCCCACTGGGGCGCCAAGCGCCTGCGGCGCTACCAGCTTGAGTTGATCACCCTTGCCCGCCGCAAAGCGCTGCAGGATCTCATGCGGAGCGTGAAGTGTATCGACGTCAACTCACAAGCTAAGAATGCAGCTGCTGATCTAGGCGAAGACACCGGACCCTACTTCGTGGGCTGGCTGCCTCCCCAAGACGACAACGCTGCCACACGAGGGCCGCCGCTCCCGGCGCCTGCCAGCCCCGCGCCTGACCCAGTAGCCGAGCGCACCGCACTTATCAACCGCTGGGCCGCCGACGATCCCGCAGCGGTCGCACAGATCGACACCATCTTGGCCTCGATCGGCCACACCTCCACGACCGTTTATGCCGCCGCCCTCGCTCAGACTTCCGTCGAGTACAAAGATTTCGAGCGCCAAGCCGCCGCTCTGGAGGCCCGGGCTGCCAGATTGCTTCAAGATCTGGAGCGCCGGCGGGCTGTAGGCGTTCACATCGGTCGCGCTCCTTCGAGAGGCTTCATCGATGTTACCCCGTGACGATGTTTCCCAATCAGAGGGTGCATGACATCGCCCCGCAAGATTGCCGCAAACCGCCAGAACGCGCAGCGCAGCACCGGACCGCGCACAGCCGCCGGCAAACAGCTTGTCTCGCAAAACGCCTGCCGGCACGGGCTCGCAACGGACGCCATGGCGGTCCCTCATCTCGCGGCCGAGGCCGATCGCCTCGCGCGTGCCATCGCGGAGCCGGTTGCTGGCAGACCAAGCTCTTATGCTGAAGCCCTCACCTATGCCGCCGCAGCTATCGCCTTTGCTCGCACCCAGCGCGCCCGTGAAGATGTTCTACAAGAGATACAGGCCGCTTTGGTCTCCCCTGACCCGAACACGTCAAGCATTGTCCCGGCTCTGTGCCGTCGGCTTGCCCGGATCGATCGCTATGAGCAGCGAGCCGCCTCCCGGAGTGCACGCGCGCTCGTCGGGCTCAGGGAGATCACACCAAGCGATGCACACCTTTGATGGAGCGCAATCGAGAAATATAATCTCAAGCTGTGCAAATGGCAGAACAAAGCCATTCGCGTCGGCCGAAGCCTTTAGACGAGCCCGCGTCCGCCCCTCACCCCCGCCGCCACTCCTGATAGCGGAACACGAACCGCGCCGGGTCGGCGGCGAGCACCGCGAGGCCCTGGAGGGCCGGCTCGGGATGGGTGATCACGAAGACGGGCACGCGGCGCGCCCAGGCGTCGTGGGGCGCCTTGCGGTCGAAGGCGTCGCGGAACCCGCCCTCCCCGCCCTGCCGGAGGATCTCGGTCATGCGGGGGGCGATGCCGCCGGCGATGTAGACGCCGCCCGAGGCCTCGAAGGTGAGCGCGAGGTCGCCCGCGAAGCGGCCGAGGAAGCGGGCGAAGATCCGGAGCGCCGCGGCGGCGGCCGGGTCGCCGCCCGCGCGTCCGGCGTCGAACACCTCCTGGGGCGCCGCGAAGGGGTTGGGGCGCCCCGCGGCGCCGGCGAGCGCGCCGGCGATGCGCAGGAGGCCGGGGCCCGAGAGCACCGCCTCGCCCGAGACGCGCCCGCCGCCGATGCGCTCGAGATGGGGCCAGAACGCCGCCTCGTCCGCGTGCATCGGCCCGAACTCCATGTGGCCGGCTTCCGTTGCGAGGATCGCGAGGCGTTTCTCCACGGGAACGAGCGCCCCGGCCCCGAGCCCGGTGCCGGGGCCGAGCACCACGCGGGCGCCGTCGGCTCCGGCGGGATCGCCTCCGAGGGAGACGAGGTCGCCGCGCTCCGCCGAGAGCGCGACCACCGAGGCCGCGACCGGCGTGTAGTCGTTGACGAGCACCACGCGCTCGAGGCCGAGCGCCGCCCCGATCGCGGCGGCGTCGATCGTCCACTCCGCGTTGGTGAGCCGGATGCAGGGGCTGTCGACCCGGGTCGCGACCGCGATGATGGCCGAGCGCGGCGCGGCGCCCCCGGAGGAGCGCAAAGCCGCCGCGATCGCCTCCGCGGGGCTCGGGGTCGCCGCGGTCAGCGCGCGGGGCAGGAGTTCGACCGTGCCCTGCGGCTCGGACAGGAGGGCGAAGCGGGCGTTGGTGCCGCCGATGTCGCCGAGCAGGACCGGAAACGCGAACATCAAACCCCCTGATCGGACCCCTTGGATGCCTGCGGCTGACCTAGCGCGGGCCCGGCTCGCGGAGAAGGGCGGGGCCCGCGGCGCCCGGGCGCCGTGCCGTTCAATCGGCGTCGCTGCGAAAGAAGGGGTTCGGCCCGTCGGCCGCCCAGGCGCGCAGGCGCCCCCGGAGGTCCGCCGGCGACGGGAGCCGGACCGCGGCCACGGTGTCGCCGGGCCCGATGCGCACCGAGACGCCGCCGCGGGCGTTCACGGCCTCGAAGCCGTGCTCGTCCGTGAGGTCGTCGCCGACGAAGACCGGGCGCCGGCCGCGATAGGGCGCCTCGTCGAGGAAGCTCGCGATGACGCGGCCCTTGCCGGCGCCGGCGGGCAGGATCTCGGCCACCGCCTTGCCGTACTGGATCCGGTAGCCGCCGCCGAGGCGCTCCGCGAGCGCGCCCGCGGCGCCGCGGGCATCGCTCAGGCGCTCGGGGGCGAGCCGCCAATGGACGGCGACCGAGCAGCCCTTGTCCTCGATCACGATGCGGGAATCGTCGGCGAACAGGGCCTGGAGCTCGGCGACTCCCGCCCGCAGGGCCGGGTGGTCCTCGGGCCGGCAGCCCTGGAAGGCGCCGCCGAGGCGGCGTTCGAGCCCGTGCAGCCCGGCGGCGTCGAAGGCGCCCTCGCCGAGATGCCGGTCGAGAAAAGCGATCGGCCGGCCGCTCACGATCGCGAGCGCCCCGCCGAGCCGGTCGCGCAGGATTGCGAGCGCCTCGGCGAGGCCGGGCTCGGTCGCGACCGCGTCCGGCCGCTCGGCGATGTCCACGAGGGTGCCGTCGAAATCGAGGAAGAGCGCGCAAGGCTCGGAGCCGACGGGGGCCCCGTTCATGGCCGGCCCCCCGGCTGGCGTGAGCCCGGAAGCCGCATACGGACGCCTGAGCTCACGACCAGGTCGTCAACCCGGGAGGGTCCGGGAAGCGGCGGGCGGGCATCGGAATCGGCGGGCATGGCGACCTCCGCGGAGCGCGGGGAGAACCCGCTCGAGCCCACGAAGGTTTCCGCGCCGCCGGGAATTCCCGCCCGGGCCGGCGCGACGACGCCGGGAGGGACTAATATTCCCGGAAGGCGCGGGCGATCTGGTCCTGCAGCGGCTTGATGAAATATTGCAGCGGGGTGCGGTCGTGAGTCTGCACGAAGACCTCGGCCTGCATGCCGGCCTGGAGCCGCACGCCGCCGAGCTTGGCGATCTCCTCGGGCGGCAGGGCGACGCTGATCGTGTAGTAGGACAGGCCGGTCTGCTGCTCGTGCGTCACGTCGGCGGAGATGCGCGTCACGGTGCCGCTCAGCTCCGGGGTGGTGCGCTGGTTCGAGGCATGGACCCGCACGTTGGCGTGCTGGCCGACGGAGAGCTGGTCGATGTCCTGGGGCATCACCCGGGCGATCAGCTTCAGGGATTCGTTGGCGGGCACGATCATCATCGCGGGCTCGGCCGGCGAGATCACGCCCCCGACCGTATGGACGGCGAGCTGGTGCACGAAGCCGGCGCTGGGCGAGCGGATCTCGACGCGCTTGAGCTGGTCCTCGGCGGCGACCCGGCGCTCGGTGTACTCCGCCAGGCGGGCCTGGATCTCGCGCAGCTCCTTCATGACCTCGGCGCGGGTCTCCTCGTCGATCTGGATGATCTGGAGCGCGGTCTCGGCGATCTTGCCCTCGGCCTGGGCCACGCCGGCGATGAGCTGGCCGCGCTGGCCCTCCAGGCTCGCGGCCTCGCGCTCGAGGGCGGAGAGGCGGGTGATCTGCACGAGGTTCTTGGCGTAGAGCTCGCGCACGCCCTTGAGCTCGTTCTCGATGATCGCCGATTCGCGCGCCTTGGCGGTCTGCTGGGCCTTGAGGCCGACGATCTCGTCCCGGAGCTGGGAGACGCGCTTCTGGAGCTGGCTCTTCTGGCCTTCGCGGGCGCTGTGCCGGGCTTCGAACAGGGTGCGCTCCGCCTCCATGAGCTTCACCACGGCGGGGTCGGTCCGCCGCTCGGCGAATTCCGCGGGCCAGTCCATGCTGCGCCGCCCGTCGCGCTCGGCCTCGAGGCGCGACTGGCGCGCCGTCAGCTCGTCGAGCTGCTTCGTGACCATCTGGAGGTTGGCGCGGGTCACGGTCTCGTCGAGACGGATCAGGAGGTCGCCCTCCTGGACGCGGTCGCCCTCGCGCACCTTCAGCTCGCCCACGACGCCGCCGGTGGGGTGCTGCACCTTCTTGACATTGGTATCGACCATGAACTGGCCGCCCGCCATCACGGCGCCCGACAGGGTCGAGGTCGCGGCCCACAGGCCGATGGTGCCGCCGAAGAGCGCGATCAGGGACAAGCCCGTGACGGCCGAGCGGCGCATCGCCCTCAGGTGGGCCGAGGACTTCGGGCCAGCGGACTTGGGGGCAGCGGATTTGGGGGTCGTCGTGGTCACGAGCGGATCTCCCGCGAAAGCGTCTGGTCTTCGAAGGGGCGCCCGTCACGGGCGCCCAGGGGTTCTCGAAAGGGCCCGGGCCCGCGCCTTCGCGCTAGGAGCGGACCTCGCGCAGGTGCGGCGCGGCCGGAGCGGCGGCTCCCCCGGCGGTCGCCACCGCCTGGGTGGCCGGGGCCGAGCCGGCCGGGGCCGGAGCCCCCTGGGCCGGAGCCGCGACCGGGCGGCGCATGACGGTCTTGAGCACCTCGTCGCGCGGGCCGATCGACTTGATCCGCCCGGCCTCCATGATGCCGACGAGGTCGACGTTGCCGAGCGCCGCCGGCCGGTGGGTGATGACCACCACCACGCCCCCGCGCTGGCGCACGCCGAGGATCGCCTGGTTGAGGGCATCGTCGCCGGCGCCGTCGAGGCTGGCGTTCGGCTCGTCGAGCACCACGAGGAAGGGATCGCCGTAGAGGGCACGGGCGAGGGCCACCCGCTGGCGCTGGCCGCCGGAGAGCACCGCGCCGCTCTCGCCGATGCGGGTGTCGTAGCCGTTGGGAAGCTGGAGGATCATGTCGTGGGCGCCGGCCGCGCGGGCCGCGCCGATCACGCTCTCGGCCGAGGCCTCGGGGCGGAAGCGGGCGATGTTCTCGGCGACCGTGCCCTCGAACAGCTCCACGTCCTGGGGCAGGTAGCCGATGTGGCGGCCGAGATCGTCGGCCTCCCACTGGTCGAGGGTGGCGCCGTCGAGGCGCACCTCGCCGCGCAGGGACGGCCACACCCCGACGAGGGCCCGGGCCATGGTGGACTTGCCCGAGGCGCTCGGCCCGATCAGGCCGAGGCCCTGGCCGGCCTGGAGCTGGAGCGAGGCGCCGAGCACGATCGGCTGGTTGCTTCCGGGCGCGCCGACCACGAGGTCCTGGACCGTGACCGTGGAGCGCGGCGCCGGCAGGGCGAGGCGCTCGGGCCGCACCGGCACGAGGGCGAGGGTCTGCTGCAGGCGGCGGTAGCTCTGGCGGGCCGAGATGAAGCCCTTCCAGTTCGCGACCGCGATCTCGATCGGGGCGAGCGCCCGCGACATCAGGATCGAGGTCGCGATCATGGCGCCGCCGGTGAGCTCGCCCTGGATCACCAGGTAGGCGCCGAGGCCGAGGCCCGCCGATTGCAGGATCATGCGGAAGATCTTGGCGGCGGCGCCGATGCCGGCGGCCGCGTCGCTCGCCCGCAGGCCGTCCGCGACGTGGCGGTTGTTGGCCTCCGAATAGCGCTCGGAGAGCACGTGGCGCATGCCGAGCGCGCGCACGGCCTCGGCGTTGCGCCGGCTCAGCTCGGCGACCGCGTGGCGCTCGTTGGCGCTCTGGGTCATGTCCTTGATGGGCGCGCGGCTGCGCGTCTCGGTCAGGAGGGTGAAGCCGACGATCACGACGCCGCCGCAGAGCGCGAGCACGCCGAGCCAGGGGTGCAGCAGGAAGCAGCCCGCGAAGAAGATCGGCATGAACGGCATGTCGAACAGGGCCGTCGGCCCCAGCCCCGAGAGGAAGCTGCGGATCTGGTCGAGGTCGCGGACCGGCTGCAGGCCGCTCACCGAGCGGGGCCCTTTCAGGGGCAGGATCGTCACGAGCTCGAAGACGCGGCCCGAGAGCATCTCGTCGAAGCGGGCGCCGATGCGGGCGAGCATCTTGGAGCGGAGGGCGTCGAGGGAGCCCTGGAGGAGGTAGGCCGCGAGCACGATGAGCGAGATGCCCACGAGGGTCGAGAGGCTGCGGCTCGCCAGCACCCGATCGTAGATCTGGAGCATGTAGATCGAGCCGGTGAGCATCAGGATGTTGATGACCGCCGAGAACAACGCGACGCCGCCGAAGGCGCCGCGGCAGGAGCGCAACGCCGCGCTGACTTCCGATTGAGCGTTGGACCCGCCCGGTGACTGCGATCTCATGCTGCTTGCCCCCGCGGACCTACAGGTCCGCTCCGTACTCTCTTATCACAATCCGCACAGCTCGGTAATGAGCGCCTGCGGCGTCCTCGGAGACGCCCGGTCCCGTCGGCCCGGCCGGTCGCAATGCGCTGTTCTTGCCACTATTGCTGAGAAATATGTCCGGTGTACGGCGCCGCGGCCGTAGTTGTGTTTCGTTCGCGACATCTGGACCGGTTTTCGAAGCGCGGCCGTCAGCCCCGGGCGCGGGCAGGACCCAGGCGCCGGTCACGGCATAGTAACTCTTTGGTAAAGCTTCATGGTTACTGATCGGTGATCCCTCGAGCGGACCATCTCCCCAGCGGAACACCCCCATGAGCGACCTGTCCCAAGATCCCGCCCCGAAGAAGCGTGTCGTCCGCAGCCGCGTCGCGGCCGCCTCCAGCCCGGCCGTCGAGGCGGCGCCGGCGCCTTCCCCGGCCCCGGCGCCTGCCCCAGCTCCAAAGGCGCCCGCTGCCGGCCAAGCCGCCGCCCCGTCGCCGTCCCCGGCGCCGCGCGGCGAGGATGCGGCCGCCAACGCCGCGCTCGCGGTCGCGGTCATGGCCGCCCGCCGGGAAGCCCCCGCGGCTGCCGCAGCGGCCATCCCGGCGGCCCCGCCTTCGCGCGCCGGCCGGGCGGCCGCGCTGATGCGCCGGCCCGCCGTCCAGGCGGCCGCGCTCGTGGTCGCGGCCGCAGCCGGATGGCTCGGCGCCGAGGCCGTTGCAGGCGTCCGTGCCGGCGCGATGCCGGCCGCGCCCTGGACCGAGGCCGCCCAGACCCTGCGCCAGAGCCAGCAGGACGTCGTCCGGCTCACGGGCGACATCAAGGCCCTCAAGGTGACGATCGAGTCCCTCAAGGAGAGCGTCGACCGCTCCAAGACCGACCTGATGGCCAAGCAGACCCAGGTCGTCGAGCGGATCGAGCGCGCGCCCGGCGACGCCGGCCGCCTCGCCAAGCTCGTCGAGCAGCTCGAGCGGATCGAGGCCTCCGCCAAGGAGCCGGCCGCGCGCTTCGCGGCGCTCACCGAGCGCTTCGACCGCATGGAGCGCCAGATCGAGCGCCAGCTCGCCCCCATCCAGACCGCGGCCGCCAAGCCCGCTCCGGCCCCGGCCGCGGAGGGTCCGACCCAGACCGGCACCATCGAGGCGAAGCCCGCCGTGAAGGAGCCCCGCGACCTGCCCGTCGAGGGCTGGACCCTGCACGAGGTCTATGACGGCGTCGCCCTGGTCGAGGGCCGCAACCGCCGCCTCTACGAGGTCGGCGTCGGCGGCGTCATCCCGGGCGTCGGGGCGGTGGAATCGATCGAGCGGCGCAACAAGCGCTGGGTGGTCGTGACCCAGAAGGGCTACATCGGCGGGTGACGCCGCTCCCCGGACCTGCCCTCTCCCCGCAGTATGACCCCCTCTCCCCGTTCACGGGGAGAGGGGGGTGTGCAGGCGGGAAGGGGGGAGCTACCGCGGAATGATCGCCTTGAAGCCGTAGACCGCGGCCGCGAAGGCGGCGGCGCTGCCGGCGTAGAGCAGGACGAACCAGAGAAGGCGCGCGCGCAGGCCCGGGCGGGGCGGCTCCGTCATGGGCCGGCCCTCAATGGTACCCGCTCGACTGCACGTCCTCCGCGACCTTGCCGCGGAACACGTAATAGGCATAGGCCGTGTAGAGGAAGGTCAGCGGCATCACGACGGAATAGCCGACGAGCGCGAACATCTGCGATTCCGGCCGGTTCGAGGCCTGCCAGATCGTGACGTTCGGCGGGATGAGATAGGGGAAGAGCGAGATCGCGAGCCCCAGGAACCCGAGCAGGAACAGGGTGATGCTGAGGAAGAACGGCGGGAGGTTGCGCCCGTCATCGATCGTGCGGTGGATCCGCCAGGCCACGTAGGCGGTCACCAGCGGGACCGGCGCGAGAAAGAGGATGTTGGGCATCGAGAACCAGCGCCGCTCGATCTCGGTGCCGAGGAACGGCACCCAGGCGCTGACGATCGCCATCGAGAGAACCGTGGCGAGGAGGAAGCGCTGCGCCATCCGGCGCGACCAGATCTCCAGTTCCCCGGTGGTCTTCATCACGCACCAGGTGGCGCCGAGCAGGCCGTAGCCGCAGACGAGGCCGACGCCCGTCATGAGGCTGAACCCGGAGAACCAGTCGAAGGTGCCCCCCGCGAACTGGCGGTTCTCGACCCGGAAGCCCTGCACGAAGGCGCCGAGCACCACCCCTTGGGCGAAGGTCGCAGTGAGCGAGCCGTAATGGAAGGCGTAGTCCCAGATCCGCTTCGAGCGGTCGGCCTTAAAGCGGAACTCGAAGGCGACGCCGCGGAAGATCAGGGCGATCAGCATGACGAGAAGCGGGATGTAGAGGGCCGGCAGCAGCACCCAATAAGCCATGCCGAAGACCGCGAAGAGCCCGCCGCCGCCGAGGATGAGCCAGGTCTCGTTGCCGTCCCAGATCGGCGCCACCGAGAGCATCATCCGGTCGCGCCAGTTCTCGGAGCGGGCGCTCGTGAACAGGATCCCGACCCCGAGGTCGAAGCCGTCGACCACGACATACATCGCGACCGCGATCGCGAGCAGGGCCGACCAGATCAGCGGCAGCCAGAGCGCCGGCCCCTCGAGGCCGGGGGCAAAGGATTGCAAGAGTTCGACCATGCCATCCTCCCCTCTCACTCGGCCGGCTGCGGGCGGCGCCCGCGCGATCCGTCGAGGTTCTCGTCCGGCGTCGAGAGCGGGCGCTTCGGGCGCTTGTCGAGCGAGCCGAAATCGCTCCCGCGCAGGGCCTCCTCGATCGGCTCCGGCCCTTTGCGCAGGAGCTTGGCGAGGTAGTAGCTCCCGAAGCCGAACACGATGGCATAGACAACCATGAAGGTGACGAGGGAGGCCGTGACGGCCTGCGCCGTGATCGGCGAGACCGCGTCGGCGGTGCGCAGGTGCCCGTAGACCACGTAGGGCTGGCGCCCGATCTCGGCCGTGAACCAGCCGAACAGCACCGCGCCGAAGCCGGAGGGCGTCATCAGCATGGCGGCGCGCAGGAACCAGCGGTGCGTGTAGAGCTCGCCCTTCCAGCGCAGGTAGAGGCTCCACAGCGCGAGCCCGAGCATCAGGAAGCCGATCCCGACCATCACCCGGAAGGAGAAGAACACCGGCAGCACCGGCGGGCGCTGGTCGCGCGGCACGTCCTTGAGGCCCGGCACCACGCCGTCATAGGCGTGCGTGAGGATCCACGAGCCGATCTTCGGGATCGCGATCTCGTAATGGTTGGTCTCGTTCTCCTCGTCGGGGATCGCGAACAGGCGCAGGGGCATGTTGCCCTGGCGCTCCCAGTTGCCCTCCATGGCGGCGAGCTTGGTGGGCTGATACTTGAGCACCCCGAGCCCGTGCAGGTCGCCGATCAGGATCTGGACGGGCACGAAGATCGCCGCGAACCACATCGCCATGGAGAGCGAGCGCTGCGCGCCGCGCACCTTCTCGGCCGGCTCCTCGCGCCGGCGCAGGATCATCCAGGCCGACATCCCGCCGACCGCGAAGGCGGTCGTGAGGTAGCAGCCCATCACCATGTGGGCATAGCGGTAGGGGAAGGAGGGGTTGAAGACGATCTGCCACCAGTCTTCCGCGACCGCGACGCCGTTCTCGATCCGGAAGCCCGCCGGCGTCTGCATCCACGAATTGGCGGAGAGAATCCAGAACGCGGAGGTGAGCGTGCCGAGCGCCACCATGCAGGTGGCGAAGAAGTGCAGCCGGTTGCCGACCCGCTCCCAGCCGAACAGCATGATGCCGAGGAAGGCCGCCTCGAGGAAGAAGGCGGTGATGACCTCGTACTGGATTAGGGGCCCGAGCACGTTCGCGGTGAACTCGGAGAAGCGCGACCAGTTGGTGCCGAACTGGAAGCTCATCACGATGCCCGACACCACGCCGAGCCCGAACGACACCGCGAAGATCTTGGACCAGAACTTGAAGAGATTCCGGTAGAGCGGATCGTTGGTGCGCAGCCACTGGAACTCGAGCGCCGCGAGCCAGCTCGCGAGCCCGATCGTGAAGGCCGGGAAGATGATGTGGAAGGAGATCGTGAACGCGAACTGGATGCGCGACAGCATCAGGGCGTCGAGTTCCATCGGGCCTCTCCCTCGGTCTGCTCCTCGATCTAGGGCAGCCCCTCAAGCGGAACAGCGCCGAAGCGTCGCGGCTGTAGGTCCCGGTCTTCCGGCATGGGGGCGATCTCCCTCCCCTCAGGGGAGGGTGGCGCCCGAAGGGCGACGGGTGGGGTGTTCGCCGAAGGCGAGTTCTAGGCCCGTTGGCGCCGGATGCGCTAGCGCGCAACACCCCACCCCGCGCGGCTGCGCCGCGTCGCCCTCCCCTGAGGGGAGGGAGAAGGGCGCGGGTGCGGTAGGGCTGGAGCTACTTCCGGACGCTCACGCCGCGACCTGCATCCGCCCTTCCGCCTGCAACGAGAGCGCCTCCAGCTCCACCGGATCGTGGCTGCAGAAGATGCGCACGCCGCGGCCGGAATTGGCGAGATCCCGCAGGCGGTCCTGGTTGTGGAGGCGCGCCTCGCGGTCGACCTCCATGAGGCGCTGGTAGGCGGCGAGCCCCGGCGTGCAGGCGGGCTCGGCGTCCATCTCGTGGCGGTGAAAGTAGGCGTCGCCGGCGTTGAGCATCCAGCCCTCGGGCGTCTCGATCGCGACGCCCGCATGGCCCGTGGTGTGGCCGGGCAGCGGGATCATCAGGATCTCGGGCGGGAGCCCGTCGAGGTCGCGCACCGCTTCGAAGCCGAACCAGCGCTCGCCGCCGCCGCTGTAGTGGCGCCACCCGCGCACCTCGTCCCATTGCTCCGGGCGGTAGCGGCGGCTCTGGATGAAGCCGCGGCGGGTGCGCGCGGCCTCGATCTCGGCCTGCATGACGTGGACCCTCGCGCGGGGAAAATCCTCGAGCCCGCCGGCATGGTCGAAATCGAGATGGGTCAGCACGATGTGGCGCACGTCGCGCGGGTCGAAGCCGTGGCGGCGCACCTGCTCGAGGGCGGCATAGCGCCGGTCGAACTGGATCCGGTTGACGTGGATGAAGAACGGGCTGAGGCGGCCGTAGGGGTCCTCGATGTCCCGCATCCCGAAGCCGGTATCGACCATCACGAGGCCGCTCTCGGTCTCGACGAGGAGGCAGTGGCAGACGAGATGCCCGGTCGCGCCGCGGCTCACCCCGTCCCAGAGCCGGCCCCCGACGGGGCACATGCAGCCGCAATTGAGGTGGTGGACGCGCATGGGCTCCTCCGGGGCGTGGAAAGCCCACGCCAACGCGAGGGGCCGCGAAAAGGTTTCGCTTCGCGCCGCGTCAGGCCCGGGCCGCCGCGGCCTCGTCCCGGCGGGGCGGGCGGGCGCGCTTCAGCGAGCGGCCGGCTTTCGTCTCCTGGGGCTTGGCCTTCAGGAGCCCGAGATCGCGTTTCAGCCGCGCCTCCAGCAGGGAGAGCACCGCGGCCTCCTCGGCCTTGAGGCCGGCGAGGTCCTCGCGCAGCTCGGTCTCGATCTCCTCTTTGACTTCCAGGAGCAGCGCGCCCTCCATGTAGCAGGTGAAGACCTCCGGGTGGACGTAGCACTTGCGGCAGATGGTGGGCGTATTGCCGAGCCGGGCGGAGACCCGCTCGATCGCGGCGCGGACGTTCTTCTTCGCCTTGGCGTCCGAATCGAAGGCCTCGAACTCGGCGAGCGCCATGGCGGCCAGCACCGTGCCGGCCCAGGTGCGGAAGTCCTTGGCGGTGACGTCGCGGCCGGTGATCTCCTTGAGGTACGCGTTCACGTCGGCCGAGGTCACGGCTTGCTGGTTCCCCGCCTCGTCGAGGTACTGGAACAGGTCCTGGCCGGGCAGGTCCTGGCAGGCCTTGACGACCCGGGCGATGCGCCGGTCCTTGACCTGCAGGCGCCAGTGCTTGCCGCTCTTGCCCTTGAACTGGAAGCGCAGCTCCGCGCCCTCGACCTTGACGTGCGGGTCGCGCAGGGTGGTGAGGCCGTAGCTCTTGTTCTGCTTGGCGTAGTCGGCGTTGCCGACCCGGATCAGGGTGGTCTCCAGGAGGTGGACCACCGTGGCGAGCACCTTCTCGCGCGGCAGGCCGCGAAGGCTCATGTGCTCATGAATCGTCCTGCGGATCGCCGGCAGGGCCTGGGCGAATTCGAGCATGTGCTCGTATTTCGTGCTCTCGCGGACCTCGCGGAAGGCCGCGTGGTAGCGGTACTGCTTGCGGCCCTTGGCGTCGCGGCCCGTGGCCTGGATGTGGCCGTTGGCGTGCGGGCAGATCCACACGTCGGTCCAGGCGGGCGGGATCACGAGGGCGCGGATCCGCTTCAGGGTCGCCTCGTCCTCGACCTTGGCGCCGCCGGGCTTCAGGTAGGTGAAGCCCTTGCCGGCCTTCTTGCGCCGGATGCCCGGCTCCTCGTCGGAGACGTAGCGCAGGCCCGCGGTCTCGGCCGCATCGCGGGGGTCGACGATCGCTTCGGTGTCCTGGGGGCGCTCCAGCAGCATGAGACCGGCCTTTCGTTCCGCGCAGGTCAACCGGGCGGGAACCGCGCCGGTTCCGGAGGCCGGCCCAGACGATCGCTCATGACGCAGCCGCGGCGCTCAGGACGAGGCGGCCGCCTTGCGGTCGTTGCGCAGCTTCAAGACCAGGATCGTGGCGCTCAAGGCCAGGCTCAGGATGTTGAAGACGATGATGGGCCAGCTGCCGATCACGAAGCCGTAGATTGTCCAGAGCACGAAGGCCGAGACCGTCACGATGTACATGCGCTTGGAGATCGACTCCGTGTGGCCCTCGCGCCACGCCTTGACGACCTGCGGCACGAAGCTTGCCGTCGAGAGCAGACCCGCCACGGTCCCGAGGATCAGGGCCAGCCATCCGCCTTCCATTCCGCGTCTCCGTCCGCCACCCGGAGGCGGCGGGCGGTGAACGGCCCCGGCGCCGCAGCGGTTCCGCCGGCGCCGGGCGGGCGCCCTATAAGGAGGCCATGACGATCCCCGACCCCGTCGCCTTCATCCGCGCCGAGACCCGCCTGCTCCCCGTGCCGCACGCGCCCGAGATCCGGCTGCACGTGGCCGACGAGGCCACGGCCCTGTGGCAGAAGACGGAGGACGAGCTCGGCCGGTTGGGGCTGCCGCCGCCCTTCTGGGCCTTCGCCTGGGCGGGGGGCCAGGCGCTCGCCCGCTACCTCCTCGACCACCCCGAGCCCGTGCGGGGCCGCCGGGTGCTCGACTTCGCCTCGGGATCGGGCCTCGTCGCGATCGCGGCCATGAAGGCGGGGGCGGCGGGAGTCGCGGCCTGCGACATCGACCCCTTCGCGGTCGCGGCGATCGGGCTCAACGCGGCCGCGAACAGCGTCGCGGTCGAGGCCGTCCAGGCCGATCTCGTCGGCCGGGACGAAGGCTGGGACACCGTGCTCGCCGGCGACATCTGCTACGAGCGCGACACCGCCGAGCGGGTCACGGCGTGGCTGCGCACCTTGAGCCGCCGCGGCGCCACCGTGCTGATCGGCGATCCCGGGCGGTCCTACCTGCCGAAGGACGCCCTCGAGGAACTCGCGACCTATCAGGTGCCGGTGACCCGCACGCTCGAGGACGCGGAGATCAAGCGGTCGAGCGTGTGGCGGTTCAAGCCTTGAGGGCCGCGGGCGGAGGCAGGGCACGGGCAGGCACCCCGCGGTTCAGGTCTTAAGGGCCGCCGCGGCGATGATGGCTTGGAGCGCCGCGAGCCCGTCGGTGAGCGCGGCCGGCCCGGGCTGGAGGATCAGCGGGCTCTTGATCTCGTGCAGGGCGCCGTCCCGCACCGCCGGCACCGCGTCGAAGCCCGGCCTGCCTGCGACCTGCGCAGGCACGAAGCGCTTGCCGCACCAGGAGCCCACGACGATCTCGGGCCGGGCCGCGATCACCTCCCCGGCGGTGACGAAGCGGCCCCTGGCATCCGGCGCCCCGGCCCGGTCGGCGAAGACGTCCGTGCCGCCCGCGATCTCGATCAGCTCCGAGACCCAGCGGATGCCGGCGATCATCGGCTCGTTCCATTCCTCGAAATAGACGCGGGGGCGCCGCGGCAGCCGGGCCGCGGCGTCGGAGGCCTCCCGCAGCCCGCGCCGCAGGGTGACCACGAGGGCTTCGGCCCGGTCGGGGGCGCCCACGAGCGCGCCGAGGGTTCGCACCATGGCGAGGATGCCGGCGATGTCGCGCTGGTTGAAGGCATGGACCGCCACCCCCGCCTTGACGAGGTCGCGCACGATGTCGGCCTGGAGGTCCGAGAACGTGAGGACGAGGTCGGGCTCGAGCGCCAGGATCTTCGGCAGGTCGGCCGAGATGAAGGCGGAGACGCGGGGCTTCTCCTTGCGGACCCGGGGCGGGCGCACGGCGTAGCCCGAGACCCCGACGATCCGGTCCTCCTGCCCGAGGAGGTAGAGGGTCTCCACCGTCTCCTCGGTGAGGCAGACGATCCGTTCGGGGGGAAAGCGCTTCATGCCGGCTGTGCCCATGGCATGAGCGTCCCCTCTGTGTGGCGGACGATGCGTTCGGGGGGAAAGCGCTTCATGGCATGGCGACCGCGGGCATCCTGGGGCTCAGGAAACCTCGGCCCGCAGGTCCAGGGTCCCGCGATGCCCGATCGCGGCGTAGTTCGCCTTCAGCCAGCGCCGCGCCGTGGCGCGGCCGGCGTCGCGCAGGGTGACGAAAAAGTCCCAGTCGGCCCGCATCCGCGTCGTGGCCTCGTACCCGTCGAGCACGCCGGAGCCGTCGATCCGGTGCATCAGGACGCGCTTGTACTCGGCGTCGGAGAGCTTGCCGGCATCGATCAGGCGGGTCACGAACGCGATGGCGCGAAGCTCCCGCAGGAGGTTGCCGTTGAAGGTGATCTCGTTGAGCCGGTTGTGGATCTCCCGCGCCGTGCGCGGGGTCTGCCGCCGTTCCACCGGGTTGATCTGCACGAGCAGGATGTCGTCCGCGACGGTGTCGTAGAACAGGGGGAACAGGGCCGGGTTGCCCATGTAGCCGCCGTCCCAATAGGGCTGCCCGTCGATCTCCACCGCCTGGAACACGGTCGGCAGGCAGGCCGAGGCCATCAGGTGGTCGGCGGTGAGGTTCCGGCCCTCGAACACCGCGACCTTGCCGGTCCAGACGTTGGTGGCCGTGACGTAGAGCTTGACCCCGTGGCAGGCGCGCACCCGCTCGAAATCGATGATCTCGGCGACGGCGTCGCGCAGGGGATTGATGTTGAGCGGGTTCGACTCGTAGGGGCTGAACCGGCGCGCCAGGAGGTCGAGCCAGGCCTCGCCGCTCCAGAAGGCGAGGAACTGGTCGAAGAGGCCCCGCTGCACCGGCGAGAGCGAGCCGTCGAGGCTCACCCGGCGCCAGAAGGTCTCGAGCTGGGCGCGCGCCGCCTCGGCCCCGCCTTCGAGCCAGCCCTCCACCATCACGACCGCGTTCATGGCGCCCGCGCTCGCGCCCGTGACGGCCTCGATCGCGAGCCGGCCGTCCTCCAGGATCGCGTCGAGCACGCCCCAGGTGAAGGCTCCGTGCGCGCCGCCGCCCTGGAGCGCGAGCGACACGGCCTTTTCCGCCCGCGGCCCGGCGAGCCCGCGGGGGGCGCTCTTCGCCTTGCTCCGTGCGGCCATGGGGGCGCGGCCCGTCAGCGCGCCGTCCAGCCGCCGTCCATGACGTGGTTGGCGCCCGTGATGTTGGCGGCGGCGTCCGAGCACAGGAACAGGGCGAGCCCCGCGACCTGCTCGACGGTGACGAACCGCTTGGTGGGCTGGGCCTCGAGCAGCACGTCGTTGACGACCTGCTCCTTGGTGAGCCCGCGTGCCTTCATGGTGTCGGGGATCTGGCGCTCGACGAGCGGCGTCCAGACGTAGCCCGGGCTGATGCAGTTCACGGTGATCCCGTCGGTCGCGACCTCGAGCGCGATCGTCTTGGTGAAGCCCGCGACCCCGTGCTTGGCGGCCACGTAGGCCGACTTGAACGGCGAGGCGACGAGGGAGTGGGCCGAGGCCGTGCTGATGATCCGGCCCCATCCCTTGGCCCGCATGCGCGGCAGGGCCGCGCGGGTGGCGTGGAACACGGACGACAGGTTGATCGCGATGATGGCGTCCCACTTCTCGACCGGGAAGCTCTCCACCGGCGAGACGTGCTGGATGCCGGCATTGTTGACGAGGACGTCGACGGCCCCGAACGCGTCCTCGGCCTGGCGGACCATCGCCTCGATCTGGTCGGGCTTCGCCATGTCGGCCGGGGAATGCAGCGCCCGGACCCCGAACTCGGTCTCGATGCCGCGCCGGACCGCCTCGATCTCGCCGGCCTCGCCGAAGCCGTTGAGGACGACGTTCGCCCCTTCCTTGGCGAGCGCCCGGGCGATCGCGAGCCCGATCCCGCTGGTGGAGCCGGTGACGAGAGCGGTCTTGGACTGGAGCATCATGGGAAACCTCTGAACCTGTCGAGCGCGGCCGGTCTAATGGGTGGCGGGGCAAAAGTCATGCTGGCCTTGCGGCGCAGCTCCGGCTGCCCCGGCGCCGCTGGAGCCGCTCCGCCGGACCGGAATGTCGCAGGTGGATGCCACCGAGGTCCCGGGATGCTATGAGGGCCCATGGCGAGCGAGCACGATCACCACCACCACGGCCACCACGATCATGGGCCTCACGACCATGGCGAGGCCCGCGCCGGGCATCACGGTCATGGGCCTCACGACCATGGCGGGTCCTGCGCCCACGCCGCCCACCAGTCGGAGCGCGCCGCCGGCGCCCTGGAGCAGGCGGAAGCGGCCTGCCGGGCGCAGGGGGTGCGCCTCACCCCGATCCGGCGCCAGGTCCTGGAGGCCCTCTACGCCACCCACAAGCCGCTCGGGGCCTACGACCTCGTGGCGCAGCTCGCCGGGCAGGAATCCCGCGGCCGGCCGCTCGCGCCCGTCACGGTCTACCGGGCGCTCGACTTTCTCATGGAGCAGGGCCTCGCCCACCGGCTGGCGAGCCGCAACGCCTTCATCGCCTGCCCGCACGGGCACGGGCCCGCCGACCTCGTCGCCTTCCTGATCTGCGAGACGTGCGGCGGCGTCGACGAGCGCGCCTCCGCGCCCCTGTCCCGGGCCGTGGCGGGGCTGCTCGCCGGCGAGCGCTTCCAGCCCCAGCGCCAGGTGCTGGAGATCTCCGGTCGCTGCGGCCATTGCCGGGACGCAGCCGGCGCATGAGCCTTCGAGCGTTTTCGCGTGAGGCGGCTCCGGCTCACGTCGAGACGACGGGACCCGGAGCCGGTTCGACGCCGGGCGAGACGGGTCGGGATCTCCGGCCGCTGCCGCCATGGCCGGGACGCGGCCGGCGCATGAGCCGCCATCCGGGGAACGCCCGAACCGGGCCTTCCGGACACGCAACCGTCGTCTTCCGCGGCCAGAAGGGCCGCGCAACCCTGTCATGAGGCCCTGCCTCGGGCCGCTCCGCTTGACGGACGCGCGGCAAGGCCTCAGCTAGAACCAGCTTTTCATGGACCCCCGCATGACCTCTGCCCTCCTCTCCCCCACGCTCCCCGCCGCGTCCGCGGTCGAGAGCCGACCCGCCGGCCCCGCCCCGCGCCACCGCACGGTCGCGGTGCAGGTCGGGTCCGTGACGGTCGGCGGCGGCGCCCCGGTGGTCGTGCAGTCCATGACCAACACCGACACCGCCGACATCGACGCCACGGTCGCCCAGGTGTCGGCGCTGGCCCGCGCGGGCTCCGAGATCGTGCGCATCACGGTGGACCGGGACGAGGCCGCGGCCGCGGTGCCGAAGATCCGCGAGCGGCTCGACCGCATCGGGGTCGACGTGCCGCTTGTCGGCGATTTCCACTATATCGGCCATCAGCTCCTCGCCGAGCACCCGGCCTGCGCCGAGGCGCTGGCGAAGTACCGCATCAACCCGGGCAATGTCGGCTTCAAGGACAAGAAGGACCGGCAGTTCTCGGCCATCGTCGAGATGGCGATCCGCTACGGCAAGGCGGTGAGGATCGGCGCCAACTGGGGCTCCCTCGACCAGGAGCTCCTCACCCACCTCATGGACGAGAACGCCCGCTCGCCCCAGCCCCTCGACATGCGGGCGATCACCCGGGAGGCCATGGTGCAGTCGGCCCTGCTCTCGGCCCGGCGCGCCGAGGAGATCGGGCTGCCGAAGAACAAGATCATCCTCTCCGCCAAGGTCTCGGCCGTGCAGGACCTGATCGCGGTCTACCGCGAGGTCGCGCGGCGCTCCGACTACGCCATTCATCTCGGCCTCACCGAAGCCGGCATGGGCTCGAAGGGCATCGTGGCTTCGTCCGCGGCACTCGGCATCCTGCTCCAGGAGGGCATCGGCGACACGATCCGCTTCTCGCTGACGCCCGAGCCCGGCGGCGACCGGACCGTCGAGGTCAAGACCGCCCAGGAGCTCCTCCAGACCATGGGCTTCCGCACCTTCGTGCCCCTCGTGGCGGCCTGCCCGGGCTGCGGGCGCACCACCTCGACGGTGTTCCAGGAGCTCGCCCGGGACATCCAGACCTGGATCACCACCTCGATGCCGGAGTGGAAGCGCCAGTATCCGGGCGTCGAGAACCTCAACGTCGCGGTCATGGGCTGCATCGTGAACGGGCCGGGCGAGTCCAAGCACGCCGATATCGGGATCTCGCTCCCCGGCACCGGCGAGAGCCCGGCCGCGCCCGTCTTCATCGACGGCCGCAAGGCCGTCACCCTGCGGGGCGCGACGCTCGCCCAGGACTTCCACAAGCTCGTGCAGGACTACATCGAGAAGCGCTACGGCCAAGCGGCACAGGGAGCGGCACAGCCCGCCGGCCGCGACGCCGCCGCGTAATCCCCCCTCTCCGTCCCGAACCGACGAAGCCCCGGCCCCCTGGCCGGGGCCGATGGAACCGCGTCTGACGATTTCGTTTTAAGCTTCGGCGCAGTGTGCTAGAGAGCCGCCGCGCCGGCACGGACGGCCGTCGCGTTCGATCCCGCAGGCCCGCGGAGGGGCCGCTCCCGATCCTGAAAAGCCGGTCCGATCCCGTCACGGCTGCCTTCATTTTCCGTCCGGAAACCCTCTCATCCCCGATGGCCGACACCCACGCCGCTCCCGCGCATCCCGATTCCCCCGCTCCGGGCGAATCCGCCCTGCCGGAGGATCATCACAAGGCGGGGTTCTGGACCCTGGCCCTCGGCTCCATCGGCGTCGTCTACGGCGACATCGGCACGAGCCCCCTCTATGCCCTGCGCGAGGCGGTCGCGGCGGTGAGCGACGGCGGACCGCCCACCCGGGCGGGCGTGATCGGCGTCCTGTCGCTGATCCTGTGGGCGCTCACGCTGGTGGTGACGCTCAAATACGTCGTCATCCTGCTGCGCGCCGACAACAACGGCGAAGGCGGCACCCTGACCCTCGTGGCCCTGGCGCAGCGGGCGATCGGCCGGCGCTCGGGGATCGCGCTTCTCCTCGGCGCGGCAGGCGCGGGCCTGTTCTACGGCGACGCCGTCATCACCCCGGCGATCTCCGTGCTCTCCGCCATGGAGGGGCTGCGGATCGCGACGCCGGCCTTCGAGCCCTACATCGTGCCGACCGCGCTCGTCATCCTCGTGGGCCTCTTCATGGCCCAGAGCCAGGGCACCGGCCGCGTGGCGGCGTTCTTCGGCCCCGTCATGGTGGTGTGGTTCCTCGTCCTCATCGGCACCGGTCTCCTGCACATCTTCGACGATCCGAGCGTGTTCGAGGCCGTCAATCCGGTCCATGGGATCATGATCTTCGTGGACCATCCGGGCGTCGCCCTGGCGGTGCTCGGCGCGGTCGCGCTGGTCGCGACGGGAACGGAATCCCTCTATTCCGACCTCGGCCATTTCGGGCGCGGCCCCGTGCGCGTGGCCTGGCTCGGGCTCGTCTTCCCGGCGCTCATCATCAACTACTTCGGGCAGGGGGCGCTCGTCCTGAGCCACCCGGACACGATCGACAACCCCTTCTTCAAGCTGGTGCCCGACTGGGCCGCCCTGCCGCTGGTCGGCATGGCGACCGTCGCGACGATCACGGCGAGCCAGGCGGTGATCACCGGCGCCTTCTCGCTGACCCGCCAGGCGATCCAGCTCGGCCTCCTGCCCCGCATGGAGATCCGCTTCACCTCCGCCTCCCACCAGGGGCAGATCTACATCCCGCGCATCAACGGGCTGCTTCTCGTCGGCGTGATCTTCCTGGTGCTGGCCTTCGGCTCGTCGAGCAACCTGGCGAGCGCCTACGGGATCTCGGTCTTCGGCGCCATGACCATGGACGCGCTGCTCGCCATCATCGTGATCTGGAAAGGGTGGCGCTGGAGCCTCGGGCTGACGCTCGCCGTGATGGTGCCCTTCCTGATCATCGACCTCGCCTTCTTCAGCGCCAACCTCACCAAGCTCCTGACCGGCGGCTACATCCCGGTCATCCTGGCGACCGTGCTGATCGTGCTGATGCTGACCTGGCTGAAGGGCACGCGCATCCTGTTCGAGAAGACCCGCAAGACCGACGTGCCGCTGGCCGAGCTCGTCGGCATGCTGGAGAAGAGCCCGCCGCACCGGGTCAAGGGCACCGCCGTGTTCCTCACGAGCGACCCCGACACGGCGCCGGCCGCGCTCCTCCACAACCTCAAGCACAACAAGGTGCTGCACGAGAAGAACGTGGTCCTGACCGTCAAGACCGTGGACACCCCGCGCGTCCCCGACGAGGACCGGGTCCGCATCGAGCATGTGGGCGACTCGTTCTGGCGCGTGCAGATGATCTACGGCTACATGGAGACGCCGAACATCCCGCGCGGCCTGGCGATCCTGCGCAAGCTCGGCTTCAAGTTCGACATCATGGCGACGTCGTTCTTCCTCTCGCGCCGCTCGATCCGCCCGGCGGCGCAGTCCGGCATGCCCCTGTGGCAGGACCGGATCTTCATCAGCCTCGCCAAGAGCGCGAGCGACGCCACCGACTTCTTCCAGATCCCGACGGGCCGCGTCGTGGAGGTCGGAACGCAGGTCACGGTCTGATCGGCGTGGCCATGGGCCGCGTCGTGGAGGTCGGGACCCAGGTCACGGTCTGACGGGCTTGCGCAAGGCAGGCCGTCAGGCCGACCGCTGCCCTTCCCATTCCGGCCGCAGGATCGACATCAGGAGCGAGGTGATCCGCTCGCCCGCGAGGTTGACGTGCGCCTCCCGCAGGATCCCGTCCTCCTGGAACCCCATCGCCCGGTAGAGCCGGCGCGCGGGCTCGTTGTGGGGCGCGACCGTGAGCCAGAGCCGGTGCGTGACCGGGCGGGCGAAGGCCCAGTCCATGACGCCCACGAGGATCGCGCGCCCCACCCCTTGCCCTTGCTCCGCGACCGCGATGCGCCGCAGGACCACGTTGCCGTTGGGCTCGGCGAGGTCCTGGAGCATCGCGAAGCCTGAAGCGTGCCCGTCGCGCTCGCCGATGAAGTAGGCGCTGCCCGGTTTGAGCATCTCGGCGCGGTGGGCGGCCTCCTCCCAGCGCCCGACCGTGCGCTCGTAGCCCGGCCGGCGCTCGGTCGCCATGACGAAGGGGATGTCGGCCTCGTCCGCGCGGCGGAGCACGAGCGTCGAGCCCGGAACCTCGGTCTCCGGCACGGTCCGGCTTCCGCTCAGGCCTTGCGTTCCACCGTGAAGCGGGCAGCCTCGCGCAGGAGGTCGGCCCGCGGCCCGAAGCGCTCGAGGGCGGCATGGCAGGCCTCGACGAGGCGGGCGCATTCCCGGCGCGCGCCGTCCATGCCGAGCGCGTCGACGAGCGTGCCCTTGCCCTTCTCCTGGTCCTTGCCGGTGCGCTTGCCCATGGCCTCAGCGGACGCCTCGCGGTCGAGGATGTCGTCGGCGACCTGGAAGGCGGCGCCGAGCGCCCGGCCGTAGGCCACGAGGTCGGCCCGCGCCGCCGCATCCGCGTGGCCGATGATGGCGCCGGCCTCGACCGAGAAGCGCAGGATCGCGCCGGTCTTCATGGCCTGGAGGGTACGGATCTCGGCCTCGCCCAAGCGCGCCTCGCCGTAGCGGCCCTCCGCGGCGAGGTCGAGCATCTGCCCGCCCACCATGCCGCCCATCCCCGAAGCGCGGGCGAGCCCGAGCACGAGGTCGGCGCGGACCGCCCCGTCGGGGTCGGTCGCGGGATCGGCCAGCACCTCGAAGGCGAGCGTCTGGAGCGCGTCGCCGACCAGGATCGCGGTCGCCTCGTCGTAGGCCTTGTGGACCGTGGGCTGGCCCCGGCGCAGGTCGTCGTCGTCCATGGAGGGCAGGTCGTCGTGGACGAGGGAATAGCAGTGCAGGAGCTCGACCGCGGCCCCGGCCCGCAGCGCGCCCTCGCCGTCGCGGCCCAGCATGCGGGCGGTCTCGACGGTGAGGAACGGCCGCAGGCGCTTGCCGCCGTTGAGCACCCCGTGGCGCATGGCCGCCATCAAACGGCCGGGTCTGGCGATTTCATTGGGCTGCTTTTCATCGGAGAGAAGCGCCACCAGGGTGGTCTCGACCGCGCCCGCGACGGTCCGGAGGCGGTCCGTGAAGGCGGATTCGGCGATTTTCGGGGCGGGAGAGGTTGCAGCGGACATGATCACCGTGGATGGAAGTCAGGCGTGACGCACGAGAACGACAGCAAGGCTTTAGCGGGTTTCGCCGTTCCGCGCGACCCGGAAGAGGAGGGGACCGTTCGCACAGGCTTAACGGCCGGCCGCCTCGTCCGGGGGCTCTTCCGCGCCGCCTTCGCGCTCCTCGCCCTGTGGGTCGCCGCAATCCTGGTGCTGACGCTCGCCTATGCGGTCCTGCCGCCGGTCTCGACCCTCATGCTCGGGCGCTGGCTCACCGGCGAGGCGGTCGAGCGCCGCTTCGTCGGCCTCGAGGCGGTGGCGCCCGTGCTGCCCGCGGCCGTGATCGCCTCCGAGGATTCCCGCTTCTGCCAGCATGCCGGAGTCGATTTCGGCGCGCTCCGGGAGGTCGTCGAGGATGCGGGCGAGGGCGGCCCGAGCCGGGGCGCCTCGACGATCCCGATGCAGGTCGCCAAGAACCTCTTCCTGTGGCCGAGCCGCTCCTACCTCCGCAAAGGGCTCGAACTGCCCCTCGCGCTCTGGCTCGACCTCGCCTGGTCGAAGCGGCGCATGATGGAGATCTATCTCAACGTCGCCGAATGGGGCGACGGGATCTTCGGCGCGGAGGCCGCGGCGCAGGCCTACTTCCGCAAACCCGCCAAAGACCTCACCCGCCGCGAGGCCGCGCTCCTCGCCAAGGCGCTGCCGAATCCCCTGCGCCGCGACCCCGCGCGCCCGAGCGCAGGGTTGCGCCGCCTCGCCGACCGGATCGGCGGGCAGATCGAGGTCGCGGGGCCGGGGACGGCGTGCCTGCGCTGAGGGAATGAGGGGTTCCCGAGCGGCGGGCGCCGATCCCGGACGGGCCGGGGCGGTCCGCTGCGAAGGGCCCGATCCCGGACGGGCCGGGGCGGTCCGCTGCGAAGGGCCCGATCCCGCGGGCTCCGGGGCCGAGCCGGCGCGGGGCGGTTCGGAAAGGGCGGACCCGAAACGCGCCGTCGGCCGTCCGCGAATTGACCTGGACCGCAGGGGCGCGTAGAAGCGGCCCATGATCGCGGGCCAGACCACCTTCTTCAGCTATTATACGCCGTCCCCATAGGGCGGCTGCGTTTGGTTGCGACCTGACGATCCATGCCGCCGCATCCGGCGGCGTTTTCATTTTGGATCGGTCTCCGGAGAGCGGCTTCCCCAAAGCCCGGAGACCTCGATGCCCCCCCTGCAATCCCCGTTCCTGAAGACGCTGACCGAACGCGGCTTCATCCATCAATGCACCGATCTCGCAGCCCTCGACGGGGCGCTGTCGGGCGGTCCCGTCGCGGCCTATATCGGCTTCGACGCGACGGCCGACAGCCTGCACACGGGTCACCTCCTGCCGATCATGACCCTGCGCTGGCTCCAGCGCTGCGGCCACAAGCCCGTCGTCCTCATCGGCGGCGGGACCACGCGGATCGGCGACCCGAGCTTCCGCGACGCAAGCCGTCCCCTGCTGGACGACGCGCAGATCGCCCGGAACGTCGCCGGGCTCAAGCAGGTGTTCTCCCGCTACCTGACCTTCGGGGACGGGCCGACCGACGCCGTGATGGTCGACAACGCGGACTGGCTCGATCCGCTGCGCTACCTGCCGTTCCTGCGCGACTTCGGGACCCACCTCACGATCAACCGGATGCTGAGCTTCGACAGCGTGCGCCAGCGGCTCGACCGCGAGCAGCCGCTCACGCTTCTGGAGTTCAACTACATGGTCCTCCAGGCCTTCGACTTCCTGGAGCTGTCGCGCCGTCACGGCTGCACCCTGCAGATGGGCGGCTCTGACCAGTGGGGCAACATCGTCAACGGCATCGAACTCGCCCGGAGGATCGACCGGCGCCAGCTCTTCGGCCTGACGACGCCGCTCCTGACGACCGCGTCGGGGGCCAAGATGGGCAAGACGGCGGGCGGCGCGGTCTGGCTCAACGCCGACCGGCTGAGCCCTTACGGGTTCTGGCAGTTCTGGCGCAACACCGGGGATGACGACGTCGCCCGCTTCCTTCGCCTGTTCACGGAGCTGCCCCTCGACGAGGTCCATCGCCTGGCGGGGTTGAAGGGACCGGAGATCAACGCGGCCAAGCGGATCCTCGCGACCGAGGTCACGCGCCTCGCCCATGGCGAGGAGGCGGCCCGGGAGGCCGGGGAGACGGCGCGGCGCACCTTTGCGGACGACAGGTCGCCCGAGGGGCTTCCGGGCCTCGACCTGCCGCGGACGGAGCTGGAGGTCGGCCTGCCGGTCGCAAGTCTGCTCCACAGGGCCGGACTGGCCGCCTCGCGCAGCGAAGGGCGCCGCCTGATCAAGGGCGGCGGAGCCAAGCTCAACGGCGCGACCGTCACCGACGAGAACGCCACCGTGGCGGCCGCCGACGCGCATGAAGGATCGCTGCTCCTGGCGGCCGGCCGCAAGCGGCATGCGCTCGTGCGCATCGTGTAGCGCCCGCCTTTCGGACCCTGCGCCGCCCTCCGCGGCGGGCGCAGGGCCTCGAAGGTCGATCCGGAACGAACCAGGCCGGCCTTCGGAAGGACGTTCATGGACACAACAGGCCTGGAGGACGTCGACGTCGGCCTCGGCCCGAGGGAGCGGACCGGCTGGCCGCATCCGACGGAGGCAGCGAGAGGGATTCAGCCCGAGGGAGCGGACCGGACGGCCGGGCCTGACCAACGCAGCGAGTAAGGAGAGGATGCCGGCGGGGGACCTCTGCCGCGCCAACGGACCGGAGCTTGCCGGCGACAATCTGCGAGCCGGCCGGCTCCTGAGAGCCCCCAACGCCACGGGCGCGGACGAGACCGAGCGCAGGGTTGCGCCGCCTCGCCGGCCGGATCGGGGGCCGATCGACGTCGCGGGACCGCGTGCCTGCGCCGAGGGCTGCCGGGCTCCGTGGGGCAGGCGATGATCCTGGACGGGTCGATGCGGCTCGCTTTGGATGGTCCGGATGCCGCTGGTTCAGTTTGGATCACCGATCGGGCGGGGCCGAACCGGCGCGGACGCAGTTCGGGAAGGGTATGTCCGAACGAAACCAGTCGAACCCATTGGAAGGCTTACGCCGCTGCCCTGTTGTCCTCCAGGTGGAGGTAGGTGGGATCGAACTCGCCCGCCCTCGTGAGCCCCTCCCAGTCCAGCACCTTCAGGGTCTTCTTCGTCAGGCTGATCAGCTTGTCCTTCCGGATCTCCTGGAGCACGCGGTTGGCGTGGACGTTCGTGATGCTGAGCGCATCCGCAAACTCGGCTTGGGTGATCGGAAGCTCGCAGGTGTGGTCCTGGGCCAAGCCCACAGCCCTCATGCGGATCATCATCTCGCACAGAAGATGGCAGGCCCGAGGGTAGGCTTCGCGCCGCCCGATGTTGATCATCCACTCCCGGAAGATGGCCCCGTCGATCAGCGTCTCGCGCCACAAGGCACTCCCGATGCGGGGGTAGCGGCTGCAGAGGTCGCGCACGGTCTCGTGGGTGACGAAGCCCACCTTGCAGGGGGTGATCGTCTGGAGCGAATGGTCCATGGTCTTGAGGTGCAGGCTCTGGAGGTCCGGCATCTCGCCGGGGATGTGGAACGACATGATCTGCCGCTTGCCATCGTGCGTGGTGCTGTAGCGGCAGGCGAAGCCCTCCAGGAGGAGGCAGGAGCGGGAGGGGCGGTCGCCCTCGCGCACGATGTCCTGCCTGGTCCTCAGTTCCTGGACCTGCATGGGAAGATCGGCGAGCGTCCGCCTCTCCTCCTGCGTGAGGGTGAAGATGCTGTCGAGCTTCGCGATAAGCGGATGGCCGTGGCTGTGGTTCAAGACCGTGCTCCCGAATGTCAGACGGAGCACATGCGGCCTCTCCAGTCACCAGCATGCCTACAATCGGAACTGGTGATAATTATCTTATAGCAAATGTATTAAGGCGTGTCTCCAACATGGAGCGATTACCTGCGGCTAAGTTATCAGACAATCTGGATTAATATTTTCCACTATCATCGTTGCGTCTAATAGGCTACAAAGTACTTCTTGATCCCAGGTGTCCGTCGCACGTTGCGCTCACGCCCCAACCGAGGCGGAGCCATGCAGGCCATCACCTTCCAGGCCATTCCCATTCTGATCGACGGCCACGACACGCAGGGCCAGCTCGTCCTCTTCGACCACCAGCTCGTGGCCGTGCTCGCGCGCCTGGACGGCGACGCGCACGATCCCGCGATGAAGAGCTGGTGGAACCTGGAAGCGGGGTTCGGGCCGTGTGACGAGAAGGGGGACAACCTCTTCAAGACGCTGGACGAGGCCGGGGCGTGGGCCAGGCAGCGGATCGCGGATCGGGCCTCCCGCGTGTCGGCTCGGCAGCTCACGGTCGTGAAGTAGGCAAGCCCTCCGGCACTGCCGCGCCTGCGCGAAAGGCACGACCGCGCTGTCGGCGTAAGGAGGGTGTAGGGGAACACCGTTAAAGGCGCAAATCGTCCGTGAAATCGGTTATGGTCCCATATCAGAGGGAGCGCCATGCCGCTGTTCTACTTCGACACCCGCGAAGGGGGGAAATTCATCCCTGATGATGAGGGGCTTGAATTTCGAGACCTGGACGCTGCCGAACAAGCGGCAGCAGAGACTGCCGCAGAAATGGGGCGCGACAGGCTCCCGAGCGGGGACAGCCGCGATGTCACCGTCGAGGTCCGCAACGAGCATGGGCAGCGGGTGCTGACCGTCAGGGTGTCGATGGAGATCGACCGCGTCGCACCGCCGCCCGCGGCTCCTGGCGACAGGCGCGCGTAAGCGGCGACTTCGCACAAGGGCGTCTATGGAACGGTCCCAGCTCGAGCGCTCCCGCCCGCCCCGCCCCGATCCCGCCGCCCCGCCAAAGGGGCTAGCCATCCGCGCCCGGGCCCTGTATAAGCCGCGCCTTCAACGAGATCGGATAGCGAGCGGCTCCGGGTTTTCGCGGGCGCTCACGCTTTGACCGGAGACGAAAATGGCCGTTCCGAAGAGAAAGACGTCGCCGTCGCGGCGCGGCATGCGCCGCTCCGCCGATGCGCTCAAGGCCCCGACCTATGTCGAGGACAAGGATTCCGGCGAGCTGCGCCGCCCCCACCACGTGGACCTGAAGACCGGGATGTACCGGGGCCGTCAGGTCCTCAAGGTGAAGGCGGACGCTTAAGGCAGCCCGCCTCACGGACCGAATCGAAGAACCGGCGTCCTCGGGGCGCCGGTTTTTTGTTGGCCGCTCCGCTTCGGGGCCGCGGACCTATGTCCGCGACAGGGCCTCGGGCTTGGCCTGCATCTCGGCCATGGGCTATTTCCGCGACAGGGCCTCGAGCTTGGCCTGCATCTCGGCCATCTGCCGCTTGAGGCCGTCGATGTCGGAGGAGGCCTCGGGCCTGCCCTCCGGCCGCGCCTCGCCTTTCGTCTCTCCCTTGGGGCCGCCTTGCGCGTCCCCCTGCCCCCTCGCCTCGCCCCGGGGGGCGAAGGGCGCGAACATGCGCATGGCGTCGGTGAAGAAGCTCATGTTGGCCCGCACCTGCTCCTCCATGGCCTGGAAGGCGGACGGGCCGAAGGCCTTGGCCATCTGGTCGCGCAGCTTCTGCTGCTCGCGCGAGAGGTTGTCCATGGAGAATTCGAGGTAGCGCGGCACCAGCGCCTGCATGGAATCGCCGTAGAAGCGGATGAGCTGGCGCAACACCGTGACGGGCAGGAGGTTCTGGCCGCCCTCCTTGTTCTCCTGCTCGAAGATGATCTGGGTCAGGACCGAGCGGGTGATCTCCTCGCCCGACTTGGCATCGTAGACCGCGAAATCCTCGCCGTTGCGCACCATGCCGGCGAGGTCCTCCAGGGTCACGTAGGTCGAGGTGCCGGTGTGGTAGAGCCGCCGGTTGGCGTATTTCTTGATGACCGTCGGGGCTTTGTCGGCCGATTTGTCCGCTGCCTTGTCTGCTGCCATGGTGCCCATCGATGTCCAGAAGCGGCCGGAGGCCCGGAGCGGCCCCGTGACCTTAAGCTAGAGCCGCCTCGCGCCGAACGGGAGACCCTTCGCCGGCATGAAGCGTCCGTCCCGAGTCCAGCTTAGAGGTTTCACGGGCCGGCGAAAGCGTTCCGGCGGGATTTCCGGGCCCGGCGGCCATCTCCTTTGTGGATGCCGCCTCCCGGCGCTCTCCCTGGCGACCTCCCCGGTGATCTCCCTGGCGATGCCGGCCGCAACCTCGGGCTGCCGGCCCTTTGTGGACCCCGCCTCCTTGACTTCGGAAGCGCCAACCCTTTGATCCATGTCACGGCGGGCGCCGCGCGGAGGCGCTCTCGAACAGTCCCGCTCGCAGCAGGAGATCAGCATGGCCCGGTCAGACATCGTCATCGTGGGGGCGGCGCGCACCGCCGTGGGTTCGTTCAACGGCGCCTTCGCGAACACGCCGGCCCACGACCTCGGCGCCGCCGCCATCAAGGCCGCGCTCGGGCGCGCCAAGATCGAGGCCGCGGAGGTCGACGAGGTGATCCTGGGCCAGGTGCTCGCCGCCGGCCAGGGCCAGAACCCGGCCCGCCAGGCCGCCATGGCGGCGGGCGTGCCGCAGGAGAAGACCGCCTGGGGGCTCAACCAGCTCTGCGGCTCGGGGCTCCGCACGGTCGCGATCGGCATGCAGCAGATCGCCAACGGCGACGCCGACGTCATCGTGGCGGGCGGCCAGGAATCCATGTCCATGGCCCCGCACGCGGCCTACATGCGCGCCGGCACCAAGATGGGCGACTTCAAGCTCGTCGACACCATGCTGAAGGACGGGCTCCTCGACGCCTTCAACGGCTACCACATGGGCACCACCGCCGAGAACGTGGCGAACCGCTGGCAGCTCACCCGCGAGGACCAGGACCGCTTCGCCGTCGCCTCGCAGAACAAGGCGGAAGCCGCCCAGAAGGCCGGCCGCTTCAAGGACGAGATCGCGCCCTTCACGATCTCGACCCGCAAGGGCGACGTGGTGGTCGAGAACGACGAGTACATCCGTGCCGGCACCACCCTGGACGCGGTCGCCAAGCTCCGCCCCGCCTTCTCGAAGGAGGGCTCGGTCACGGCCGGCAACGCGTCGGGCATCAACGACGGCGCCGCCGCCCTCGTGCTGATGACCGCGGCCGAGGCCGAGAAGCGCGGCCTCACGCCGCTCGCCCGCATCGCCTCGTGGGCGACCGCCGGCGTCGATCCCGCCATCATGGGCACGGGCCCGATCCCGTCCTCGCGCAAGGCGCTCGAGAAGGCGGGCTGGAAGGTCGGCGACCTCGAGCTCGTCGAGGCCAACGAGGCCTTCGCGGCCCAGGCGCTCGCGGTCAACAAGGACATGGGCTGGGACCCGGAGATCGTGAACGTCAACGGAGGCGCGATCGCGATCGGCCACCCGATCGGCGCATCCGGCGCCCGCGTCCTCGTCACGCTCCTGCACGAGATGGGCCGCCGCAACGCCAAGAAGGGCTTGGCCACGCTCTGCATCGGCGGCGGCATGGGCGTCGCCATGTGCCTGGAGCGGTAGGAGGCGAGTGGCGAATAGCGAATGGCGAATGGCGAATGGAAGGTAATCGGGTGGCGGAGCGGGTGGGGCCTTTCCACTCGCCATTCGCCACTCGCCATTCGCCCAACATGGAGGGAACACGAGAATGGCACGGGTTGCATTGGTGACGGGCGGAACGCGCGGGATCGGCGAGGCGATCTCGATCGCGCTGAAGGCCGCGGGCTATCAGGTGGCGGCGAACTACGCCGGCAACGACGAGGCCGCGAACAAGTTCAAGGCCGCGACCGGGATCCCGGTCTACAAATGGTCGGTCGCCGACTACGAGGCCTGCCAGGCCGGGATCAAGACCGTGGAGGCCGAGCTCGGCCCGGTCGACATCCTGGTCAACAACGCCGGCATCACCCGGGACGCCATGTTCCACCGCATGACTCCGGCCCAGTGGCGCGAGGTGATCGACACCAACCTCAACGGCGTCTTCAACATGACGCACCCGGTGTGGAGCGGCATGCGCGACCGCAAGTTCGGCCGCATCATCACGATCTCCTCGATCAACGGCCAGAAGGGCCAGGCCGGCCAGGCGAACTACTCCGCCGCCAAGGCCGGCGACATCGGCATCACCAAGGCGCTCGCCCAGGAAGGCGCGCGGGCCGGCATCACCGTCAACGTGATCGCGCCGGGCTATATCGGCACCGAGATGGTCAAGGCCATCGACGAGAAGGTGCTCAACGAGCGCATCATCCCGCTGATCCCGGTCGGGCGGCTCGGCACCCCGGAGGAGATCGCCCGCGCGGTGGTGTTCCTGGCGAGCGACGAGGGCGGCTTCATCACGGGCTCGACGCTCTCGATCAACGGCGGGCAGTACATGATGTAGCGATCGGCTCCCCATTTGGAGCCAGGGCCGCCCGCTTGAGAAGAGCGGGCGGTTTTTTGTTGGAGGGGAGGGGCCGCATCGCCATATCGCTCCCATGAGCGCTCCCCCCGACTTCGACCGCCCTGCGACTTCGCCCCTTCGCGCCGCGTCGGCCGGTGGCCCGGTATGAGCGCCCCCCTCGTCTTCGACCGTCCCCTGATCCGCCGCCGCCTGCGGCGCGCGCTGATGCAGGGCTACGAGAGCTTTCTCGTCGACCGCGCCGTGACGGATCTGGAGGAGCGCCTCGCGCCGGTGCTGCGCGAGTTCCCCCTCGCCCTCGACGCCGGCACCCCGACGCCGGCGGCCGCGCATTGGCTCCGGGCCAGCGGCCGGGCCGGCGCCGTGGTCCGGGTCGCGCCGACGCCCGAAGCCGGCGCGATCCTCGGCGACGAGGAGGCGCTGCCGGTGGCGCCGGGGCGCTTCCATCTCGCGGTCTCGCTCCTCGGGCTCCAGGCCGCCAACGACCTCCCCGGCGCCCTCGTCCAGATCCGGCGCGCGCTTCTTCCCGACGGCCTCTTCGTCGGCTGCCTCCTCGGCGGCGCGACTCTGATCGAACTGCGCCAGGCCTTCACGGCCGCCGAGGCCGAGGTCGAGGGCGGCGCGAGCCCCCGCGTGGCGCCGTTCGTCGACGTGCGCGACCTCGGCGCGCTGCTCCAGCGCGCGGGCTTCGCGCTTCCCGTCACCGACATCGAGCCCGTGACGGTGCGCTACCGCGATCCCTTCGGCCTCTTCCGCGACCTGCGCGCCATGGGCCTGACCAATCCGCTGGCCGACCGCCGCCGCACGCCCCTGCGGCGCCGCACCCTCCTGCGCGCGGCTGAAGTTTATGCCGAGCGCTTCGCGGATCCGGACGGGCGCCTGCGCGCCACCTTCGAGATGGTCTGGTTTTCGGGCTGGGCCCCGCACGAGAGCCAGCAGAAGCCCCTGGCGCCGGGCTCGGCCAAGATGCGCCTCGCGGAGGCGCTGCGCGTCGAGGAGCACACGCTCAAGCCGTGACGCGCTCAGGCTTCCCTTGAGGCGCTTCCCTCGGGGCGCTTCCCCTGGAGCACTTCCCTTGAGGCGCTTCCCTTGGGGCACTTTCTTTGGGGCACTCCCCTTGAGGCGCTTCCCTTGAGGCGCTTCCCTTGGGGAAATGCCGCGCCCGCTCTATGCTCGCCGCGACGGAGGATTCCATGAAGCAGCCCGGCCCCGACCACCCCATCGCGATCGCGCAGAACCCGCACCGCATCCGCGTGGTGCTCGGCGGCTTCATCGTCGCGGAGACCACCCGCTCGCTCACCTTGAAGGAAGCCCGGTTCCCGCCGGTGCACTACATCCCGCGCGAGGACGTCCAGATGGACCTCCTCGACCGCACCGATCACCGGACGCACTGCCCCTACAAGGGCGACGCCAGCTACTTCAAGGTCACGGCCGGCGGCCTGGAGCGCTCCAATGCGGCGTGGAGCTACGAGGCCCCCTTCGAGGCCACGAAGGCCATCGCGGGCCACGTGGCGTTCTACCCGTCCAAGGTCGACGCCATCGAGGAGTTCAAGGACTGAAGCGACTTGACCCTCCCCCTTGCGGGGAGGGTGGCCCGAAGGGCGGGTGGGGGTTGGTGCAGGAGGCACCTCCAAGCCCAATCCTGCACCAACCCCCGGCCCCTCCCCGCAAGGGGGAGGGGAGTGCGGAGCCCTTGCCAAGCCGCCTACGATCCCGCCACAAAGAGCCCGCAACGCGGGAGAGGCTCGGGCGCATGGCGGGGTTCACGTTCAACACGACGCCGTCCCTGGTCTTCGGATCGGGGAGCGCGGCACGGATCGGCGAGATCGCGGCGGCGCGGCTCGGGGCCCGGGTCGCCCTCGTGACCGATGCCGGGCTCGTGCGCGCCGGGCTCGTCGCGCCGGTCCTGAAGGCGCTCGCGGATGCGGGCGTCGCGGCCGCGGTGTTCGACCGGGTCGTGGCGGATCCGCCCGAGGCCGTGGTGCTGGAAGCCGCGGAGGCCGCGCGGTCCTTCGGGGCCATGGGCGTGATCGGGATCGGCGGCGGCTCGTCGCTCGACGTCGCCAAGCTCGTGGCGCTGCTGGCGAAAAGCGGCGAGGCGCTCGAATCCGCCTACGGCGTCGGCAACGCGCGGGGGCCGCGCCTGCCGCTGCTGCTCGCGCCCACCACCGCGGGCACGGGCTCGGAGGTGACGCCGATCGCGATCGTGACCACCGGCGCGCACGAGAAGCGGGGCGTGGTCTCGCCGGTGATCCTGCCCGACGTCGCCCTGCTCGACCCGGACCTGACGCTCGGCCTGCCCCCGCATGTCACCGCGGCGACCGGCGTCGACGCCATGGTCCACGCCATCGAGGCCTACACGTCCACGAGCCCCAACAACAACCCGGTCTCCCGCGCGCTGGCCTGCGAGGCCCTGCGGCTCTTGGGCCGCAACATCCGCCGCGCGGTTCACCACGGGCAGGACCGGGAGGCGCGCGCCGCCATGCTCCTCGGCTCGATGCTCGCCGGACAGGCCTTCGCGAACTCCCCGGTCGCCGCCGTGCATGCGCTCGCCTATCCGATCGGCGGGCATTTCGGGGTGCCGCACGGGCTCTCGAACGCGCTTGTGCTTCCTTACGTCCTGCGCTTCAACGCCGAGGCCTGCGGCGATGGCTACGCCGAACTCGCGCCGCACGCCTTCCCGGAGATCGCGAACCCGACCGCCGAGGCCTTCATCGCCGCCCTGGTGGCGCTCGCGGACGATATCGGCCTCGAGCCGCGCCTGCGCGATGTGGGCATCCCGCAGGATGCGGTCGCGATGATGGCCCAGGACGCCATGAAGCAGACCCGGCTCCTCGTGAACAACCCGCGCCCGGTGACCCTCGCCGATGCGCGGGCGATCTACGAGGCCGCCTGGTGAGCGAAAGAACGCCGCGGCTCACCCGAGGAGACTTTCGCGCCTTCCGGGCGATCACCACCCGCTGGATGGACAACGACGCCTACGGCCACCTCAACAACGTGGTCTATTATTCCCTCTTCGACACGGCCGTGAACGCCTGGCTCGTCGAGCGCGGGCTCCTGGAGGTCGTGGCGAGCCCCGTGGTCGGGCTCGTGGTCGAGACGGGCTGCACCTATTTCGAGAGCGTCGCCTTCCCGGAGCCGCTCGAAGCCGGGATGGCGGTGGAGCGCCTCGGGCGCTCCTCCGTGCGCTACCGGGTGGCGATCTTCCGCGACGGCGCCGACCGGGCCGCCGCGCAGGGGCATTTCGTGCACGTCTATGTCGAGCGGGCGACGGGGACACCCGCCGCGATCCCGGAGCGGACGCGGTCGGCACTGGAGACGATCGCGTTGTGACGGCGCCCAGCGCCCGACGCGCCCTGTAAGCGACACGATCGCGACGCCTGCGTTGTGGCGGCGCTCAGCGCCCGACGCGGCCCGTGAACGACACGATCGCGACGCCCGCGAGCACGATGGCGCCGCCGAGGATCTCCCGCGCGCCGACCGTCTCGCCCAGGAACAGGATCGCGAGGATCGTGGTCCAGACCGGCATGAGGTAGCCCACCATGGCGGCTCGGGTCGGGCCGGCGCCGCGGATGAGGCGCATGAAGAACAGGATCGGGAGCGCCGTCGCGAGCACCCCGAGCCCGAGGAGCGGGACGAGGGCGTCCGTGACCGGCGCGAAGGCGGCCGGCCCCGCGAGCGTCAGGGCGAGCGCGCTGGCGGGCACGGCCGAGCAGACCTGCTGGCCCAGCGCGAGGCGCGCGGGCTCCGCCTCGCGGATCGCCCGGGCGTAGAGGTTGCCGACCGCGTAGCTCAAGGCCACCGCCGCCATGGCGAGCGCGCCGAGGGCGCCCGCATCGCGGCCCGGCAGGGCCGCGGGCCCGATCAGCACCGCCATGCCGGTAAACCCCACGAGCACGCCCGTCAGGCGCCGCGGGGTCAGGCGCTCCTCCGCGAACAGAAGATGCGCGAGCGCCGCCACCACGAGCGGGCTCGCGGCCTGGATCATGGAGGCCGGCGCGGTGCCGATCTGGGTCAGCGCATAGGCCACGAGCACGTTCGGGCCCCAGCCGTTGAAGGTGCCGAGCACGAGCCAGTGCCGCCACTCGCCGTCCCGCGGGCGCGGATCCCGGCCGGCCGCCATGAACCACAGGGCCAGCGCCGCCGCACCGATCAGGCCGCGCATCGCCGCGAGCACGAAGGGGTCGAGGGACCCGCTCAGCTTGATGAACAGGAAACCCGTCGACCAGAACACCGAGCTCGCGAGAAGATGCGAGATCAGGAAAGCGCGGGTCGGGGCCTGCGGGGGCACGGGCTCAGGGGCCGACGGAACGCCGGGCCGCCACCGGGCCCGCGCGCCGGGACGGCTGACGAGGAACGGGACGCGGGGCTGCCATCGGGCTCACGCGCCAGGGAGATCGACAGGGAACAGGATGAGGGGCTGCCATCGGGATCACGCCCCGAGGAGAGCAGCGAGGAACGGGATGAGGGGCTGCATCGGGCTCACGCGCCGAGGAGGTCGACGAGGAACGGGATGAGGGGCTCGTCCGCGGGCGGCATGGGATAATCGCGCAAGCCCCCGGGCCGCACCCATTTCAGCGCCTGCCCCTCGCGCGCCTGCACGAAGCCGTCCCAGCGCCGGCAGATGTAGAGCGGCATCAGGAGGTGGAAGCTCTCGTAAGGATGGCTCGCGAAGGTGAGCGGCGCCAGGCAGGTCTCCTTGACCGCGATGCCGAGCTCCTCCCGGAGTTCGCGGATGAGCGTCTCCTCCGGCCGCTCGCCCGGCTCCACCTTGCCGCCGGGAAACTCCCACAGGCCCGCGAGCTGCTTGCCTTCCGGGCGCTGCGCCAGGAGCACCCGGTTGTCGGCATCGACGAGGGCGACCGCCACGACGAGGAGGAGCTTCACCGCCCACCCTCCCCTGGAGGGGGAGGGTCGCCTGCGCAGCAGGCGGGGTGGGGTGAATCGCCCGAAGGGCGAACTCCAGGCCCCGCATCGCCGGATGCGCTTCGCGCAGTCACCCCACCCCGGACCTGACGGTCCGACCCTCCCCCTCCAGGGGAGGGTGGGGTGCGGGAGCGGCGCCGGTGGGTGATGCGCTTGGCTTCCGCGGCCATTCCTCCGTGAAGGGCCGCATAGATGGTGTCCAGGACGCCATCAAGATTCGCGGTCACCTCCGCGTTCCAGAATCGCAGGACCCGAAAGCCTTCCTGCTCCAGCCAATGCTGACGCTTAGCGTCCCGGGCCGCGACATCGCTGCGGGTATGCGGGCTGCCGTCGAGTTCAATGGCGAGCCTCGTCGCGAGACATGCGAAATCCACGACATACGGGCCGATCGGGACCTGCCTGCGGAAATGTGTGCCTTTCACGGGCACATGCGTCAGCGCGCGCCAGAGTCTCTGCTCCGCCCCCGTCGTGCGGGCGCGCAGGCTCTGCGCCGTCCTCCGGCGGAAGCGTGCGAGCCCTCCGTCCCCAGCGTCGCTCACGACCGGTAGTCGCCGTTGATCTCGACATAGGCCTTGGTGAGGTCGCAGGTCCAGGCGGTGGCCGCGCCCTCGCCGAGGCCGAGATCGACGCGGATCAGGATCTCGTCGCCCTTCATGTACTCCGAGGTCTTCGCCTCGTCGTAACGGGTGTCGCGCGCGCCCTTCACGGCGACGCGGATGTCGCCGAAGGAGATCGCGAGGCGGTCGCGGTCGGCGGGCTCGCCGGCCTTGCCGACCGCCATGACGACCCGGCCCCAATTGGCGTCCTCGCCGGCGACCGCGGTCTTCACCAGCGGCGAGTTGGCGACCGACATGGCGATGCGCCGGGCCGATTTCGCGCTCGTGGCGCCCTCGACCCGCACGGTCACGAACTTGCGCGCGCCCTCGCCGTCGCGGGCGACCTGCTGGGCGAGGTCGATCAGGAGGTCGTCGAGCGCGGCGCGGAACCCCTTGAGGCGCCGGTCGCCCGCGCTCTCGATCCCGGGCGCGCCGCGCTTCGCCGCGCCGCCGGTCGCGAAGAGGAGCAGCGTGTCGGAGGTCGAGGTGTCGCCGTCGACGGTGACGCAGTTGAAGCTGCGGTCCGCGCCCTTGGCGAGGAGCGCCTGCAGCACGGGCGCGGGCAGGGCCGCGTCCGTGAACACGAAGGACAGCATGGTGGCCATGTCGGGGGCGATCATGCCGGCGCCCTTGGCGATGCCGTTGATCGTCACCGGCACGCCGCCGATCTCGACCGTGCGGGTCGCGAGCTTCGGGAAGGTGTCGGTGGTCATGATGGCGCGCGCCGCGTCGGCCCAGGCGTCGGGCGCGGCGCGGGATTCGCAGGCCTCGAGCACGCCCTCGAACTTGGTGGCGTCCAGCGGCTCGCCGATCACCCCCGTGGAGGCGATGAAGACCTGGCCCGGGCGGCAGCCGGCGGCCCGCGCGGCGATCTCGGCGGTGAGCTTCACGGCCTGGGCGCCGGTCTTGCCCGTGAAGGCGTTGGCGTTGCCGGAATTGACCACGAGCGCCCGGGCGGTGCCGCGGTCGAGGTTCTTGCGGCACCAGTCGACGGGCGCGGAGGGGCATTTCGAGCGGGTGAACACGCCCGCGACCGCGGTGCCCTTGGGCAGCGTCACGTAGAGGACGTCGGTGCGGTTCCTGTAGCGGATGCCAGCTTCGGCGGTGGCGATGCGCACGCCCTCGATCGGCGGCAGGTCGGGAACGGATTTCGGCGCGAGGGGGGAGACGGTCTTGGACATCGGCGGGGCTCCGGCGGCGCCGGGGAGGTGCTGGCGAGACGCCCTCCTTGTCAAGCCTTTCGCGTCTCCCCCGAGGTCTCCCGCGGCTCGTGCGGGACCGGGAACGCGGCCTCCCGCCGTCCGTTGACCTGATCTTCGAGAGGTCACGAGGAGACATCCATGACGGCCAAGCACGCGAAGACCCGCCCGGCCGAGCGCCCCCACAACAGCGCCGAGGTCGATCCCGGCATCGGCCGCTCCAAGGGCACCACCATGTCGGGCGAGGATCCGCGCCTGATCGAGGGCGAATCGACCTTCCCGGGCGACGTCGAGAACGAGACGAACGCGCAGGGCGGCATCGACCCGAACCGCCGGGGACGCACGAACCGGTAGCGCCCGATCCCTCCGGGGAGGGGGAGACCCACGGTGTCATCCCCGGCCGGAGCACGAAGTGCGCAGGGGAAGGGGATCAGCACGACGAAGCTGCCGCGAAGCGGCTCCTTCTCCCTCTCCCCGCGGGCGGGGAGAGGGCCGGGGTGAGGGGCCGGTCGGAGAAGCTCGGTCTCTCCGCTCCTCATCCCTCCCCTGGCCGGGGAGAGATCATAAGGCGCTGCTTCGCAGCAAGTCGTCGTGCTGGATCCCCTTCCCCTGCGCCCTCACGGGCTCCGGCCGGGGATGACAAGGCGGGTCCTGGATCGCCTCGCCTGCGCGCGTCGCGCTGCGGCCGGGATCTCTCCGACACGAAAAAAGGGCGGCATCGCTGCCGCCCTTCATGTCCTTTCCGTCGCGTCGGGCCTTACGGCTTCGGCGCGGCGACGGGCTTGCCGTCGGCGTCGAAGCGCTCGACCTTGGCCTTCTGGCGCAGGCCTAAGATCAGCTCCTGCTGGGTCTTGCGGCCGAGATAGGTCTCGACCTGCTCCCTCATCTCCTCGAAGGCCGGCACCGGCTTGTTGCGCTTCTCGTCGACCCGGATGACGTGCCAGCCGAACTGGGTCTTCACGGGATCCGAGACCTGGCCGGGGTCCATCTTGAAGGCGGCCTCCGCGAAGGCCTCGACCATGCGGTCCTTGGTGAAGAAGCCGAGGTCGCCGCCGTCGTCCTTGGAGCCCGGGTCCTTGGAGAGCTCGGCCGCGACCTTGGCGAAGTCGTCGCCCTTGCCGAGGCGGGCCTTCACGGCCTTGGCCTCGTCCTCGCTCTCGACCAGGATGTGGCGGGCGCGCACTTCGGATTCGGGGGTGAGGCCCTTCACGGTGTCGTCGTAGAGCTTGCGCGCGGCTTCCGGGGTCACGGCCTTCTTGACCTCGCGGTCGAGGTACTCGTCGAGGAGCGCCTTGTCGCGGGCATAGGCCAGCTTGCGCTGGAAGTCGGCGCCCTCGCCGACCTTGGCGTCCGCGGCGGCCTTGGCGCCGAGCTTCAGGTCGACGAGGTAGCCGACGAGGAGGTCGCGCTTCTGGGCGTCCGGGATGCCGGGCACCTGCAGGGCCGGGTCCTCGGCGGCGAGGGCGAGGTCGGCCTCGGTGATCTCGATGCCGTCGGCGCGGGCCACGACCTTGCTGCCCGCGGGCGCCGCCGCGGCGGTGCTCGGGGCCGGAGCCGGGGTCTGGGCGACCGCGAAGCCCGCGGAGATGGGAAGGGCGACGCCGAGCGCGAGGAGCGAGGCGCGGAGCGGCAGGGAAAGCGGCATGGGAGATCCTTCGTGGGTCCGTGCGAAGAGGGCGCCGGCCGCGCGATGCCGCGGTCAGGCCGGCGCGAGCGTTTCAGTGCGGGCGCTCCCCCGCGGTTCCGGCCGATCGATGGCCGGTTTTGCCGGCCTTTGCAAGCGAGGCCATGACGTTGCGCCGGGGCGGAGCGCCGCCGGACGGCCGCCCGCCGGGCCTGCCCGGACCGCCCGGGACGGAGCGCCGCCGGACGGCGGCTCCCGGGCCGCCCGGACCGTCCTCCGGACGGAGCGGCGGGGAACGGGGCGGCGCGTCGGCCGGCGCGGCTGCGCCCGATTGGCGCAGCCTTTCGGATGCACGCGCGCGTGATTATCTCTATAAGGCATCCCGCACGCCCGGCCGCGAGGCTCCGGCGCTGCCGACGGCGAGCCCGGGTCTCCCGAGGCACCCGTCTGCAGGACATCCGTCCGCCCCCAGAACCCTGGAATTCGTAGGTTTTCGATGCTCGGCGCTCTCGCGAAAAAAATCTTCGGCTCGGTGAACGACCGCCGCCTGAAGTCCTACCGGCCGAAAGTGGCCGCCATCAACGCGATGGAGCCTGAGCTGGAGCGGCTCTCCGACGACCAGCTCCGCGCCCGCACCGACGCGCTGAAGGCCGAGGTCGCGGCCGGCAAGAGCCTGGACGACATCCTCGTCCCGGCCTTCGCGACCGTGCGCGAGGCCGCCAAGCGCACGCTCGGCCAGCGCCACTTCGACGTGCAGCTCATCGGCGGCATGGTGCTGCACGAGGGCTCGATCGCCGAGATGCGGACCGGCGAAGGCAAGACCCTCGTGGCGACGCTGCCGGTCTACCTCAACGCGCTCGCCGGCAAGGGCGTGCACGTGGTGACCGTCAACGACTACCTCGCCCGCCGCGACGCGGAGTGGATGGGCCAGATCTACACCTTCCTGGGCCTCACCGTCGGCGTGATCGTGCACGGCCTCGACGACGTCGAGCGCGCGCAGGCCTATGCCTGCGACATCACCTACGGGACCAACAACGAGTACGGCTTCGACTACCTGCGCGACAACATGAAGTACGACATGGCGCAGATGGTCCAGCGCGGGCACAACTTCGCGATCGTCGACGAGGTCGACTCGATCCTGGTCGACGAGGCGCGCACGCCCCTCATCATCTCGGGCCCCCTCGACGACCGCTCGGATCTCTATCTCGCCATCGACCACGTGATCCCGCGCCTGGGCAAGGAGCATTACGACCTCGACGAGAAGCAGCGCGCCGTGTCGCTCAACGAGGCCGGCAACGAGCGGATCGAGGAGCTGCTGCGCGAGGCCGGCCTCCTCAAGGAGGGCGACCTCTACGACGCCCACAACGCCACCACGGTCCACCACGTCAACCAGGCGCTGCGCGCCCACACCCTGTTCCAGCGCGACAAGGACTACATCGTCCGCAACGGCGAGGTGGTGATCATCGACGAGTTCACCGGCCGCATGATGCCGGGCCGGCGCTACTCGGAAGGGCTGCACCAGGCGCTCGAGGCCAAGGAGCGGGTCCAGGTCCAGCCCGAGAACCAGACGCTGGCCTCGATCACCTTCCAGAACTACTTCCGCCTCTACGCCAAGCTCGCCGGCATGACGGGCACGGCCGCCACGGAGGCCGACGAGTTCCAGGAGATCTACAACCTCGAGGTCGTCGAGATCCCGACCAACCGGCCCGTCTCCCGCCTCGACGAGGACGACGAGGTCTACCGGACCGCGGAAGAGAAGTACAAGGGCATCATCCGCGAGATCGAGGCGGCTGCGAGCCGCGGCCAGCCGATCCTCGTCGGCACCACCTCGATCGAGAAGTCGGAATACCTCGCCGAGCTCCTCAAGCGCGACGGCTTCACCCAGATCGACTTCGAGGAGCCCAAGGCCCTGGAGCCGCTCTACGAGGCGGCCCGCAACGGGACGGCCGTGAAGCATTTCGCGGTGCTGAACGCCCGCTTCCACGAGCAGGAGGCCTTCATCGTGGCCCAGGCCGGCGTGCCCGGCGCGATCACGATCGCGACCAACATGGCGGGCCGCGGCACCGACATCCAGCTCGGCGGCAACGTGACCATGCGCGTGCAGCGCGAGCTCGCCGCGGTCGCCGACGAGAGCGAGCACCGGCAGCTCGAGGACTCGATCCGCGCCGAGACGGCCGCCTTCAAGGAGCGCGCGCTCGCCGCCGGCGGCCTCTACGTGCTCGGCACCGAGCGCCACGAGTCGCGCCGCATCGACAACCAGCTCCGCGGCCGCTCCGGCCGCCAGGGCGATCCCGGGCGCTCCAAGTTCTACCTGTCGCTCCAGGACGACCTGATGCGCATCTTCGGCTCCGAGCGCATGGACGGCATGCTGTCCAAGCTCGGGCTGAAGGAGGACGAGGCGATCGTCCATCCCTGGATCAACAAGGCGATCGAGCGGGCGCAGGCCAAGGTCGAGGCGCGCAACTTCGACATCCGCAAGAACATCCTGAAATACGACAACGTCATGAACGACCAGCGCAAGGTCGTGTTCGAGCAGCGCAAGGAGTTCATGGCCGAGGAGAGCGTGCGCGAGACCATCGACGAGATGCGCCACGCCATCATCGACGACATGGTGGCGCGCTCCATCCCCGAGAACGCCTATCCGGAGCAGTGGAACGTCGCCGGGCTGCGCGAGGACGTGGCGCGCTACCTCAACCTCGACCTGCCCGTGGAGGACTGGGCCAAGGAGGAGGGCATCGCCGACGAGGAGATCCGCGAGCGCCTGCGCAAGGCCGCCGACGAGGCCTACGCCCAGCGCGTCGAGGCGAACTCGCCCGAGGTCATGAACTACGTGGAGAAGCAGGTGCTGCTCCAGAGCCTCGACCATCTCTGGCGCGAGCACCTCGTGACCCTCGACCACCTGCGCCAGGTGATCGGCTGGCGCGGCCTCGCCCAGCGCGACCCCCTCAACGAGTACAAGTCGGAGGCGTTCGAGCTCTTCAACGGCCTCGTGGGCCACCTGCGCGAGCAGGTCACGGGCCAGCTCATGCGCATCGAGGTGGTGTTCCAGCAGCCCGAGCCCGAGCTGCCGCCGATGTTCGCCCAGCATCTCGACCCCGCCACGGGCGAGAACGAGATGGCGATGCCCGAAGGCGCCGCCTTCGGGGCCGGTCCGGCGCTCGGCTTCTCGGCCGCGACCGCCGAGACCGTGCCAGTCGAGGCGCGCGACCCGAACGATCCTGCGACCTGGGGCCGGGTCGGCCGCAACGAGGCCTGCCCCTGCGGCTCGGGCAAGAAGTACAAGCACTGCCACGGCCGCTTCACGGCCTGAGCGCTCTTCCCCTCCCGGACATGAAAAGGCCCGCGGCCGATGCCGCGGGCCTTTTCATGTCCGGGAGGTCCGGCCTGCGACCCCGCTCAGCGGGGGGCGAAGATCCCGAGCTGGCTCGCCGTGAAATCGACCGCGAGGCTCGCCACGACGGCCGGGTTGCACCACCGCGAGCGGCCGCCGTTGCGCAGGCCGCTCGGGTCGGTGGTGAGGAGGAAGCACTCCGTGCGGCTGGCGTCGGTGTCGTGGTAGCGCAGGTCGACCGTGAGGTTCTTGTAGGTGTAGCCGACGCCGACGTTCCAGTAGGTGTAGTCCGGGACGTCGAAGGCCGGGCCGGGATCGGTGGCGCGGCCGAGGAAGTAGTGGCCGAGCTCGCCCGACACCGAGAGCCCCTCGAACGGCGTCGTCCACTTGGCGGTGCCCGACACGTAGGTGCCCTCCGCGCCGGTGCTGAGCCAGTCCCAGGCATGGAACACGTTGGCCCCGACGGTCAGCACCTCCGCGAAGGTGTAGGACGCCTTGCCGGCGAGCTCGAAGAACTCGCTCTCGCGCGGCGTCAGGGCGACGCCGCCGACGACGAGCTGGCGCTCGCCGGGATAGAAGTAGCCGATGCCGCCGAGGTCGAAGGCGACGGGACCGAGCTTCGGCCGCACCCCGAAGGTGAGGTCGACCTCCGCGTCCGGACGCGTCGGCAGGTCCACGTTCGACACGAAGGTGCCGACATAGACGAGGTTGTCGAAGCCCTGCAGCTCCACGTACCCCTGAGCGGCCGGATTGCGGTCGGTCTGGGAGATGCCGCGGAAATTGTAGTCCGTGAGGAACTTGGCCCCGAAGGCGATGTCGAACGGCACGGCGGCGGCCGCCGGCGCCGCGAGCGCGGGGGGAAGCACCTTCGCGGCCGGCAGGTCGGCCGCGCGGGCGGCCGTTGCAGCAATTCCAACCAGCAGCGGCAGCGCGGCCGCTCCCGTGAGTGTCTTGAGGGCCCAGCCCGGCATCCTTCGTCTCCATGGCACGCCGGCGGATCTGTTGCCGGCTGATCGCAGCGACGGTGCGGGAGCCCGGCCGGGAGCTCAAAGTGATAGTTTAGGCATCTGCCGCCCTCTTGGGCATTCCAGGGTGCGTGATCGCGGATGCGCCAGACTGTTGCGCTAAGGCAACAAAAAGGCCCGCTCGTGCGGGCCTTGGATGCGGGCGGGTCTGGCGGAGACGGGCGCGGAGCCCGTCCCTCCCTGGCCTCGGTCCCGGCTTCAGTTCGCCGCCATGGGGGCGGCGACACCGGCTTGGCGCTCCAGGGCAGGCTTGGCGGCCTGCGGCTTGACGGGCGGGGCGTCGCGGCGCGGGGGCGCCGGGACCGGCTGCGCGGGCTGGGCGGCCGCGGTCTCGGACCCGCTCGTGCTGCCGATCAGGCTGCCGATGCTGTTGAACATGCGCTGGTAGAGCGGCTTGCCCTCGGCCGAGGCCTCCCGGGCGGGCGTCGGCGCGGCGGGCTCCGCCCGGGCCGTGATCTTCGCGCCGGCGGGTTCGGCGAATTTCTGCGGCAGGGGTTCGGCGACGGTGTTCGGCGCGGCGGATTTCTGCGACGCGAAGGCGGCGGCCTGCGCGGGCGCCTCGGGCTTGGCCGGCGACAGCGCGAGCGCGGTCGGCTCGTCCTTCGGCCGGCCCGGCCCGTCGAGCACGATCTCGCGCGGCCCGGCCGCGAGCGCCTCGGGCCGGCTCACCAGGCCGAAGCGGCGGTTGTCGCGCTCGTCGAGCACCAGGGTGCCGTCCGGGTTCATGTTGGCGACGAGGGCCTTGCGGAAGGTCTCGTGCTGGCCGCCGTCGTCGTAGACGAGCTTGATCGCGGGCGTGCCCTTGGCGACGAGGTCGGCGACCTGCTGCTCGTCCTGCTCGCGCTTCTGGGCGACGAGCGGGTCGGGCGCGGGCGCGCAGTCGCCCTGGGCGACCTCCTGGCCGCCGAAGACGTAGCGCTTGCCGCAGACCCCGACCTTCGGCTCCTCGCGCATGACCTCGAAGTAGTCCGACCCCTCCTTGAGGTTCTGCCAGAACGGCATGTTGGGGTCGTGGCGGTGCTGCGCCAGGTTCTTCGGCGTCATGCGGAAGGGATAGGACTGGAACTGGAAGGTGCGCTGCCCGCCCCCGAAGGCCTCCCGCGCGATGGCGTAGATCTCGGAGATCGCCTCGTCGGTCATCGCGAAGCAGCCGCGCGACGAGCAGGCGCCGTGCACCATGAGGTGCGAGCCCGTGCGCCCGTGCGCCCGGTCGAAAGCGTTGGGATAGCCGGTGTCGAAGGAGAGGTGATAGGACGAGTTCGGGTTCATCTGCGCCGGGTTGATGGCGTAGAAGCCCTCCGGGGCCTGGCGGTCGCCCTCCTTGACCTTGGGGCCGAGCTGGCCCGACCAGCGGCAGATCGGGAAGGTCTTGAGCAGGGCGAAGCGGCCGTCGGCGGCCTTCTTCCAGATCTCGACCTCGGCCTCCTTCTTGAAGGAGCGGATCACGATCGGGTCGTGCTTGCCCATCTTCTTGTCGGCCATGAGCGAGAGCGTGGCCGGCGGGATCGGCGCCATGTGGCGGGCGCGCGGATCGAAGGCGCTGTCCTGGCAGGCAGCGAGCGCGAGCGCGACGCCGGCGGCGAGCAGAAGGCGCTTGGCGGCCCGGGCATAAGGCAGGCCGGACCGGCCCGCGCCGACGACGCCTGCATCGAGGGCGGAACGCTGCACCATGGGGACCCCGCTCGTCTGATCCGTCCGGTCTTGGGCGCCGGACACCCCGACCCTTTAGGTCGTTAGCCTTAAGCCCAGCTTACCGCAAGCCTGGCCGTTCTGGCGATCCCCGTCCCTCGCCCCGAAAGGAGGCGATTCGGAGGCAGGACCGTGCCGGGCCGCCGGTGCTGCGACCAAAGGTGAATCAGCCGTAAAGCCCACCGCTCCCTCGCCCCGTGCGGGACTCCCTCTCCCCGTGTCGTGCCTCCCTCTCCCCGCCTGCGGGGAGAGGGAGTCCGGAGGCGGCCGCGTCTGGAAACGGCCTGGCCGTCAGAGCTTGCGGCCGATGGCGAGGAATTTCTCGGCGCGGTGGTCGCGCAACTGCTCGGGGCCCATGTTGCCGAGGTCCTTCAGGGCGCCCTCGATGGCCTCGCCCGCCGCCCGGATCGCGGCGTCCGCATCCCGGTGGGCGCCGCCGGTGGGCTCCGTCACGATGGCGTCGATGACGCCGAGCCGCAGCAGGTCCTGAGCCGTGATCTTCATGTTGGTGGCGGCGTCCTGGGCCTTGGCCGAGTCGCGCCACAGGATCGAGGCGGCGCCCTCGGGCGAGATCACGGAATAGATCGCGTGCTCCATCATGAGCACCTTGTTGGCGGTCGCGATCGCGATCGCGCCGCCGGACCCGCCCTCGCCGATCACGAGGGCGACGTTCGGGACGCCCAGGGAGAGCTGCATCTCGGTCGAGCGCGCGATCGCCTCGGCCTGGCCGCGCTCCTCGGCCTCGATGCCGGGATAGGCCCCGGCCGTGTCCACGAAGGAGAGCAGCGGCAGCTCGAACCGGTCGGCGAGCTCCATGAGCCGCACCGCCTTGCGGTAGCCTTCCGGCCGCGCCATGCCGAAATTGTGCCGGATGCGGGCCTCGGTCGAGGAGCCCTTCTCCTGGCCGAGCACGCAGACCGCCTGGCCGCGGAAGCGGCCGAACCCGCCCACGATCGCCTCGTCCTCGCCGAACTTGCGGTCGCCGGCGAGCGGCGTGAAGTCCTCGATCAGGCCGGCGCAGTAATCGGTGAAGTGGGGCCGCTGCGGGTGGCGGGCGACGAGCGTCTTCTGCCACGGGGTGAGCTTCGCGTAGAGCTCCTTCAGGGCGGCCGCGGCCTTAGCCTCGAGCCCGGCGATGTCCTCGGCGATCGCGACCGCATCGCGCCCCTCGGAGAGGGTGCGCAGCTCCTCGACCTTGGCTTCCAGTTCGGCGACGGGCTTTTCGAAATCGAGATAGCTGCGCATCACATCCGGCAGAGCAAGGGGCGGCCGGGTACGGGCGGGGCCCCGGCGGGCGGCGGACACTGGCCATACGGTCCCTGTAAGTCAAGCGAAGGCCGGGACCGCGTCTCCCCAGAGGTGGGGCGCCGGCGCGCCGGCGCAAGGGCGCGGCCCCGGAGCGGCCGGGACGATTCAGGGGCCGGACGGGCAGGCGCTGCGGGGCGCCGGGGCCGGGATCAGGACCGGGGCGAGGCGCGCGGCGCGCCGGGTCTGACGCACGGCGACGGGCCGGTAGAGCTGCTTCGTGGCCTCGACGATATGGAGCCCCGCGAAGGGCAGCGAGGCGCCGGCGCCGACCCGCTCCCAGGCCACCGCGGAGCGCAGGAAGAAGCGGTTGCGCAGGGGCGGCACGTAGAGGGTCTCGGCCCAGCCCTCCGGCGAAAACTGGGTCTGACGCATGAGGCTCTTGAGCTGGGAGCGGCTGAAGGGCTGGCCGTGGCCGAAGGGCGTGGTGTCCATCCGCGCCCAGAGGCCGCGGCGGTTCGGGGCCACCACGACGAGGCGGCCGCCGGGCGTGAGGATACGCCAGATCTCGTGCAGGAGCTCGCTCGGGCTCTCCACCGCCTCGATGGCGTGGACCGCGAGCACCCGGTCGACGCACGCGTCCGGCAGCGGCATCATCAGGAGGTCGACGAGGGCCGAGGCCGAGGGGCCGGACGCGGGCCAGTTCACCACGCCCTGCTCGGCCGGCATGAAGGCGAGCGTGCGCTCGCACTCCCCGCGGATCGCCGCGAGATAGGGCGTGGCGTAGCCGAGCCCGAGCACGCGCAGGCCTGTGAGCCGGCCCCAGAAGCGGTCGATCCCGCGCCCCACGAGACGCCGGGTGACGCCCCCGAGGGGGCTGGCATAGAAGGCGCGCAGGTCGGTGACGTCGACGGTCATGGGGTGCGGGGCCGGCTCCCTGCCATGAATGGTCCTGCGGCCGCCCGCGTGCAAGATGCCCGCTCGAGCCTATGGCCGCTCATCATGGCACCCGCCATGAATGGTCCCGCGGCCGCCCGCGTGCAAGGGCCGGGGACCGGGGCGCGGCGCGGCCTGGGGAGAGATCGCCGGTCGCGCCTGCGAGCCGGGGCGAGGCCGGCTTCCCGAGAGGCAGCCGGAATCGGGGGAGAAGCCGGTCCGCCGTCGCATGCCGGGCGATGCGGGCGGCGCCGGATCTGGTTTTCCCGCGCGGCCGCGCCATGCTTTACCGCGCGCTTTGCGACCGAGGAGGAACCATGCCGGCCGAGATCCACGTCTTCCGCTGCCTCGAGGACAATATCGGCGCCCTGATCCACGATCCCTCGACGGGCGCCTGCGCGGCGATCGACGTGCCCGAGGAGGAGGCGGTGCTCGCCGCCCTCGCCCAGACGGGCTGGACCCTGAGCGACGTCCTCGTCACCCACCGCCACGCCGACCACGTGCAGGGCATCCCGGGAGTCAAGGAGCGCACCGGCTGCCGGGTCGTGGCCCCCGTGAAGGCGCAGGGCCAGGTCCCCGCCGTCGACGCCTGGGTGCAGGAGGGCGACACCGTGCATGTGGGCAGCCTGCAGGCCCATGTCTGGGAGACGCCGGGCCATTGCAACGACCACGTCTCGTACTGGTTCGCGGCCGACCGGGCGCTGTTTGCCGGCGACACCCTGTTCACGCTCGGCTGCGGCCGGGTGCTCGAGGGCCCCATGGCCCAGATGTGGGCCTCGCTGCAGCGGCTCGCGGCCCTGCCCGGGGAGGCGCGCGTCTATTCCGGCCACGACTACGTGCTCTCCAACGCCCGCTTCGCGCTCGCGGCGGATCCCGCCAACGAAGCCCTGAAGGCGCGGGCCGAGGAGGCCGAGCGGGCGAAGCGCGAGGGGCGCTTCCTCGTGCCCTCGACGATCGCGACCGAGCGCGCCACCAACCCCTTCCTGCGCGCCGGCGAGCCCGCCCTCGCCCACGGCGTCCAGAAGGACGGCGCGGGTCCGGGCGAGGTGTTCCAGGCCTTGCGGGAGTGGAAGAACCGGTTCTAGCGTTCTCCCCCGACCCGGAGCACGAAGGGCATCCATGCGCCATGCCATCAACGGGACGGACGAAGGCGAAAGGGGCATCCATGAGCCAGGCCATCGACGGGCTGACCGCGGACGAGGTGGTGCGCCGCCTCGGCCTCGAGCCGCATCCCGAGGGCGGCTTCTACCGCGAGACCTTCCGTGACCCGCGCACCGACGCGGACGGGCGCGCGGCCTCGACCGCGATCTATTACCTGCTCGGCACCGGCGACGTGTCGGAATGGCACCGGGTCGACGCCGCGGAGGTCTGGCACTGGCATGCGGGCGCGCCGCTCGTGATCACGGTGTCGGAGAACGGGCACGAGGCCTCCGCCCATCACCTCGGACCCGCGTTCGCCGCCGGCCAGGTGCCGCAATTCGTGGTGCCGGCGGGCTGGTGGCAGAGCGCGACGAGCCTCGGGGCCTGGACGCTCGTCGGCTGCACGGTGGCGCCGGGCTTCACCTTCGCGGGCTTCGAGATGGCCCCGCCGGGCTGGCGCCCCACGCCCCGCAGGGCCGGAGGCGCCGCGTGACTCTGCACCCCGCCATCGGGACCGGAGGAGCCCCGCAGGGCCGGAGGCGCCGCATGACTCCGCGCACTGCTGTCGGGACAGGAGGAGCCGCACAGGGCCGGAGGAGCCGCGTGACGGTCCGCCCTGCCGTCGGGACGGGAGGAGCCGCCGCATGAGCGACCCCGCCCTCGTGCTGGCCCTCGAGAGCCGGCTCGTGAACGCCTGGCCGTCCTTCGATTATCAGGTCTACGACGGCTGGCTGCTGCGGCTGGCGCGGGGCTATTCGAAGCGGGCGAATTCGGCCGCCGCCCTCGTTCCGGGCGCGACCCTCGACGGGGCGCTCGTCGACCACATGGTCGAGCACTTCATCGCCGCGAACGTGCGCCCGACCTTCCGCCTCACCACGCTGGAGAGCCCGGAGGTCGACCGCCTCCTGGAATCCCGGGGCTTCCGCCTCGTCGAGCCCACGCAGGCCCTGGTGAAGCGCATCCCGGAGGAATGCACGGTCGATCCTGCCGTGATCCTGCAGCCCAAGGTCTCGGCCCGCTGGGTCCGGGAGACGGCGCAGTCCTACGGCGGCGAGAAGGCGGACGATTCGATCCTGGTCGACATCGTCTCCCGCATCCGCCAGACGGCCGCCTTCGCGACGCTGGACCTCGACGACCGCCACGTCGCCTGGGGCCTCGGCGTGGTGGAGCGGGGCTATGTCGGCCTGTTCGACATCGTGGTGGCGCCGGAGCTGCGCGGCATCGGGCTCGGGCGCCGGATCGTCACGAGCCTCATGGCCTGGGGCCGCGACGAGGGCGCGCACTCGGCCTATCTCCAAGTGCGCGAGGACAACGAGGTCGCGCGCTCGCTCTACCTCTCGATCGGCTTCGAGACCGCCTACCGCTACAGCCACCGGATCATGCCGGGCCGGAACGAGGCGGCCGCCTGAACGCCGCCTCCCGGCCGCTCAGGCGGGCGCCCGCTTGGGCGCCAGCGTCGCGATCAGCGCGCCCGCCACGATGAGCCCGCAGGACAGCGCGAGCGTCAGGGTCGGCTCGGCATAGCCCGCGAGCACCAGGATCAGGGTCGAGAGCACCGGTGCCGCGTAGGACGCGACGCCGAGGAAGCGGATGTCGCCGCGCTTCATGCCGATGTCCCAGACGTAGAAGGCGGCCCCGACCGGCCCGATCCCGAGCGCCAGCACCGCGAGCCACTGGGCGGCGTCCGCGGGCCACACGGTGGTCTCGAACACGAGATGGCAGAGAAAGCTCAGGGCGCTCGTGGCGAGGCAGAAGCCCGCGACCGCGTCGGTCGGGACCTCGCCGAAGCGGCGCGACAGCACGGAATAGGCCGCCCACACGAAGGCGCAGGACGCGGCCGCGAAGTAGCCCGGCAGGTGCTCGGGCCGGGCGTCGAGGGCGCCGCGCCCGGCGATCAGCACCGCGACGCCAGCGAAGCCGAGGAGCGCCCCCGCCACATGGGCGGCGCGCAGGCGCTCGCCCGGAAGCAGGGCCGAGAACAGCACGATGAGGAGCGGCCAGAGATAGTTGACGAGCCCGGCCTCTGCGGGGGGCGCAAGGCGCAGGGCCGCGAAATAGAGCGCGTGATAGCCGAAGAGCCCGCCGACGCCGAGGAGCCACACGACGGGGCTCTGCCGCAACGACCTCACCCCGTGCGGACGCAGGATCCAGCTCCCGACGCCGACGAGGCCCGCGATCAGGAAGGTCATCGCGGCAAGCTGGAACGGCGGCACGGCCCCCGAGGCCGCCGTGAACAGGGCGAGCAGGGACCAGAGCAGGATCGCGGAGAATCCGATCGAGGTGGCGGTGCGAGTCGTCATGGCGGGGCTGCCTAGCACCTCTCCCGCCCGCACGGGAGGGGGAGCCCTCGCCCTCCAATCTCAGGAAGGAACGGACCATGAGAGCACCTCTCCCGCCCGCACGGGAGGGGGAGCGGCGGGCGCGGCCTTGCAGGAGCGCCAGAACATCCTTGCGGGCGGAGCGCCGTTCCGGGCGCGGGCGCGGGATCGCCCTCGTGCGATTGCGCTCGACGAGTGCGGGGCGTAACCATGGCGGCATGCGCATCGCCTCGCTCTACCGCTATCCCGTCAAAGGCCTCTCCCCGGAGCGGATCCCCCGCGCCGAGCTCCGCGAGGGGGCTTATTTCCCCGGCGACCGGCTCTTCGCGATCGAGAACGGCCCGTCCGGCTTCGATCCGGCCGCGCCGGTCCATCAGCCCAAGATCAAGTTCCTCATGCTGATGAAGAACGAAGCGCTGGCGCGGCTCAGGACCCGCTACGACGACGCCACGGGCGAACTCGTGATCGAGGAGGGGGCGCGTGAGGTGGCGCGCGGCAACCTCGCGACGCCCGCCGGCAGGGTCGCGGTCGAGGCGTTCTTCCGCCGCCATCTCCCCGGCGAGCTGCGCGGGCCCCCGAAGGTGCTCGCGGCCCCGGAAGGACACCGCTTCACGGATTCCCGCTCGGGCTACGTGTCGCTCATCAACCTCGCGAGCGTGGCGGCGCTCGAGGGCGTGGTCGGCGCGCCCGTCGATCCCCTGCGCTTCCGCGGCAACCTGCATCTCGAGGGACTCGAGCCCTGGGCCGAGTTCGGCCTCGTCGGCCAGGTGATCGAGGGTCCCGGCGGCGTGCGGCTCAAGGTCACGAAACGGATCGAGCGTTGCGCGGCCACCAACGTGAACCCCGGCACGGGCCTGCGCGATAGGGCGATCCCGAAGGCGCTGATGCAGGCCTACGGTCATTTCGATTGCGGGGTGTACGCGCAGGTCGTGGGCAGCGGCGCGATCGCGGAGGGCGACCATCTCGCGGTCGAGCCGGCGCGGCAGCCGGAGCTGCCTTTCGCCTGACCGGGCCTCCCGGAGGTCAGGACACGAAAAAGGAGGGCTCGAAGCCCTCCTTTTTTGCGGCGTGCGGCACGGATGCGGCGTTACTCGGCCGGCGGGGTCTCGATCTCGGGCACGAACTCCCCGGCGGGCTCGGCTCCGGTCTCGTCGCCGAAGCCCCGGCGGGTGCGGCGGCGGCGACGGGTGCGGTACTCGCCGTTGCCCTCGCCGTTCAGCGCCTCGGGTCCGCCGACGGCCGGCACGGCGGCTTCGGCGCCCTCGAGGACCGGCGCGCGCACCGGGTTCGTCAGGAAGGCGGGAAGCGAGGAGCCCGGCTCCTCGGAGGCGGCCGGCTCGTCGCGCCGGTCGCGCCGGTAATCCGCGCGTCCGTTCGGCTCCGGTCGCCCGTTGGCCTCCGGGCGGGGGCCGCGCTCGGGACGGCCGCCCTGGCGGTCGTCCCGAGCGCCGTCGGACCGGTTACCGTCCTGACGGTTGTCCTGACGGGCATCCTGGCGCACATCCGGGCGGGTGTCGCGCGGGTTGCGGCCGTAGCGGTCGCGGCTGGCGGTGCGGTCGTAGCGCTCGCGCCGGTCGTCGTCCTGGCGGCTGTCCTGCCGGTTGTCGGGGCGCTGATCCTGGCGATTGTCCTGCCGCGCCTCGAAGGGCTGCGGCTGCGAGCCGAAGTCCGAGTCCTCGCCGAAGCCGTCCTCGTCGCCTTCCTCGTCGAAGGGACGCTGATAGCCGTACTGCTCCCGGAGCTGCTCCTGGGCGGCGGCGATGATGCGGTAATAATGCTCGGCGTGCTGATGGTAGTTCTCGGCCGCCACCGGATCGCCGCTCGACTGGGCGTCGCGGGCGAGTTGGCTGTACTTCTCGGCGATGTGCTGAGCCGTACCCCGGATCTTCACGTCCGGACCGTTGGACTCGTAGCTCCGCGTCAGGGGGTTGGGCCCCTTGTTGTTGCTGCGGTTGCGCCCGCGCATGCGCCTGTTCTGTCCTGGTCTCATTCTTACTCTAGACCCTCGCTGGTTCTCATCCACGCGATGCCAGTCATGATCCGCCGAACGGGCTTGCTCAGCCCACCGTCCGCGTGGCCACTCGTCTGCAGTTCAATGCGGCGCGAAAGCCGGATTGTCCTTCAGTGTTGGGTTCAAGATCCCGCGCGGGCTAAAGCTCGTTGCCCCCAAGCTCACGCGCGGCTGATATCGCTTCGTCCTCTCGGCGGGCGTTTTGCCCTATTCTCCGCCGAATTCGGTGGACCGCTGACGATGTCTGACCCTGAATCTAGCGGTTTCCGCCGGGTCCGCCAAGGGGTATTTCCACCGGTTTTCGAGAGGATCCCGGCCTTCTGCCCGAGGATCGTGACCCTTTCAGGGCGGCTGCGCCTCTGGTCTGCGGCCGGCCCGTCACGGCCCCGGCTCGGGGCGGCGGAAGGCCAGGCATCGTGGGTGACATGAAAGATCGTGATTGAGAGCGAGGAATACAAGGCCTGCCGCAATCCCGAGAGCGCGGACGGCCTCGGCCTGATCGTAGCCGATCTCCAGCACCAGGCATCCGCCGGGATCGAGGAGCCGCCCCGCTTCACCGACGATGACGCGATAGGCGTCGAGCCCGTCCGGGCCGCCGTCGAGGGCGAGCCTCGGGTCGTGCTCGCGCACGTCCGGGTCGAGCCCGGCGATCACGGCGCTGGCGATGTAGGGCGGGTTCGAGACCACGAGATCGAAGCCGCCCCGCAGGGGCGCCGCCCAGTCGGCGGCAACGAGGCGGGCGCGGGCGCCGACGCCGTTCGCCAGCGCGTTGCGGCGGGCGGTCGCGAGCGCTCCGGGCGAGCGGTCGACGCCGATCCCGGCGGCGTCGGGGCGCTCGTGCAGGAGCGCGACGAGGAGGCAGCCCGAGCCGGTGCCGAGGTCGAGAATCCGCAGGCCGGCGCGGCCGTCCGTCAGGGCGAGCGCCGCCGCAACCACGGTCTCGGTCTCGGGGCGCGGCACGAGGGTGTCGGGCGAGAGCGCGAAGGGCAGGCCCCAGAACTCGCGGGTGCCCAGGATCCGGGCGACGGGCTCGCGGGCGAGGCGTCTGGCGGCATAACGGGCGAGGCGCTCCGCTCCCGCTTCGCCCAGGGGCGCCGCCGGCCGGGTCACGAGGTCCACGGCCTCGATCCCGAGCGCGGCGAGGAGCAGGACGCGGGCATCGAGGCCGGGGCTGTCGAGGCCGGCCGCCGCGAAGGCGCGGCGCAGGAGCGCCAGCGCCTCGGCGCGGGGATTGTCGGGGGCGAACACCGGCGCCGCTGCCCGGAGGGCGTCAGGAATCCATCTTGAGGGCGGCGATGAAGGCTTCCTGCGGGATCTCGACCTTGCCGTACTGGCGCATGCGCTTCTTGCCCTCCTTCTGCTTGTCGAGGAGCTTGCGCTTGCGCGAGGCGTCGCCGCCGTAGCACTTCGCGGTGACGTCCTTGCGCAGCGCCCGGACGGTCTCGCGGGCGATGATCTTGCCGCCGATCGCGGCCTGGATCGGGATCTGGAACAGGTGCGGAGGGATCAGGTCCTTGAGCTTCTCGCACATGGCGCGGCCGCGGCTCTCGGCGCGGTTGCGGTGGACCAGCATCGAGAGCGCGTCCACGGGCTCGGCATTGACGAGGATCGACATCTTGACGAGGTCGCCCTCGCGGTAGTCGGAGATGTGGTAGTCGAAGGAGGCGTAGCCCTTCGAGATCGACTTCAGGCGGTCGTAGAAGTCGAACACCACCTCGTTGAGCGGCAGGTCGTAGATCACCATGGCGCGCTTGCCGACATAGTTGAGGTCGATCTGCACGCCGCGCCGGTCCTGGCACAGCTTGAGCACGGCGCCGAGATAGTCGTCGGGGGTCAGGATCGTGGCGCGGATCCAGGGCTCCTCGATGGCCTCGATCTTCATCACGTCCGGCATGTCGGCCGGGTTGTGGAGCTCCTTCACGGAGCCGTCGCTCATGGCGAGGCGGTAGACCACGGAGGGCGCAGTCGAGATCAGGTCGAGGTTGAACTCGCGCTCCAGGCGCTCCTGGATGATCTCCAGGTGGAGAAGCCCCAGGAAGCCGCAGCGGAAGCCGAAGCCGAGCGCGGCGGACGTCTCCATCTCGTAGGAGAAGCTCGCGTCGTTGAGGCGAAGCCGCCCCATGGCGGCGCGCAGATTCTCGAAATCGGCCGCGTCCACGGGGAACAGACCGCAGAACACCACCGGCTGCACCGGCTTGAAGCCCGGCAGCGGCGAGGTGGTGGGCCTCCTCTCGTCCGTGATGGTGTCGCCCACGCGGGTGTCGGCGACCTCCTTGATCGAGCCCGTGAAGAATCCGACCTCGCCGGGGCCGAGGCTATCGAAATCCTGCATCTTCGGGCGGAACACGCCGACCCGGTCGACCCCGTGGGTCGCGCCGGTGCCGATCATCTTGATCTGCATGCCCTTCTTGAGCCGCCCGTCGATGACGCGCACCAGCACCACGACGCCGAGATAGGCGTCGTACCAGGAATCGACGAGGAGCGCCTTCAGCGGCGCGGCCTCGTCGCCCTTCGGGGGCGGGAGCCGGGTCACGATCGCTTCCAGCACGCCCTCGATGTTGAGGCCGGTCTTGGCCGAGATCGGCACCGCCTGCGAGGCGTCGATGCCGATCACCTCCTCGATCTGCTCCTTGACCCGGTCGGGCTCGGCCGCGGGCAGGTCGATCTTGTTGAGGACGGCGACGATCTCGTGGTTGGCGTCGATGGCCTGATAGACGTTGGCGAGCGTCTGGGCCTCGACGCCCTGGCTGGCGTCGACCACGAGGAGCGAGCCCTCGCAGGCCGCGAGCGAGCGCGAGACCTCGTAGGCGAAGTCCACGTGGCCGGGCGTGTCCATCAGGTTGAGGATGTAGGTCTTGCCGTCCTGCGCGGTGTATTCGAGGCGGACCGTCTGGGCCTTGATGGTGATGCCGCGCTCGCGCTCGATGTCCATCGAGTCGAGCACCTGCTCGGTCATCTCGCGGGCCGAGAGCGCGCCGGTGGTCTGGATCAGCCGGTCGGCCAGCGTCGACTTGCCGTGGTCGATATGGGCCACGATGGAAAAATTGCGGATGCGGTCGATCGGATGCGCGGTCATGAGGGCTCGGGGAGCGGGCGGCCTGCGCAACGCTTCGGGGCGCGCGGGCCGCGGAAAAAGGGTTGCGCGGCCATAGCAGGCAGGCGGGGGCAAGCCAAGCGAAGGCGGTGTCGCGGCGCTCCGCCCCTGTCGGCGTACAGGGGAGCGGGATGCACGCGAGACCCGTCCGGAGCGGCCGCGCCTCGCTCTCGCCGCGCGAGCCCCCTCTCGCCGCTGCGCACCCCCTCTCCCCGCCTGCGGGGAGAGGGCTGGGGTGAGGGGCCGGTCGGAGAAGCGCGATGTCTCCGCTGTCATGGCCGGGCTCGAACCGGCCATCCCGGCGCGAAGCCCGCGATGTGTGTTGCTGCGGGGAGCGTGCGCCTTTCCGGTCGAGGTGGCCGGGTCGAGCCCGGCCATGACACGCGTGAGGTGGAGACTGCTCGCTTCACCGCGTGACCGTGACGTCGGCGAGGTGGATGCATCGTGCTCATCCGACCGGCCCCTCACCCCAGCCCTCTCCCCGTGAACGGGGAGAGGGAGCGAGGCTGCGGGAGAGGGAGCGAGGCTGCGGGGAGAGGGAGCGATGGGCTGAGATGGCGCAGCGCGTGTGCCCCCGCTGCGGAGCAGCGGGGTTGATCCTGGGCACTCCGGGTCTCTGCTCTTTGTGAGGCAGAGCGGGAGGCGCTGGGCCTGCCCCGGACAGGGGCCGGCAGGAGAAGGGGTAACCCTGCCCGGGAGCAGGACCCCGCGACCTCCCGCTCGAGCAG